>Ga0190275_10001063_pt1 | contig 21090 bp, 27 predicted proteins | sample Popmic550T_FD_133745 | JGI IMG/M metagenome (GOLD analysis project Ga0190275, IMG submission 133745) | Populus adjacent soil microbial communities from riparian zone of Yellowstone River, Montana, USA - 550 T | ecosystem: Environmental > Terrestrial > Soil > Riparian zone > Trees stand | place...
ACGGCCTCGTTGGCGCCGCCATGGAGGGGGCCGTACAGCGCCGCGACTCCGGCGGCGACCGCCGAGTACGGATCCACCTGCGATGACCCGACGCTGCGCACGGCAGCCGTGGAGCAGTTCTGCTCGTGATCGGCGTGGAGGATCCAGAGCACGTCCAGCGCCTTCGCAAGCCGCGGGTCCGGCTCGTACTTGATCTCGGTCATCTTGAACATCATCGAGAGGAAGTTGCCCGGGTAGCGCAGGTCGTTGTCGGGATAGACGTAGGGGAGGCCCAGGTTGTGGCGGTAAGCGAACGCGGCCAGCGTCGGCATCTTGGCGATCATCCGGATCGTCGCCATGTAGCGCTCGTGCTGGTCGTCGATCTTCTTCGCGTCGGGATAGAAGGTGGACAGGGCACCGACCGTGGCGAGCAGCATGCCCATCGGGTGGGCGTCGTAGCGGAAACCCTCCACGAACTTCTTGATGTTCTCGTGCACGAAGGTGTGGGTGGTGATGTCGAACACCCACGCCTCGAGCTCCTCCTTCTTGGGAAGCTCCCCGAAGATCAGCAGGTAGGCGACCTCCAGGTAGCTGCTGTGCTCGCACAGCTGCTCGATCGGGATGCCGCGGTGCCACAGCTCGCCCTTGTCGCCGTCGATCCAGGTGATTGCGCTGCGGCAGGAAGCCGTGTTGAGGAAAGCCGGGTCATACGACATCAAGCCGAAGTCGTCTTCGGACACCTTGATCTGCCGGAGCTCGGCTGCGCGGATCGCGCCGTCCTCGATCGGCAATTCGTAGTGGCGGCCGGTGCGCTCGTCCGTGACGCTCAGGACGTCGCGCCCGTTCGCGGGTACGCCGTCGGCCTGCTCGGGCTTGATGGTCTGCTCGGTTGTCATCTCGGGCTCCCTCGAGGGCTCTTTGGTCATGCTAAATCCCGCGATTTGCGGGCTCAGGGCAACCGACAGGCTAGCGAGATTGTGTGGCGGCCCGCGACCGCGGGTCGCACGTGACTGAGGGGCGGCGAAGCCGCAGATATGAGAGCTTCAGCCGAAGACGCGCAACTCGAGCGGCACCGCGTCGAGATGCGTGATCAGCTTGAACTCCTCGAAGCGCCGGTTGATCTCACCGTGCGTGAGGCGCTGCACGCGTTCGGTGCCGAACTGCTCCACGTTGAAAGAGGCCATCACGGAGCCGTAGGTCATCGCCCGACGCAGCGCCTGGTCGTCCACGGCGTCGGGACCGATCGCGTCCAGATAGCCGAGGAAGCCGCCTGCGAAGCTGTCCCCGGCGCCGGTCGGGTCGACGACCTCCTCCAGCGGGTAGCCCGGCAGCGCGAAGAAGCTGTCCTCGGTGTACAGCGCCGCGCCGTACTCCCCCTGCTTGGCGACCACGATGCGCGGTCCCATCGCCATCACGTCGCGCGCGGCCCGGACCAGGTTGGGCTGCTTGGTGAGCATGCGCAGCTCGGCATCGTTCATCAGGACGAGGTCCACGCCACCGATCGCACGGACGAGCGAGTCGCGCGCCGTGTCGATCCACAGGTTCATCGAGTCGAGGCCGACGAGAGTTGCGGCGTCGCACTGCTCTCGGACCTCGTGCTGGAGGTCCGGCTGGATATTGGCGAGGAAGACCGACTCCGAGGCCTTCGATTCCTCGGACAACTTGGGCCGGAAGTCGCCGAACACGTTCAGCTGCGTGTCATCGGTGTGGGCGACATTGAGGTCGTAGTCGTAGTGGCCCCGCCAGAAGAACGTGTTCCCGCCCGTCACGTGCTCGATGTCGTCGGTCCGGACGCCGCGGGCGGCGAGCACCTCGTATTCCGCCTCGCCGAAGTCGTCGCCGACCGGGCCGACCAGGCTCACCTCGGTGAAGAAGCTGGATGCGAGCGAGAAGTGGACGGCGGAGCCGCCCAGCATGCGCTCGCGCTCGCCGAACGGCGTGCGCACCGCATCGAAGGCGATGGATCCCACTGCGACCAGGCTCATGGCCGCGACAGGGTATTGGAGAATTCGCCGCCGTGGCCGCCCTGCTGCTCGCATTCGCCTCCAGTGTCACCTGGGGGGCCGGGGACTTCCTCGGCGGGCTGAAGAGCCGGCAACACCCCGTGCTGGTGGTGCTGCTGGTGGCGCAGCTCACCGGCCTGCTGCTGATCGCGGGGTACGTCGCGATCCGTGCGGACGGGCCGCCCGGGGGCGAGCTGGCGCTGTGGGCGCCGCTCTCCGGACTTGCGGGCGCGGTAGGCCTGGCCGCCTTCTACCGCGCTCTGGCGATCGGCAACATGGGCGTGGTCGCGCCGATCTCGGCCACCGCGGCCGTGGTCCCGCTGGTCGTGGGAGTGGCCGGTGGAGACCGGCCCGGGGGGCTCCAGTTCGCGGGGATCGCGCTGGCCCTGGTCGGAGTGGTGCTCGCATCGCGGGAGGAGGTGGGGGGGCGGCCCGCGGGGGGGACGGCGCGCGGCGCCGGGCTGGCCCTGCTGTCGGCGCTCGGCTTCGGGCTGTTCTTCGTTTGCATGGACCGGGCCAGCGACGAGGACGTCGCCTGGGCGATCCTGGTCAATCGGTGCACGAGCGGGACGGTGCTTCTGGTTGCCTTTGCGGTGCTGCGCCCGCAGCTCGCCCTGGGGCGAGCCGACCTCGGTGTCCTGGTCGTGGTGGGAGCACTGGACATCGCGGCAAACGCGATGTTCGCCGTCGCCTCGACGAAGGACCTGGTGAGTCTCGTGTCCGTGATGGCCTCGCTCTACCCGATCACGACCGTGGGCCTGGCCGCGGTGGTGCTGGGGGAACGACCACACCGCGTGGCGCAGGTGGGAGTGGTGCTGGCGCTGTGCGGGGTCGCGCTGATCGCCGGGGGCTAGCAGCCGGCCCCGTTTACCATCACCAGTGATGTCCCTGCCGTGGGCAGAGCCCTTCGCAGCCGCACTGGCCCTTCGGCACGAGCCCGGCCTCGTGCTGCTCGAGAGCATGCCCGGGCCGCTGGGTCGCCGGTCCTATCTCGCCGCGCGTCCCTCCGAGGTCGCGACCGACGGCATGCGCGCCGTCGAGCGGCTCGGCGAGGCGTGGTGGGCCGGCTGGCTCTCCCATGACCTCGGCCGTGAGATCGAGCGAGTCCCTGTCCGGGCGGCCGACGACCTCGGCCTGCCGCCACTGGCGCTCGGCCGCTACGAGGCGTGGCTGGAATGGGATCACGACAAGCGCACCGTCCAAATCCGCGGTGACGGGGACGCCTCGCACCTGCTGCGTGCGCTCGCGCAGCCCGCTCCTGCCGAGCCGCTGCACGAGCAGCTCACCAGCTGGGAGAGCTCTCTCCCGCGGCCCCGGTACGAGCAGGCCGTTCGCCGCGCGATCGAGTACATCCGCGCCGGCGACGTCTTCCAGGTGAACCTCTCGCAGCGCCTCGGCACCGATTGGGCCGGCGATCCGTTCGCTCTCTACGGACGGTTGCGGGTTACCAGTCCCGCACCGTTCATGGCGCTCGTGCGGCTCGGCGGCGCGGACGTGATCTCAGCCTCGCCGGAGCGGTTCCTGAGCCGCCGCGGCGATCGGATCGAGACGCGGCCGATCAAGGGCACGCGGCCCCGTGCGATCGAGCCCGCCGATGACCGTCGCCAGGCGCTCGCGCTGCGCTCGAGCGCCAAGGACCGCGCGGAGAACGTGATGATCGTCGACCTGGCCCGCAACGACCTGGGCCGGGTGGCGGCCTACGGCACAGTCGAGGTAACCGAGCTCTGCGCGCTCGAGTCGCATCCGGGGGTGCACCACCTCGTGTCGAGCGTCGAGGCGCGCCTGCGGCCGGAAGTCTCGGTTGAGGAGATCGTGCGCGCCACGTTTCCTCCCGGATCCGTCACGGGGGCACCCAAGATCCGCGCGCTCGAGATCATCGAGGAGCTCGAACCGGTCCGGCGCGGGCCCTACTGCGGCGCGATCGGCTGCTTCGCACCCGGGGGGGACATCGACCTGTCGGTAGCGATTCGCACCTTCGTGGCGGCCGGCGGGCGCCTGCACCTGCATGTCGGCGGCGCGGTCGTGGCCGACTCCGACCCCGCGCTCGAGTGGCGCGAGACCATGCACAAAGCGGCACGCCTGCTGGAAGCGGCCGGGGGTTGGGTGCGGGAGCGCGAGCAGGTCGCGCTCGCCTCTTGAAGGTCTGGCTTGATGGCCAGCTCGTCGACGAGCAGGTGGCGCGCGTGTCCGCCTTCGATCACGGCTTCCTGCTCGGGGACGGCGTGTTCGAGACGGTGCGGGTCTACGCGGGTGAGCCGTTCGCGCTCGACGAGCATCTGGCGCGGCTGTGCGCCAGCGCGGGGGTGATGGGAATCCCGGTGCCGGGCGGTCTCGAAGCTGCCGCACACGAGGTGCTGAAGGCAAACGAGCTCAGCGACGCCCGCATGCGGATCACGATCACCAGCGGCGGCGGCCCGGCTGGCCTCGCACGGGGCGCCGGCCCGCCCACCGCGCTGGTCCTCGCACTACCCCTCACGGCCTGGCCGCCGGTCTCGACCGCGATCGTGTCGCGCTTTCGTCGCGACGAGCACAGCCCGCTCGCCGGGGTGAAGACGACGTCTCTCGCCCACGGCGTGATCGCTCTCGCCGAGGCACGGGACGCGGGCGCGGACGAGGCGCTGCTGCTCAACATGGCTGGAAACCTCTGCGAGGCTACGACGGCCAACGTGTTCCTGGTGCACGACGGCGTTGCGGCGACCCCTCCGCTGGACGCGGGATGCCTGGCCGGGATCACCCGCGCACACGTCCTGGGGCTGGGCGCCGAGGAGCGAACGATGTCTGGCGCTGACCTGCGGCAGGCCGACGAGGCGTTCCTTACTTCCTCGACCCGCGAGGTCCAGCCGCTGGTCGCGATCAACGGCCGCCCGGTTGGAGGTGGGCAACCGGGTCCGGTCACTCTGCGGCTGGCCCATGCCTATTCGGAGATGGTGGCCGCGCGGTTACAGTAGGTGCCGCTTCACCGTAGCCCTACCCCGAGCAGCTCCTCCAGCCGCTCCAGGCTCGCGTCGGCGCCGCGGTGCAGCACCGCCGTCATGCCGACGGCCTCGGCGCCCTCGCAGTTCTCGCGCAGGTCGTCCACGAACACGCAGTCAGTCGGCTGGAGCCCGACCCGCTCGGCGCCGAGACGGAAGATCTCCGGCTGCGGCTTGTAGAGCCCGACCTCGCCGGAGATCACGACACCGTCGAACAGCTCCGAGAAGCTGTCGCGGTCGTAGCGCCCGCGGCCCCACGAGTTGGAGATCAGCCCGGTCTTCAGGCCGGCGGCGCGCGCGCGGCGCAGCGCCTCGATCATGCCCTCCTCGGGCTGCATCCCCGCGAACAGCCGGTCGACCAGACCCTCGTGCCGGTCTTCCCGCACGCCGATGATCGGCCCGAACAACGGAGAGAACTCCTCCTCGGTCAGCTCGCCCGCCTCCAGCCGGCGAAGGAGCGCCATCGCCTCGGGCCGGTCGCGAAAGGCGCGCTTCACCTCCTCGCGGTCGATGCCCTCGGCTTCGCAGAACGCGCGAAACGAGTCCCACACGTTGGTGGTCAGCACGCCGCCGTAGTCGACCAGGAGGCCGGTCAGCCGTCCGTTCTCAGCCGCCATGAGCGATCTCGTGGGCCTTCTCCGCGAGCGCGGGCACGCCCTTGTCGAACATCTTCAGGTACGGGTCGTCGGTCGTGCCGGCGAGTGAGCGCTTGTAGTTGCCCTCCATGAACACGGCCGCCTTCCAGACGGCAAGCGCCGCGTACCAGCGCAGGTCCGACATCGAGCGGCCCGTGCGCTCCTCGTAGTAGGCGACGAGCTCGTCGCGCAACGGGAAGCCCTCGCTACGCGTGACTGCCGACAGAGAGCTGAACATCGTGTCCTCGGCATCGCCCGGCTGCACCCACGTGACCGTCAGATATCCCAGGTCCGCGAGCGGGTCGCCGATCGTCGACAGCTCCCAGTCGAAGATCGCGATCACGCGCGCCGGTGCATCGTGCGCAACCATCGTGTTGCCGAGCCGGAAGTCGCCGTGCACGATCGTTGCCTCCGGCGAGTCGGGCATGTTCGCGGCGAGCCAGTCGCGCACCTCCTGCACGCGTGGCAGCTCGCGCGTCTTGTTGTGCTCCCACAGGCCGGTGAAGCGGCGCACCTGCCGCTCGAGGTACCCGGTCGGCTTGCCGAAGCCCTTCAGGCCGCATGCGCGCCAGTCCACCGCATGAACCTCCGCAAGCGCGTCGACGAGATCGAGGCCCATGCGCCGGTGCTCCTCCGGCGTGTCCAGCGGACCCGGAATCTCGCTCGTGATCACGGTTCCCTCGACGTACTCCATGACATAGAAGGGCGCCCCGATCACCGACTCGTCGCCACACGCGAGCAGCGTGCGCGGGGAGCGGGCAGGTGTCTCCTTGATCGCATCGAGGATGCGCCATTCGCGCAGGACGTCATGGGCCGACGGCGGGAGCGGCGGCCGTGGCGGCCGGCGCAGCACGAAGCGCTCGCTCCCGCGCCGGACCAGATACGTGATGTTCGAGTGGCCCTCACCGATCCGGTCGAACTCGAGCGGCGCGTCTTCGCCCGGCAGCTCCCGCGCGAGGTACTCGCGCAACGTGTCGACCACGATCAGGGGCGGGAGCTCGAGCTGCTCGGCCTCCTCACGGGTCGCGGCGATGTCGTGCGTGTCGACGGCCATCGCTAGCCGCGCGCCCGCGTCGCGTCCAGCTCATCGACATGGTCGACGTTCGCGCGGTCGGCCGGGTCCTCGCTCGGCCCTGTCGCGAACCAGCCGTCGAGGATCTCTTCGAGCAGCGGCTCCGAGGTCGTGCGCAGGCTGAGCGCGAGCACGTTGGCGTCGTTCCAGGTGCGCGCACCGCGCGCCGTCTCGGCGTCCCCGCAGAGCGCGGCCCTGATGCCCACGACCTTGTTGGCGGCAATCGATGCACCCGTCCCGGTCCAGCAGCAGACGACGCCCTGCTGCGCTTCGCCCTCGGCCACGTCACGCGCCGCACGCTCACAGGCCCACGCCCAGTCGGCGCGCTCGCCCTCCGCGAGGGCCCCGTGCACGACGGGTTCGTGGCCGCGCCTGCGCAGCTCCTCGATCACGGCGCGCGCCACCGGCGTGTCCATGTCGCTTGCAACCGAGATCCTCATGCGCGGGCAGGATATCCGGCCTCCCGCTACGGTTCTGGCGGTGTCCGAGCGTGACCAGAGCACGGCGCCCGACGACGTGGCCGCCCAGCGCGGCGGCGGGGAGGACGCCACCGGCCTGCACGACATCAGCTTCTACCGCCAGTCGGCGCTCTCGCGCCTGGTGAGCGCCGAGGCTGCCCGGCGCGCGCGCAAAGCGCGGCGTGAGGCTGTGCTCCTGCTGCCGGTGGTGGTGGGGCTGATCCTCCTGTGGAAGTACAGGGAGGAGCTGTTCGGCACCGATGTGCCGGTCAGGGTCGCCACCGCGCTGCTGTTGGCCACGGTGGGATGGCGGTTCGCGCGCGACCTCGGGCGCGCGGTCGGGCCGCGCCTGTTGCGTCGCTTCGACCCCGGCACGGCGGCCACCGTCAGCTTCCTGATCCAGCTCGTGACTGTGCTGGTGATCGTCGTCGTGGCATTGCGCATCGTCGACCTGAACCCGCGTGCGATCGCCCTCGGAGGCGCCGTCACGGCGGTCGTGATCGGGCTCGCGGCGCAGAGCACGCTCGGCAACGTGATCGCCGGGATCATGCTCCAGGCCTCGCGCCCGTTCCGGGTGGGCGAGCGTGTGCGCTTGCAGGGCGGGCCGCTCGGTGCGACCGTCGAGGGCACCGTCGCGAGCCAGGGCCTAATCTACACCACCCTCGCGCGCGGCAACGGCTTGATCCTCGTGCCGAACAACTCCGCGCTGGGCGCGACGATCGTCCCACTGCGCGCTCCGGCCGGGGTCGACCTGCGGGCCCGGATCCGGGCCGGCGTGAAGCCCACGGAGCTACAGCGAATGCTGGCCACGGAGGTCCGGGTCGCCACCCGGGACGAGCCCGACATCTCGCTCGAGGAGGTCTACGCCGATTCGGCGACGGTACGGATTCAGGCCACGCCGGTGAACGACGACGACGGCGGCCGGCTTGCCGACGAGGTGCTGGCCGTGGTGACCAAGGTGGCCACCGACTCCACCACCAACACGTCCTAAGCCGGGAGGCTCGCAGCCGCGAGGCGCTCCGGAGCGTGGGCGCGGACGAAGGCCTCGACCTCCGCGGCCGAGCCGCCGGGCGGCGGGAGGAGGACCAGGCGGTTCACGCCCAGGCGGCCGTAGGCGGCCACGGCCTCGGCGTCGATGCGCCCGCGGGGCGTGACGCTGACGTCGAAGTCCGAAAGGTCGCGATCCAACTCGGCGAGGCTGCGCCGCAGGCCCGCGAGCTGCTCGGCGGTCTCTTCCTGGCGGAGGAAGAAGCCGTACCACCCGTCCGCATACCGCGCCGCGCGACGGTGCGCCGGCGGGCTGTGGCCGGCCATCACCACGGGCACCGGCTTCTGCACCGGTCGCGGATGTGCGTTCACCCCTGAGAACTGCACGAACTCTCCGTCGAAGGCAGGCCGCTCCTGCTCCCACAGCGCCCGCATCGCCGCCAGGTATTCGACGGCGCGTGCTCCGCGGCGCTCCATGGGGACGCCGATCGCCGTCATCTCGGGCTCGAGGTAACCGACGCCGATCCCGAAGATGAGCCGCCCGGCGGAGACCGAGTCGACGCTCGCGAGCTGCTTCGCGAGGACCAGCGGATTGCGCTGCGGCAGCACGATGATCCCGGTCGCCAGGCGGATGCGCGAGGTCCGCGCGGCCAGGAACGCAAGGGCCACGACGGGGTCGAGGATCGGATCGAGGGGTTCCATCGGCGACGGGGGTACCCGCGGGTCCGGCACCACGACGTGCTCGCCCGTCCATACCGAGTCATACCCGAGCTCCTCCGCGAGGGGCCCGACTCGCTCGAGGACGTCGGCGCCGGGGTGCTGGTTGAGCGCAAACAGCCCGAGCGACGGAGTGGCGCTCACGCTGGATGCGCCTGCGCCCAGCTCTCGATCTCGCGCGACCCGCTGATCACCACGTCCTCGTCGGTGACCAGCATCGGTACCCAGCTCTGCCCGGACAGCCGTTTCACCTCGCGCCGCCCCGGCGTCTGCAGGAAGCCCGGCACGGCTCCGAAGCTGTAGGTCCGCGAGACCTGCGGGTCGTACCCCGCGTCCCGCAGCGCGTCGTAGGCGCGGGTGCAGGCGTGGCGATGAGGGCCGGGCGTGTCCCTGGTGGTCCAGCAGACGTAGAGCTTCACGCGACCCGCCTCGCCACCCTCGCCGTGATGCGCTGCGCCGCCACCGCGACGCGCTCGGCCGCGCTGCCCGTGGCCGGCAGCAGCCCCAGCTGCTGCGCCATCGCCCGCGCATCGAAGAACCCCTCATAACTGCCGACGAGGCCGCCGCGCAGCTCGAAGAGGTCGATTCCCTCGGCGTCGAGATGGCGGCCCGTGGGGGCGAACCCCTGTGGCTCCAGCGATCCCAGCATCGTGCCGGTCATCCGCCAGCGGCAGGCGATCCGGCCGGCTTCGATGGAGCACAGCGGCGCCTCGGTCCACGTCAGCTCCATGTCGGGGAACGCTCCCCACATCGACTCCAGATATCGCTGTACGGCGGCCGAACCCCGCTCGCGCCCCTCGGTGAGCGGGTCTTCCCACGCCACGTCCTCCGTGCAGAGCGCCAATACCTCGTCTGGCCGGCGGCTGTTCCAGGCCGTTTGCCAGCGCCCAGCGAACTCCCGTGCATCGTCGGCGGTCATTGCCTGGTTAGCTTAGGGAGATGGTCCGCGCGCCGTCGTTCCCGTATCTCGTCGAGGGCTCGCTGGGCTCCAGCCTCGAGGCGTTCCTGGACGCCGCCGAGGCCTTCTTCTCCAACCTCGCGGCGGTCCACTGGGGAGCGCTGGCGCTCGGGCTGACGCTCCACCTGCTCCATCAGCTCTGTCGCAGCCGCGCCTGGTTCAACACGCTGCGCGCCGCGTACCCGGATCAGCGGTTCGAGTGGCGCCGGATCGCGGGCGCCCAGCTTGTGGGCGTCGGGGTCAACAGCATCACGCCGGCGCGCGCAGGCGACGTGGCGAAGATCTACCTCGCCAAGCACAGCATTCCGAACGCGCGCTACCCGACCGTCACGTCGTCGTTCTTCGTCGATTCGGTATTCGACATGCCCGTCGGCATTCTCGTGCTGGTGTTTGCGGTCACGCAGGGAGCAGTCCCGAGTCTCGACGTCCTGCCCAGCCTGCCCGCTTTCGACCTGTCCTTCTGGGCCGACCACCCCCGCTTCGCGCTGTTCACCATCACCGCGGTGGTCGTCGGACTGCTGGTCCTCTACGCGGTGCTCTCGATTCGCGCCGTCGAGTTCTGGGGGCGGGTCCGCCAGGGAGTCGTGATCCTGACGGACTTCAGGCGTTACCTACGTCAGGTGGCGAGCTGGATGGCTACCGCATGGGTGTTGCGGTTCGTGGCGTTCTGGTTCTTCCTGGACGCGTTCAACATCGGTGGGTCCGTGCAGAACGTGCTGTTCATGATGGGGGTGCAGGCAGTCTCCACGCTGACGCCGTTCACTCCCGGCGGAGCGGGAGCGCAGCAGGCCCTGCTGGTCTACGCGTTTCGTGACATCGCACCGCGCAGCACGGTGCTTGCGTACAGCGTCGGCCAGCAGGTCGCAATCGCGGCGTTCAACGTGGCGACCGCGATGGTGACGCTCTTCCTGATGGTGCGGACGATCGACATCCGGAGCGTCGTACGGCGCGGTGAGGAGGACCGGCGAGCGGCGGAGGCCGCCGAAGAGACGGAACCGACGCGGCGCGGTTAGGCGAGACCCTCACGGGCCTCGCGCACGAGCGTCACGGCCTCGGGAAAGATCAGCCGGATCGAGTCCCTGACCTGGGCCGCCTGCTCCTCCGCCGAACCGGCGAGGTCCATCGTGTGGATCGCGGCGACCGTCATGTCGACGGCCAGCTTGATCGCGTTGTCCGCCCACGCGACGCGCTGCGCGCCCTGCATCTGCTCGGCGAACTCGCCCAGGCGGCGGTTGAGGTCCTCCGGGTCGCCGAACATGCCGCCGAAGGGGTTCGCGCCTTCCATGCGACCCATTGTATGACGGGACGGGCTCCGGATAGGCTCCGCTCGATGGCGATCCCTCCGCCCAGCCCGTCAACCACCTGTGTGATCACCGGCGCGTCCGCCGGAATCGGCACGGAGTTCGCCCGCCAGCTGGCTGCCCGCGGGCACGGCGTCTTCCTGGTCGCGCGGCGCGAGGACCGGCTGCGCGAGCTGGCCTCCGAGATCGAGCGCGACCATGGCGTGAGGGCCGAGTTCGCCGCCTGCGACCTCGGCGATGCGGCCGACCGTCGCAACCTACCGGGGCTCGTCGCACGGCGGGAGCTCGACGTGGCCGTGCTCGTGAACAACGCGGGTTTCACGACGGTCGGCGACGTTCATCGCAACCCTGATCGCCAGCTCGGGATGATCCACGTCAATGTCGAGGCGCTGGTGGACCTGACGACCCAATGGCTTCCCGGCATGGTCGATCGCGGCGCGGGCTCCGTCATCAACGTTGCGTCCACGGTCGCCTTTCAGCCGGTCCCCGTGCAGGCGGTGTACGCGGCCACCAAGGCGTTCGTGCGCAGCTTCAGCGAGGCCGTGTCCGCGGAGGTCCGTGGCACGGGCGTGACCGTGACCGCTCTGTGCCCGGGGCCGGTCGCCACCGAGTTCGTCGAGGCCGGCGGTTTCAAGACCGCGAATCCGGGCCCGTCGTTCGTGTATTCGTCCGCGGAGGACGTCGCGCGGGCCGGCATCGACGGCGCCGAGAAGGGCAGGCGCCTGGTGATCCCCGGTCTCGGCAACCGCTTTCAGGCGACGCTCGGGCAGCACAGCCCCCGGGCGATCATGCTCGGCCCGGTGGCAAGCATGTACCGCCGCGTGATCGGCGAGTAAGCGGGTGAAAAGCGCCACGCAGGTGCCCCGGCCACATCCCGGCGGCGGTGGCTGCTACTGTTGCGCCGTCAGGCCGGGGGACTCTCCCTCGGCGATGTAAGTGTCAGGTTGGCGTAGTTGTCTCACCAGAGCTTCCTCCGCATAGCCGGCACACGACCGTGGAGGCATCACATGCCAACGGGCACAGTTAAGTGGTTCAACCCCGACAAGGGCTTCGGATTCATCACTCCCGAAGACGGGGGCAAGGACCTGTTCGTGCATCACACCGGTATCGAGACCGACGGCTACAGGTCGCTGGACGAGGGCGCAAAGGTCTCGTTCGAGACCGAGTCGGGCGACAAGGGCCCGAAGGCCGTTCGCGTCCGACCGGCCTGAGCGGCTCTCAGACGGAGCTCAAGCAGCACCGATGCTCGATCGAGTGATCGGGCTGCGGCGGATCAGGCGCGCCCGGGAGGAGAAAGCCCGCGGCGCGCCCGGGTCCGGCGACCCTGTGCGGACGTTGGAGCAGCGGGTCACACATCTCGAGTCGATGATCGAGGGACTGCAGGATGCCATGCATCGCGACTCGCAGCGCACGCACGAGGAGCTCGACGCGTTGCGTCGTCGCACGGAGCCCTCCGAGATCTCACGCGCGCTCAGCCGTGACCAGCGCGAGCGCGGTCTTTAGAGCATCTTCAGCTAGAAGTACTAACTCGCTCGGCGGGCCTCGAACAGAGCCAGGTTCGGAAGACGCCGCAGCTTGATGCGGCGGGGCCGGTCGAAGCCCGCTTGCGCCAGCCAGTCCCGGAGCTGGTCCTCCGTGTACGTTGCCGCCGACGAGGTCAGGTAGAAGAACAGGCCCAGCATCGCGCCCGCGTCGGCGCGCGTGTCCGGCGGCGGCATGAAGAGGTCCAGTACCGCGACGGTCCCGCCCGGCGACAGCGCGTCGCGGATCCGGCGCAGCAGGGCGAGGTTCGCCTCCGGCGTCAGGTGGTGGACGATGTTGAAGCACAGGACGGCGTCGTATGGGCCGCCGAGGTCGGCGCTCATCATGTCCCCGTCGACGTGGGTGACGCGGTCGGCCATCCCCTGCTCGGCGATGATCTCGCGGCCGACGGCGGCGCTTGCGGGGAGGTCGAGCACGGTCGCGTGGAGGCCGGGATGACGACGGCACAGCTCGGCCGCGAACCAGCCGTGGCCGCCGGCCACGTCAAGCAGCCGCCGTGGCCCGGGCGGGAGGCGCAGCGCGCCCGCCACCTCGGGTGCCGACAGGCGGGCCAGCTCGAACTGGCCGCGGATGTACCGGCGCCAATGCGGGTCGTCGGGCGCGAAATCGTGGATCTCCACGCCCTTGCCGGTGCGGATCACGTCCTCCAGCCGTGCCCACCATTCCCAGTAGTCCAGGCAGTTCTCCACGTGCGTGCCGACGTAGGTGTCCGAGGCCGGGTCGAGCCATTTGCGGCCGGCACGGCTGAGCGAGTACGTGCCGCGCTCGCGCTCCACCTGGTCGAGGGCTGCGAGCGACTCGAGCAGCAGCAGGGTTCCCTCGACGTGCGCGCTGATGTCGCGCGCCACCTCCTCGGCGGTCGCGGGCCCGCGCGCGAGCCGCGCGAACACCCCCATGCGGACTCCCGCAATCGTGACCCGGGACATCGGCATGCCGAACATCGCGTGGCCGTCTGGGACCGGGGCCAGGTTCGCCCGGATCGCAATCCGCTCGAGCGGGTTGTCGGGCAGCAGGCCGGGACGCATGGCAGGTTCAGACCACCCCTGCCGCACGTGCGCCGTCGACCGTCTCGCGCAGCGTGGCGCGGGCGTCGTGCCTCGGTCGCCAGCGCAGCTCGCGGCGCGCCTTGCCGGTGTCCATCAGCACGGGCTTGCGCATCACGTTGACCCACCGCGCCTGGGCGGGGACCAACGGCGCCCGCGAGACGACCTCGGCGAGCGCGTCCAGCGCCGCCCGCGGGACCGGGACCGCGCGCCACCCGAGCGCACCGGCGACGTCGCCGACGGTGATCGCCGGATGCCCGGCGAGGTTGTAGGTACCCGGTGTGCCTTGACCCACCACGGCAGCACGGATCGCCGTGGCGACGTCGTCGTGGTGCACGAGCTGGAACGGCGTACCGGTGTCGGGCAGCATGGGTCCGATCAGCGGGGCGGCGTCGAGCGCCCGCCACAGTTTCCGCACCCGCGGGCCGAGGATCGTCTGACCGGTGAAGCCCTCCACGAGCGTCGGTGCATCGCGCCCGCCGACGATGCAGGGGCGGAACACGTAGGTGTCGGTGGCCGACTCTCCGGCCACGTCGTCCAGGAGCGCCTCCAGCTCGGCCTTCTGGGCCGAGTAGTAGAAGTCGCGTGTCCCGCGCGGAGGGATGTCCTCCGTCAGCAAGTCGGGATTGTCGTCGTGGAAGCCGTACGCGGCCACCGACGACGTGTAGACCAGTCGCCGCGCACTCGCGTCGACCGCCGCCTCGAACACGTTGCGGGAGCCCTTGAGGTTGATCTCCCTGGTCTCGTCGCGGCCACCGAAGATGATGAACGCGAGGTGCACGACGACGTCGGCGCCTTCGACCAGCGCGTCCACGGATGCCCTGTCGAGGACGTCTCCCTGGCGGTACTCGGTCCGCTTCCATCCATGCTCTGCGGGATCGAACGGGCGCCGTGCCATCCCGACGATGCGCCCCACCTTCTGTGAGCGCTCCAGCGCGCGGATCACGGAGCGCCCGATGTCGCCGGTCGGGCCGGTGACGGCCACGGTCAAGCGACCGCCGTCAGCCTGTCGCGCCACTAGAGATCGACCGGCGGGTAGTAGTTCTCGGCGCCGATCTTCCGTACGTCAGCGAGCCAGTCGCCCTCGTACTGCTCGGTCGGGCCCTGCATGATCGGATCCAGGAACTCCCACGCCTGGCGCTTGTACGTCCAGTTGTCCGGCTGCAGGCGGTGCGCCTCCCGGAACCACGGGACGGCGGCCTCGGGATCCCCCGCGCGGTGCAGATGCTGGCCGAGCTCGAAGCTCGCGGTGGCGCGAGACGCATCCGGCGGCCGCGGGGTGGAGCGCGCCACGACCTCGTCCGGGGCGAGGGCGGACCTGCTCTCGGCGCCGTGCTCGACCCAGTCGCGCAGCGCGGCGACATAGCGCGCGGGGTCGATCCGGATCTTCGAAGCCTCCTGGAGCATCTCGGTGACGCGGGGTGGGGCTCCGGCCGGCACGCCCAGCTCGGCGAGCACGGCCCGGCCCGGGAACGCGGGTTCGGGAGGGCGCACGATCATGCCCAGCTCGTCGATCCAGACGCCGCTCGGAACGTTCACGACCCCGAGCAGCTCGTCCAGCATGTGCGCCTCGTCGATCAAGGCCGGATGCTCAGGCTTCGCGAGATCGATCCACGTGCCCGCCGCGTCGGCGCCGCCGGTGTCGAGCGCGACCGTCACGATCTCGAGCCCCTGGGGATGCAGTTCGGTTCGCAGCTCCTGCCACACGGGCAGGTCGAAGCGGCATCCTCACCAGGAGGCCCATGCGACCAGCAGGACCTTCGTCCCGCGCAGCGAGGAAAGCGAGAAAGGGTCTCCGTGACGGTCCGGAAGGGATATCTCGGGCAGCACGGCGGACAGGAGCGCACGCCCACCCGACTCGGGACCGAGCGCCCACAGGCCGTGCGCCTCGTCGTGGACCAGGGCCATGCCGAGCCGCTCCGCGAGCACCCGCACGTCGATGAGGTCGCCGACGTCGTCGGGTAGCGGCACGCATTGATCGGCCTTGCACAGGCCCTCAGGCTTCAACTCCCAGCCGGTGCGAGCCCGCAGCTCTTCGGGCATGACTTCGAGTCGCTCGAGGATCACGAAGGCGATCGTATCCGGCAAGCAAAAGGCCCGGCTCAAAGCCGGGCCCTGTTGCGAACTAAGTCCTGCCACCAACCCGCTGGTCTGCTTGCAGACCAGCGGCCTGTTTCCTTACATCATGTCCGGCATTCCGCCGCCGGGCATGCCGACGGGCTCCTTGTCCGGAATCTCGGCGATCACACACTCGGTCGTGAGGATGTTCTTCGCGATCGAGGCCGCATTCTGCAGCGCCGAGCGCGTCACCATCGTCGGGTCGATCACGCCTGCCTTCACGAGGTCGGTGTACTCGCCGGTGGCGGCGTTGAAGCCCTCGCCGGGCTTCATGTCCCGCACCTTCGAGACCACGATCGATCCCTCGACGCCCGCGTTCTCGGCGATCTGACGCAGCGGGTCCTCGAGCGTGCGGAGCACGATCTGGGCGCCGGTGCGCTCATCCGGGTCCTCGTATCCGTCGAGATCGATCGCCTCGGAGGCGTTCAGCAGCGCGACGCCGCCGCCCGGCACGATCCCCTCTTCGAGAGCCGCACGGGTGGCCTGCAGCGCGTCCTCGACGCGGTGCTTGCGCTCCTTCATCTCGGTCTCGGTGGCTGCGCCGACCTTGACCACGGCAACGCCGCCCGACAGCTTGGCGAGCCGCTCCTGGAGCTTCTCGCGGTCGAAGTCGGAGTCGGTGTTCTCGATCTCGGACTTGATCTGCTTGATGCGGCCCTTGATCGCCTCCGAGTCGCCGGCGCCGTCGATGATCGTGGTGGTGTCCTTCGCCACGACGACCTTGCGGGCCTGGCCGAGCTGGGTCAGCTGGGTGTTCTCCAGCTTCAGGCCCATCTCCTCGGTGATCACCTCGCCGCCGGTCAGGATCGCGATGTCCTCCAGCATCCGCTTGCGGCGGTCGCCGAAGCCGGGCGCCTTCACGGCCACGCCGGTGAACGTGCCGCGCAGCTTGTTCACGACGAGAGTCGCGAGGGTCTCACCCTCGACGTCCTCGGCGAGGATCAGCAGCGGCTTGCCGTTCTGCATCACCTGCTCGAGGATCGGCAGCAGCTCGCGCACCGCACCGATCTTCTGGTTCGCGATCAGGATGAACGGGTCGTTCAGCACGGCCTCCATGCGCTCCTGGTCGGTGACCATGTAGGGGGAGATGTAGCCCTTGTCGAACTGCATCCCCTCCGTGAACTCCAGCTCCATGCCGAAGGTCTGGCCCTCCTCGACGTTCACGACGCCGTCCTTGCCGACCTTCTCGATCGCGTCCGCGATCACGTTCCCGATCTCGTCGTCGCGGGCGGAGATGGCCGCGACACGGGCGATCTGGTCCTTGCCGCCCGTGATCTCCTTCGACTGCTTGGTGCGCAGGTGCTCCACGACCTGGTCGACGGACTGCTCGATGCCGCGCTTGAGCGCCATCGGGTTGGCGCCTGCCGCGACGTTCTTCATGCCCTGCCGGACCATCCCCTGTGCGAGCACGGTCGCGGTCGTCGTGCCATCGCCGGCAACGTCGTTGGTCGCGGTGGCGACCTCGCGCACCAGCTGTGCGCCCTGGTTCTCGAACACGTCCTCGACGTCGATCTCACGTGCGATGGTGACGCCGTCGTTCGTGATCGTGGGCGCGCCGAACTTCTTGTCGAGGACGACGTAGCGGCCCCGCGGGCCGAGCGTCACCTTGACGGCGTTCGCGACGGCGTTGACGCCGCCCTCCAGCGCCCTGCGGGCGTCCTCGTTGTACTTCAGCTCTTTATGTGCCATACGAATTTCCTACCTTTCCGAGGGGCGTCAGCCCGCTACCTTTGCCAGCAAGTCCGACTCGCGCAGCACGAGCAGGTCCTCGCCCTCGACGATGATGTCCGTTCCCCCGTACTTGGAGTAGAGGACCTCGTCGCCCTCGGCGACGTCGAGGGGGATCCGCTTCTCGCCGTCCTCGTCCCACTTGCCGTCGCCGACCGCAAGAACCTGGCCCTTCTGGGGCTTCTCCTTGGCGGTGTCGGGGAGCACGATCCCGCTGGCGGTGGTCTCTTCTTCCTCCACCGGCCGCACGAGCACTCGGTCCCCGAGAGGCTTGAGCTTCATACGCATACCTCCTGGAATAACAGCTGTCGTCTGGTTTGTCTGCCCAGCGCATTGCGAAGCGCAGTTCGACGCTACGCGCGGGCTCAATTTGGCACTCTAGCAAGGAGAGTGCCAAAGTCCATGAAGTGGGCCGCCGGCAGGCCCGATCCAAGGCGGATTTCGCCGCTGAGCGCTTAGCGGCCGCTCAGATGGCGCGGGGAGTGCCCGTTGCCGGGTGGGCCCTCGCGGGCGGCCGTGCTCTCGATCACCTGCGAGAAGCGGATCACGGTCACGATGTCGTCGGTGCCGACCGCCCGTCCGTAGATCTGCTGGAGGAAGTGCTGGGTGTCCTCGACCCGGCGGAACTCGGGATTGTCGTGCTCGACGTCGCGCGGGGACAGCTCCCGCACGCGCTTCACCTCGACATCGTCGATCACGGCCGTGAACACCTTTTCGCGCGGCTCATGGCGATAACCGACGGTGATCCAGACCAGCTGCCCGCGGCGGTACTTCATGCTCTTGTCCCCGAGCCGGATCGTCGCGGTCTTGCGGCCACGCTTGAGCTGGTCCACGAACACCGGGGAGTAGAAGTTGAGCACGTACACGATTGTCTCGGCGCAGCCGGGAGGAGGCGGGCCTCAGTATATGTGTGGCTAGCCGCGTTCGGTGCGCGAGCGCCAGAGGCGCTGGAACACGGGCCATAGGAGGATGGCGAGGCCGACCTGGATGGTCATGGTGATCACGTCGAGCGCGCTGAAGGGGTCTCCGTTCAGACGGTCGGCGCCCTCCACCGCCAGGCCCCAGAGCACGCAGTAGACGACGAGGATCAGTAGATGTACCGATGGAGCGCGGGTGGGTCGTGGACCACGATGCGCCCGCGCCGCGTGGTCAGGACCCCGGCCCGCTGGAGCGTGGCGAGGAACCTGCTGGCGGCCTCGCGCGATGTCCCGGCCAGCTGTGCCAGATCGGCCTGTGTGGAGCGGACCACGACCTCGACCGGCCCCCCCTCCGCACGGGCTGGCCGGCGCGACCCCGTCTCGACCAGCTCCGCCAGCACACCTGCGACGCGGCTGGAGACCTTCTGGAAGGACTGCCGCGCGATGCGGGCGTTGGCCTCGCGCAGCTTCTCGCCCAGGGCCGACAGCAGCTTCACCGCGATCTCGGGGTGCTCGTTCAGGAGCCGCTTCAGGTCGCCCGCCAGGATTGCCACGGCGCGCACGTCGTCAACCGCCTCGACGGTGGCGGACCGGACCTCGCCGCCGAACATCGCCAGCTCGCCGAAGATCTCGCCGGTGCTCACGTTGGTGAGGGTGATCGTGCGGCCGTCCGCGTGTTGGCGGGTGACGCGCGCCTGGCCCCGCTCGAGCACGTAGCACGTGTCCCCGGGGTCACCCTCCCGCAGGATGATGGTGCCCCCCGGGTAGTTGCGCGGCACCGCGACGCGGGCGATCTTCTGCAGCTCGGGCTCCGACAGCCCGGCGAACAGCGGCACGCCGCGCAGCAACTCGGCGGTTGCGCCGGACGGACCTCTTGATGCCGCGGACCCCGCCATTTGCAGGGGTGAGTATTACCGAGCCGTCGACCGGCTACGCGGTTGCGGCGGTGGGGCGAAGTCGTGCGGCCAGCGCACGACCCCACCATGCGCCCAGCCCCAGCAGCAGCCCGAGCGCGAGGTTGACGCTCACGCCCACCACTCCGATCGCGATCGCCACGGACATTTCCCATCCCCCGCGCAGGTCACGCAGCAGGCGGATGTGGAGCACCCCGGCCGCCGCGAGCATGCCGGCGAGGATCGGCAGTGGGAACGCCGCCAGCAACCCGGGCAGTCCTGCACCCGCGGCCACGGCGAGGATCAGCAGGGCAACCCCCATCAGGAGCGGGGCGCCGGCCGTCCGAGCCCCGAAGGAGTGGTGCGCCGTGAGCCCGCCGGCGCCGTGGCAGACGGGCATGCCGCCGATCGAGCCGGCCAGGACGTTCGCGCTGCCGAGAGTGGTCGCCAGCCGCCCGGGGCGTACCGGCGCCGCGCGCTCGCCGAAGTAGGTCTGCGCCGCGTCCGCGGTCGCGAGGCAGGAGTTTGCGAACGTGAGCGGGATCTGTGGGAGTACTAGCAGCGTGAGCGCGGTCCACACGGCCGCTGTGTCCATGGACGGCACCGACACGGCCGACGGTCCGGCGCTCAGGTCCGGCGCCGCGTTGGCGAATGCGATCGCGAGTCCAACCGCCACGAGCACGATCGTGATGGGCCGGCTGCGGAGCGCGATCGCCGCGGCCAGGACGACCGCGGCCAGCGGCAGCGCGACGCCGGCCGAGAGAGCCGTCGCGGCGAATGCCTCGGGGGGATCGGTCACGAGTCCCCACGCAATCTTCAAGAACAGGAGGCCGACGGCGAGCTGCACCCCCCGGATGAGTGGCCGGGGGAAGGCCCGGGCCGCGAGGTCAAGCGCGCCGGTGCGGGCCAGCGCCAGGAACACGAGCCCCATCAGCATCGCGCCCGCCGCGATGACGTCCACCCCGAGCCCCTTCGCGATCGCGATCGCTCCAAATGCCTTCAGGGGCTGAACAGGAATCGGCAGCCCATAGGCAAGTGCCGCGACCAGGTAGAGCAGTGCGGCCGGCAGCAAAGCAGCGGTCGCCGAAAGCCCGTTGGAGACGATCAGCACGACGGCGATCGGCACGAGCACGCCCAGGTCGGCGAGCGCCCCTGCCACCTCGCGGCGGTCCAGAACTGCCTCGTGACGAAGCTCAGCGACCGCGGTCGCCACGCTCGATCATCACCGACGTCGCTTTCACCGTCGCGGTCGCCTGGACTCCCGCCGCCAGCCCCAGCTCTTCAACCGCGTCGCGTGTGATGGCCGCAGTCACCCGGTGCGGACCGGCCTCGATCTCGACCAGCGCCATCACTCCGTCGACTTCCACCGACACCACCTGGCCCGGGAACCGGTTACGCGCCGACAGTGCGTCCCCGGCGGCGTGGCGCTGCGGTCGGCGCGAGAGCCGCTCGACCTCCCGGCGCGGGACCCGCCGGCGGTTGCGCTCGTCCCGAACCGTGCGAACCTTGCCGCTCCGGTCCCAGCGGCGCAGCGTGTCGACGCTCACGCCGATCTCGCGAGCGGCTTCGCCGAGAGTCAGGTCAGGGGGGCGCTTGGGCACTGCTGCCTAAGCATTGCATAGGCAGAGCCCGCGGAGCTCATCGGGCGGCCAGCGCACCCAGCACGGGATCGTCCGTGAGGGCTTGGCGCGCCGCCCGCCTACCGGCCTCGACCATCTCGTCGAGGCGCCCGAAGTCGAGCATGTCGCATGTGCCGGTATCCGGCTC
>Ga0190275_10001064_pt1 | contig 21088 bp, 9 predicted proteins | sample Popmic550T_FD_133745 | JGI IMG/M metagenome (GOLD analysis project Ga0190275, IMG submission 133745) | Populus adjacent soil microbial communities from riparian zone of Yellowstone River, Montana, USA - 550 T | ecosystem: Environmental > Terrestrial > Soil > Riparian zone > Trees stand | place...
CGCAACGGGAGCGACGGGCGACACAGGAGCCACCGGCCCAACCGGCCCCACTGGCAACACCGGAGCTACTGGCGCAACGGGTGATACCGGAGCTACCGGTCCGACCGGAGCAACCGGCGCGACGGGCGACACCGGAGCCACCGGTCCGACCGGAGCCACTGGCAATACAGGAGCTACTGGCGCAACCGGCGCGACGGGCGATACCGGAGCCACAGGCGCAACCGGCGCAACGGGGACGACTGGCGATACCGGTGCTACAGGCCCCACCGGAGCAACCGGCGCGACGGGCGATACCGGTGCTACAGGTCCGACCGGAGCAACCGGCGCGACGGGCGACACCGGAGCCACCGGTCCGACCGGCCCCACCGGAGCCACTGGCAACACCGGAGCTACTGGAGTGACGGGCGCCACGGGCGATACCGGTGCTACCGGCCCCACCGGCGCAACGGGAGCGACGGGCGATACCGGAGCCACCGGTCCCACTGGCAACACCGGAGCTACTGGCGCAACGGGTGATACCGGTGCTACCGGTCCGACCGGAGCAACCGGCGCGACAGGCGACACCGGTGCCACCGGTCCGACCGGCCCCACCGGAGCCACGGGCAACACCGGAGCTACTGGAGTGACGGGCGCCACGGGTGATACCGGTGCTACCGGCCCCACCGGAGCAACCGGAGCAACGGGCGATACCGGTGCTACAGGTCCGACCGGTGCAACTGGCGCGACGGGCGACACAGGAGCCACCGGCCCAACCGGCCCCACTGGCGACACCGGAGCTACTGGCGCAACGGGTGATACCGGAGCTACCGGTCCGACCGGAGCTACCGGCGCAACGGGGGTGACGGGCGATACCGGTGCTACCGGCCCCACCGGCGCAACGGGAGCGACCGGCGACACAGGAGCCACCGGCCCAACCGGCCCCACTGGCAACACCGGAGCTACTGGCGCAACGGGTGATACCGGAGCTACCGGTCCGACCGGAGCTACCGGCGCGACAGGCGACACCGGTGCCACCGGTCCGACCGGCCCGACCGGAGCCACGGGCAACACCGGAGCTACTGGAGTGACGGGCGATACCGGTGCTACCGGCCCCACCGGCGTAACGGGAGCGACGGGCGATACCGGCGCTACAGGTCCGACCGGTGCAACTGGCGCGACGGGCGACACCGGAGCCACCGGTCCGACCGGAGCAACGGGAGCGACTGGCGATACCGGTGCTACAGGTCCGACCGGAGCGACGGGCGACACCGGAGCTACCGGCGCGACGGGTGACACCGGAGCCACCGGTCCGACCGGAGCCACTGGCAACACAGGAGCTACTGGAGTGACGGGCGCCACGGGCGATACCGGTGCTACAGGCCCCACCGGAGCAACCGGCGCGACGGGCGACACAGGAGCCACCGGCCCAACCGGCCCGACCGGAGCCACGGGCAACACAGGAGCTACTGGAGTGACGGGCGCCACGGGCGATACCGGTGCTACCGGCCCCACCGGAGCAACCGGCGCGACGGGCGACACAGGAGCCACCGGTCCGACCGGCCCGACCGGAGCCACGGGCAACACCGGTGCTACTGGAGTGACGGGCGCCACGGGCGATACCGGTGCTACCGGCCCCACCGGAGCAACGGGAGCGACGGGCGACACCGGTGCTACAGGTCCCACCGGTGCAACTGGCGCGACGGGCGACACAGGAGCCACCGGTCCGACCGGCCCGACCGGAGCCACGGGCAACACCGGAGCCACCGGCGCAACTGGCGCGACGGGCGATACAGGAGCCACCGGCCCAACCGGCCCCACTGGCAACACCGGAGCTACTGGAGTAACGGGCGCCACGGGCGATACCGGTGCTACCGGTCCGACCGGAGCAACCGGCGCCACGGGCGACACCGGAGCTACTGGCGCAACGGGGGCGACTGGCGATACCGGTGCTACAGGCCCCACCGGAGCAACCGGGGCGACTGGCGATACCGGTGCTACAGGTCCGACCGGAGCCACGGGCAACACCGGAGCTACTGGAGCAACGGGCGCGACGGGCGACACCGGAGCCACAGGCCCGACCGGCGCAACGGGGGCAACCGGAGACACCGGAGCGACAGGCGCAACCGGTGCAACCGGTGACACCGGTCCAACAGGAGCGACGGGCGCTACGGGCAACACTGGCGCTACCGGCGCTACCGGCGCTACCGGCGCTACCGGCGCTACCGGGGCCACGGGTGCGACCGGGGCCACAGGTGCAACTGGAGCGACTGGGGTGATCGTTACGGGGGCAAACAACGGAACGGCTCCGTCGACGAACGTGGCTGTCACCACTGGTGACGACCTGCTCGTCACGGGTGCGATCACGATCAGAGCAACATCCGCGAACACGACAGCACAGGTGACCGTGACCGTCGGCGGGACGACGGTGGCCACGGTCAGCGTCGCCTCGATCGGCAACGGCGACATCATCACGGTCCCGTTCGCGGCGACCGCCACGGCCGCGACGACGGGAACGATCACGGTTTCCGCAACGGCAACCGCGACCGCCGGAACGTTGACCTCGCAGACAGGCTCGATCGGCGTAATCGTCTACTGATCCATTCGTCCACGTCGGATGTCGACTCGGCCCCCGCCTCGCGGCGGGGGCCTTTTTTCAACGCACGCCAAGCGTGCACAAGGCGTTACCGCGCTCAGCGATCATCGCCTCGTGCCGCGCGGAGCCGGGAAGTATGCCGCCTCCCCGCTTTTCTCAACGTACGGCACGGCGCTTCCCTACCGAGCCGGGCGCCAGATGCGGCGCCAGCAGCCCCCACGACTGAGCCAGCGACCCATCCACCGCGAGGTTGTAACTCGCGCACGCATTGGCCGGATCGGCGCCGCACAGCCCCAGCAACTGGCCGGCGACATAGAGACCCGGCAGGAGAAGCGGCGCACCGGAGCTCCCTTCCGACGCCGCCCCTTCGCGCTGCCGCGTGTACACGAACTGCGGACGCGGCGCGCGCACACAGGCCATTCCCCCCTGCTCGACGACACCAGCGCTGTAACTCTGCGACATCCCCGCCGCGTGCGACACGCGATGCACCACCGTGCCGGCGGCCAGCGGGCGCGGATCCAGCCCGAGAAAGACCCGGCCTTCCGGGATGGACCGGAGCTCGAGCAGCGCGACGTCCGTGTCCGCCGACGCGGCCAGCAGCTGCGCGCCGTAACTGCGGCTGATTTTGGCCATGCGATTCGAGCCGCAGGCCTCCGACCGCAGGTCCCACACCACCTCCACCGATGCCGCTTCCTCCTGCGTGGAGATGCAGTGCCGCGCGGTCAGAAAATACGGCGTGCCGCTCCCCGCGGAGTCATTCACCAGACCGCCCGTGCAGACATACGACTGCCCGTTGCGAACGTACCGGATGTAGCCGATCGCGCGCGTGGCATCCGCGAGCCCGCCGAAATCATCCGGCGCCGAACAGGCGACGTCCTGAAGACACGTGGCCGTCGCGGCCGACGTACCGACCTGCGCGAGACCGGAGATCGCGACCTCGCCCTCCCCCGAGTCCGCCGCAATGTAGATCGTCGACCCACGCGTCGTCGGCCCCCACTGCGCCGTCTCTGAGGGCTCGAAGCGAATGAAGCCCTCATCGTCCGAGCCGGCGATCCATAGGACCGTCCCTGCGGGAGCCCCGTCGAAGCGCAGCCGGAAAGCACCCCCGCCTTCGACCTCGATCCGCCCGGCCATGGCAGCCCCCTCGAACCGCCCGCCCCGCGGCAACTCGATCCGCAGCGGCTCGTCCAGCTGCTGCACCGAACCATCGCGCAGCAGTCCCGGCTCCGCCGCCACTTCGAGGCGCTGCATCACCAGCCGCGCGATCTCCCGCGCCGCCGTCCGGTCGAACACCGGCTCCTCGATCGCCACCTGCGCGGCCACCGTCCCCCGCTCGATCCTCGGAGGGATCACGACCGTCGCCGAGACCGTCCCCGCCATCGCCGCGAGCCCTGCCAGGCCCGCCATGAATCCCAGGAAGTGCGTCCGCATGATGTCCATGCGGCCCGCAGTTCAAAAATCACATCCTGCCGGCGTTCCAGGCTAACCGGAATGAAATGATGAGCTTAGGGATAAATCGCACAATCCGGCGCCGTCCGGAAAGTAGACACGCGTCCGGATTCGCGGGACCGGCCCGGTTGATGCCAGACGCTTCTACTCCAACCCGCGACCTCCGGCGTGACAGGCCGGCGGGCTAACTGCCTTCACTCCTTCCGAGGGAGGCGCTGACTCGCAAGCGCTGGTGACACGCCAGTTCAGCTTGCGCGTGGAACGTGTGGAACGTTGCTTATTGGTGACGCAGAGCAGACACTCCTGTCAGCCGCGCGGTTCGCAGACAAGAGTGTCTGCTCTACGTCTAGTCCGACGCTCAGGCGCTGGTGTCGTGTCACGCTTGAAACCGTGGGTGCTTTGCGGCGGCGGCGGACTGTCTGCGGCGCCGCCGCTCCTCGACGATGTCCCAGCATCGCCTGCGTCGCGCGACTTGCATCCAGCCCACCGGCGCTCGCAAACCCCGGTTCAAGCGTGTCACGACACCAGGTCGGGGTCCTCCCGCCCTCAACCCGGAGGAATCGGCGGCAGCAAGATATACGGATCGGGCGGCAGCGGCTCCTGCGGATACTGGTTGATGACCAGATAACCCCAGGCCTGGAGAACCAGTCGCTTTCCGGCCGACAGTTCGCGCGTGACCGGCATGTAGATCGTGCTGTCCAGCATGGTGGGCGAGATCAGCTGCAGGAGTTGGTTGATCTTGGCCTCGACATCCACCAGGTTGCCGAGCGGCATGAAATTGTCCATCACCGGATAGAGCATAGAGGATGTTCCCGTAGATGAAGTTCCACGCCTGGATGCGATCGAACTGCGGCTGGCCGGTGTACGGTCCGGTCGCGTTCCAGCAGTCGGCGAACTGCAGATAGAGGCCATCGTCGAACGGCAGCACCCGGGCCACGAAGTAGGGCGCGAAAGCGAGTGTGTACGCCGGATACTGGCCCCCGAACTTGATCGTCGGCTGGGGCACCGGCGCCTGATCGCCGGTGAACGGATAGAGAACGATGATCGGAAAGCCGGGATTGAGGGATGCGACGTTGACGACAGCGTTTCCGTTCCCGTCGACGGGAATGAGCTCGCCATCGGCAAAGGTCACGTTCAGCGGCGGCGGCTCGGCCGGCACGGGATAGCCTTGGTTCTGCTTCGGCGGTGGCGGTGGCGGTGGCGGAAGCGTTCCGCCGAGGACCAGGAAGCCGCTGCCGACCTGCGGAGGCCACGCGTAGTACTGCGCGAGCAGGACTTGCGTCCCGGCAGGCGGCACCTCCCCGCGGTATCGCACCTGGACGGCGACAGAGACCGTCTCCCCCTGGTCGATGTAGATCCCACGCTGGTCGGTATCGGCGGTCCAGTAATACTCCTGACAGGTGAGCGTGTTGCTCGGAGCTCCGGCCTGCAGGGCCAGCTTGGAGTCGGTCACGGCCAGCGCGTCCTGTACCTGCTGGCTGGTTACGCCATTGAAACCGAGATCGTAGATGCCGGAGCAGGACGTGTACGTGTCGGCGTCGTAGCCGTTCTCGTAGGGAAGGGTGTTGATGGTGAGGAAGTCGGTTCCGTTTGCCACGCCGATGCTGATCGGCCCCACGTTGACGTTCGTGCCGACGTAGGATGGATCGTCGCCGTAACTGCTCCCCAGAATGGAGTTGCTGAGATCGAGCGAGACGAGCTCATGGTCGAAGTCGATCTCGGCAAAGACGAGACCCCAGGACAGCAACGCTGCTGCCGCCGACGCCCCCAGGGCGACCGGCTGGGTCATGGCCACATGCCCGGCCGCACCGATGACCTGCTGCGCCGGCCTGGCAGGCTGCGCGGATGCGGTCGGGGAGGACACCGGGTTCAGGCCGGCGTTGGCGACGAGAATCCGTCCCGACGGAGCGGTAGACAACTCCCCCTCGTTCCATACGCCCACGGTTCCGGTGATCCGGCTGTACGCCGGATTGCTGAACACGTTACCGGCTTTGTACAGGGTCCACAGGTCGCAACAGCCCTTCGGTTGCTGCGGTGTGCCGTTGAAGGTGCCGTTCTGGTAGTACAGCGTGTTGTACGCGCTGAAGCGCAGCATCACGCCGGCGGCACCGCCCTGAATTGCGTTCTGCAGCTGGGTCAGCAAAGACGACGCGTTGGCGGGGTTCTGGATCGTCACCGAACCGGCGGCGATAGTGGTCTGGAAGAGAACGCCGATGGGGCCGGCAATCATGAGCCGCCCGTCGAGATTGCGCGGCGCGTTGAAGGCGCGCGAGAACATCCGCACCGTGGCCGGACCGTCGATGTAGAACCCGTCAGGGGTCCCCACCGGATCGCCGACGTGGACGTTCTGGAGAATCAGCTGGCTGACCCATGGAGCGGATGGATCGATGTCCACGAGGCGTCCAGCGGACCCCGGTCCTGAGCTGCCGGAGATCGAGACGGGCTTGCCGACCATCGGATCGTTCGGCACGCTGGAGCCGGCGCCGACCATGCCGCCGATCACGCTGGTGGACTTGTTCGAGAACTGCAGCATCGACGCGCCCGCGCCGCCGTAGTAGTTCCAGCGGCTGGAGAGGTGCGTGTACTTGTTGCTGTCGTTCTCGCACGCCGGGCAGTTGTCGCTCGGACTCGTATTCACGACCACGTCATCCGAGGGATTGATCATCCACGGCCGGAACGTGCTCTGGAAGTTATCCTGCGTCACACCGTACTGGGCGGTCGGCGGGCATCGCGACGGCCCTTGAGGAAGCGCCGGAAGCGGTGCCGGTGTAGAGATGGTTGCGCTGCTCCGCAGGTTCAACGCGCATGCCTCGAAGGTTCTCGAGTCTCTGCTCGCCGCGCGTTTCGACCCGCGCGATGCAGCTATGCAGTTGAAAGGTCGCAAGCTCACGGTGTTGTGGCTGCCGCAGAAGGTGCGGGATTTCTTCCGGCGCGATCCGGTAGGCATCGAGCCGCTCCTGCTGTTGGTGAGGGACCTTCGGCGGGAAAAAGAAGACGGAGCCGCACGCCGTGAGATGGGAATGCAGGCGTACCTCGTACCTCGTACCTACTCGGCCGCCACCCAGTCGCCTGCCGGGACGAAGCGATTGCCGTCGATGCGCACGATGAACGCGCCGCGGGCGCCGACATGGCGGTTGCGCGCGTAGGTGACGGGGCGGGTGAGGCCGGTCGGGTACTGGTAGAACGTCTCGAGGGTGGCGATCAGCTTCTCGCGGGTGAGCTCGCGGCCGGCGCGCTTGAGCGCTTCGACGAACACCTTCGCGGCGGAGTAGGCGGCGATCTGCGCGGCGAGGTGGGTTTCCGGCAGTCCGTATCTGGCGGTGAAGGCCCCGAGCTCGCGCCGTCCCTCGGTTGTCAGGTCGCCGGGGAGGGTGGGCGCGGCGAGGACGACATCGTTCGCGTACGGCGGCAGGCCGGCCAGCGGGGCGCCGGCGATGAAGACGCGCGGGTGCCAGCGCAGCTCGTCGAGACGGTGCATGGCCTCCGCGGGATCGACGCCGATGAGGAACAGCAGGTCGTCGTCGCTCTTTTTCGCGTCGTGCGACCTGCGCACGTTCCACTGCAGCGAGGCGGCGCGTTCTTCCAGCGCCGCGGCCGCGGCGCGTGCCGCGGCGCTGTCGTCGTGCAGGATGTAGACGTCGCGCGGGCCGGCCCCTGCGTGCGGGCCGGCCCCTGCGTGCGGGCCGGCCCCTGCGTGCGGGCCGGCCCCTGCGTGCGGGCCGGCTCCTGCGTGCTTGCCGGCTCCTGCGTGCTTGCCGGCTCCTGCGTGCTTCGCAAGCGCCACGGTCTGGCCGGCGACGTCGGAGAAGAGAAAGAAGGACGATGGGCCCGGCGCGAAGGGCAGCGGCGTGAGGAGCGGGATGCGCTCTTCGTCGACGAGTGATTGCAGGGCGGGGTCGGGGGTGGCGCAGAGGATGGCGAAGGCGTCCTGGACGGAGGGCGACAGCTTCAGCGAGCGGCCGTGGACGCCGCCCTGGGCGTTGACGTCGGCGAAGTAGCCCTCCAGCACCTTGCGGGTGAGCTCGTCCGTGGCCACCGTGGCCACGGTCAGTTCTTCGTCGGCGAGACCGGGCTGCGGCTCGTTGCCGAGGCGGCGGAGGTACGCGACGAGGTCGGCGAGGTCGCGGTCGTCCATGCGGTAGCGCGGCATCACCGGGGAGAGCGGCTGGTCTTCCGAGTCACGGCCTTCGCGCAGCGCACGGGCGAGCTGCGCGTCGTCGTAGCGCGGGCGGCGGCGGGCGGGCTTGACGAGATCGTTCGACAGCGATGCGGCGCGGATGTCGGCCGGCTCGATGGAGCCTTCGGGGACGCCGCGTCCTTCGACGCCGTGGCAACTGCCGCAGGCCAGGGCGCTGGCGGCGATCTCGGCGCCGTTGGCTCCTCCCACGAGAGCGGTGACCGGGCGGGCGGAGCGGCTTTCGCCGTGGCGGTAGAGGTGGCGGCCTCGTTTTTCGGCTTCGGTGAGGGGCAGCCCTGCCTGGCGGAGGTCCGATGCCGCGGCGACGCCGGCGAACAACAACACGGCGGCGAGCTTCTTCATCGGCGCATCACCTCGTCGAAGGCGGCGTTGACTTTCTCCGATCCGGGGAAACCGTAGAGCCGCGTCCAAACGTGCGTGGCGTCGCTGCCGATGATGGTCAGCGGCTGGTGGTCCTGCGGCCGCGAGGTCGTGGCGCCGAAGGCCTTCACGATCTTCTCGATGGCCTGCCTGTTGCCGGTGACGAGGGTCCAGGAGGAGCCTGTGCGGAATCTGCCGCTCCAGGCGGCGAGCTTCTTCGGCGTGTCGGTCTCGGGGTCGATGCTGACGGAGATGAAGTGCACGCCGCGCGCGCTCTGCTTCTGCAGGCTGGCGAACAGCGCCCCCGAGGCGGGGCAGATCGTGCTGCACTCGGTGAAGATGAAGTTCACCGCCACGGCCCGGTCCTTGACCAGGTCGGAGTAGAAGTGGACCGTCTTCCCCTCGTGCGTCACGACTTCGACGTCGGGGACCGCGGGGGTGAAGGACGTGGAGAGGAGCACTGCCAGAAGGAGTGTGTTCATCGTTCCACCGCCTCGAAGATCAGCGGGCGTGCCGCGTTCACTTTCAACTGCAGAGAATCGGACTCGAGGAAGACGTAGTAGATGCCCGCCTTCGGCACGGGGAGCTTCACGCGGTACGTGCCGTCTTCGGCCGGCTCGGCGGCGAAGCGTTGCTGCCACGTGCCGGGCGTGAGGAACGCGAGCGCGCGCACGTCGGCCGCGTCGCGCCGCGGCTCGCTCGTGCCGGAGTCGCGGAGGCGGAAGCGCACCTCGAGCTCCTCCCCAACCACGATCGGCTTCTTCTCGAGGATGGTCTCGACCGTGAATCGGCCACGGCTCGCGGGCCGCGGCTCCCCTTTCACGGCGAGGTCGAAGCAGTGCACGACGCGGGGGGCGTCGAGGAAGAAGGCCACGTCGTACGTGCCGGGGGCCGGGATTCTGGTGCGGATGGTGAACACGCCCGGCTCCGACTCGCGGAGGCTGCGGTCGAGCACCATGACTGCCTTCGGCGAGCGCCTGGCCGCGCGGAAGTTGCCCATCGGCGCGGCCATCCCCTCCATGTAGTAGTAGACGAGGCGGTCGGCGGGGTTCGCGACCAGCACCGCCTTCGGCTCGGGCGCGGGGACGATGGCTGGCGCGAAGCTCACGGTCCCGGCGGCGGCGGGAGGGATCTGTCCGCCCGGGAAGGTGGCGATGTTCGCGTTGACGTCCTGGCCGAGGGCCCCGAGGCGGATCATCTTCACCTGGTCGGAGCCGGCGGCGCGGACGTAGGCGAAGTCGCCGGTGAACGCGACCTGGTCGGGCTCCTTGCCGAGGTCCGTGGCCACGGTGACGATCTTCGCGGTCGCGGAGTCGATTACGTAGACGACGTTCTCTTTCCCGTTGGTGACGAAGCCCCAGCGGCCGCCCGGGGCGAACTGCACGGAGTTGAGACCGGGCTTCGCGGCGATGCGCGTGCGCACTGCGCGCGCGTTCGGGTCGAGGACGGAGATCGAGCCGTCGTCGCCGTCGATGACGTACACCGCGGCGCTGAGCGAAGAGACGGCGATCCCGGCCGGCGCGGGGCCGGTGGCCATGTCGGCGACTTTCGCGCGCTTCACGGGGTCGACGACGGAGACCGTGCCGTCGCTGCCGTTGGTGACGAGCGCGCGGGCGCCGTCGGGCGTGAAGGTCAGTTGATGCGGGGCGCGGCCGGTGGCGAGGGTGGCGGCCACGGTCAGCGATTTTGTGTCGACGATGCTCAGCGACGGATCGGCCGGCTGCTCGTTGTGATGGGTGACCCAGAGCCGCTCCTCTCCGTCCAGCACCAGGCGCGCCGGACGAAAGGCTGTCTCGATGTTCTTCACCACCTCCCATTTTTCGGTGTCGACGACGGCGATGCGGTTGACCAGGGGCATGGAGACGAAGAGCCGGCGCTGATCGCGGGTCAGCACCCAGTCGACGCCGGGACTGAGCAGCGTCACCGCAGTGAGCAGTTTGCTGCCGCCGAAGCCGACCAGCGGGTCGATCACCGCGATCGAGGGCTCCACGTTCAGCGTGATGACGTGGTAGGAGTTGAGGTCCACCACCGGCCGCGCGCGGAGCGTGCCGCCGAGGAAGGACTGGATCTTGTCCTTGCAGACGCCCGACGACGGCGTACGTTTGTCGATCCAGGCGGCCGGACGGACGCCGCCGATGCGCGTGCCGTCCTCGGCGCGGACGGAGAAGCGCAGCGTCACGTCCTCCCCCGCCGTGGCCCCGCCGGCGAGGAGCTCGACGGTTACGCCGTCGCGCGTGACCTTGCTGGTGGAGGACACTGCGCCGGCGCTCGCGAGGAGCGCCGGCAGGAGCATGGAGACGAGAAGAAAGAGATTACGGATGGACACGGAGGATCCCCCACATGCCGCCGTCGAGCATGAACGACTGCTGGTTGCGATAGAGGTAGTCGCCCGGAATCCGGAACAGACTGCCGGCTCCGTGCTCGAGCAGCACGTCGAAGTGGCTCGAAGGACCGATGCCCATGAACGATCCGGTCCACTCCGAATTGGGGTTCGCGCCGATGTCGCGCGAGCCGTTGACGTACGGCAGCTCGCGCCAGATGTGTCCGTGCAGGGCGAAGACGCTGTTCCGCGCGTGGCCTCCGGCGTTGAGGATACGCATGCGCGTGGCCAGTCCGGCCTTGGCGTTGAACACCGGCGTTTCGGGATCGACCCCGGTCAGGACGTTGGAGAAGGCGTTGGTGAAGATGAACGTGCGTGTGGTCTCGAGCGGCGTCTCCGGCGGATAGTCGAAGCGCTTCCACATCGGCTCGGTACGGTAGTTGAACGCCTTGTGTCCCGAGTCCTCCGGATCCTCGGTCTCGGCGAGGAGCTTCACCGCCGAGTCGTCGTCGCCGTAGCGGAAGTTGATGTCCGTCTGGAACTGCAGGACGAACTCCTGGAACTGCTTCCCGCCGGCGGTGATCACGGCGGAGGCGCGCATCTTCGGATCCTCGCTCCAGGTGGAGCCGGCCGGCTCGATGATCAGCGAGCCGATGGCGCCCTTGTGGGCGTGCTTGATGGTGTCGGACGACATGAGGTTGGTCGAGCCGAACTCCCGCGGCACGTGCACCAGCGCTCCGGTGAAATCGGGCTCGAAGCCGCCCGCGTACCACTGATAGGTCACCGAGCCGCCCGAGGCCACGGTCTGGGTCGGGTTGAAGCCGACGTTGTAGCCGTCGCTGTCGGTGACGTCGTAGTAGACGAGCTGCGGGTGCAGGCCGACGTTCGTCGACGGTGCGATCTGGTTGTTGTTGAAGTCGCGCACGATCATCGGCAGGGTGTTGAACCCGTCGAGGTCGTACGGCGTGGACGGCAGGAGGTTGGTCAGGGTGAAGTTGATGCAGTCGCCGGCCGCGGCGCGGAGCACGAGCGGCTCGATCGGAGCGTCGGGCCTCAGTTTGCCGGTGAGGAGATTGAGGTCCGACGTGCGCACGTAGAGGATGGCCGTCGGGTCGTGCAGCATGCCGCCCTGGTTCGTGCGCGAGTTGTAGATCAGGGTGTTCGCGGGAAGAGCGACGTCGGCGCGGATGGCGGCCACGCTGAAGTTCTGCTGGTTCGCACCCTTGGGGCAGATCCCCTCCAGGAGCGCAGGCTCCTTGGGCACGGCCCGCCCCTCGGGATTGCTGGGGAGGGTCCGGAGCAGCGGACGCGGTCCTTTATAGGCGCGCATGATCCCCCAGATGCCGTTCCAGAGATCGTCGGTGGCGCGTCCGGCGGTGTAGAGGAAGTCGCCGAACTTCCCTTCGGCCGTCTTCGGCAGCGCCGGGATGACGAACTCGAAGTGCTCGGAGATGCCCATCATCTGCGAGTTGCGGTAACCCGAGTCGGTGTACGACGGCTCGAACAGCCACTTCACGCCGTTGACGGAGAAGTTGTGTCCCTCCTCGTGCGCGCCGACGAGGATGCGGATCTGCACGCGGTCGCCCTCATACGCCTCGAGGAGCGGCGTGAACGGATCGCCCGGCTGCACGTTCTTGCTGAGCGGCGGATAGAACGGCGGCTGCGAGTTGAGCGCCGGCTCGGCACGGGTGATGTCGGAGCGGAAGGCGAAGGAGAGATCGCCGGCCAGTCCTCCCGCCTGCGTGTTCGTGTTCGGGTCGCGCACGCGCAGCGCGAGCGGCTCGTTGCGGTAGTTCACGACCATCGTCCCGGGGTCGTCCGCCGAGACGGCTTCCGGACAGGGGGGCTTGTTGCCGGCCTCGTCGCACTCGTCGGGCGGCGCGAGCAGGAACGGCAGTCCCACTTCCTTCTTCCCGGGAGGGTTGATCACGTGGTCGGGATCGGGGAATCCCCGGGCGGCGGCCTCGTAGGCGTGCTGGAAGTCAGCGAACTCCAGGAGGAACTCGCGGAAGCTGCTGTCGCGCTCCGGCGGATGGATGTCGGCGCGCCAGCTCGTCGGGCCGCCGTCGGGGCGTCCGCCGTAGGGATTGCCGCTCTCGGGATCGAGCCACGCGGAGCCGTACGGCTCGACCACCAGGCCGGCGTACAGGCCGACCTGCTGATGCGAAGACGGTCCGAAGTGATCGTGGGTGAAGACCGTGCGCAGGGTGCGGTCCACGCCTGCGTTATTGAGGACCTCGTCCGCGTACCAGCGCTGGACTGTGGTCTGCGCGCCCTTCGTGCCGAAGAACGGATGCGGCTCGGGCTCGAGTTTCTTCCGGCTGCCGTCCGGCATGAGCAGGCCGCCGAGCTGGTTGATGGCCTCGATGCGCTCGAGGACGTCGTCCGGCGAGAAGCTGCCGTCCTCGTAGTTGAAGCCGTTCGCCGCGCCGTCGGAGGCGGTGACGTCGAACTTCACGAGATGGATGTGCTGGCCCGTGATGTCGGTCGGCGTGCGCACCTGGAAGTCGTCCATCTCGTAGAAGCCCGGGACGAGGTTGACGAGCTGGAACTCGATGCAGTCCCTGCTGTTGGCGCGGAAGAAGAGCGGCTCCGGCGCGCGGGCGCCGGTCATGGTCGGCCCCACGTCCTCCCACAACGCGCTGATGCGCTGCTGGAAGAAGTGCCACCCGACCTTATTGAACTTGATGTCGCGGAGCTGGAAGTTGGCCGACTGGTAGCGGCGGTAGTTGCCGGTCGGTTTGCCGTCGTCGGTCACGCACGGGTCGGCGTACGGCGCGCCCGGCTGGCGCGGCAGTCCGTTGGTGATGAACTTCGCGGCCGAGCCGTCCGGGGTGTACGTGGGGTGTACGCGCTCCTCGTGGAACTTCATGGCCGCCTCCTCGACGGCGGTGCCGGTCTCAGGGAGGGCGAAGGCGTCGGCGGTCTTCAGGATCTTGGTGAAGTCGGTGCGGGTGTGCACCTCGAAGAAGGTGCCCCCGGTGATGATGTGGCGCGGCAGTCCGCCGTCGTCGATGGTGTCGAGCGGCGGATGCGGCGGACGGTGTCCGGCCACGCCGGGGATGAAGAACGGATAGCCGGGGTTCCCGTCGCCCTTGACCACGACCTGCCCATTCTCGATGTACGCCTGCGCCTCCGGCAGCGGGGCCATGGCGATGGTCGGCAGCGGCACGATTCCCGGGATGGGGGTGCCGGCGTCGATCTCGCCGTCGGGGAGGGCGCGCGTTTCCTTCTCCGGCCGCCCCTCCCCGTCCAGCGGCGTGCCCAGCTCCAGCACGTCGTGCACGCGCCACATGGCCCACATGCCCTGCGCGAAATGCGGATAGAAGTGGCAGTGGAAGATCGAGTCGCCGACGGCCAGGTTCCGGTTGCCGCTGCCGTTGTAGACCATCTCCAGGGTGAAGGCGCTGGCCGGGCCGATGGCTTGGCTGTCGAGATACGACGAGTCGTCTTCGTCCGGCGTGTGCAGCCACTGGTGCGTGTGCTGGTGGTGGATGTGATGCTCTTTCGAGCCGGCGTGCAGGATGCGGAACTTGAGGTGATCGCGGAGATAGCTGTGGTAGACGTTCGACGGATCGTCGGGGTAGAACGCCCTGGTCGCCTTCTTGCCGATGGTGAAGCAGTCGAGCTTGGCGTTCTGGATGTCTTTCTTCGTGCACGGCGCGTTGGCCGGCACGTCCACCACCATGGCCGGGTCCCCCACCGTCCACGCGGAGAGGAAGAAGTCCTCGTACTTGCATTCCGTGCAGTCGGCCATCGGGCCGACGCCGAAGCGGTTGGCGAGGATCTCCGCGCCGATGCCGCCCGTGCCGTAGTTGATGGCGAAGGCATCGCGCACGCTGTGCAGCGTCGGCTCGAGCTCCGCGTCCTCGAAATGCGGGAAGGCCTGCACCGCGCCGATCTCGTCGTGGTAAATGGTCACGACCTCGCGGAACGGCTGTTCGCGATCCGGCTCGACGGCCACCGGCTTGTACGTTCCGGACGGATGCCGTCCCGCGCCCGGCCCGGTGATGATGGCCGTGAGATCGGAGTAGATGATCTCGTTGTTGAAGAGCATCTTCAGGACGGGCGTGTTGGCGTGCGGGTGGGGCGGGTCATAGTTCTTGTCGTAGTCGATGACCGGGTGGCCGTCGCCGACGGTGGTCTTCGTGACGCGCTTCATGTCCTCATAGGTGATCTGGCTGCGGTACCACTCCGCCTGGCGCGGCTGCACGGTGACGGCGCCGAAAAGCCCGGAGTTGAGCGAGCCGCCGTCCCCTTCGCCGCCGGTCTGCGCCGCGGTGCTGTACATCAGGTAGCCGCCTTCGCGCTCGGCGTAGAGGACGTACGACGCCGTGCCGTTGGGCGCCACCAGGCTGCTGGCGTTGTTGCCGACGTTCGAACCGTCGGAGGCGATGCTGTCGACGAGCTGCATCCCCACCACGTGCACCGAGGCCGTGCGCGTGGCCGGCTGCTGGTCGTCGCGCGGGCTCGAGGCCAGGAGGTTCTGGAAGTCGATGCGCAGGCAGTCGCCGACGTTCATGCGCAGGACGAGCGGGCGCGGACGCTTCCCGTCGCGCAGCCGGACGTTGCCCGCGGTGAGGGTGAGCGCGCCGTTGGTGGACACGACGTCGCGCCGCAACGCGTACAGCATTCCCTGCGGCTGGACCGCGCCGAGGCGGTTCCAGAAGAACACCTGATCGAGGGCGACGATGTCCGCCCGGATCTGGCGCTGGCAATTCACCGGCGTGGGCGGAAAGACCTGCGCCTCGAGGGTGCCGGCCGGCAGCATCGCGGTGACGATGAGGAGCGCGAGCAGAAAACGCAGATGCCTGTTCATCCTGTTCACGATGCGCTCCGCGCGCACGCACCGCATCGGACAAGTGCCGCGGGCACGGAGGCACAAATGTGCCGGTCAGCCGCGGATGACGTCGGAGGAGCGCTGTTCGTCGTAGGCGTAGCGCATCAGCTCGAGACGGTTGGTGACGGAGAGCTTCTCGAAGATCGAGGTCAGGTGATGCCGGACGGTGGTGTGGGTGATGGAGAGCCGCGCGGCGATGGTCTTGTTCTGCAGTCCCTGCGTCACGAGCTCCACGATCTCCTGCTCGCGGCGGGTGAGCCGGCCTGCGTCGTCGTGAACCTGAAAGACACTCGCCGCCGTCGACCGCTCTACCCACACGCCGCCGGCGAGCACGACCCGGATGGCGCGGAGGAACAGCTCCGCGGGATGGCTCTCGAGCACCACGCCCGCCGCCCCCTTCTGCATGGCCTCGGCGATGCTTTTCGGATGGTCGCTGCGCGTGACGATCAGGACCGGACAGCCGTTCGCCGCGGCGAGGAGCTGCTCCAGCTTCTCCATCCGCGTGAGCCGTCCCGCGTCGAGATCGAGCTCCATCACCACGATGTCGGCCATGCCGGCGCGGTGGCGGAGCGCTTCCGGCTGGTTGAAGCACTCCTCGGTCACGACGAGCCCGCCGCGTGAAATCAGCAGTCCGAGGGCCGTCCGGATGAGCGGTTGATCACCGCTGAGGAGGACGCGCGCTGTTGAGACCGATTCACCGAAACCGCCCGTATCGGGGGCATGCATTCTGGAGAGCCATCATTCACGACAGCTGCCAAAAACGGTGGGAATGTCGCGTTTTGAACAATGTTGGGGCGGGCTTCAGCCCGCCCCTGGAGTTTGACGTTCCTGTGCTCGCGACGGTCATGCTCCCCGGTCCTATTCGTCCTATAGGTCCCATTCGTCCTATCCTACGCAGCCAATGCAAACGCTCGGCACTTACCGGCTGATCAGCCGCCTCGGCGCGGGCGGGATGGGCGAGGTCTGGCGCGCGGAAGACTCGAAGCTGCTGCGGCAGGTGGCGATCAAGATCCTCCCCGAGGCACTCGCCGCCGATCCGGAGTGGAAAGACCGTTTCCTGCGCGAGGCGCGGACCATTGCCCAGCTCAACCACCCCAACATCGCCACCATCTACAGCATCGACCAGCAGGACAACAAACTGTTCATCGCCATGGAGCTGATCGAAGGCGAGCCGCTGGCCGCGATCATCGCCCGCGGCCCGATGATGCCCGCCGACGCGGTGCGCGTCGCGGTGCATGTCGCCGACGGCTTGTCCGAGGCGCACTCCAAAGAGATCGTCCACCGGGACATCAAGCCGGACAACATCATCCTCTCGCCGAAGCTGGTGAAGGTTCTCGACTTCGGCATCGCCAAGCAGCTCGGCGGCACCGCGGATCCCGGCCTCACGCAGGGCGGCATGGTGGTCGGCACGCCGCATTACATGTCGCCGGAGCAGGCCCTCGGCCGCACGGTCGATCCCCGCACCGATATCTTCTCCCTCGGCGTGGTCCTCTACGAGATGCTCTCCGGCAGGAAGCCGTTCACCGGCGAGGCCGTCACCGAGGTCCTCCTGCAGATCGTCATGAACGAGCCGCGCGACATCGCGCAGGCGGCGTTCGGCATCACCCCCGCGCTGGCGAACATCGTCCGCCGCTGCATGCACAAACAGGCGGAGGAGCGGTTCCAGAGCTGCGACGAAGTCCGCGCCGCGCTGGTGAATTCGCTGAAAGAAGAGCCAACCCGCGCGCGGCAGTCGTCCGTGCCGACGATCAACGCCCGTAAAGACGAAGTGCGCAAGGACGACGTCCGGACGGTGGCCGACGCGAAGCCGGTCGTGACGCCTCCGCCCGCGCCGGCTCCCACAGCCGCACCCGTGAAGTCCGGCATCGTGCAGCCCTCCTCACCCCGCTACCGCGCTCTCGTCGCCGACGACGACCCGGCCACGCGCTACATCCTCGGCAGCATCCTGGTGCGCCACCAGATCGCGTTCGACGAGGCGGAGAACGGCGCCGAAGCGGTCAAACAGTTGAAGGCCAATCAATACGCCCTGGTCTTCGTCGACCTGCTCATGCCCCGCATCGACGGCTGGGGCGTCATCGACTTCCTCCGCAGCCGCCGCGGCGCCGCCAACGCACCCCGGGTTTTCGTCGTCACCGGCGTCCAGAACCAGAAGCTCAGCACCGCCGATTCAGACGTCGTCGCAGGACTGCTGTACAAGCCGATCGACGTCGGGCAGATCGAGCGATTAGTCGCGGGCTGACATCACGATGCTGACGGCGGCTCCGTAGGTTCCGCGGGCTCGGCCGGCTGGGCCGGATCCACCGCCGCACTCCCGTCCGCCGGTGCAGCCTCTTCCGCCTTGGCCGCGGCCTTTGCCTCGCGCGCACGGTCCCTCGCCGCCTTGAAGGCGTTCTCGATCTCGTGCCACGCGCGCTCGAAGCCGGCCTTCAGCTCCGAGGCGGCCGGGGCGCCGCCGGTCTGGAGGCCGGTGACGACGTCCTTCGCGTGCACGAGCGTCTGGCGCAGCGTGCCGGCGATCTCGCTCAGGTCGTCCTTTGCGTTGCCGAGCGACTCCTTCGCGCGCTCCTTGAACTTGTCGACGTCGATGCCCCAGTCGTTCAGTGAATCGGACGCGCTCTTCTTCTCGTCTGCCATAGTGAAGACAGCGTACCGCACCGGCGGCCGGCGTTTCTCCCTATGTTGTCCGTGGTCATTGGCGGGAGGTTTCACGGCGAAAAACGCAAGGAACCATAGAGCAGCTCTATGGGTCAACTATTCCGGAGGCAAGGTTCTTGTCTCCGGAGGCAAGAAAATTGTCTCCGGAGGCAACAATGTTGACTCCAGACCCAAGGAACATGACTCCGGAGCCAAGGTCCTTGACTCCAGAGGCAAGGTTCCTGGCTCCGGACCCAGGAACCTTGGGTCAAATCTATGGAACCTTCGCTCCGGACCCAAGAACCTTGACTCCGGAGTCAAGGACCTTGAGTCTGGAGCCAACATTGTTGCCTCCGGAGCTAACATTCTTGCCTCCGGAGACAAGAACCTTGCCTCTGGAGACAAGAACCTTCGCTCCGGAGGCAAGGTTCCTGGCTCCAGACTCAGGAACCTTGGCTCCAAACCCAAGGACCTTGGCTCCGGAGTCATGTTCCTTGGCTCTGGAGGCAAGGACCTTGGGTTTGGAGTCAAGGATCTTGCCTCCGGAGCCAACATTCTTGCCTCCGGAGACAAGAACCTTACCTCTGGAGACAAGAACCTTCGCTCCAGAGACATGGTTCTTCGCTCCAAAGCCATAGACCTTCGGTCCGGACCGATGGCGCGTGCGTTCCCATCGATCATTGCAGCGGGGAGCCCTGCTTACGGCGGCCCGCCCGTGGTCGTCGCGGTGTCCGTCGGCGGAGGAGGCTCCTCCTCTTCAGGCTCCTCCTCCGGCTCCTGCGTCGTCGTCGTGGGCGGGGGCACCGGCGGCGGCAGGGCTCCGGTCGTGGTCGGGTCGCGGAACACTCCGCCGGTCAGCGTCGCATCGGGTCGTGTGAACCCGCCGGTGTCGGCCGGGGGGATCGACGTGTCGGTATTCGTGACGATCGGGTTTCCGTACTCGTCGAACATCGGCACCACCGGCACGGCCGCGGGATTGGAGTGCGTGGGACAAAGCTGGCGCGGCTCGGTGCCGCTCTTGAACGCCTCGCGCACGATCACGTTGCGCGGGCAGTAGGGGCTGGCCATGCCGCCGCTGGTCCGGTCGACGTCGGTGAACGTGATCCCCGCGGGCACCGGAAATTCGGCATTGGGCTCGCCGGCCGTCACCGCGAGCATGTACCGCGCCCACATCGGCACCGCGGCGTCGGAACCGGAGAGGCCGGTCGGGTCGTTGTCGTCGAAGCCGACCCATGTGAGCGCCAGCGTTTTCGGCGTGAAGCCGATGAACCAGGCGTCGCGCTTGTCGTTCGTCGTCCCGGTCTTCCCGGCGGCGATCTTCCGGAAGCCGATCCCGCGCGCCGCCGCGGCCGTCCCGCGGTTCAGGACCCCTTCCATCACGTGCGTGAGGAGGTAGACGTCGCGCTGCGGGAACACCTGGGCCGCTTTCGCCTCGCCGGCCCCCGTGAGCGCCTTGCCGCGGTCGTCCATCACGAAGCGGATCGCGCGCGGCGACAGGCGCGCTCCCTGCCTGGCGATCGTCGCATACGCCTCGGCCATCTCCATCGGCGGAATTCCGGCCGCACCGAGCAGGATCGACGGGTTGTCGTCGTCGAGCTGCGTCTCCACGCCGAGCGTGCGGGCGGTCTTCAGGATCGGCTCGATCCCGCAGGCCAGGCCGATGCGCACCGAGGCCGCGTTCAGCGAATGCTCGAGCGCCATCCGCACCGTGACGTTGCCCATGTAACGGCCGTCGTAATTGCGCGGCGACCAGTCGTCCGACCAGCGCCGCTTCAACACGAAGCGAGTGTCGCTGACCACCGTGGCCGGGGTGATGTTCTGGTTGGAGAGACTCGGCTCGAACGCCGTCAGGTAGACGAACGGCTTGAACAGCGAGCCCACCAGGCGCTTCGAGTTCAGCGCCCGGTTGAACTGCGAGCGGTCGTAATTGCGGCCGCCGACGAGCGCGCGGATCTCTCCGGTCGGCACGTCGAGGTGGATGATCGCCCCCTGCAGCTCCGGCTCGTGCGTGCGCAGCTTGCGGCTGCTCTTCTCCAGCGACGCGAGGCTGCTCTCCAGCACGCGTGCCGCCGAATCCTGCGCGTTCAGGTCGATGGCCGTGTAGATGCGCAGCCCGCGCCCCTTCACGTCGTCGATGCCGTAGTCCTTCTCCAGCTCGTGCAGCACGCGGTCGACGTAGAACGGCATCGACGACAGGCCGGAGCGGCGGCGGAACGGCTTGGCCGGCAGCTTCGACGAGCGGGCCTCGTCGTGCTGCGCCTGGTTGATCTTCTTTTCCTTCAGCATCGCCGCGAGCACGGTGTTGCGCCTGCGCATCGCCAGCTCGGGGTTGTTGAACGGCGAGATGTTGTTCGGGCTCCGGATCATCCCGGCCAGCATCGCCGCCTCGGCCACGGTGATCTCGGAGATCGGCTTGCCGAAATAGAAGCGCGAGGCCTCGCCGACGCCGAGGATGGAGATCGAGCGGTTGCGGCCGAGGTAGATGTCGTTGAGGTACGCCTCGAGGATCTCGCGCTTCGAATAGCGCGCGTCGAGGATCACCGCCATGAACGCCTCGATGATCTTCCGCTTGTACGTCCGCTCGCTGGTGAGGAAGTAGTTCTTCACCAACTGCTGCGTCAGCGTCGACGCCCCCTCGGCGACTCCGCCCGCCTTCACGTTGCGGAACACCGCCCGGATGATCCCGAACGGGTCGACGCCGGGATGCCGCCAGAA
>Ga0190275_10001065_pt1 | contig 21086 bp, 21 predicted proteins | sample Popmic550T_FD_133745 | JGI IMG/M metagenome (GOLD analysis project Ga0190275, IMG submission 133745) | Populus adjacent soil microbial communities from riparian zone of Yellowstone River, Montana, USA - 550 T | ecosystem: Environmental > Terrestrial > Soil > Riparian zone > Trees stand | place...
GCCCTCGCGTCCACCACCAATGCGCCGCGCTCGATCGCCGCACGCACCTCGTCGAGGCCGAGCGGCCGCGACGCCGGGATCGTCGCCCCGAGGAGGCGCGGGCCGGCCTGGTTCGTGGGGCGCATCCGGGCGAAGTAGCGCGGGAAGCTCGGCTGGCCGGAGAGCAGCGCGCGAGCGAACGCGTCGACGTCCAGCGGGCCCAGCAGCGCGTTGTGCCGCCGCTCGTAGCCGATCGTCGAGCGCGGCGTGGACGCGATCCCCGTCGAGCACAGGGAGCCGGCCCCGTGGGTCGGGTAGACGCCGACGAAATCCTCGTGCGGGAGCAACACGTCGTGGATCGAGCGGTACATGTCGTGCGCGTACGGCACGGCATGCTCGGCGCCGAGGAGATCCGTCCGTCCAACCGCCCCGACCAGCAGCGAGCCGCCGGTCATCAGCAGGACCGGCTCCTCGGCACGGCTCCGGTCGGCCACCGCGTAGCTCACGTGCTCCGGGGTGTGCCCGGGCGTGTCGAGCGCCGTGAACCGAAGCGCTCCCACATCGAATGACTCGCCATGGCGTACCGGCGCGTGCTCGTGACGCAGCTCGGCCCCTGCCCCGATCCGGTGACTCGCCCCGGCCAGCGCCGCCAGCTCGCGCCCACCGGACACGTAGTCGTTGTGGAGATGCGTCTCGACGACGTGGGTGACGCGCAGGTCGCGCTCGCGGGCCGCGGCCAGGTACACGTCGACGTCCCGCCGCGGGTCGATCACCGCGGCGACGCCCGCATCGTCGTCGGCGAGCAGCGTCGACAGGTGCCCCAGTCCGTCGATCGTGAACTGCTCGATCCGCATGGTCCGAGCCTACACCGCTCCGAGGGTCAGGCCGCGCTCACATCATCACCAGGCCGCCGTCCACGGCCAGTACCTGGCCCGTGATGAATGAGGCCTCGTCGCTGGCGAGGAAGGCCACCGCGGAAGCGACCTCCTCCGTGGTCCCGAACCGGCCGAGCGGCGTGCGTTCGATGAGCTGCGCCTTGAGATCCTCGGGCAGGCTCTCGGTCAGCTCGGTCAGCACGAACCCCGGGGCGACCGCGTTCGCGGTGATCCCGCGCGAGGCGAGCTCGCGTGCAGTGGCCTTGGTCAGCCCGATCAGCCCGGCCTTCGCCGACGAGTAGTTGGCCTGGCCCATCTGGCCGGCCTGGCCCGACACCGAGGTGATGTTGATGATCCGCCCGGAGCGTGCCTTGAGCATGGGGCGGGTGACGGCCTTCGTCGTCCAGAACGCCCCGAACAGGTTCGTCTCGAGCACGTCCTTCCAGTCGTCGAGGCTCATCCGCATGATGAGGTCGTCGCGGGTGATGCCGGCGTTGTTGACGAGGATGTCGATCTTGCCGAACGCCTGGAGCGCTGCCTTCACGACGGCATCCGCGGATTCCGGATCGCGCACGTCACCCTGGATCGCGACTGCTCGCCGGCCGAGCGCCTCGAGATCCGCGACCGTCGCCTTGGCCGCTTCCTCGTTGCCCCGGTAGCTGAAGGCGATGTCGGCGCCCTGGCCGGCGAGTCGCAACGCGATCGCCCGGCCGATCCCGCGCGAGCCTCCGGTGATCAGGGCGACCTTGCCCGCGAGATCGATCATCTGGGCTCCTCCCTCAGCTGCCGACGGGCTGGCGCGCGTGCTCCGGTTCGCCCGGCACGACGTCGTCGAGCGGGACGTCGACGGGGCCCGGCCGGTTCATCAGCTCCGCGAGGGCAGCAGGGATGGGATCGACCGAGTCCCAGTCCACCGGCAGCCTGACATGCACGTCGGCCGGGTCGACGGCAGCGTCGCCGGCGATGCCGCGCGCCGGATCTGCGGTCCACTCAACGGTGACTGCGCCACTGGTGAACCCGGCGCCGAATGCCACCATCGTGACGTTGTCGCCGACCTGCACCCGGCCCTCGTTGACTGCCTCGGCAAGGGCGATCGGCACCGAGGCGGCGGACGTGTTCCCGTACCGGTCGAGGTTGACGAAAATCCGTTCCATCGGCAGGTCGAGGCCCTTCGCCACGGCCTCGATGATCCGGATGTTCGCCTGGTGCGGGATGAACAGGTCGATGTCGTCCGGGGTGAGGCCGGACCGCCGGATCGACTCCAGGGCCGTGGTCGCCATGGTCTTGGTGGCGAACCGGTACGTCGCGTTGCCCTCCATCCGGACGTAGTGCTCGCCCCGCGCGATAGTGTCCGCGGAGGGCGGTGCCTTGGCCCCGCCCGCCGGGAGCCAGATCATGTAGGCCCCCTGCGGGTCGGTGGTCAGCTCGATCCCGAGCGCGCCACCGGGCTGGTCGCTGGCGCTCAGCACGACCGCCCCGGCCCCGTCGCCAAAGAGGATGCATGTGCTCCGGTCGGTATAGTCGAGGAAGCGGGTCAGCAGCTCCGCGCCGATGACCACGACGTGCTGCGCGAGGCCCGCATTGATATACGCCTGCGCCGTCGAGAACGCGTAGACGAAGCCGGAGCAGGCGGCCATGACATCGAAGGCGGCGGCCTTCGTGTTGCCGATGGCCTCCTTCACCAGCGCAGCCGTGGACGGCATCCAGTAGTCGGGCGTGAGCGTCGCGAGCAGGATCAGGTCAACGTCGTCCGGCTCAATGCCGGCCGTGCGGATCGCTCGGAGCGCGGCGACCGCCCCCATCGAGGCCGTCGTCTCGTGCGCGGCCGCGACGCGGCGCTCGCGGATCCCGGTGCGCGTCCTGATCCACTCGTCATTCGTGTCGACCATCCGCTCGAGGTCGGCGTTGGTCAGGACCTGGGAAGGCGCATAGCGTCCCCAGCCGGTCACGTGCGCATGGCGCGAAGCGCTCACAGCGGCTCCACCTCGATCAACGGTTGCTTGGCCTTTACGAGCGCACCGCTCTCGGCGACGACCTTGACGACGCGCCCGGCGAGATCCGACTTGATCTCGTTGAACAGCTTCATCGCCTCGATGAGGCCGATCACCTGGCCGACGGCGACCTCACCTCCGACCTGCACATACGGTGCCGAACCGGGGGCCGGCGACGCGTAAAAGATCCCGGTCAGCGGCGCGTTGACCGCGGGACGTGCCGGTGGCAACTCGGGCGCAGCGACGGCGGCCTGTGCGGCGACCTCGACGACCGGGGCGGCAGCGGCGGCGACGGCAGCCGCGGCGACGACGACCGGCTTGCGCAGCACGAGTCCCGTCCCGCCGGCCTCGACCTCGAGCTCCGTGAGGTCGGAGCGCTCCAGGAGGCCCGCGAGCCGGTCGATCAGCGCGAGCAGGTCGGCATCGGCGGCCGACTCCGCGGCGGCAACGGGCGCCACCGCGTCTGGTTCGGCGACGGCCGCTGGCTCGGCGACCGCGGCGGGCTCGGCGGCTTCAGATTCGGGCTCCAGCCCGGGTTCGATCGAACCGTTGGTGGGAAGCTGGTCGTCCGTCATGCGTCCCACCGGCGGAACACGAGGGCGGTGTTCTGGCCACCGAACCCGAACGAGTTGCTGATCGCGGCCCGGATGTCCCGGCGCGCCGCAACGTTCGGTGTCAGGTCGAGGCCTTCGCCCGCCTCGTCGGGGTCCTCGAGGTTGATCGTCGGGGGCACGCAGCCATCGCGCATCGAAAGGATCGTGAAGACCGCCTCGATCGCACCGGCCGCGCCCAGGGTGTGTCCCACCATCGACTTATTGGCGGTGATCGGCACCTCGCCGGCGCGCTCGCCGAAGATCGTGCGCAGCGCCTGGAGCTCGGCCCTGTCGCCCTCGGGCGTGGACGTGGCATGGGCATTGACGTGATCGATCTCGTCCACGGACATGCCCGCCTTCTCGAGCGCCCGTCGTGCCGCCCGGACCGCGCCGATCCCGCCCGGGGCCGGGAGCGTGATGTGCGACGCGTCGGCGGTCGCGCCATAGCCGGTGAGCTCGGCCAGGATCGGCGCGCCCCGCGCCTCTGCATGCTCCAGTGCCTCGAGGACGACCACGCCGCAGCCCTCGCTGATCACGAACCCGTCGCGGCCCTTGTCGAACGGACGTGACGCGCCTTCGGGGTCATCGTTGCGCGTCGACAGCGCGCGCATGGAGGCGAACCCGCCGACCATCGGCTCGTAGATGCCGGCCTCGGCCCCGCCCGCGATCATCACGTCCGCGTCGCCGCGGCGGATCGTCTCCGAGGACTCGCCGATCGCGTGGCCGCCGGTGGCGCACGCCGACACCGTCGTGAAGTTCGGGCCGGTCATGCCGAAGTTGATCGCGATCTGGCCCGCGCCCACGTTCGGGATGCCCATCGGGACGAGGAACGGGCTGATGCGGTCGGGGCCGCGCAGGACGTTCGCCGTGATGCCGTCCACCAGGGTGCCGACGCCACCCAGACCGGTACCGAGGATGACGCCGGTCCGCTCGGCGAGGTCACCCTCGAAGCGAGCCGGCAACCCGGCCTGGTCCATCGCCTCGCGGGCCGCCACCAGCCCGAAGGCGATGTAGCGGTCGGTGCGGCGCTGGTCCTTGCGATCGAGAACACCGCTCGCGTCGAAGTCGTGCACCTCGCCGGCGATCTGCGACGAACAGCGCGACGGGTCGAAGGCCTCGATCCGGCGAATGCCTGAGCGGCCGGCGACGAGGTTCGTCCAGCTCGAGCCGACGTCGTTGCCGAGCGGCGTGAGGAGCCCCATGCCCGTCACGACGACGCGGCGGCCGTTGGCGTCGTTCATCGGACGAGCTTTCCCGTGCGTACGGTGGCGGCGCGATAGACGTCCCCTGGCAGGCCGCGCGCGGAGATCGCGTTGGCGACGGTGAGCGCGTCGAACTCGGTGCGCTTGATCTCGACGGTCACTTCTTCGTCGACGATGTCGACGAGCGCCCAGGAGGCAGTTGGGTCACCGTCGAAAACGTAGCCCGCCGATCCGTCGTTGACGATCACCTTCCAGCCGAGGTCACGCACATCCGGCAGATGGGTGTGGCCGCACACGATGACCCGCGCGTCGGTGCGGGCGACCCGCTCGATGACGACCGTCGGATCGAGTGCCTGGTCGAAGCCGGCCGTCTGCGAGCCCGGCGAGGCGTGACACACGAGCACGAGCGTGTCGTCGTCGGTCCGGACGCGCCGCTCGGCCGGCAGGCGACGCAGCCAGTCGACCCGCTCAGGGCCGAGTGCCTCGTGGGCCCACTCGGCGGCGGCCACGAAGGTGTCCGGGATGCCATCGGTGAACTGCGGGAAGGCGGCCGCGTAGTCGAAGTCGGCGACCGCGATGTCCGTGTTGCCCTGCACGATGAGCGCTCCGCTGGCCTCGAGCTCGCGCAGCCCGTCGACCACCGCGGCGGGATCGGGGCCGTTGAGGACGAGGTCGCCCGCGACCATGATCACGTCGGGGGCCGCGGCGGCGATCGCCGCCCGCACTGCTTCGAGCGCGGACAGGTTGCCGTGGACGTCGCTGAACGAGGCCAGGCGCGTCATCGCGATGCCTCCCCGACGGCTTGCGAGGGGGGTGCAGCGCAAGGCGGAGCCGAGCACGCGAGCGAGCGCACTTCGGTGTGCATGAGCGAGCGCGCGCAGGCGACAACGCAGCGATGTGCCGTCATCGCAAGACGTCCGCTGAGGGAATGATGAAGGAGAGGAGGCCCTCGCAGGCGACTTCGCCATCGACCGTGGCGACGCCACGTCCCTTGCCGAACCTCGAGCCGAGCTTCTCCATCGTGATCTCGAGCCGAAGCGTGTCCCCCGGAAGCACGATGCGCTTGAACCGGACCTCGTCGATCCCGGCGAACAGCCCGATCCGATCGCCGAAGCCCGGCTGTTTCGCCACGTAAACCGCCATCGTCTGGGCGAGCGCCTCGACCTGCAGCACTCCCGGCATCACGGGCAGGCCCGGGAAATGGCCCTGGAAAAACCACTCGGTCGCTGTCACGCCCTTGATCCCGACGATGCGCTTCTCCTCCGGCTCGTACTCGACGATGCGGTCGACGAGCAGGAACGGCCAGCGGTGCGGGATCAATGCCTCGATCTCGCGAGTGGTGTGGACGGTGCCCGCCGGGGCGAGCGCATCCGGCTTGGTCGTGGTTTCGGTCACGGGCAGCTCCGGGGCGTGGGGGACCTGCCTAGGATGCCGGTCCGGGCCAGGGTCCGCGCTCGGAATGTTCCACACCCTGCACGCAACAGCCGACCCTGCGCCCACGGCTCGAGCACCGTCACGAGCGAACGGCGGCGGCCAGGAACGCCGCAGCCCCGACGCGGTCCAGCAAGTTGGTCGTCATGTGGCCCTCGAGGAATGCCTCGTTGCCGAGCAAAGCCTGGTGGATCGACACGTTCGTGGTGATCCCCTCGATCAGCAGCTCGTCGAGCGCCACGTGGCTGCGAGCGATTGCGGCCTCCCGGTCCGGGCCCCAGACGATGAGCTTCCCGAGGAGCGAGTCGTAGAACGGCGGGACCTCGTAGCCCTCGTACAGGTGCGAGTCCATCCGCACCCCGGGCCCGCCCGGCGCGTGATAGCGCTCGACGACGCCCGTCGCCGGGCGGAACTCGAAGGCGGGGTCCTCGGCGTTGATGCGAAACTCGATCGCGTGCCCGCGCAATTCCACGTCCGACTGCGAGAAGCCGAGCGGCTCCCCTGCCGCGATCCGGATCTGGGTCGCGATGAGATCGATGCCGGTCAGCATCTCGGTCACGGGGTGCTCGACCTGGATCCGGCAGTTGATCTCGATGAAATACGGATTGTCGTCCCGGTCGACGAGGAACTCGAGCGTGCCGATGTTCTCGTACCCCGCGGCGACGACCGCGCGGATCGCGCGATCGGCAAGGTCCGCGCGCGCGGCCGGCGAGAGGGCCGGGGTGGGAGCCTCCTCGATGATCTTCTGGTGGCGACGCTGCACGGAGCAGTCGCGCTCGCCGAGGTGGACCCCGCGCCCGTAGCGGTCGACCGCCACCTGGACCTCGACGTGGCGGTTCTCGTCGAGCCACTTCTCGAGGTAGAGCGAGTCGTCACCGAACGCGGCCTTGGCCTCGGAGCGGCAGACGCGCAGCGCCGACTCGAGCTCCCGCGCGGTGCGCACCATGCGCATGCCCTTGCCCCCGCCACCGGCCGACGGCTTGATGAGGACCGGGTAGCCGATCCGTTCCGCTTCGCCGAGGGCGTGCAGGTCGTCGCGCAGCATCCCGTCGGAGCCGGGGATCGTTGGCAGCCCGTGCGAGCCGAGCAGGCGGCGGGTCGCCTCCTTGCTCCCGAACCGCTCGAGCACGTCGGCAGGCGGGCCGATGAACGTCAGGCCGTGCGCCGCCACCACGTCCGCGAAGCCCTCGTCCTCGGACAGAAAGCCATAGCCGGGGTGGATCGCGTCGCAATCGGTCACGAGCGCCGCCGAGATGACGGCCGGCGCCGAAAGGTATGAGCGACGCGCGTCGGCGGGGCCGATGCAGATCGCCTCGTCGGCAAGCTGGACCGGCAGCGATTCGCGGTCGGCCTCGCTGTACACGACGACGGCCTCGATCCCGAGCGTCCGGCAGGCGCGCAGGACGCGCAGGGCGATCTCGCCGCGGTTTGCGATGAGGATCTTGCGGAACACGGCTCAGGCTTCCATTGCCGGGGCTTCGGCGAACTCGATCACGACGAGATCCTGCCCGTATTCGACGGCGTCACCCCCATCGACAAGCTGTTCGCCGAGGATGCCGTCGACCGGCGCGACGACCTCCTGCGGGACGCCGAGCACGTCGACCACGCCAAGTCGGTCGCCGGCCCGGACCCTGCGTCCGGTGGTCAAGTCGGCGTTCGGGCGGAAGACGCCGACCGCAGGCGACAGGGCGACCGCCGGCCCATCGGCGGGCACGGCTGCGGCCATTCCGGGGCCGGGCCCCACCGGAACCTGCTGGCCCGGGCCCGCGCCGTTGGTGCTGGCCGACGCTCGTGCGCCGCGGCTCCCCTCGGTCGGCAGCGGTCCGTGGCCGTGGCCGGCGTGGCCCGGTTGCGAGCGCGCGGCACCGCCCGCCGGCCGGCGCTCCCCGCGAGCGACACCGTCTGCGGGGCGGCGGAGGCGAACACGCCAGCCGTCCTGGCGGACCTCGAGCTCGCCGAGACCCGTCGCGCCGAGCTTCGCGATCAACGCCGGCAGCAGCTCGCTGGCCAATCGATCGATTGCCGCGTGGGCGGCGGCGTGCCCACCGTCAGCGCCATCGTCGATCGGACGCGAATCGGGCACTCCCTAGACCTCCTCGTTGGCGGGCGGCTCGTCTCGCGACCGCACGCCCGGTGCGACCGGCATGGGCCACCGGCCGGATCCGATCAGGTCGCGCAGGCGATCGGCGAGTCCCCGGCTCACCGGCGGCGCGATCGTCGGTGCTTCGACCGCAGTGTACGGCCCGAGGTCGCGGTAGCGCCGATAGCGCGCCTCGAGCAATCCCTCGATCGGCACCGGCGTGAGTGCGTCGAGCTGGGCGACGATCACCGCGCGCAACCGCCGGGCGGTCTCCGCGACGTCGGTTTGGGCGCCGCCTCCTGGCTCGGGCACGACGATGTCGACGACGCCGAGGGCCTGTTGTTCGGCTGCGGTCATCCGCATCGCGACGGCGGCCGCCGGCGCTTCGTCCGCCGTCCGCCACAGGATCGATGCGCAGCCTTCGGGGCTGATCACCGAGTAGACCGCGTTCTCGAGGGCAACGACGACATCACCCACAGCGATTGCCAGCGCCCCGCCCGAGCCGCCCTCGCCCGTGATCACGGTCACGATCGGCGTCCGTAGCCGGGTCATCAGCGCCACGGAACTGGCGATCGACTCGGCGATGCCCCGCTCCTCGGACTCGGCGCCGGGATGGGCACCGGGTACGTCGACGAACGTGATGACCGGGAGGCCGAGCCGTTCGGCCAGCTCCATGATCCGGATCGCCTTGCGATACCCCTCGGGATGCGGCATGCCGAAGTTGCGCCGGATGTTCTCATCGGTGTCGGCGCCCTTCTGCTGGCCGACGACAGCGACGACGCGGCCGTCGAGGCGCGCCAGCCCGGTCACGATCGCGGCGTCATCGCCGAACAGCCGGTCCCCGTGCAGCTCGACGAAGTCTTCGGTCATGGCGTCGACGAACTCGAGCGTCCTCGGCCGGCGCAGGTTGCGGGCAAGCTGGACGCGGCCCCACACCTCCTCGGTCCGGTCACCGTCGCGATCGTCGGGCAAGGGTTCCGGTTCGGAGCCGTTGGTGCCGGCCTCGGCGACGCGGTCGGCGAGGTCGCTGAGGAACGACAGCGGCCGGAACGCCGGGAGGCCCGGAAGGCTGTCGAGCTCGCCGTTGCCCGGCGCCGGAACGGCGGGCCGCAACAATCGCAGCAGGCGGGCCAGCTCGTCGCGGAGGTCGGGGCGCTCAACGACGCGATCCACGAAGCCGTGGCTGAACAGGAACTCGGAGCGCTGGAAGCCGGGCGGTAGCTCCTGCGAGATCGTGCCCGCGCTGACGCGCGCGCCGGCGAAGCCGATGAGCGCGTTCGGCTCGGCCAGGTTCACGTCGCCCACCGCGGCATACGACGCGAACACTCCACCGGTCGTCGGGTCGGTCAGCACGCTGATGAACGGCACGCCCGCGGCGCGCAGCCGTTCGATCGCAGCGAGTGTCTTCGCCAGCTGCATCAGGGCGAACGTGCCCTCCTGCATCCGGGCCCCGCCGGACGACGACACGACCACGAGCGGGATCCGGGCCGCGAGGGCGTGCTCGGCGGCACGGGTCACCTTCTCGCCGACCACGGCCCCCATCGAACCGCCCATGAACCCGAAGTCCATGACGCACAGCGCGACCTCGGTGCGGCCGATGTCGGCCGTGCCCCACACGGCGGCATCGCGCATCCCGGTTGCGGTCTGGGCCGCGGTCAACCGGTCGGGGTACGCCTTCTGGTCGACGAAGCCCAGCGCGTCGACCGATTGCAGGCCGGCGTCCCGCTCGTCCCAGGTGCCGGGGTCCGCCAGCTGCTCGATCCGGGTCGACGCCGGGAGCCGGAAGTGGTGACCGCAGGCCGGACAGACGCGCATGGCCTTGTCGAGCTGCTTGTTGAAGAGCATCTCCTCGCAGGACGGGCACTTCGTCCAGAGATCCGGCGGGTAGACGTTCCGCTTCGGCCGGAAGGACGGGAACTTGATGGGCGGCATCAGGCAAGCCTCCCCCGCCCGACGGCCCGGACGGCGCGCGCCATCGGGGTGTCCGGCCGGGTCCGCCACCAGGCCACGAACGCCGCTCCGGCGAGCGACAGAGCCGCGGAGGTCAGCGCGCCTCCGATCAGCAACGGCCGGCGATCGGGACGTCCGTCGAGCGGCCCGTCAAAGAGGAGGTCATCGCGCGGGTCCAGGGCGTCGCCGTCGACGTTCGCTCGGCGCCCGATGGGGATCACCGTGCCCTCGCCGCCGGCGGCCTGCCGGAGGCGCATCGACGCCGCGATCTCGGCGAGGTTCAATGCCACGCGCTCCTCGAAGCGGAACGACGGGTGGTAGCGGGGTGCGTCGCGAGCGAGACGGTCCGACGCGAGGCGCACCTGCGGCTGGAGGCGGGCGGCGATCGTCTCGCCACGCGACGCCGGCGTCGTGTCGTCGAGCCCGAGGGTCAGCAGCGACTCCAGGTACCGATCGGTGACGAGTGCCTCGATCTCACCACCGTCCCGCGCACCGGCGGTCACCGGCGCTCCCCGTCGAGGTCGCGGGCGACGGTCCGCAGCGCGCGATGGATCAGGACGCGGACGGCGCCTTCGGAGCGGCCCAGGACGCCGGCGATCTCGGCGGTCGACATCTCGTCGACGAAGCGGAGGACGACGGCCCGGCGCCGATCGCCGGGCAGCCGCGCCACGGCCTGCCAAGCGGCGCTCGCCTCCTCGCGCCGGACGACCTCGGCGGACGGGTCGGCCGTGCTCGCAACGGCGGACGCGGCGTCGAGTGCCTCCTCGGGTCGTCTGAAGCGGGCGCGCTGCCGGTCGGCGACGACATTGCGGGCGATGCGGAAGAGCCAGACACGGAACGTCGAGGCGCCGCGGCCGTCCTCCGGCCGTGCGCGCTCCTCGAACCGGTGGAGGTTCGTGAGCGCGGCGACGAACGTCCGCTCGGTCGCATCCTCGGCGTCGTGGTGGTCACCGAGCTCGTAGAAGGCGTAGCTGTACACCTGGGCGAGGTACTTCCGGTACAGGGCCTCGAACCGAGCGGGATCGATCCGGGCGGCCTCCACGAGCGCGCGATCGCGATCGAGGTGGGTGACCCGCGAACGACCCGCCTCCTCCGGCTGGCCTGCCTTCCATATCGCGCGGCGCGCCATTCCGTTACACCCCGACCTCTTCGCCGTGTGCGAGGCGAACGCGGCGCACCTCGCCGACGTGGAGGATGCGCTCGCCCGAGGCAGCGGCCGCGTCCTCGACCACGAGCCCGCCACTCTCGGCGTCGACGGCCAATGCCAGGTGCTGCCGGCGGCGGCCGTCGGGCTGCTCGAGGTCGATCTCCCTGCCCGTGGTCAGTTGCCGGTCCGTCCAGCCCGCCACGTCGAAGCGGCCACCGCGAAGGGCGTCGATCCGGACCTCGAGGCGCGACAGGAAGACGTCGAGCAGTCGGGCCGGGTCGATCGGGCGGCCGTGGGCCGCTTCGCGTAATGAGGTCATCGTGGCGGCCAGCTCCGGCGGGAAGGCATCCGCGGGCCAGTCCGCGTTGACGCCGATCCCGATGACGGCCCGCGGGTCGCGGCCGCCGAGCCCGTCGGTCTCGCCGAGCACGCCGGCCAGCTTCCGCGGCAGCTCCCTTGTGTACAGGTCGTTCGGCCATTTCAGCGCGATCGCGCCGTCCGGCAGTCCGGCGACCTCCTCGGCGGCGTCGGCCATCGCGAGCGAGACGGTGGCCGCGAGGCGCCACACGCGTTCCGGACGCAACCAGCCCGGACGAAAGCCGAGCGATACCAGCAAGGCCGAACCGGCCGGCGCCAGCCACGGGCGACCGTTGCGCCCGCGACCCGCGGTCTGCCGATCGGCGACCGCGACGCACACCTCGGGCGTCCCCTCCGCCAGCCAGCCGCGCACGACGTCGTTCGTCGAACCGACGACGTCGAAACGCTCCTGGCGCGAGATGAAGGGCGGCGCCACGACGTCAGCCGGCCGCCGCGGCTTCGATCGTCTCGGGCCGCTCCAGCTCGAACGCGTCGTGCAGCGCCCGCAAGGCCGTTTCGAGCGCGTCCTCGGCGATGATCGTCGTGATCCGGATCTCCGAGGTGGAGATCATCTCGATGTTGACCCCGGCATCGGCCAGGGTCCGGAACATCCGCGCGGCATAGCCGGGAGCGTTCTGGATCCCGGCGCCGACGATCGACACCTTGGCGACCGCGGTGTCGGTGGTGATCTCGCGGAAACCGAGGTCGCGGATGATCGGCTCGAGCAGGCGCTTGGCGCGGGCGAGCTCGACCTGCTGGATCGTGAACGACAGGTCGGTCGCGCCGTGGTGGCCGACGTTCTGCACGATCATGTCGACGTTGATGCCAGCTTCGGCGAGCGGCTCGAACACGAGCGCCGCCACGCCCGGCCGGTCGGGCACCTCGACCAGCGTCATCTTCGCGACGTTCCGGTCGTGGGCCAGGCCGCGGACCTTGTTGCGCTGCTCCACGAGCGGGTCCTCCGTGATGAGCGTTCCGGGTGCGTCCTCGAACGAACTGAGGACCTCGATGACGACGTCGTTGACCCAGCCGAGCTCGACCGCCCTGGTCTGCATCACCTGCGCGCCCTGGTGGGCGAGCTCGAGCATCTCCTCGTAGCCGATCACTGGCAACTGCCGTGCGCTCGGGACGAGCCGGGGATCGGCCGTGTAGATGCCGCGGACGTCGGTGAAGATCTGGCAGCGGTTCGCGCCGAGCCGTGCGGCGAGCGCCACGGCCGTCGTATCGGTGCCGCCACGGCCGAGGGTCGTGATCTCGTCGTCGCCGACGGCGTCGGCGCTGAGGCCCTGGAAGCCGGCGACGATGACGACCTTGCCGTTTTCCAGCTCCTGGTGGACGCGGCGCGGCTCGATGTTCGCGATGCGCGCCTTGCCGTACCGGCCGTCGGTGGTGATGCCCGCCTGCGGGCCCGTGAGGCTGATCGCCGAAACGCCGAGCGCATGCAGCGCCATCGACACGAGCGTGGCGCTCTGGTGCTCGCCGGTGGCGAGCAGCATGTCGAGCTCGCGCAGGTCCGGCTCTTCGGTGATCGCCGAGGCAAGGCCCATGAGCTCGTCGGTGGTGTCGCCCATCGCGGAGACCGCGACGACGAGGTCGTTGCCGGCCGCGCGCTCGCGCGCGATCCGCCGGGCGACGCGCTTGATGCGGTCGGCACCGGCCAGCGACGAACCGCCGAACTTCTGCACGACGAGGGGGCCTGCCATATCCGACAGATTCTAGCAGCGGCTCTTCGGCCTCCCGAACGGGCGGCCGTTCGGCCATGATCGGATCGAGCTCGACTGCAGGAGGACGTGGTGCCGCTCCCACCGGAACTGGAAGGCCTGCCCGCATGGGGCTTCGCCTTCCCCGGACCGCTTCGCGACGAGCTCACGCGACTCGCCCTCGACGGGACGAAGACGACGACCGCGGGCCTGTATGCCGAGATGGAGGCAGACGGCGAAGCCCTGTCAGTCCCGGGGACGCGGGAGGTCCTGCTCGACTCGGAGGAGCGCCCGGTCGCCCTGATTGAGACCGTCGAGTGCCGGGTCGTCCGCCTCGCCGATGTCGACAATCGACACGCGATCGACGAGGGCGAAGGCTACGCCGATGCTCTCGAGTTCCGCGTCGCGCACGAGCGGTTCTGGAACGGCTACATCGACGAGCTGCGGGACAGGCTCGGCGACCCCGACTTCGCGCTCGCTGACGACACGCTGGTGGTCCTTCAACGGTTCCGGATCGTCGAGCGGTTCGGTTGAAGGCCCGGGACTCTCAAGTCGCTCAGTGTCCAGTCACTCGTTTTGCCAAACTGGCGCGGGACGACAAATTGGCACAAGTAGGTCGCTGACTGGGCCGAATTTTCACCGGTGGGGAGTTAGGTCAGTTCTTCGGTGTGAATCGGCCTGATTTCGGCGACATCCGCGCTTCCGTTAGCCGGCAACGGCTACCTGGGACTGCACAAACCGTCCCAACTTTCCGTGGGTGGGAGTTTGGCCACCATCCGGCCGCCAGAGCGCGAGCGCCTATGGCACGATGAGTCGACCATGGGCTTCCTGAAGCGGCTGTTCGGTGGCAGCTCCGAGGCGGGTCCGGGCGAGCCGCCCGCAACGCCCGCCGACCTCGATGCCGAGGAGCGCGCCCACGAGCTGGAACTTGCACGTGGCGAGCAGGACCGGCTCAGCGACCTGCAGCAGCGCCAGCTCAAGTACGAGGAGTATGCGTGGGAGCCGCCCGCCCAGGGCGGGACTCGCCGCGCGGACGACGAGGACGCCGCAAAGGACGACCCCTGATGTGCTTCGACAGGGAAAGCAGCCCGCCGATCCTCGCCGGCGACCGACCGATCGCAACCTCCGGTCAACTCGCTCTGCAGTCAGCCGACGGAACGCGGTTCGCGGCGTTCGAAGCGACCCCCGAGGGTGATTCGGCGTCGACCGTGCTGGTCCTCCCCGACGTCCGTGGCCTCCATCCCTATTACGAGGAGCTGACCTGCCGGTTCGCCCAGCACGGCTTCCGAGCGTTGGCCATCGACTGGTTCGGGCGCACGGCCGGCTCGTCCGGCGGCCGGGCCGAAGACTTCGCGTACCAGGACCACATGGAGCGCGTTGCGTACGACCAGGTGCGCGCTGACGTCACTGCTGCGGTCGCCCACCTGCGGGCGACCGGCTCCGGGGACGCGATCTTCACGATCGGGTTCTGCTTCGGCGGAAAGGTCTCGTTCCTGTCGGCCACGTTCGGCCTCGACCTCGCCGGTGGCATCGGCCTGCACGCCGGGCTCGGTCCGCGGAATGACATCCCGTGGCCGGTGGACCACGCCGCCGAGTTCCGCTCGGCGGTCCTCGGTCTCTTCGGCGGCGCGGATCCGTCGATCCCGCCCGAGGCAATCGCCGAGTTCGACCGGGCCCTCAGCGCTGCCGGGGTCGAGCACCGTTTCGTGAGCTTCCCCGGCGCCCCGCACTCGTTCTTCGACCGGAAGTTCACCGAGTTCGCCGAGCAGAACGCCGCCGCCTGGACGGAGGTCCTGGCCTTCGTTGGCGGTCAGGAGCGCGTCGCCGCCTGACCCAGCGCCGCGCGACCAGCAGGCTCCGGCGAGCCGCCGTAGGAACCGGCCAACCGAGGCGCCACATGCCGGCGTCACCCATCTGACAGGAAAACGCTGGATGGGGTGCGATCAATGCGTCGGTTCGCTGTGTTTCTTTCGTTGCTCATCCTTGCCGGGTGTGCCGCACCGGCGGCCCGCGAGACGTCCAGTGCGGTGCCATCCGAGCCCACGCAATCGGCTGAACGCACATCGCCGGCTTCGCAGACGGCGACGCCCGTGCCGACGGTTCGCCTGGAGGGCCACGTAGCAACCTACCGTGGCGACGCCGGACGGCAGGGGCTGATGCCCGGTCCGGGTCCGACCGGCTCTCCCGCGGTCGCCTGGGAGTTCTCGGCCGGCGGGTCATTCGGCTCCTCGCCGGTCGTCGACGCGGGCGTCGTCTACGCGCTTTCCGGTGACGGGGTGGTCCACGCGCTCGATCTCCAGACGGGAGCCGAACGCTGGGCAGAGACGCTCGAGTCTACGGCCGGCGCATCGCCGCTCCTCGTCCGCGACCTGGTGCTGGTGGTCGATGACGCCGGGACTGTCTACGGTCTAACGATGGACGACGGTTCGCGCACCTGGGCGACCGACCTGGGCGGCCCCGTGAGCGGGTCGCCCGCGCTTGTTGGGAGCGTGGTCGTCGCCGCGAACCAATCGGGCGACGTCTACGCGCTCGATCCAGCCACGGGATCCGTCACGTGGCGAGTGAACGTGGGGGCCGGCGTCTTCCGGTCGGTCGCCGCGGACACCAACGCCGTCTACCTTGGGCTCGGTGAGGAGATCGTCGCGCTCGGCGTGGAGGATGGAGCGATCCTTTGGCGAAGCACGGTCTCGACCGACGGCGTCGTAGGGACGCCCACGGTAGCGGACGGGATCGTCTATGCGGCGACCGGACTCGACGCAGACGACGCGGGCTCGCGAGGGATCGCGACACTGGACGCCGCGACTGGCGATCCGGGCTGGCGTTACGCCAGCGCAGACCAAGCACAGGTCTATACCCCTGCCGTTGCGGGCGACCGAGCCTACGTCGTCGGCCACGATCGTCTGCTGGTCGCACTCGACAGCGCAACAGGCACCGTGGTGTGGCAGTCCGAGCGACCGTCCGAGCTCGAGGCCCTTGCGGCTGTCGTCGGCGACATCGTGTATATCGTCGGCAACGAGGGTCCGGCCGAGGCGATCGCCGCCGATTCCGGCGAGGCCATCTGGAGTGTGCCGATCAGGGGCGTGCCGTTTGCGCCGGCCGTCGTGGACGGCTACCTGCTCGTCGGTACCAACGTCGGAATGCTGTACGCGATTCGAGGGTCGGCTCGATGATCCACCGCAATTTGAGCCAACCGCGCGCTACCGAATGGCGTCATCCCTCCATGGACCACAATGCAGCCTCGCCTCGGCGTCTCGCCCATCGCGCCGCGCTCCTCGTCACGACGATCCTCCTCGCGGCGTGCGGGGGCGCAGCGCAGCCGTCCGCGTCTCATCTGGATCCCTCGACGGCGCCGACGTCCCGCAACGTGCCACCGACGGCGTCGCCGGCGCCGACGTCACCGGCAGGCCCTTCGCCGGTCGCCTTGCCGAGCATGGCCATCGAGGCGGCGTTGCCCGTGGCCTGGGAACAAGCCGGGCCGTCCGCCGAACGATCCTGGACCTGGACCCCGGCGGTGGATCCCGAAGGCCGCGTGTGGGCCGCCTCGTCGTTCGATGACATGTTCTGGGTCTTCGACCGAGAGGGCACGTTCCTCGAGGCGTGGGGCACGCCGGGGCGAGACGAGGGTGAGTTCCGGCTCAACGATGGGACCAACGGTTTCGGTGCGATTGCGTTCCGCCCGGACGGCGGGTTCTACGTCGCCGACTCCGGCAACGCGCGTATCCAGCAATTTGACGCCGACCGAAAGCACGTCCGGACCTGGGGGGCCTTCGGGACGGAGCCCGATTCCTTGATCGCGCCGATCGGGATCGAGCTCGACGCCGCCGGCGACGTCTACGTCTACGACGACAACGGTCGCGGCGAGCTCAAGCAGTTCGGGCCGGATGGTGCCTTCCGGCGGATCGCCGCTTCGGCGGTCGGGCCGTACATGGGGGTTGCGCCCGACGGCTCGATCGTGGCGTTCGACCACCTGACCGGGACACTCGTGCGGATGGCACCCGATGGGTCGCGCAACCTGGCGCTCGATATCAGTGCGCTGATGACCTTTGCGACGGATATCGCCATCGCGCCCGACGGCAGGATCTTCGTGGCAAGCTCGACCGGCGGCGGCAACGTCTTCGAATACGAGCACCTCATCGAGCTGACTCCCGATGGGGACGTCGCTCACGTCTGGCCCGACGGCGCCGAGGGGATCGCGCTCGATGCAGCCGGCGACCGTGCGTACCTCACCTTCAGTGACAAGAATCCTGCGGTCCGCGCGGTCGAGTTGCCGGGATCCTGACCCGTGCGACCAGGCGCGCGACGAGGGATGTGGATGATGTGGCAATGACGGAGGCCGGTTGGCTCGGGACTGGGGTCGACTCGGCGTACGCCGAGCTATCCGAGGCGCATCTCCTCGAGCTCGCCGCCCAGGGAAGCGCAGATGCTTTCGACATCCTCCTTCGGCCGCGACTTCCGCGCCTTTTCCGGATGGCCGTTGCGATCACCCGGAGCGAGGCGAACGCACGCGATGCCGTGCAGGAGGCGAGCATCCACGCGTGGCGCGAGCTGCCCAGGCTGCGCGATCGGGATCGTTTCGACGCTTGGCTTTCCCGGATCCTGGTGAACGCTTGCCGGTCGCTGCTCCGCCGCACCCGACGCATCAGCGTTCGGGAGCTCGACGTCGACGACGCCGAATCCGCCGGCGCGGAACGTGGCGCCAGGGACAGAGAACTGGAGACCCTTCCCGAAACCGACCTCATCCGGCGCGCATTCGATCGCCTCGACCCAACGGTGCGAGCGCTGCTGGTCCTGCACTACGTTGAGGAGCGGCCACTGGCTGAGATCGGGCGCATCCTCGGCAGTCCGGTCGGAACCGTCAAATGGCGACTGTCGAATGCGCGACGCGCGCTCGATCGCGCGCTCGACCTGGAGCGACGCTGATGCTCGATCGTGACGCCCTCATCAAGGCTGCCTTGACGCCGGCCGATGACTTGATCGTGCCGGCCGGCCTCGCGGAGGATATTGCCCGGGCCGTCGCGTCGACGCCACAGCGTCGGCCGGGCTTCGCATCACGTGGCGGCTGGCACGCCCTGCCGCAAACGATGGCTGGCCTCGCGCCGCTCATTGTCCTGACTGCGCTGCTCCTTGCGGCGGCGCTCTTCGCGATCCTGGCCAGACCCGCGCCGCCCCTGCCACCCGCGGTCAGCGGCTATCACGGAGGCGGCGGCCTGACCGGGGTGATGCCCGGCCCTGGGCCGGCGGGCCCGGTCCACGTCCAATGGGAACATCGGCTCGCGGGGCCCATGACGGCGCTCATCATGCCCCTCGTCGAGGACGGCCGGATCCACGCTGCAGACGGCAATGGATCGCTGACGACGCTCGACGCGGACACCGGCGCGCTGGTGCGATCCGCGAGCGTCCTGGATTCGATTGGCGGGACACCCGTCCTCGCGGGCTCACGGCTCATCGTCGGGTCGACCGACGGGACGGTCCTCGCACTCGACGTCTCGACTGGCGCCGAATTGTGGCGCCACGATGTCGGCGCGCCGGTTCGGGCATCGCTCGCCGCCACGGGCGACGTGTCACTCGTTGGCGGCGGCGACGGGTTCGTCCACGTGCTGGACGTCGAGACCGGAAGCGAGCGGGGCAAGGTGGCCGCCGGAGGCCCAGTCGAGCGCAGCCCGGCAGTGGACGATGGCGTTGCGTACACCGGCGCCATCGGCGGCCGCCTGACTGCGTGGGACGTTGCGACCCTCGCAGTTCAATGGAGCGTTGAATTGGGCCCGGGCGAAGTGATGACCCCGGCGGTGAGCGATGGGACGGTGTACGTGGCCCACGGGCTGCCGGACCTGTCCGCCCCGTACGAGGCAGTCGCCCTGGACACGGTTGACGGAGCGATCAGCTGGCGCTGGACGCCTCCGACTGCGCAGCGAATCTTCGTCGGCGCCGTCGCGGGCCGGTGGGTGTGGATCCACAGCGAGGACGGCACCGTCTACCGCATCAACCGGGCGACAGGGGCGGGCGGCCCGTTCCTCATCACGCAAGGCCCAGTTGGCAGTCTCGGGGCGGTCGTTGGCAACACCCTGTATGTCGCCAGCAGCGACCGCCGTATCTATGCGGTCGACACGGAGAGCGGCACCGAACTCTGGCGGGTCGACGTCACCGGCAGTCCGACGATCCCGGTCGTCGTCGGCGGACGAGTGGTGGTTGGCACCGACCTCGGCGTCCTGGTGTCGATCGCCTCGGACGGCGGCTGACCCAGCACCCGGACCACCCTAGCTCGCGGAAACCACCGTTACTCCGGCGTTGCGTGGGGCCAGCACGACGACGCGTCCGGGCAGGTCCATGTCGGCGGCGACGGCCAGGAATCCGGCCTCGATCTGGGAGATCGTGGCGAGCGCGTCGGAGAAGGCAATGACCGCCGATCCGGCTCCGGACAGGCTGGCTCCGAGCGCGCCGCCGTCGAGGGCGGCCTCGACCAGCCGAGGCAGCGCTGGGTACAGCGCCGCGCGGTACGGCTCGTGGAGGCGGTCGACGGTGAGGAGGCGGAGCAGGTCGTAACGGCGCGTGGCCAGCCCGGCAACGCCGGCCGCCACCGCCGCGAGGTTGGCCACGGCGTCGGCCCGCGGCACGACGTCGGGGAGCACCTCGCGCATCTCGGTCGTGGACAATCGCAGGTCCGGGATGAAGAGGACCGCTCGCAGATCTCGCGGCGCGTCGAAGCGCACGGCTTCAATGCCTCCGTTGGCCGCGGCCGACACCACGAACCCGCCGAGGAGTGCTGCGGCGGCGTTGTCCGGGTGACCCTCGATCTCCGCGGCGAGGCGGAGCACGTCGTGCGATGGGAGCGGCCCGCCGAGCAGCGCGTTGGCCGCAATCAACCCGCCGACGGTTGCCGCCGCGGATGACCCAAGACCGCGCGCCAGCGGGATCTCGTTGCGCATCTCTACCCGCCAGCCGACCCCTTCGGGCAGCTCGCCGCGCGCCTCGCGCATCGCCGCCTCGACGCCCTGCACGAAGCGGTTCTCGCGGTCCTCGGTCAGCTCGCCGCTGCCCTCGCCGTCGACCGTGAGCTCGATCTGGCCGCGGCTCCAGCTGCGCACCTCGAGCGTGATCTTGTTCGTGAGCGCCAGCGCAACGGCAAGGCAGTCGAAGCCGGCCCCGAGGTTGGCGGACGTGGCCGGGACCTCAACGCTGGCACGACGCCCGTCGAGCTCCGCCAGCCAGTGCGTGACCATGGGTCCTCCCTACCAGCCGAGCGCGACGGCGACGGAGCCGACCGTGGCCTCGGCCTCGATCCAACCCCCGGCCTGTGCCTCGGCGGTCGTCGGGTCCTTGAGCCCGTGACCGGTCAGCACGCACACGATGACGGCATCGGGATCGGTCCGTCCGGCGGTTGCGGCACGCCGGACGCCGGCCACGCCGGCCGCCGACGAGGGCTCGCAGAAGATGCCCTCGAGCCGGGCGAGGTCGCGATAGGCCGCCAGGATTTCGTCGTCCGTGACCGCCTGGATCACGCCGCCGGACTCGTCCCGCGCGGCCAGCGCTGTCGCGCCGGAGGCCGGATCGCCGATCCGGATCGCGGTGGCGACGGTTTCCGGGTGGTCGACGCGTTGCCCCGTGACGAGCGGCGCGGCACCCGCGGCCTGGAACCCCCACATTCGAGGCAGGGAGTCGATACGGCCGGCGGACGCGTAGTCGCGGAAACCTGCCCAGTACGCGCTGATGTTGCCCGCGTTGCCGACGGGGATTGCCAGAATGTCCGGCGCACCCCCAAGGTCGTCGCAGACCTCGAATGCCGC
>Ga0190275_10001066_pt1 | contig 21057 bp, 20 predicted proteins | sample Popmic550T_FD_133745 | JGI IMG/M metagenome (GOLD analysis project Ga0190275, IMG submission 133745) | Populus adjacent soil microbial communities from riparian zone of Yellowstone River, Montana, USA - 550 T | ecosystem: Environmental > Terrestrial > Soil > Riparian zone > Trees stand | place...
GCCGCGTCGATCAAGGTCGTCGCTCATGCTCTCCTCCTCGAAGTCTCAGGCGGCCATCGGGATTGGCTCCCGCCCTCGATGGGAGGTTAGGCAGGCGGTCGGGCGCATGGCTTCACCCGTCGCGGATGAGGACGCGTGCTCAGTCCCCGGGACCGGTCATCGCATCCAACGCGACGGCGATGGCGAGGACGAGGACCGGGCTGACCCCGGCGGTCACCTGCACGCCGTACGTGTCACGGACCCTGAACCACTTCTTGGAGACTTCCGCGACCTGATGTCCGTCGATCTCCAGCTCGTACTCGTGGTCGACGATGTTCCCCTGGACGTCGATGTCGTCCCCGTCCTCGACATCGACCTTCCATCGTTCTCGCAGCGGGCTGATGAGGGCCTTGTGCACGGTTGCCACGTGCTCTCCGTCCGGCCCTTCGATGGCCATCGTGTCGCGAACGTGCAGCACGCGCGTCTGGATGCGACAGAGCACGGTGCCGCCGGCGTCCTCGAGGTCCAAGGTGCGGCGAACCCGAAGCGCCTTGCCGTCGACGTGGTAGACGCGCTCACCGTCGCCGTTCTCGATCCAGAAGTCACCCCCGAACGAGACCAGCTTCTGGCGCATCCGGTATCGGGCTGCGTTGCCGCCGACCCCGAACTCGCTCCGTTCGTGTTTCCGTTCCTCGCGTCGATCACGGAAGCCCATGGCCCTCCTCCAGATTTGGTCGAGCTGCGCATCAACCTGCCAACCCCAGGCCGCAGGCACTTCACCCGTGACGGATGACGACACGGCTGCGGTGCCGGCGGAGCATCAGCGGCGTCAGGACCCGTGCCCGGTCGCGAAGGTGGTGAAGCGAGTGGTCGCTACGGGGCACGTGGTGGGCAAGGTCGACCTCCGGCGGCTCCCCGCATGAGGTGGGTCCCGGCCGAGCGCTCGGAGGACCTCACTGCGCTGTCCCACCGAGCGCTGGACTCCTTCCTCGGTCGAAGCGTGCTTCGGTGGATCAAGATGGAAGGCTTCGACCGCTGCATCGTCCTCTCCGCCCTGATCTTCACGGCGCTGATCCCCTTGTTCATCATCGTCGCCAGCGCGGCCCCCGCCGGGCAGGAGGACGCCATCAGCGAAGCGCTCATTCGCCGCTTCGCCCTCACAGGCGAGTCGGCCGCTGCGGTGGACCAGCTCTTCACGACGCCGTCCGGGGCATCCAGCAGTGTGACCGTCTTCAGCTCGTTGTTGTTGCTCTACTCCGGCGTCTCCTTCACCCGGCGTCTGCAGAGCATGTACCGGGCGGCGTGGCACCAGGAGAAGGTGGGCTTGCGCAGCACCGCCTTCGCCACCCTCGGCCTGTTGGTCCTGCTCGTCGAAGTGGGCGTCGCCTACGGCATCCGCGTCTTCGTCAGCCGTTTCCCACTCGAGTGGCTCTGGGCACTGCCGATATCCGCCGCTACGGGCCTGGTGCTCTGGACGTCGATCCCCTACCTCCTGCTGGACCGGCGGGTGCACTGGCGCCGGCTGCTGGTCGGTGGCACAGCCTCAGGAGTGGCGATGGCCATCTTCGCCGTGGCAACACCGATCTACATGCCAGACCTGATGGCGCGCTACACCAACGAGTTCGGACTCTTCGGGGTCACGATCACGCTCATCGGCTGGCTGCTGGCCGTGTCCTTCGTCCTGGTCGCCTGCACCGCCGTCGGAGCCGAGTTCGACGCCTCGCGTGCGCCGTGGCTGATCCGACTGAAGGTGCGGTTCAGGCTCTTGGATCCCGCACTCCCGGTGCCGAGCCCCGAGCACAGCGCAGAAGACCAGGGGCTGACCGCCGGTGACCTCCTGGCGCTGATCCGCGTCCTGATCAATTGGCTGATCATGATCGCGGCGGTGTGGACGGCCACCGCCCTGGTTCCCGGCATCGACGTGCACGGGGGCTTCCTGACGTACTTGAGCCTGTCGTTGCTCCTGGGGCTCGTCAACGCTGTGCTGGGCCCGGTGCTGAACCTGCTCGCCGGCGCCGTGTCCTGGATCCAGCTGGGCGGTTCCGCCCTGCTCGTGAACGGGATCCTGTTCGCCACGACGGCAGGCGTGAGCGAGAACCTGGACGTCGCCGGCTTGGGCAGCGCCATGCTCGGCGCGCTCGTCGTCTCGGTCGTGGGCACGCTGCTCGAGCTGGTCTTCCGGCCCTCACCCCGAGGGGGTGAGGTGTCGACTCGTCCCTGAGCGGAGGCTCGTGGTCATCACCCCTGGCTTGAGGAGAGCGATGTCTGAAGCAGGAGCTGCGCCCCGGCTTGCGCCCGAGCAGCTCAAGGCGCTTCGAAGCGCCCTCGAAGGCTCTGACTCCGTGGAGCTGAAGCTGACCGTCCCTGATGGCGACCAGCGGTCCGCAGTCAGAGCACTGGACCTGGACCCGCTCGAGGCCGAGCTGCGCCAGGTCTTCTTCTTCGACACCCCTGACCTGATGCTCAACCAGCGCGGAGTGATCCTGCGCGCCCGACGGACCCGAGGTGGTGACGACAGCGTCGTCAAGCTGCGTCCGGTCGTCCCCAGCCAGGTGTCGGCTGACCTGCGTTCACTGAAGGGGTTCGGGGTCGAGGTCGATGCGATGCCAGGGGGCTTCGTGTGCTCGGCCCGACTGCAGAGCAAGCTGCGGGCCGGGAAGGTGAAGGAGGCAGTCTCCGGAGGGCGACGCCTGCGATCCCTCTTCGACAAGAGGCAGCGGGCTTTCCTCGCGCAATGCGCCCCCGACGGTGTGGCGGTCGACGAGCTGTCGATCCTGGGCCCGATCACGGTGCTGAAGCTGAAGTTCTCGCCCGACGACTACGACGGCAAGCTCGTTGCCGAGCTGTGGATGTACCCCGACGGCTCTCGCATCCTGGAACTGTCCACCAAGGCCGCCACGTCTGATGCTTTCGACGTCGCCACTCGAACGCGAGCCTTCCTCGAGCAGCGCGGCGTCGACCTCACGGGTGAGCAGCAGACGAAGACCAAGACCGCGCTCGAGTTCTTCTCCGCGGAGCTGCTGGGCGCCTGACCACGGCCGTGCGGCTCATCTCGCAGCAACCGCTAGCCGGGAGCAGCCGGCGCCGGCTGCTCCGGTGCTGACGCCAGCACCTCGAGCAGAAGTAGCACGACGGCCGTCACCAGCACGAACGTCAATGCGGTGCCTCCGGTGGGATGGTCCTGAGCGAGGTAGCCGACCGCTGCGATGCCCACGACCGCAACGCGGAGCGGGCCGCGGTACTGCGAGAGGGCGGCGCCGAACTTCCCTGTGTCGAGGCCGGCCCGAGCCGTACCGCGTCGCAGGTGTGCGATGCCGCCGACGAGCGCTGAACGGGCACCGGCCCCGGCTCCTTGCCTGGCGCTGAACCAGGCGACCACGGCTGTGGTCAGCGCGACGACCAGGAGACCTCGCAACGCCACCCGGATGAAGGAGACCAGCTGGTCGTAGATCGCGCCCGCGGCTTCGGCAGAGCTGCTCTCCGGAAGTGCCTCCAGGTAGATCGGCCGAAGCGCGTTGAGAGTGGCACCCAACAACAGCATGCTGCCGGCCACGGCCAGACCCGCAACGAGCACCATCCGACGCCGATCGCGAGCGATGATGATGGCCGCGCCGATCAGGGCGAGGCCCAGGACCGGCAACCACGTGCTCAGGGTGTCCAGCAGTCCGAGCAACGTCTGCACCTTGGCGAGGTCGTCGGACTGGACGATCGCGAACGACGCCGCTACCTCGGGAATTCTCTCCGCGATGTCGAAGCCGGCCGCGACGAGCTGCTGCTTGACGGTGTTGATGAGGACTGCGAGGTCAACGTTGACTGCGCCCCGATCGATCGCGACGGCGCCACCCGTCTCCCCCAGGAGTGCCCCCACCAGCTCTTCGTGCGCGGTGCGGTTGGCCGCGACCCAGGCGTCTTCGAACGCATCTGACTGGACCAGGATGTCGATGCGGTCGCGGACGAAGCTCTGGATACCCGTCGCCAACGGGCCGGCCAGGGCACTCAGAGTCGCGGCAGCCGTCGGCGGGAGCCCCTGCCCCTGGAGCGCAACCACCAGCTCCTCGGTCGCCGCCTCGAGGTCCAGGTACGAGAAGATCACGTCCTCCATCCGCGTGGCGATGGCGTCCTGCACGGCAGGATCGGCGGCCAGGGGCGCCACCGTTGCCAGATACCTGTCGGTGTCCTGGATCTGGCCGCTGGCCCAGGTGGACAGGACCGACAAGGGGGCCAGCAGTGCTGCCAGGGCGACCAGCAGACCCGCCACGACCGGTCGCCACCAACCGCGCCGGTCACGCTGAGGTGCTTCCTGCTTCGATGCCTGGAGCCGCGCGATCTCTTGCTTGAGCCTGGCCACTTCCTCGGCCGTGGCTTCCTGGGGCGGGTCGACGGATCCAGAACTGGTCATGGTCCACCGTGCGCCGAAATCGGTGGGCGTGGCGTCACCCGTTGTGGGTGACGCCACGTGCGCGGAAAGAGGGAATCCTGACGATCGTCAGCTCACCTTTCGACGAATCGAGACCTCCATGTCGAGAGCCGCCTACGAGATTCGCGCGGTGGGTGAGGTGCCACGCTCCATGGTCGAAGACTTCGAAGGAGTCACGGTCTCGATCAACCCCGCTGGCAGCACGATTCACGCCTTGCTGGCCGACGAGGCCGAGCTGCACGGACTCCTCAGCGCCCTCAGCCGCGCCGGGTTCGTGCTCGTCGACGTCATTCGGGAATCGGTTGACGACATCCCTGAGGACCCCGACGCCACCGATCCCCCGCCGCCTGCTGACCCCTAGAGGCAGAGCGGAATCGCCCAGCGGTTGAGACGCGCCCACGCAGCGTCGAACTCCGTATAGTTGCTCTCCGGCGATCACCAGTGAGCGAGATGAGCGATGGCGAGCAGGGCGAGGGGTCCGCTGGGCAGCGGTGCTGCGCCTCCGCCATCGATCGACTCCTTCCTCGAAGCAAAGCTGAGCCGACCCCTGAGCCGCGACAACTGGGTCTACCGCGATCGCCTGGTCGAAGCCATGGACCGAGCGACCCGTCATCCGGTCACGCTCGTCGCTGCCCCGGCGGGCTACGGCAAGACCACCACCGTGGCCCAGTGGCTGAACCGTGACGACTCATCGTCGGTAGCCTGGGTCTCCCTCGACAGCGGTGACAACGACCCGGATCGTCTGTGGACCCACGTCGAGGTGGCGCTGGGGAGAGCCGGCTGTGTCCTCCCCGCCAGCGAGCCGTCTCGCCTGGTCGCCCCGAGCAGCGGCGACGCGCCGCGGACCGTCCTATCCGCCATCGTGAACGCTCTCGCGGCCATGCCCGACGACATCGTGCTCGTCCTCGACGACTTCCACTCCATCCAGCATCCGGCTTGCCACGATCAGGTCCAGTTCCTGGTCCAGAACCTGCCCGCGCAGGCTCATCTGGTGATCATCACCCGCTCGGATCCCGGACTGCGCCTGGGCCGCCTCCGCGCCTCCGACCAGCTGGCCGAGCTACGCGCCAACGACCTCAGCTTCACCAGGTCAGAAGCGGTGGAGCTCTTGGCGCGGGAGCAGGTCACGTTGGCGGACGACACGGTCTCACAGCTGATGGAGCGCACCGAGGGCTGGCCCGCCGGCCTCTACCTGGCGACGCTGTCGCTGGCGGGGCGCGCCGATCCCGATGATTTCGTGCGTCGATTCAGCGGCGGCAACCGCTTCATCGGGGACTACCTGACCGAGGAAGTGCTCAGCAGGCACTCCGATCGCGTGCGCGAGTTCATCACGAACGTCTCGATCCTGGATCGGTTCTCAGCCGACCTCTGCGACCAGGTCACAGGGATGACGGACTCCGCTTCGATCCTCTACGACTTGGAACGCTCCAACCTCTTCGTCGTGCCTCTCGACGAGGAGCGCCAATGGTTCCGCTTTCACCACCTCTTCGCGGCCGTCGCGCTCAGCGAGCTGGAAATCACGCGCCCCGACGAGGTGCGGTCACTCCATGGGAGGGCCGCCGAGTGGTTCACGTCCCATGGTCACCTCGACGAGGCCATCCAGCACTGGCTGGCAGCGGGACACTCCGAGGACGCTGCACTGCTGATCCAGTCCAGCTGGTTGCAGTACGCCGACGCCGGTCGCGCCGCGACCGTTCTCGGGTGGCTCGAACCCTTGGGGACGCCATCGAGCGCGACCGGGCCGGCGGCACTGGTCACCGCCGCCTGGATGGCGGCCATCGAGGGCAACGAGACAGACCTGGCCGGCCACCTCGCCGCCCTGGAGGACTTCAAGGACTTCGGACCCCTTCCTGACGGAGCGCGCTCGGTCGAGTCATCCGTCGCGATGATCCATGGGCTGCTCGGCTACGGCGGACCGCTCGAGATGATGGCGGGGGCAGAGCGTGCGGTCGAGCTCGAGACCGACAGCCATTCGCCGTACCACGCCATCGCCCATGTGTCCCTCGGCCATGCCCACTTCGTCCAAGGTGATCTCGAGCGTGCGATCGGCACTCTGAGGACGTCGTCCGGCAGCGACTCAGCGCCCGGAATCATCCGGGTCCTCAGCCTGTCAGTCGAGTCGTTCGTCGAGTCCGAACGTGGAAACCAGCCCCGCAGCCTCGAGTGTGCCGAGCTCGCGGTGGACATCGTCGAAACCCGTGGCCTGCGCGCCTCTCCGCAGGCCTCCTTGGCGTTCGCAGCGCTCGGACAGGCGCAGGCTGAAGCGGGGAAGACCGACGATGCGCTGGCGACACTCGAGCTCGGGCTGGCCCTGCGCCGTCAGAACTCAGCCCAAGGGGTGTGGGGCCCTATTCACCAGCTGCTCGTCACGGCCCGGGTAGCCGCGCAAGCAGGGCGGTTCCCGCTCGCCCGAGATCTGCTGGCTGAGCTCGCCACGCGCATGAGCCGGTTCACGGCCGGCATGGCGGTCATGCACGAAAGGGTGGCCGCCGTGCAGCAGCTGCTCCGCGACGAGGTAGCGGCGGGGATGATCAGCGAACCCCTCACAGAGCGCGAGCTGGACGTGCTGAGACTGTTGCAGAGCTCCATGAGCTTGCACGAGATCGCCGCCGAGCTCTACCTCTCGTTCAACACCGTCAAGACGCACGCGCGCGCCGTCTACCGCAAGCTGGGCGTCCATACGCGTGGCGAGGCGCTGCGGATCGCACGCCATCACTCACTGATCTGAGCCACGAGCGTGGTCCCCTGCTCGTGATCTCACCCGGGTGAGATCACGGGGCGGGCGAGGCGCTCTCACCCATAGGGGTGGGTTGATGCGAATCGTTCACATGTCAGAGCCCCGGGGGTCCCATGACGCTGTGCGAGACCAGGCCAGGTTCGGTCACGACGACCGAACCCGAGATCACCGAACCAGGAGCGGACGTCCCGACGTGGGGTTGGGCCGTCGTCGAGATCCGGCGTGACGGCTCCTGGGGAGCCCCTCGCGTCCTCCCTGCGACGGGACCGGTCGAGGCGGTGGCCGCGGCCGCCACGACCCCGGCGCCGAGCGCGCACTTGCTGCGCGAGCTGCCGCCGATGCTGCAGGCTCATCTCGGGTCGCTCCACGTGGGCAACGGAGATCTCCATCTGGCCGTCATCGCCTTTACCCGTGGCGCGGACGCCCGCGCCGGCTCCTCCGTGCGTGACGACTGCTTGGGTCGGCTGGCTCACGCCGAGGCGATGCACGGTGACCTCCGGCGCGCGAGCCGCCATGTCGGCATGCTGAGCAAGTCACGTCCCAACACCGGTCTCGAGCATGCGCTCCTCGCCAAAGCGTGGGTCGCTCTCCAGCACGCGGACTTCGCTGAGGCGCAGCGGCGTCTCGATGCCTTTGTCGCCTTGTCCGGGCCTCACCAGGAGGCGTGGTTGAAGACGAGCGGGCTTCTGGTCGAGGCGCAGCTGCTGACGGCGACGGGGCAGCCCGACGCCGCGACCCGGCTCCTCGCGGGGTTCACCGAGGGAGCGCTCGCAGCCCAGACGGGATGGCTGGCGGACCTCGTCACGATCACGAGGGCCGAAGCCCTGTTGGCATCCGGCGAACCACAGCGGGCCCTCGGCGCCCTCACACCCGTGCCGACTGGCGCCATCGTCGAGGCATCCGTCGTCGCGGCAGCCGCCCGAGTCTGCATCGGCGACGCCCGCGGCGCGCAGGCCGTACTGAACGCGGTGGTGGCCGACCTGGAGCGCGCGCCACTTGCCCGGCAGATCCAGGCTTGGCTGCTCGAGGCTCGGCTGGCCGCAGGCCGAGGGAACCATGAGCGGGCGCGGCTGATCGTGGATCGAGCCCTGCGGTCCGCCGCTGCCGAGCAGATCCGGCTGCCCCTGATCCACGACTGGCGCTGGCTCCGAGGTTTCGTCCACCAAGATGCGGCCCTGCTGCGGTCGCACCGGGAGTTCCTCTCCACCTGTGAGATCGGCGAGGCGGCCTCGCCCAGGCGAGGAGATGTCGTCGCCGGGTCCCAGCAGTTCCTCGGATCCCCCTTGACCGAGCGCGAGGGGCAGGTCCTCGACCTGTTGGCGCAGATGTACTCGACCGAGGAGATCGCGGCCGCGCTGTATGTGTCGTCGAACACGGTGAAGACCCATCTCAAGGGGATCTTCGGCAAGCTGTGCGTCAACCGTCGCGTGGAGGCAGTGCGCCGCGGTCGGCAGCTCGGGCTCTGCTAGCCAGGTCCATGACTGGACTCGACCCTCCGAACCCGCTCGATGCTGGCACCGCAATCGGTGCAGGCCTGCAAGAAGCCGGTCAGCTCAGCCGGGGGGACCGCCAGCCGCACCACCGTCCGCGCGGGTACGGCGTAGTGGGACCAGCGCAGGTAGCGCAGGAGCGGCTTTCCCAGCTCACCGGCCACCCGAACCTCATAGTGCACGCCCTCCCCCGGCCCTCCGACCAGGTCTGCCGTCTGAGTCGCGGAAGCATCGCCGGCCGCACCGACGTCAACTCGTCCGGCGGCCGGCAGCCGGTGGACCTCCGTCACGACGAGCCCCAACGACGAAAGCTTTTCGAGCATGGCTTCGAGTTGCCCGCTGCGCTCGACCCGGCGGCGCAGGGCAGTTTGTGCTCCCAGGGTGCGAACCTTCATCGACGGGAAGCGCGCACGCAAGGATCTCGGCGGTCGTCGGCGCAGCTGGACGTCGTACGCGAACGCCCGCTCCGACTCGGCCACAACGAGATCCGCCATGGAGTCACTCTCGTCGCTGCGCTCCTCCCCTACGTCACCCGCCGTGGGTGAGGCCACCCGTACATCTCTCTCGCATGCTGGTGGCACAGACCGTCGAGGAGAAGGGGCGATCATGGCGACACATGAACCAATGACGGAGCGGGAGCGCTTCAACGCTGACACGGGCCGCACCGGTTGGTACGGATGGGTGGTGTTCGCCGCCACCATCATGGTCCTGCTCGGTGTGTTCCATGCCATGGTCGGCCTGGTAGCCCTGTTCCAGGAGGACTACTTCGTCGTCGGAGCCACCGGGCTCATGGTCAGCGTCGACTACACGACCTGGGGATGGACGCACATCATCTTGGGTCTGGTCGTCGCCGGCGCCGGCGCAGCGCTGACCACTGGAGCGATGTGGGCTCGCATCGTCACCGTCGTGCTGTCGATCATCAGCGCAATGGTGAACCTGGCCTTCATGGCGGCGTACCCCCTCTGGTCGGCCATCATGATCACGGTCAACATCCTGGTGATCTTCGCCGTCACGGCCCATGGCAGCCGCGACGAGGTCAACCCGTACTGATCGCGATGGCCAAGGATTCTCGAGACATCGAGCGCATCTACGCGATCCCGGACGCGGTGGCGAAGCTACGTCGCCTTGCCGATGCGCTGGAGAAGGACAAGCCGTTCCGCATCCAGATCGCCGGCGAGAGGATTCGTGTCCCGCGCCGGGCCCAGCTCTCGATCGAGCACGAGCGGGACGACGACGAGGAGGAGATCGAGTTCCAGCTCAAGTGGAGCTTGGGTGACGAGGACGCTGCTGACGCAGCCTCCGAGCCCGACGGCGAATCAGAGACGGACGTCTGACCAAGCCACGACCAGGGCTGAGCCAGCTCTCGGGACATCTCACCCTCCGCGGGTGAGCCCACTGAACGGGTGCGTCGACAGGGTGGTATCAGGCGCGCGATCTGTCGTTCCGCCATGAGAATCAAGGAGAAGAACGCATGGACGATGATTACGGTTTGTGGGACGTCTTGGTCTCGATGTTCTGGTTCATGCTGCTCGTGGCATGGATCTGGATGATCATCGCGATCCTGACCGACATCTTCCGTGACCGTAGCCTCAGCGGGGGGTCGAAAGCGTTGTGGGCCCTCTTCATCGTGCTGATCCCGTGGTTGGGCGCACTGGTCTACATCTTTGCCCGTGGCGACTCCATGAACGAGCGTAATCACCAGGCGGCGCTCGACCAGCAGGCGCAGATGCGTGCCTACGTCGGAACGTCCGGATCGAACGTGGCCGACGAGCTGCGTGGGCTGGCTGAGCTCCGCGACAGCGGTGTCCTCTCGCCGGAGGAGTACGAGCGGGCCAAGGCCAAGGTCCTCGCGTGACGCCGTGCGCCGGCTCGCCTCTGCAACGTCAGTGACGCGGGCCGGCGTCCACGCACCCCTCGGGCGCGTATCCATGGACGCCGATGCATGACCCTCCCGAGTGAAGTCCCCCATGCTGCCGACGGCGCCGCGCGGGTTCCTGTCACGCCGGAGAAGGGTGTGCGGTGGGGGGACATCGTCAGGCTTCTCGTCACGTGGGTCCTGACCTACTTCTCCCTGCTGATCACGGCGGCTCTGCTGCCTGGATTCACCTACACGTCGTGGTGGCCCTTGGCGGCCGCCGCAGCGGTCGCCGGCGTGGTCGGCATGATCGTGCGTCCGGTACTCGTCGAGGTGGCGGCCGCCATCGGGTGGGTCGCCGTGGCGGCGGTGACCTTGTTCGGGCAGGCGATCGTGATGCAGGTGGCCATGGACATCGTGCCCGGCGCGTCGTTCGACTCCTTCGGGACGGCCGTCGCGGCCGCGTGGCTCACTGCTGCCTTCTCGACGCTGCTCGTGTGGCTCGTCAGCGCCGGCACCGACGAGTCCTTCGCCGCCAGTCTGTTGCGGATCAAGCCCGGGCAGATCCCCGACCCTGACGTGGACGGTGTCGTCTTCGTGCAGCTCGACGGCGTCTCGTTCCCCGTCATGCAGTGGGTGCTGCAGTCCGGGACCATGCCCACGCTGCGGCGCTGGATGGACAACGGCAGCCACGCGGTTCACGAGTGGATCGTCCAGCTGCCGTGCACGACACCGGCCAGCCAGCAGGCCATCCTCCAGGGCAGTGCCGACGGCATCCCCGCCTTCCGGTGGTACGACCGCGACCTGGGGCGAGTGCTGGTGGCCAACCGGCCCGAGGACGCCTCCATCATCGAGACGCGGGCGAGCACCGGGCGCGGACTGCTCGCTGACGACGGCGTCTCGATCTCCAACCTGTTCACCGGGGACGCGCCCAAGGCCTCCATGACGATGAGCCGGCTCGAGGTGACACGCGGCTCGCGCCGGACCCGTCAGGTGTTCGCGCGCTTCCTCATCCGTCCGGATGGTCTGGTGCGCAGCTTCTCCCGGACCCTGGTCGAGGTCATCCGAGAGCGGTTCCAGGCGAAGCGCCAGCGACGCCTCGACGTACACCCCCGGGTCCACCGGTCGTGGACGTTCGCCGGCCTACGGGCCTTCAGCAACTGCCTCCTGCGCGACCTCAACACGGCCGTGGTGAGCGAGGAGATGATGCGGGGTGCCCGCAGCATCTATGTGGACTATGTCGACTACGACGAGATCGGGCACCACGCCGGAGCGACCAGGATCGAGTCACTCACCTCCCTCGCCGGCCTCGACCAGGTGCTGGGGATCCTCGAGAAGGTGGCGCAGCGGGCCCCACGCCGCTACCACCTGATAGTCCTGAGCGACCACGGGCAATCGCAAGGCGAGCCATTCGCGTCGCGCTACGGCATCGACCTCAGCGACCTGTGCCGCTCACTGACGCACTCGGAGACGACCGGCATCGAGGGCAGCATCGAGGGCTGGGGTCGGGTCGGCTCGGTGCTGGAGGACCTAGGTGGCACACGCACGACCGGCGTCCAACAGGCTGCTTCGCGGCGCGTCGACAAGGTCATCAATCCGGAGGGGTCGGACGATGAGGACTCCGAGCTGATCGTGCTCGCAGGTGGAAACCTGGGGATGGTCTACGTCCCGGTCCCGGAGCGGCTGCTGCTGGAGGAGATCGAGGCGCGCTGGCCGGCGTTGATCCCGGGGCTCGTCGCCCATCCTGGCGTGGGATTCGTCAGCGCCCTGAGCGCCGCCGGCCCGGTCGCCATCGGGGAGCACGGCCGACGCCACCTGACGACCGGTCTCGTGGTCGGTGTCGACCCGGTGCTTACCTTCGGCGACCACGCCCCGGCCATGCTGGCGTCCGCCACCGTGATGGAACGTGCGCCCGAGCTCTACGTCAACAGCTCCTACGACCTCGACACGATGGACGTGGCGGCGTTCGAACCCCTGGTTGGGTGTCATGGTGGTCTCGGTGGGTGGCAGGACCGTGGCTTCGTCCTGGCACCGCGACACCTACTCGCGCCGTCCGAACCGATCGTGGGGGGCGACGAGCTGCACCGGCACCTCGTCGCCATCCTCGAGGCGCTGGGGCATCGGACCGACCTTCGGAGGAGCACCCCGTGACCATGACCCCGTCCCGCACCACCACCATGCTGGTCACGTCCGCGGCGCTCGTGATCGTGGTCGCCGGGATCAAGGCGGCCAACGAGATCGTCGGTCCCGTGATGCTCGCCCTGGCGCTGACCATCGTCTTCTACCCGCTCCGCGCCCGGCTCGAGAGACGCCTGCCTGGGTGGGCCGCGTCAGTGGTGCTGCTCGTCGCCGCCGTCGTGCTGATCCTCGGGCTGACGCTGGCCATCGTGGTCTCGCTGGGTCAGCTGGCCAAGCTCATCCCGACGTACTCGTCAGAGCTCAACGGCTACGTCGCCGATCTGGGGGAGGGGCTCTCCAACCTGGGCGTGGGGTCGGACCAGAGCGATGCGATGGCCGACGCTGTCGACGCAGATCGACTGGTCGGCCTTGCAACATCGGTCTTCTCGAGCCTCCTCTCGATCTTGTCGAACCTGTTCTTCATCATCACCTTGCTGCTCTTCCTCGCGTTCGACTCCGCCAAGGTCCGGCGCCTGGCCGAGGGGGCGCGAGCGCACCGGCCGCACATGGTCGATGCGCTCACGTCGTTCACCGGGGGCACGCGCAGCTACCTCGGCGTGTCGGCCGTCTTCGGGTTGATCGTGGCCGTGATCGACACTGCCCTCCTGTGGGCGTTGGGAGTGCCGGGTGCGTTCGTCTGGGGGGTCCTGGCCTTCGTCACCAACTTCATTCCGAACATCGGCTTCATCATCGGCATCATCCCGCCGGCCGTCATCGCGTTGCTCGAGGGCGGGCCCCGACTCATGCTGGCCGTCATCGTCCTCTACAGCCTGGTCAACGTGGTGATCCAGTCCTTCATCCAGCCCAGGTACGTCGGCGAGACCGTCGGTCTCTCGACCAGCCTGACGTTCTTGTCGCTCGTCTTCTGGACCTGGATTCTCGGCCCGGTCGGTGCCCTGCTGGCCGTGCCCATGAGCCTGTTCTTCAGAGCTGTTCTCGTCGAGGCCGATCCGGACGGGCGCTGGAGACTGCCGTTGATCAGCGGCAAACCCGACGAGCCGGTCGGCACGTGAGATGACGTCGCCTGCCTCCTCCACGTCATGGTGGCGTCCGGTTTGGACCTTCCTGGGTCTGCTGGTCGCCTACTACGCCTTTCCTCTGGAGTGGACCGGTGACTCCCCTGGGGCCGTCGCACTGAGCGTCCTGGTGACGGTGGGTGGCCTCGTACTGGTCGGGGCGAGCATGGCCAAGGAGCTCGGCGCCATCCGCCACGGAGAGCCTGGCCGCGGCGCCCGGGCACTGGCCACGTTGCTGGTCCTGCTCGTCATGGCGGCCTCTCTCACGTTTTTCCTCATCAACCAGCTCCGCCCGGACGAGGTCCAAGGGCTGGAGACGCGGACGGATGCGCTCTACTTCACGTTGAGCACGATGACCACCGTCGGCTACGGAGACGTGCACGCCGAGGGTCAGCTGGCTCGGGCCCTCGTCTGCGTGCTCATCGTGTTCAACGTGGTGGTGGTGGCGTCGCTCATCCGCCTCTACACGTTGCGTCGGGAGACCCCCCGGTGAGCAGCTACTGCAACGCCGCCGTGAGGCGCATGGTGTTGTCGAGGTAGCGCTGAAACGCTGAACGCTGCCGCCACTCAGTGAGAGTCAGTTCGCGCGAGAGGGCCCGGTAGTCGTCCTCGACCTTGCGGAACCGGGCCACGACATCACCACCCGTCAGCATCATTGACACCTCGTGATTGAGGGCGAAGGACCGCATGTCCATGTTGCTCGAGCCGATCACCGCGACGTCGTCGTCGATCGTGAAGTGCTTGGAGTGGAGGACCGCCGGCGCGGGGTAGAGGTGGATCCGCACACCCGCCTCGAGCAGGGCTTGGTAGTAGGAGCACTGCGCGTGGTAGACCATGAACTGGTCGCCCTCCTCGCTGACGAAGAGCTCCACATCCACTCCCCGCCTGGCGGCTGTGGTGACGGCGTACAGAAGCGGTTCGTCCGGGACGAAGTAGGGGCTCGTCAACGAGATCCGCCGCTGCGCGGAGTAGATCAGCGCGGTGAAGAGCCGGAGATTGTTCTCGGTGACGTAGCCCGGACCGCTCGGCACCACTTGCGCAGCCACGCCGTCGTCGTGGTGAGCAGGTGCCGACGGGGCGATCTCCTCACCCATGCGCTCTTGGGTCTCGGTGTACCAGTCCTTCGCGAACACCGCCCGTAGGGCATTGACCGACGGCCCGTCGACACGAGCCACGAGCTCGACCCACTCCCGCCCTGCGGCGTGATTCTTCGGCTTGTTGTAGCCCGGCTCGATGAGGTTCTGCGATCCCATGAAGGCAACCCGCCCGTCGACGACCAGGATCTTGCGGTGGTTGCGCAGGTCGGGACGCTGGAACTGGCCTTTGAACGGCCGCACCGGCAGCATCGGTCGCCAGAGGATGCCTGAGCCGTCGAGCCGCTTCTCGAACTCGGCATACCCCGGGATGCCGCGTGACCCCATGTGGTCGAACAGCAGCCGCACCTTCACACCTCGACCGGCGGCGGCCACGAGCGCCTCGAAGAACGGTGCAGTGACGTCGTCCCACGCGGAGATGTAGAACTCGACCTCGACCGACTTCGTGGCGGTCGACACGTCCTCGGTCATGGCACCGATCGCCTCGTGGTACCCGGCAATGAGGTCGACGTGATTTCCGGTCTGGACGGGCAGAGAGCCCAAGTTGTAGTTCAGGGTCGTCATCGAGCCCAGGTACGTCGGCCCATCGACGGCCGCCGTCGGGAGCCGGTCGGTGGCCGCTCGGATCGCTTCGTCTGCCTCCCGCTGGCGCGAGAGCCGGCCCTTGCCGAGGTTGGTCCGGCCCAGCAGCAGGAACAGCACGAAGCCTGCCAACGGGATGATCAGGATCAGGATCAGCCATGCCATGGCGGAGGACGGCTTGCGGTTGCTGGGCAGCACCCCGATCGCCAGGAACTTGATGACGTAGTCCGTGATGACCAACGCCACACCGGCGACGACCAGAAGGTTGTCCACTACGGCGTCCGGCTCCGTGCCCAGGTGGTGGGGATGTCGGCGCCACCTTCCTGCGACACCCGGTCACCCATCTGTACGTAGGCACCACCCTGGGGGAAGATCTTGCCCGCCACGAGCGCCTGCCCCAACCCGAACGAGGGTGCCCCTGCCATGAGTCCCGGTGGGACGAAGGAGAACAGTCGGCTGAGGTCGCCCACATCGGCCATGGAGTTCATCCGCATCAGGAGCAGGTTGTCGCACTGGGAGACGACGTTCTCGTGCACCTTGTTGGGACGTTGGGTCGACACGAGGAGGTAGAGCCCGAACTTGCGTCCCTCGGCCGCGACCTGGACTGCCCTTTCGGTGGTGATCGTGCTCACCCGGTTGGACGGGTCAGCGGAGCAGATGTTGTGGGCCTCGTCGATGACGATCAGCACGGGCTCCCGGGCACGTCGCAGGCTCCACAGGGAGCCCAGCACCGCGTCTGCGACGGTGCGCTGCTCCTCGAGCGTCTCGAGGGATCCGAGGTCCACCACGACGCAGCGGCTGGTGGGTTCCTTCAGCTCCTGCAGGAGGGAAGGCTCGTCAGGGCTCCAGATCTCCCAGTCGAGCACGCCCAGGTTGACGGCCCGACTGCCCAGCTGCTGGGCGCTCGGGTTCGACGAGCCGGCCAGCTGGTCGAGTCCGGTGACGATCGGCTGACCCCTCTCAGTGGCGCGAAGGAGGTCGGTCAGCACGGCGTACTCGTCCCGATCGGCGATCGGATCGAGTCCCAGGACCGCCCCTTGCGTGCGCGAGTCGAGCTCGGGGAACCGCAGTCGGAGCAGGTGATCGGCACCGGGCTCGTTGCTCCACACCGCGACGTCTCCGGGGACGGCCCGATAGCCCTCGGCCCGCGCCGGGTCGACATCTTCGCGAAGCCGGCCCAGCCCGACATAGTCGGAGTTGGGGTCGAGGATCACGATGCGCAGGGTGGTCTCGGCGAGCACGCGTTCGAGCAGCAGGCCGAGTGAGTACGTCTTGCCCGAGCCCGACTGCCCGCACATGAACGTGTGCCGGTTGAGCCCGCCGCTGTCGAGCTCGGCCGTGACTCCGGGCGCGAACAACAGCTCCCCGATGACGAGGCTGGCCCGGTCGGGGCGCCGGGTCCCTTCGAGCCAGCCGCTCACCTCGTCGGGAAGTGCCGGCCGTGCCTGTGCCTCGTGGAACGGGTCTCCTCGGTCCAGCAAGAGTCCGTGGCCGACGGCCACGTGGATCCGAACACTTGCGCTGGAGCCTCCGGTGCCGGGTATCTGCACGTCCGCTGCCTGGCTCGTCAGGTCCGTGATCTGACCGAACCGACGCCCGCCGTCGTGCTCGAGCACGACGTAGCCCCCGCGCCTGAGCGACAGCCCGTGGAGCGACGCCTGGACCTCGAACGTCAGGCCATCGACCGAGGTAGCGAGGGGGAGCGTCGCGCGCTCGATGCGCTCCCGCACGTCCCGATAGTGCGCGATGTGCTGTCCCAGGTCGTCCTGGGCCACCTCGGACGCGTCCACGTCAGACATCTGGATCCACCCTGCTGCTGTCGATTGGGTTCGGCGTGTGCGTGGACGGCAACGCTCCGGCGAGCCCTGCCGTCGCGCTCGAGTCTCCGGTCCGTCGCCGGGCCGCGTATCCCCCGCGGCGAGTGAGCCCGCAGCAGCGACACCTCACGCTGCCTCGCCGTGTCACTTCACCCACTTGAGCCACGTGTCCGGGTCACCGGCTCGGTAGCGCGCCTCGCCCACGGCGATCCGCCCGATGGCGACCATGCCCCTCGCGACGACGGCGAGCGTCAACACCCCTCCCGCGACGGCGGCCATCTTGATCCAAGGTAGCTCGAGTTCATCGGTCATCAGGAGGTCCCTACGTCCGTGGCGATATTCACAGCCTGTGGCGCAGCCCGCGTCCCGTCCTCACCCTTCTGGGGTGAAAGAGGCGGCTTCAGAGGGCTGCCCGATGCCTGCAGTAGTGGACCGCCACCTCATCCTCGGCGGGTGAGGTGAACTGCGTCAGTGCGGTGCCATCGTTGTCGACATGCCGCCGGCACAATCCAGGAAGACCGTTGAGCGAGACCGTCCCCTTCAGACGCTTCTGGACCTCGTGGCGATCGACCGCCCTCTGGGGGACACGTGGTGAGATGTCGCCCACTCCTGACGGCCGCCGTCGCCATCACGGCGATCCAGGTCCTGACCGCATGCGGCGAGACATCCGAACGGGACTTCTGCGGCCAGTACGCCGACCTGGTGGCGGCAGCCGATGAGCTGCAACAACAGGACCCACTGACCGCGTCAGTCGAAGAGCTGCGTGCGGCCTCGGAGGAGATCCAGGCCGAGCTCGACCAGTTCCAGGCGGTATCTGAAGGGCGTCTCGACACTGCGATCTCGACGCTCCGAGCCAATATCGACGCGGTCCGACAGGCCGCTGTCGACGCAGGTACCGAGGCCTTGGAAACGGCGCGCCCACAGCTGGAGGAGTCCATGGAGGACGTCGTCGAGGCCTGGGCCGTGGTGCAGGACCTCGTCGAGGTTCAGTGCGATGTCACCTGAGCGGCAGGACCGGAGCCGGAAAAGAAGGGCAACGACATGGACGTGATCTTCGTACTCGAGGCGCTGGTGGTCCTCGGAGCCATTGTCATGGGCACGAGAGCCGGCGGAGTCGGAGTCGGCCTGTGGGGCGGCTTGGGCACGTTCGTCCTCGTCTTCATCTTCAACGAGGCGCCGGGTGAGCCGCCGGCGGGGGCGCTGGCGATCATCTTGGCGGTGGTCACCACGGCCGCCATGATGCAGGCGGCGGGCGGAGTCGACTGGATGGTCGCAGTCGCCGCCAAGGTCATCGAGAAGCGTCCCAAGCAGATCACCCTGATCGCGCCGTTGACGGCCTTCCTGTTCTCCATCGGCGCCGGAACCAGCAACATCATCTACCCCTTGCTTCCGGTGATCTACGACGTCTCGTACAAGAACGGGATCCGGCCCTCCCGACCACTCACGGTCACGGTCGTCCAGTCGGGGGTCGCCCTCGCGGCCTCGCCTGTCTCAGCTGCGATGGCGGCGATGCTGACGCTCACCGACGTCGGCCCGTACAACCTCGGTCTCACCCAGATCCTGGCCATCACGATCCCCTCGTGCGTGATCGGGATCGTGGTCACCTCGCTCGTCGTCAATCGGATGTGGAAGGACCTCGACGACGACCCGGAGGTGCAGGCCAAGATCGCCTCAGGAGAGCTGGCCGCCCGCCAGCTGTCCACAGCCGGCGACGACGTGACCGGCTCGACCACGCCGCAGCTCACGTACACCACGCGAGGTCGCAACTCAGCCCTGCTCTTCTTCGGCGGCGTCGTGGTGATCGTGCTGCTCGGGCTGTTCCCTGACCTCCGGCCGGCGTTCACCGTTGAGGGTGAGGATGCGGCGGTGCCGATCGACATGACCACGACGATCGTTCTGGTGATGTTCGTCGTGGGCGCGGTCATGCTGTACGTCGGCCGTCCGGACGTCTCGACGGTGCCCGACCAGTCGGTGTTCAAGGCCGGCATGATCTCCGCCATTGCCCTCTTCGGCATCGCCTGGTTGACGGCCACGTTCATCGCCGCCCACGAGGAGTTCATCGTCGACAGCATCGGCGGCTGGGTCACGGACTGGAAGTTCCTCTTCGCGCTGGCCGTGTTCCTCGTGGCGGCGCTGACCACGAGCCAGTCCACCGCCACTCGGACCATCGTGCCCATCGGGCTCGCGGCCGGGCTCCCGCCCGGCATCGTGACCGGCATGTGGGCCGGCGGCCTGGGCGGTGTCTACACCCTGCCGGCGAACGGTCCCCAGATCGCCGCGGCGAACTTCGACCTCACCGGCACCACCAAGCTGGGCACCAGGCTGATCGACCACAGCTTCTTCATCCCGATGCTCATCCTTTCCGTCACCACCGTCGCCGTCGGATCTGTCATCGGCGGGGTCTTCTTCTGAGTTCCTCGATCACCCAGATATTCGAAATCGCGAACTGAAACGGAGCAGCAGATGCAGACGACGCAACAGATCGCGGACAAGGCAGCCGCCCTGATGCCAGGACTGATCGGGGATCTGGAGAAGCTCGTCTCGATCCCTTCGGTCGCCTTCCCCGGGTACCCGCCCGAGCCCGTGATGGAGATGGCCGAGCAGGCGCTGGCGAAGTTCCGGGACGTCGGCTTCACCAATGCCCAGCTCATGGAGGTACCGACCGGCTATCCCCCCATCTACGGCGAGATCACCGGGCCGGAGGGCTCACCGGTCGTGATGCTCTACGGGCACTACGACGTCCAGCCGGCGCCACCGGAGCAAGGCTGGACGACCGACCCGTGGACACCAACACGACAGGCCGACGGACGGATCTACGGAAGGGGCGCCGCGGACGACAAGGGAGGGTTGGCAATTCACCTCGGGACCCTGCAGATCTTCGAGGGCAAACCCCCCTGCACCATCAGGCTCATGGTCGAAGGGATGGAGGAGACCGCGAGCAACCTCGAGCCCTTCGTCGACGCGCATCCCGACCTCTTCGACTGTGACCTGTTCATCGTGTGCGACATGGGCAACCTCCGCGTGGGTGAACCCGTGCTGACCACCGCGCTTCGTGGAGACGTCGCGTGCATCGCGACCGTGCGCACTCTCCAGCACCCGCTCCACTCGGGGCTCTTCGGCGGGGCGGCCCCCGACGCCATGATGGCGCTCGCGCGACTGCTGGCGACCCTCGTCGACGACGAAGGCACCGTCGCCGTCCCCGGGGTGACGACCGGAGAATGGGACGGCGCAGAGTTCAGTCCCGAGGATCTTCGATCGAGCGCCGACCTCCTCGAGGGCAGCACGATCGTGGGCGCCGGTCCCGTCGCGTCGCGACTCTGGGCAAACCCGTCGATCAACGCGATCGGGGTCGACATGACGAGCATCGCCGGATCATCGAACGTCCTGGTCCCTGAAGCTCGGGCGAAGATCTCGATGCGCATCGTCCCGGGTGCGGAGCCGGAAACCGAGCTGGACGCCCTCGTCAGGCACCTCGAGGCGAATGTGCCTTGGGGGGCCGAGATCGAGGTGGAACGCACCAAGGAAGCACCCGGGTTCAAGTGCCAGACCGACGGACCCGGCTACGCCGCCGCCCGCGAGGCCCTCGAAGAGGCCTACGGGAAGCCGGTGGCGTACGCAGGTTCCGGAGGCTCCATACCCCTGCTTCGCAAGCTCCAGGAGGCTGCTCCGCGCGCGGAGTTCATCCTGTGGGGTCCCGAGGACGTCGCGGCGGCACGCATCCACGCCTCCGACGAGAGCGTGGATCCGTCCGAGATCGAGAAGATGATCGTGGCTCAAGCACTCCTCATCCAGCTCCTGGCCGAGCGCGAGTGATGAGCAGCACTGATGTGAGCACCACGGCACGTGGTGTGCTGCTGGTCACCTGTCTGTCCACCCTGGTGGTCAACGCCAA
>Ga0190275_10001067_pt1 | contig 21051 bp, 22 predicted proteins | sample Popmic550T_FD_133745 | JGI IMG/M metagenome (GOLD analysis project Ga0190275, IMG submission 133745) | Populus adjacent soil microbial communities from riparian zone of Yellowstone River, Montana, USA - 550 T | ecosystem: Environmental > Terrestrial > Soil > Riparian zone > Trees stand | place...
GCCGATGACGGTTCCCTGGACGCCGTGCTCTCGGTCCACAACCTCTACTTCTGGCCCAAACCTGAGGCCACCATCGCCGAGATCGCTCGAGTCCTGCGACCCGGTGGCCGACTCCTCCTGGTCTTCCGTGGTCGCGAACACCCGCTACCCCAGCGGCTCGACCCGGCCGTCTACGAGGACGTCACCACCGATCGATGCATGGCATGGCTGGCCAGCGCCGGCTTCGACGTTCAGTGCCATCACCCCGAGGGCGTTCCCCCGGAGGTCTCCTTCGTGTTTGGCGAGCTGCTCGCCGCGAGGCCTTGAACCCAAGCATCCGTAAGCAGTAACTTACCGTTCGTGACCACTTACGCAGCCGACGCCTGGACGGCGTTGGCTGATCCCACCAGACGAGAGATCTTCTCCCGACTGGCGGCGCGACCGCGTTCGGTCACGGACCTAGCCAGCGAGCTTCCGGTCAGCCGGCCGGCCGTCTCGCAGCACCTCCGGGTACTCAAGGACGCCGACCTGGTGCGGGTCCGACCCGAGGGCACCCGCCGCATCTACGCCGTGGATCCCGACGGCCTGCATGCGATGCGCGCCGAGCTCGAGTCGTTCTGGAGTGCGGCGCTGACGAACTTCAAGCGGCTTGCCGAGACCCAGCTACAGGAAACGGAGTGAGACCATGAGCAGCACGACGCAGAGCGAAGCCGTCCGATTCGACGTCACCGTCGAGGTGTCCGCCGAGCGCGCCTTCCGGGTGTTCACCGAGCAGTTCGACCAGATCAAGCCCCGCGAGCACAACCTGCTCGCTCCCGAGCCGATCGCGGAGACCGTGTTCGAGACACGGGTCGGCGGACATGTCTACGACCTCGGCGAGAACGGCTCCGTGTGCCGCTGGGCGCGGGTGCTGGCCTTCGAGCCACCCCGGCGCTTTGTGATCAGCTGGGATATCTCACCGACCTGGCAGCTCGTGACCGACCCCTCCCAGGCAAGCGAGGTTGAGGTCACCTTCATCCCCGAGGGGCCGAACCGCACCCGCGTCGAACTGGAGCACAGCCACCTCGAGCGCCATGGCGAGGGGTGGGAGTCCGTGCGCGAAGGCGTGGCTGAGCAGGGCGGCTGGCCGCTCTACCTGCAGCGGTACGTCGACGCCGTCGCAGCCTGATCGCCCGCCTTCACGGCCTGCCTTGGCGTGGGTGGGTTTCATACATGCGCACCGCGACCAGGAGCCCGGAGCCGGCGGTGAGCCCGGCGATGGCCCAGATGGCTTCACGTACCCCGAAGGCATCGGCGAGGACTCCGGTGAGAATCGCGCCGACAGCGAACCCGAGGTCGCGCCAGAACCGGTAGACGCCCACCGCTCTGGCGCGCCACGAGGGATGTGCGACGTCGCCGATGGAGGCGAGCAGGGTGGGGTAGACCATGGCGGTGCCGGCACCGAGGGCGATCGAGGCGAGAGCCCAGGCGGTGAAGGTGTCGGTGGCGGCGATACCGGCCAGCGCTGCGGCCTGGACGAGCATCCCGGAGGTGATGAGGTGTTTGCGTCCCGATCGGTCCGACAGGGCGCCGGTGGCGAGCTGCCCGAGACCCCAGACGGCGGGATAGAGCGCGACCAGCATCCCCGTCTGGCCGAGGGTAAGCCCCGCGGAGATGAACAGCACGGGGAACAGGCCCCAGGCCAGGCCGTCGTTGAGGTTGTTGACCATGCCGGCCTGGCTGGCTGACGAGAGCGCTGGTTCGCGCAGACTGGTCAGGATGAAGACCTGCCGGTCGGTCAGCTCGCCGGTCTCGGCGTGGTGCAAGGCTTCGTGGTCGGCGAAGCCGCGGGTCTCGCGGACTGCGAAGGCAGAGAGCCCGAGGCCGATGGCAGCGTACGCGACACCCAGCAGGAACGGTTCGGGACGGAGCCCGGCCTCGGCTGCGATGGCGCCGGTGAGCAGCGCGGTGAGAGCGAGCGCCAGGTACCCGGCGGACTCGTTGAGACCCATGGCCAGGCCCCGGCGGCGGGGGCCGACGAGGTCGATCTTCATGATCACCGTGGTGGACCAGGTCAGACCCTGGCTGATCCCGAGCAGGACGTTGGCGGCGACGACGATCCACCACTCGGGTGCCCAGATGAGCAGCAGCGGGACGGGCACCGCGACGAGCCAGCCGGCGATCAGGACCGGCTTGCGACCGTAGCGCTCGGACCAGGTCCCGGCCAGGTAGTTGGTGAACGCCTTGGCCAGGCCGAAGGCGAGGATGTAGGTCAGTGCCGCGGTGTAGGAGTCCAGGCCGAACACGTCGGTGGCCAGCAGGGGCAGGACCGTGCGTTCCTGTCCGAGCATGCCGCCCACCAAGGCGTTGACCGCGACCAGGAGGACGAACTGGGCGGCGTTCGCGCGCAGCCCCAGGACGGGTGCTGCTGCTTTCTGCGTAGGCTTCACGGGCCGGTTTCCAGCGGCTGGCCGTTGGCCTCGGCCCAGTCTTCGGGGCCGCCGGCCAGGACGCTGACCTGCGTCAGCCCGTGCCTCGCGAGGAGGCTTGCGGCGCCCATCGCGCGCTCGCCGTGGCCGCACATCACCATCGTCGGCTCGTCGGCGAGCCGGTCGATGGCGGCCGGGATGTCGCCAAGCTCGATGTGCAGCGCGCCCGGCACGTGCCCCGCCCGATACTCGGCGGCTTGCCGGATGTCGAGCACGCGGACGCCAGGATCCGCCTTGGCGTCGGTCAGTGCCGTAGCAGTGGTGGGCAGTGAGGCCGCGGTCCAGGCGTCGATGCCGCCGGCGAGCTCTCCGACTATGTTCTGGTAGCCGATCTTGGCGGCCTGCCACAGCACCTCGTCGAGGTCCTGGTCTGGTTCGCGCACGACGACGAGCGGGCGATCGTGGGCGGCGAGCCATCCCAGCCAGCTGACGAAGGCCGGCCGCAGCGGAATCGACAGTGATCCGGTGGGGTGAGCGGCGGCGAACGAGGGGACGGGTCTGACGTCGAGGATGGTCGCGCCGCCGGCCTGGGCGGCGGCGACCGCGGTCGGTCTCATCGCCGGGACGTGGAGCTTGCGGGGGAGTAGGGCGGGTCCGCGCCGGTTGGCCTCGCCCAGCCGGTGGAAGTAGGGCGGGTAGGACCCGAGGCTGTCGATCAGCTCGGTGACGAAGGTGTCCTCGTCGCGAGCCCGCGTCACGGGGTTGCTGGCGCGCTCGGCGCCGATGGTGCTGGTCCGCTCGGCTCCGGCCGGGGCGGAGCAGAACGAGCCGGCGCCGTGGGTCGGCCAGACCGCGACCCCGTCGGGCAGCTGCAGCAACCGTTGCACCGACCGGTACTGGGCGCGGGCGAGTTCCTCGGTGCGAGCGGGGTCTACCAGGTCGGTGCGAGCGACGGCGCCGACCAATAGGGACCCTCCGGTAAAGACCCCTACGGGATGGTCGCCGTCGAGCAGCAGGAAGGACAAGTGCTCATCGGTGTGCCCCGGAGTGCCCAGGGCGCGTAGCCCGAGGCCGCCGAGGTCGATCTCGTCTCCGTCGCGCAGTCCGGTGTGGTCGAACTCGCGGCCGCCGGCCGCGGAGGCCAGCACCGACGCGGTGTCGCTCGACGCGAGCTGGCGGGCGCCGGAGAGGAAGTCGGCATGCAGATGGGTGTCCGCGGCGAACGCGACCCGCAGGCCCCGGGCCGAGAGTGCCTCACGCATGCCGCGAAGGTCGCGGCACGGGTCCACCACGAGGGCGCGGCCGTCGCCAAGGTCGACGAGATACGACGTGTTGCCCAGACCTTGGTCCACGAAGGGAACAAGCTCGGGGACCGTCACCGGGCCTCCACGTCTCGAGCGCCGGTCCTACGCGAACTGACCACCACACCTCCGCTAAGTTCAAGAGAACCATTGAATACTGACTGCTTTCGAACGTCCTTGTCAAGCGATCTCTTGAATATGTGCTGCGTCAGGTCGATACTCGGGGCGTGGGCGACTGCTGCGAACCCGACGGGTACGACGAGACGTTCAGCAAGCATTTCGCACGCAGGATGGCTCGTCGTTATCGCCGCCGTGGGCTGAGCCGGTCGGCGCGAGCGATCGCCTCCTTCCTCACCGATCGCGGGATCGACGGCGCGAGCGTCCTGGAGATCGGGGGAGGGGTCGGGGAGCTCCACGTCGAGCTGCTCCGACATGGGGCAGCCAAGGCGACCAACCTGGAGATCTCCAACAGCTACGAGGCAGAGGCCGCGGAGCTGCTCGAACGCACCGGTATGGCAGCGCGGGTCGAGCGCAGGTTCCTGGACATCGCCCTGGTGCCCGACGAGGTCGAGCGCGCCGGCGTGGTCGTGCTACACCGGGTGGTCTGCTGCTACCCGGACTATGAGCGTCTGCTCTCAGCTGCGGCCAGCAAGGCGGGCCATCTGCTGGTGTTCAGCCACCCACCCGACAACCTCGTCACCAGGGCGGTGTTCTGGGCCGACAACAGCCTGCGCAGGCGCAAGGGCGACACCTTCCGAGCCTTCGTACATCCGCCGGCGGCGATGCTGAACGTCGCGATCCGGTCCGGGCTGCGCGATGCCTACCGATGGCGCGGCTTGGGCTGGTGCGTAGTCGGCTTCGAACGGTGACCGACGCGACTTCTTACCGCCCCCGATATTCAGGGGGCAGTCAACACGGCGGGCCGCTGCCTCCCGAACGCTCGCGGACGATTCCGTCGAGAACCTGCTTGATGTGGTCGCGCTGCCAGTCGGTGAGATCGGCGAAGAGCACGTTGGGATCGGTATCTGTCAAGGGTCCGGTCCCACAGCTGCTGTCCGGTCCGGACGTTGATGCGTTCCTGATTGGTCGTGTCGATGATGACGTCTCAGACCGGCGTCGATCAGCCGCTGTCGCAGGAGATCCGGGTCGGCGACCTGGAACTCGAGCTTCGGCTCGTCCTAGGGGAGTCCTTCGAAGTCGGGGACCGCCGCCCATGCAGCACTGAGCGCACGCGCGGGTGAGCGGGTCCTTGTTAGGCCGGTTTGGCGTACGCCTTGATGCCGGTGTCCAGGATGACGCAGGGTTCGTCGCCGACCGTCCAGGCGTCGTGTCCGGGGTCCAGGTTCACGACGTCGCCGGGACCGACGGTGATCTCGTTGCCGTCCCCGAACCGGATGGTCATCTGGCCGGACGTGCAGATCCCGGTGTGGTGGGTCTGGCAGGAGTCGGTGCCGGCGATCGGCTTGACGTCGTCGGACCAGCGCCAGCCGGGCTCGAACACGCCGCGGCCGAGGGTGAAGTCGCCGAGGGTGACCACGTCCATGTGACCGTGGGCCTTGAAGGGGCGTCGCTCGTGCAGGGTTTCGATGTTTTGCTTCTCTGACATGGTGTTGCCCTCTCCTTGTTTGGTGATACTCAGTGTTCGGTCTTGGTGGCGAGCACGGAGATGCTCTTGACGCCGTACTTGGCGCTGGCGTCGCGGGCCTGGTCGGAGATGAATTCATACGGGTTGACGCGGTGCGCGAGGATGGTGAAGCCGGCGGACTCGATCGCCTGGAGGTCGAGCTCCTGCTGGGCGGCGCCGCCGATACAGGAGGCCCACAGTCGGCGTTGCAGACGATGGCGTCCTTGAGCGGCTGCTCGCTGATGATGTCGGCGATTGCCAGGCGCCCACCGGGCCTGAGGACCCGCGCCGCCTCGGCGAAGACGGCCTGCTTGTCGGGACATAGGTTGATCACGCCGTTGGAGATCACGCAGTCGACGCTGGCATCTGCCAGAGGGAGGGCTTCGATGCGTGCTTCGCGGAACTCCACCTGCGCGAGACCGGCGTCGGTGGCGAGCCGACGGGCCTTGTCGAGCTGCTCCCGGGTGAAGTCCACCCCGAAGACGTGGCCGGTGGGGCCGACGAGCCCGGCCGCGTAGAAGGCGTCCATCCCGGAGCCACTGCCGAGGTCGACCACGGACTCGCCGGTCTGCAGGTCGGCCAGGTCGAAGAAGTGGCCCACCCCGGCGAAGGACTCCACCGCTCCGGGGAACGTCGGCGAGCCGGTCGGAGTCGTACCCGGCGCGGAGGGCGACCGGCGCGCCGAGCTCGAAATGGAACCGGTCCTGTGGCTGCTGGGCCACGTGCCGGTACATGTCCTTGACCTTGGCCTCGAGCTCTTGGGTGTTCACCAGAATCGTCATCGCAGGAAACCTCTCGGTTGAAATTCAATAATGTTCTTGAATAAGACTCCTGAGAGACTGGCTTTGTCAAGAGAAATCTTGAATACTGTTGGTGGAGGTGACGCGATGTCGGACCATGCAGCCAAGGCCGCCCTGTACGACGCGCTGGCCGAGTCGGCCAAGGCGTTGGCCAACGGGCGGCGCGCGGAGCTCGTCGACGTGCTCGCCCAGGGCGAACGATCGGTGGAGGAGCTGGCCGAGGAGATCGACCAGACCGTGGCCAACACCTCCCAGCACCTGCAGCGTCTGCTGCGCTCCGGACTGGTCGAGTCCCGCCGGGAGGGAACCCGGATCTACTACTCGCTGTCCAGCCCCGTTGTCGGTGACCTGTGGCGGACCATGCGACGAGCCGCGCAGGAGCACGTCGCGGGGCTCGAAGAGCTGGCGGCCGACTACCTCGGAGACCGCAGCAGGCTCCGCACCATCACCCGCGACGACCTCCGGGCGCGACTGCGCGACGGCGACGTGGTCGTGCTCGACGTCCGCCCCGAGACCGAGTACACCGCCGGCCACATCCGCGGCGCGGTCTCCATCCCAATCGCCGACCTGAAGTCCCGGCTCGGCGACATCCCCGACGGCGCCGAGGTGGTGGCCTACTGCAGGGGGCCGTACTGCGTCTACGCCGACGAGGCCGTCCGGCTGCTGGCGAAGAAGGGCATCTCCGCAGCGCGGCTCGAGGATGGCTTCCCCGAGTGGGCCGAAGCCCGCCTGCCGGTCGGAGGTGCCTAGCGGCGCTCAACCCTCAACCGAAAGGGCGTTCGTATCAACACCCGAACCTCCTAGGATCCAAACGAGGAGGGCAACGCCGTGACAGATCTCCCGGCGATCGACACGCTGCTGGCGCACGCACGCAGCAGGCTGGACCGAGTGCGGCCCGAGAAGCTCGCGGAGGAACTGGCCGCTGGCGCGATCCTTATCGACACCCGCCCCATCGAGCAACGCCAGCGCGACGGTGACCTCCCCGGCGCCATCGTCGTCGACCGCAACGTCCTCGAATGGCGGCTCGACCCCACATCGCCGTACCGGTTGCCCATCGCGACCGATGCCGACGCCCGGCTCATCATCGTCTGCAACGAGGGCTACAGCTCGAGTCTTGCCGCCGCGACGCTGCAAGAGCTGGGCCTGCGTTTCGCTACGGATCTGGTCGGGGGCTTCCAGGCTTGGCACTCGACACAACATTGAGCCGCCTCTCTTCTCCCTGACGCGGAGTGGGTGTCGAACACCAGGTCAGGTGTTGGCGTAATCCTCCGACTCGAGGATCCTCTTGAGGCGTACGAGGTCTGCCTTGAAACCGCGGCGCATGACCATGGTGACCAGCGGGGCGGCGGCGCGCCCGAACAGCCATCCTGGAGGCCGCTCGGTGGCGCCCATGACCGTAGCTCGGCAGCCGTCGCCCGCTGGCTCGCAGATGCACGCCGTGTTCAACGGGATCGGCCCGGTGACGGTCCGGTGTGCGATGCGCCTGCCGGGCTCGTACTCGGACACCTCGTCGATGAACTCGGCTTGGCGGCCGGGCAGCTTCAGGAGCATTCGACCGCGGCGACCGACACCGATCGGCGCCGGCAGATCGGTCGCCGTCCCGTCCAGCCAGTCCGACTCGACCACCGCTGCCATCCACGCGACGTCGTTCGATCGGACCTCCAGGAACGCGAACACGTCCTCGGGTCGGCGATTGATGATGATGCTCTCCTCGATCTTCACGAGGTCACTCCTGTCCGATAGTCCCTCGAGCGGCGGTAGGGAGACCGCTGGTCAGCGGTGTGCCGACACGAGCCATGCGGTGGCATCCACGACTACCCCATGGGGCCCGAGGTAGGGCGCAAACGCATCACGCAGAGCCGAGACGGCTGCTTCAACCGTCTCCGTGGGGGCGCCGGAGAAGAGAGACTTGCTCTCCGGCAGGGACATCACGAAGCTGGCCGTGTCATCGGTAGTGCGACCCAGGCACACAGGCCGGGTGATGGTCTCTAGCTGCACCTCTTGGAAGCCACCTGCGGCCAGGAGTCGCGTCAGTCGATCGCCGTCGGCCAACGCGAACGCGCCAGCAGCGCCCGGGGCACCGAGATCCGGAGCCCGACCCAGCGTCGCTACGGCGGCGCCGAGTGCTACTGCGACCCACTCGCTCTTGAGCGGATCCTGCGGGCACACGAAGGACAACCGCCCGCCCGGTTGGAGCGCGCCGGCGAGGTTGGCGAACGCGGCCACGGGATCCTCGAAGAACATCATCCCGAACCGACTGATCACCACGTCGAAGGATCCCGCGTCGAACCGGTGCACCTGAGCATCCGCCTGCAGCAGATCGATCATGTCCCAACCGGCAGCGGCGACACGTCGGCGCGCGGGCTCCAGCATGGCGGCGGAGATGTCGACGCCGACTACCCGGCCCGAGGGCGCCACCCGCTCCGCGGCCTCGAGCGTCGACGTGCCGAAGCCGCAGCCCACGTCGAGCACCCGCTCGCCCGGCTGAAGTCGAGCCGCATCGAGCATCGCCTGGCCGAAAGGCGCGACCAGTGCCTGGTTCGTGTCGCCGAACTCCCGGTACTGCCGTGGCCCTGCGTCGTCCCAGTACTCGTGCTGGGCACGGTTGACCTCGGTGCTGGTTGACCGAAGCCGTTCGCTCGCGCGTGTCATCGCATGTTCCTTCCCAACGGGGCTCGCTGTCAGCGGCCCATGGAATGTTGTGTGCACAACGCTAGGGACCGGCGCGGGCAGTGCGCTTCGGGAGAACACCCCAACGCAAGGCGACAGGCTGGTGGGGTGTTTCCCGCGGTGCCGGCTAGACGAGCCGGTGCTCGTAGGCGTACGCCGTGGCCGCCGCGCGCGAGGAGACGCCCAGTTTGGTGAAGATGTTGGTCACGTGGCGGTCCACCGTCTTCTCGGCGATGACCAGCTCGGCAGCGATGGTGCGGCTGGTCCTGCCCGTCGCGAGGAGCCGGAGCACCTGGAGTTCCCGGGGGGTCAGCCCGTGCGCCCCCGCGTCCGTCTGCTCGCGCGTGAGGTGTTCGACAGCTGTGAGATCCGCGGCTGCGCCGAGTCCCGCGAAGACCCGTCTGGCCGCGTCGAGCTCAAGAGCCGCGGAGGCCTCGTCCCCGAGCGCCCGGCAGCCGAGCGCGATGAGGACGCGCGTCCGTGCGGCTTCGTAAGGGACATCGAGCTCGCGCCACGCTTCCCAGGCGGTTCGCAGGGCGCCGAGTGCGTTCCGGGCTTCGCCTTCGGCGAGCAGGACGGCCCCGAGAGCGCGGCCCGCGGATGCGCGCAGGGCCGGCATGTCGTAGTCGTGCGTGATCTCGACGAGCTCGTCGGCGGCCTCGTGTGCTGCAGGGACATCGGCGGCCGCAAGCATGATCTCGACGTAGGCCGGGAGCACCTTCACTCGTCTGAGGCGGTCGCTCGTCTCGGCGAAAACCCGGGCGATCGCCGCCTGAGCCGCCCGCGTCTTTCCCTGAGCCAGCCAGAGCAGGGCAAGGCCCGGCTGCGGCTCGAGCCCCCACTCGCTCGCTTCGCGATAGGCGACCTCGGCGGCCGCGAAGTCTCCACGTTCTCGATAGACCTCGGCCTGCCGGTAGAGGGCCGTACCCGTCGCGTACTTGTCCGCAGCGTGTGCGAGCCGCCCGCAAGCCCGCTTGGCCTCCTCGACCGCCGCAGGCCAATCCCCATGCATCTGCATGAGCTCGGCCCTATGGACAAGACACTGGCCCGTGAAAGTCACCATGTCCGGCTGTGTCGCCCACCAGGCGGCCAGCGTCGCGGTCCACTCCTGCGCTCGACGCAGATCCGAAATCTCCTGGCAGGCGTCGATCATCGAGCAGTAGACGTTTCCGGCCACGGGGTCCCACACCTCGCCGGCGACCACCGCGACCATGGCCTCGTCGAGCAGGGCCAAGCCCTCGCCCAACCTTCCTTCCCGCACCAGGGCGCGACCTTGGAAGTGCAGCCCCAGCGTCACGAGGTCCGCGTCGCCGGCGCGAGCACCGATCTCCACCGCTCGAGCGGCAGCGGCCTCGGAACCGCGATAGTCACCCGCCGCGCCGGCCAGCACAGCGTCCGGAAGCAGCAGCAATCCCAGCTCCGCGCAGTCCTGCTCATGCTCCAGCAGCCGGCTGGCTCGCGCGAGCCAGCCACTGGCCGGCGCCAGGTCACCCTCGAGAAGCAGCGTGAACGCGACCCAGAACAGGCAGCGCGCGGCACGCCGGGGTTCACCCGCCGCAGCAAATGCACGATGGGCACGCTGCAGCGCGCCCCGACACTCCTCGACGTGGCCGAGGAGATAGGCCGCCGCTGCCAGCAGCTCGAGATCCGGCCCAGCCAAGGAGCTCGACTCGTCGGCCAGCGACAGCGACCTGTAGGCATCGCCCCACGCTCGCTGCTGACCAGCCTCACGGCCACGAGTGAGAGCCTCGGGTCCAGTCACCGTTTCCGCCGCCCGTCTCCCCACCGGTCCAGGTCACTCAACAGGGTCCAGCTGCCATGCAGCCGACCATATCCACGCGAACGCTTGACGCGGGCACGTCGTTGAGTCCCTGGCCCACTTTCACGACCGCGGTGTTCTCGAGCGGCCCACGAACACGACGCTCGGAGACGTCCCGGCGTACGCTCACCGGCAGGTGTTCCGCATGCTCTCCCGATCCCGAACCGACGGAGCCCGACGACGCAGGCTAGACCGTCGCTCGGGGTACGGATCCGGGTACGGCATCGAGTGGATGATGATCCGGAACAGCCGGGACTGGGTGTGTCGCCAGGCGAGAGGGCGAACCCTGGAGCTGGGCGCCGGCACGGGCCTCAACTTCCAGTGGTACCCGGGCGACGTTGACCTGGTCGCAGTGGATCTCGACCCCGAATGTGTCGAGGTCTCCTCGGAGCGTGCACGTGAGTTGGATCGGACCGTTCGCCTGGCTGTCGCCGACGGTCACCGACTCCCGTTCGGCAACGACACGTTGGACACCTTGGTCTGCACCTTGGCCATCTGCGACGTGGACGACCGCGAGGCCACCCTGGCTGAGGCCTATCGCGTGGTCCGGCCCGGCGGGTTGCTGCTTCTGCTCGACCACCTTGAACGGCGCTGGCGACACGGACGACCGGCGACACTCGGCGAACGAGTCGGCTTCAAAGTCGTGGAGCGTCAGCGCCTGTGGGCTGGGTACTTCGAACGCGTCCGTCTACAGAAGCCCTGACGAAGTCCGCCGGTGAACCAGTCGCGAGAACGTTGGTGTCTCTCGACGACGGCCCAGGGTTGGTACGAGGGTCACACCTTGGCTGCGAGCGCGGTGGCCGCGTTGGCCGATCTCGGTAGTCGCCAAATGGCATAGGCCAGAGGCAGCAGCGCGGCGCAACAGGCGATGCTCTGCAGGTAGAAGTGGACCGCGGCGAAGGGCACGAAGCGGGAGATCGCCATGACGACGAGGGCGACCGCGATGAGCCGGTCGATGCCGGGCTCCACGACCCTGCTGGTCAACACGCTCAGCGCGAAGCAGACCATCCCCGCTCCGAACGTGACTGCGCTGAGGACGAGAACTGGCACGAACCAGTCGAGCAGGGCGTGCTGAGCCGCAGCAGGGTTGCCTCCTGACTCGACGGCGGCGAGGGGGGCCAGTTCCAACGCTGGCAACATGGCGTAGAGCGTGCTCCCGACCACGACGAACGGAAGTCCCCTGTTGCTCCAGCGAGTCTCGCCCGATTCGTGAAGGTGGTTCCGGATGGCAATGAATGCGAGGGCCAGGAGGGCTGAGCCGACCCCGGTAGCCAAATGAACGACGCCCCAACGAGTCGGTTCCGAGGCGACCGCATGGGCGAGCGCGTGGACGTTCGGCTGTCGGCCTGCGAGGTATGGGTGCCAGACCAGGGCGGCCAGCAGGAGCAGGGGGCAGGTGGCCACGATGGCGGCGCGACGCGAACTGACGGTCTCGGTGGGCATGAGTGGTACCTCCTGGACGGCGGTACGACGAACCTACGAGCGATAGGGCGGTGGTCCTATCGGGAGTTCTCCTGAGCTATGAGGCCATGCTGGACGGCGAAGAGGGCGGCTCCGGCCCGTGTGGAGACGCCGATCTTCCGGTAGGCGTGCTGGATGTGGGTGTCGGCAGTCTTGGTCGACACGCCGAGGACACGAGCGACCTGCTTGGTCTGCAGTCCTCGCGCCAGCAGTGTGACGACCTCCCTTTCTCTGGCAGTCAGGCTGGCTGGTCGCTCGATATGAGGCACCGGTTGGCCAGTCGCTTTCAGCACGGCAGCGACTGCGTCCGCGTCGTGGCGGCCACTGCTGGCCTGCGCGGCGAGTCGCTCACCGGCCTTCTCCGGTGAGAGACCCTCGCGATGGGCCCTGGGCTCGGTCAGCGCGTGGTATCGGTCCGCGGCCGCGAGAACGCGTGCGGGGAAGGAGATCGCGGACGCCAGGCAGCCTCGGTGGTAGCCCGATCCGTCCAGCCGCTCGTGGTGGAGGGCTGCCGTCGGCGCCAGTGAGCTCAGGAACGCGGAGCGGCTGAGGATCCGCTCGGTGTGGTAGGCGTGCAGCCTGACCCGTTCCCAGTCGTCGGGGGGCAGGCGCCCGCGAACCTCCCATACCCGTGCCGGCACGGTGACGCGTCCGAGGTCGTGTACGAGTGCGGCTCTTCGGAGGGCTCGTGTCTCACTCTCTTCGAGACCGGAGAGTCGGGCGGCATGTCCGGCCAGCCGAGCGACTCCGGCTGAGTGTCCGAGCAGGAACGGCGACACGAGGTCGGCGAAGTCTCCCATCGCACCCAGGGCCTCGTCGATCGCGCCGTCGACCAGAAGGCGCTGCGGAGCCGGCTCGGCATCCAGGATCTCCGGCCACATCGAACCTTGCGGATCCCAGGAAAGGATCTCCCGCGAGCGGCTCGACAAGGACTCGGCGACGTTCGGGTCGAAAGCACCCCCGGCCCGGCTCCGAATCACGCGGACGGCGAAGTCAGGGCCAGCGAGCATGCACTGGAACGCGGCATCACGCGCCACGTGCGCGATGCGCATGGAGGGGGGAATGGCCTCGCCTCGAGCTCGTCGCGGAAGACCCTTCCCGTCCCACCGGTCGTCGATGTGCACGAACATCGGAGTCAAGTCTGGCGGGAGTGCGAGCCGCCCGAACAGCATCTGCGCCACGTCGCAGTCCGTTGCAGCCACTTCCGGGAACGCCCGGACCAGACGCGGTACTCCGCGTGCCAGTCGTGCGGCGCGCACCCACGCAGGTTCGCCCGGGGGGGCCAAGGCACGAGCCAGGCCGGCCGCCCTGCGCCCCGGGCTGTCGAAGCGGAAGGGAGCGGCGTACGTCGTCAACGCATCGTCGGCGCCGAAGACACGAGCCGCCGTCAATGCCGTCCCCGTGCAGCCAATGGAGAACAGCAAGCAGATGTAGAAGGCCTCCTGTGCGGTCTTGGCGTCGGTGCCCAAACAGACAGCGAGCCGGCGCGCGATCAATGCGCTGTGGAGACCATGCTCGAGCGGCACGCCGGTGGCCAGGTCCGTCGCGAGCGAGAGGGTCGCAACGACCTCGACCGTTCTGACCTGGTCGCCGCCCATGAGCCCGTTAGCGCCAGGCCGGTTGCCGAGTGATGGACCCACGGGTCCGTCGGTTGACCTTCATGCGTTCATCCTTCCACCCCGTCGCCTGCGGGAAGGCTGACCGATCAGGCAACATTCGTCACTCCGACGTCGCAGCAGCTTGCCTTGAACCAGCCGGTCAAGGCCCAGACACCGCACCCCAATCGGGCGCTGACCTTGCGTCCATCTGGGCCATGTGACTCTGGTCGGGGACCTGCCCCGAGCCCGGGTGGTCAGGCCGTCACTCTGGAAAGGTTGGATTCGAACCGCCCCCAGAAACTGGCCACGTACAGTCCGACTGAACCCGTCGCACCCCACAACGCTCCGAGGTCTACGCGAGCTCTCTCCGCGTAAACCCGAAGAGAACCGCGATCATCCAAGCCGTTCCGCAGCGGCAGATCTCTTCCAGAGGACTTCGGTTCGGTTCCCTCGCGGGTCGGCGCCCCCGCGAGTGGATGCCTCATCGCAAGTAAGGGTGCCTCAGCCGCTCAAGCCAATCTGGGCGGCGAAGGCCGCGGTGTCGTAGTACTCGCGGCACTCTGCGATCAGGCCGGTGTCGGTGAGTTCGCAGATGGCGACAAGGGGCGCGACGTACGAACGGTCGGTTGGGGGAACCTCGCCCTCGGGCGTCGCCATCGGGTCGGTGAAGGTGCCCTTGGTCGCGGCCTCGAGGACCACCATGTTGCCCTGTTCGATCACCGTTCGGACTTCGAAGGCCATGTCGGGGAAGGCTGTGAAGAACATGGATGCCGTCGCGTCGAGTGCCTCGTGACCCCGGACGGGCTCAGGGGCGTCCGGGATGGAGTACCTCGCGTCGTCGGTGAACAGGGCCGCCCACGTGGCCGGGTCGCGGCTGGCGACCGCGGCGATGAAGGTCTTCGCGAGTTGCACACCCCTGCCACCGTCCATACAGGCCAGCCTGCCAACGCTTGCTCGGCGGCGTCGATCACAGGATTCTGGTATTGCGCATGGGCATGAGGCGGTGGCGATGAACTCACGAGCGTGGGACCGGCTACGGCGAGATCTCGACGAACTGGTCGGGGCCCGTCTGAACGTCGCTACGTTCTGTGCCGAAGCCGGCCCACAACTCGCGCGGGCTGTGCCCTCGTGCGCCGGCGCGGCTGAGTCGCCGACCTGGTATGCGCTCGACCCGTGCTCCTTCCTCGTCACTGGTGTGTACGGACCGGAGTGTGAGATCGCCACCGCGGCACAGATGCGCTGGGAGTACGTCGATGAGGACGTGAACAAGTCCTTGGATGTCGTCCGGAACCCCAGTGGAGTCCAGACTCTCGATGAGGTGACGAACGGTGATCCCTGGCTCAGCCCGATCTACCGCGATTACATGCACGACCACGACCTCGCCCAGGAGATGCTCGTCGCGCTGCGAACGACCGGCGGGCAGGTGTGGGGCACCGTCCGGTTGAACCGCCCGAAGGGCTTGGCCGCCTTCGACGAGTCGGACCGCGACCTCGTACGCCGCGCCGCACCGCTGTTGGCGGAAGGCATCCGGCGGGGACTGCTCGCCGATGCGGACTGTGACGTGCCGTCACCCGGCGCGCCGGGGCTCGTGGTTGTGGACACGCTCGGCGGGGCAGTGGCGTTGAGCGCCAACGCCGGGGCGTGGCTTTCGTTGCTGCCCGGGGCGACCGTGCGTGAGCTTCCCCTACCGGTCCACTCCGCGGCTTTCGCTGCTCTCGGGAGGCGGGACGACCCGGTGGTACTTTCTGTGCGGCTGGTCAATGGGCGGTGGGCAACCCTGCACGGGGTGCGCAACGAACTCGGCCTTGCGGAGACCGTGAGCGTCATCATCGGCTCGCCGGACATCGAGCCGCTGTCACCCGTGATGGCTGCCATCTATGGGCTGAGTGCACGTGAGCAACAGGTCGCCGAGCTCGTCCTACGCGGACATGCCACGCAGCGAATCGCTCGACGGCTTCGCGTCTCGCCGTACACGGTCCAGGAGCACCTCCGCCACATCTTCGCCAAGGTGGGCGTCGCCAGCCGCGGCGAGCTGGTGGCATCACTGTTCTTCGAACGAGGTGAGTAGCGGTGGACGAGGGCGAGGACGCCCAAGACCGGGCAAGGCGGTCCTACGCAGCACATGACTGGAGTGCCGCCGCGAACGCATTCGGCGCCGTGGCGCCGGATCGACTCACCGCCGATGACCTCGCCCAGTACGCCGATGCGGTGTGGTGGCTGGGCCGCATCGAGGACTGTCTGGGGCTCAACGTCGCCGCGTGCGACGCCTTCCTGTCCGACTCCCGTCCAGTCGACGCTGCGGCGGTCGCCTTCCGCATCGGAGTCTTCCACTTGGCCAGAGGCGACCAGCCGCAGGGTATGGGCTGGTTGAGCCGCTCAGGGCGCCTGCTCGAGGGTGTCCCGGAGTGCCGTGTCCACGGGCTTCTGCTGTCGTTGACCGGGATGGATGCCAACCTGATCGCCGGCCGGCCGACGGAGGCGCTGGAAGTGGCTCGCCACATCCGTGACCTCGGAAGCCGGCTGAACGATCCGGGCCTGGTGGCGGTGGGCGTGAATGGCGAAGGTCGCGCACTGACGATGTCGGGCAAGGTTGCGGACGGGTTGGCGCTGCTCGATGAGGCGATGGTGACGGTCCTGGAGGGCAGGCTGGATCCGTTCATGACCGGCGTCCTCTACTGCCACACCATCGCGGCCTGCCGGGAGGTTGGCGACATAGGTCGGATGAACCGGTGGACGGATCTGGCCGAAGAGTGGCTGACCACGGTGCCCGTTGAGGCTGTGTTCGGGGCCATGTGTGCGGTGCACCGGGTCCAGCTGCGGCTGCTGCGTGGGGAATGGGACCGGGCCGAGTTGGAAGCACAAAGGTTGAGTGCGCGCCTTGATGCCAATCGGGTCGACTACGCCGCGCACGCCTGGTACGTCGTCGGCGAGGCTCGTCGGTTGCGCGGTCAGCCAGGTGCGGCGGAGGCGTATGCCGAGGCGCACGCCCGGGGGTTGGACCCGCAGCCAGGTCGGGCGCTGCTCCAGTTCACCGATGGGGACCCCGAGGGTGCGCTGGTCTCGGTTCGCTCGGCCGTCGCTGCGGCAGGGACCGATCCGTTGCGTCGTGCCCCGCTGCTTGCAGCGATGGTCGAGATCGCGATCGCTGCAGCGCACCTGCCGGACGCGGTGGCTGCCGCTTCCGAACTCGAGCAGACGGCATCCACCCATCCCACCTCAGGCCTGGAGGCGACGGCGGCCACCGCGCGCGGCGTCGTGCTTCTGGCTGAAGGCGCCCTTGATGAAGCCCTGCCGGTGCTTCGCGACGCCTGTCGACGCTGGTACGAACTGGGGTCGGACTACGAGGCCGCCGGGGCCTGCGTCCGACTCGCCGAGGCATATCGAGCGCTCGGCGACACCGCAGCTTCAGCCGCGGAGTTGGCGCGGGCTGAGGCAATCTTCGAGCGGTTGGGTGCGCGTCGGTCACAGGGTGAGTTGCCCGATGGCCTGTCCCCGCGCGAGTACGAGGTGCTCACGCTCGTGGCCGATGGGCGCTCCAACCGCGAGATCGGTGCCGCGCTGTTCATCAGCGACCGGACGGTTGCCCGGCATCTGACGAACATCTACAACAAGATCGGTGTCACTTCGCGGACCCAGGCCGCCCGCTACGCCAATGACCATCAGGTGTCGGCTCGCCGATAGTCGGCAATTACGCAGAACCGCGTAGCTGCGCACGAGCAGGTTGGTCAATCGAGCCGATGCACGCTCCCGGCCGCACTTCCTAGCGTTTTGGTAGATGCGCCGGCACCGGCGCCCCGACGCAAGGAGCGAGTCATGACTGAGCACGTTCAGGTCGCCATCTCGGCCGACGGCACCGAGATTGTCGGAGCGGTTCGCGGACAGGGCCAGCCGCTGGTTCTGGTCCACGGGGGATGGGGGGATGGGGAGGTTGCCTACGAGGCACTGGTGCCCCACCTCGCCGACCGGTTCACCTGCTACACGCCGAGCACGCGCGGTCGAGGTCTCTCCGGCGACAACCCGGACCACGCAGCCCACCACCTGGTCGAGGACGTCGTGGCGTTCATCGACACCATCGGCGAGCCGGTGTGCCTGGTGGGCTGGTCGGGCATTGAGCCTCCGCTCGGAGCGGCAGCGCAGAACAGTGCCGTGGCGGCCGTGGCGCTCTTCGAGGGCTACGTCCCGCCCGTGGCGGAACCGGGCGAGCTCGTCGCCCTGCGAGCGGTCATCGAGCGCACTGAGGCGGCGGCGGCCGACGGGTGCCTCGCAGACGCGGCCCGGGCCTTCGCCCCCTACGTCATCTCGGACGCGGAACTCTCCGCGCTGGACGGGGACTTCTTCGAGCGGTGGGGACGCAGCATCCCGGCCATGCTCCGGTACTTCCAGCAGAACATGTCGCACGAGGGCACCCGTGCCTACGACGCCGACCAGCTGGCGCGGGTCTCCGCGCCGCTGCTCGCGTTGTGGGGCACCGGGACCACCCATCGTGCATTTGTCTCGAAGTCCGCACAGCACCTGGCCCGGCACGCCGCCGACGGACACGTCCGCGAACTGGCCGGCGTGGGGCACTTTGCCCCCCTTGTGGCGCCCGAGTTCGTGGCCAAGGAGCTGGCCCACTTCTTCAAGTCGATCCGGTAGGAGCGCGGCCGTTCGACCCGCTTCGGTCACGCTGCGGGCAGGCGGCTGAAGCCGGCGAACGGCTCACGGATGGTGACGGCCTCCGTACCTCCTTGCGAGGCGCCGGCGACCGCCTGGGCCAGTTCGTCGGAGATGGTGCCGTAGATCTGAATGGTGCTCTCCGGCTCGAGGTAGTCGGCGTACGCCTCGCTGATGTGCTGCATGATCAGCTTCATGTGGGTGGCCATCGAGTCGGCATCGGGGTGGACCTGTACGACGGTCACGAGGTCGGAGTCCGGTGCGGTGTAGCCGAAGAACGAGTGCAGCCGCGGCTCGTTGGGCTCGACGAGATCGGTGCAAAACTCGGTGAAGTACTTCATGAACTCCTCGCGCTTGCCCGGCTTGACCCGGTGGGTGCCGATGAAGATGAATGGTGCGGTCATGTCGCTTCCTCCCTCACGTGCGCCCGACGGGTTCGGGCGGGTGACTCAAGACTCCGGTGGCAGGCACCGACCCGGCATCGGCATCGACTGCCGACCTTTCCGGCCCCCGAATGGGTATTCCTGCCCAGGGCCACCTGCTGGGAGGATCGACGTGGGTGAACCTGATGACCGAGGCCCTCGACGATCTGGGCGCCGCGCGCGGGTACCACAGCGCGTCGCGGTGGGTCGAAGCCTGTGAGCGGTACGCCGCCGTGGATCGCGTCTCACCACTCTCGATCGAGGATCGGGAGGGTTGGGCGGAGGCCGCGCAGATCGGTGGGCGGATCTCCGAGGCGGTGGAGCAACTGGCTCGCTGCTTCGAGGAGCACGTCGCTACAGGGGCTATCCACGAGGCTAGCCGCGCGGCGTACTGGCTGTGGAGCGCACACGCCTTCGCTCGGGCGGAGTTCGCGGTCGGCGCCAGCTGGGTCGAGCGCGCCCGCGAGGCCGCGGGTGGTGAGGAGTACGGATGGCTGCTGATCCCGCAGGCCTACCGGCACTTCGGGCGCGGTGATTGGCAGACCGCTGAGGGGCTCCTGCGCCGGGCGGCGGAGCTCGGAATCAGTCGAGGCGACGTCGATCTGGTCACGATCGCCACGACAATGCGGGGTCGGGCGACGCTGAAGCTCGGGTTCCTCGAGCGCGGCGTCGCACTGCTCGAGGAGGCGATGGCCTGGATCCTCACTCGGTCGACGTCGGTGCGCGCGACGAGCGCAATGTACTGTGCCGCGATCGGGTCCTGTTACGAAGCCCACGAGGTCGGGCGAGCCGCGGAGTGGTCGGTTGCCCTCGATGGCTGGCTTTCGACTGTCCCCTCGTTGTCGGGTGTCTACTACGGCAATTGCCGGATCTACCGGGCGATGCTGCTGCGCCTGCGAGGCGAGTGGACACGCAGCGAAGATGAGCTCGAGAACACCTGCGTCGGCCTCGCCTCCGATGCCCAACTCATCGTCGGACACGCGTGGTACGAACTCGGCGAAGTCCGACGCCTGCAGGGCAAGGCCAACGCCGCAGAGGCGTACGAGCGGGCCGTCACGTCGGGGCATTCAGGACAGCCCGGGTTAGCGCTGCTGCGGTGGCGGGAGGGCGATCTCGCTGCAGCGGAGTCAGGCATCCGACGCGCGCTGGCTGAGCGGACCCAGACCGATGAGCGGCTGGCCATCCTTCCCGCAGCGGCGGAGATCGCCATCGCGTGCGGCGAGCTCGAGGTGGCGGACAGCTGGGTCGGGGAGATCGAGAGCGCGCTGGCGACGTACCCCACACCCGCGCTGCGAGCCACCGCCGACTCGACCCGCGGCTGCTTGCAGCTCGCCCAGGGGTCGACGACGAAGGCGCTACCGCGACTGCGGGCCGCATCGGACACGTGGCGGGAGCTCGGCGCGCCGTACGAGTCGGCCGCCGCCCGCCTCCACCTGGCCGAGGCGAGACGGTCCGTTGGTGACGAGGAGGGGGCGGCCCTGGAGTTGCGCGGCTGCCTCGCCACCTTCGAGCACCTTGGTGCGCGTCCCGACGCCGTCCGGGCCCGCGAGTTGTCGGGAGAGGCCGACCATCCGCTGAGCCCGCGCGAGACACAAGTGCTCCGACTCATCGTCGACGGCCAGACGAACGCCGAGATCGCCGCGAACCTGCACCTCAGCGAGCGAACAGTTCACCGGCACGTGAGCAACATTCTCACCAAGCTCGGCCTGCCGTCCCGGACCGCCGCGGCGATCCATGCGGTGAGGAGCGGCCTTGTCTGAGATCGCCATCCGGGTTGTCGCTGCTGTGATGGCTTCGGCCAACGTCGCGGTGGTGATCCTGATACTGCTCTGGGAACGCCCGGGCAGAGCGGCCCACCTGCTCACACCAGCCCACTGGCGGGTCCCGCGACTCGGCACGTTGCTCAAGGTCTTGCCGCTGGTATACCCAGTCGTGGCCGACATGCGCCCAGGGTTGGCTGACATGGCGTGCAAACACTCTGCTGCACGCCGCCCGTGCTGTTCTGTGGGCACTGGTTGCGCAGGAGTGCTGTGGGTGCGTCCGAGTGATGAACGGCCAGGCCCGCGCCGACTGGATCGTCCACCGCCACCGTCTGGTGACGAGGGTGCCGTTTCGTCTTTCGTGCGGCACCCTAGGTACGTCCAGGTCCGGCGATCCTCCCTCATCCCACTGACGGACTGCGAGCCAGGGGGAGTGGTCGTTAACTAGTCGTAAACCCCCTGAGAGTCAGTCAGGTTGCAGCCTTCGGGCGCAAACTCGCACAACCGGAGCGCGGGTGTCTTCGCAGGTGAGCGCAGGTTTTCGCTTGAGTTGGCA
>Ga0190275_10001068_pt1 | contig 21049 bp, 10 predicted proteins | sample Popmic550T_FD_133745 | JGI IMG/M metagenome (GOLD analysis project Ga0190275, IMG submission 133745) | Populus adjacent soil microbial communities from riparian zone of Yellowstone River, Montana, USA - 550 T | ecosystem: Environmental > Terrestrial > Soil > Riparian zone > Trees stand | place...
AGCCGTCCACACACCGCCCCGCTATACTGCGGCACCTGATTAAGTACCGATCCGACAACACGTTGCGGCACGCGCAGTTCCGCGCTCGGCAACGCTGTTCGCACACTACCCCGCTCTCCGAATTAGGTGCCGCCGTAGGACGATTCCTATCACGTTCTACGGAAGCACGATGGCACGAGGAACCAAGAAGGCTGCTGCGCCGACCACGAGAGAGCGTGGCCAGGTAATCACGCGCGGCGCGGGTAAGTGGCTGGTGCGTGTATCCCTACCAGCGGACGCAAGCGGAGCACGCCGGACGGCCGCAGCAACGGGATCGCTCACGTTCCGCCCGACGGCTCGTCGGGCGATGCGCCCAGCGCATGCCTGGTTCGTTCGTGCCAGTCGTGGAGCTTGCGTATCGTTGGCAGGTAGGGCTCCGTCCCCGAAAGGAAATTTCCCAGCCCTGTCGGACTCATTCCGATTTCGCGCGCCGCCTGTCGCAGGCTCGTGGAGTCAGCGTACGCGCTTGCTGCGTCCCGGAGTTGCCCTACAAGCCGGGCGAAGCCGTCCGCATCGGAATCTCGCAAGGCGTGCAGGTTAGGTAAACTCTCTCCGTCCATGTTCTACCCGCCTGAGGTGAGGCGGCCAGAACCGAGCCGCGCTGTAAGGAAATCTGGTGTGTCGACCGGCGGCGGTTGAGCCTCGCGGATACGGTCGCGTAGGTCTCGTGCGGTTACATCCAGCTCGGCCAGCCTCACCTCATCGTACCTGGGCTCGATCAGTAGCGTGGCTATCTCGCGGGCTACCGCTGCAAGCTGGTCCTCCAACTCCGACACACGGACGGCAGACATCGCTGGGCTTCCCATGATGCGCACCCGAACGGTTCACCGGCCCTCGTAACCCCCCGAGGCGTAGCTGCCCCCCTCAGCCGATCCCCAGCGCCGGGTGAACCGTTCTTGGAACTTGATGAGGGAACTCCCACCCGAGGTGTGACGCCTGTCGGTGTGTCGCCGCAGACGATTTCCGTTCGGCTTCTTGCCTTACGGCGGGTCGGCGTACCCGGCGTGCCGGGAGAACCGCTCCGGTGACAGTCCCCATGATTCTCAGAACCTTCAGGAAATCACAGGCGGGTTTCGCGCCGGGGAAGCACCGCCGACGTGAACGATGGCGAAGCTAAACGGTGGGAATCGTGTGCTACAAGACCGCGCGTGAAAGATTCCACAGGCGCAACTCAGGCGAGATAGGAGCGGTATTCTGGTAGGGGAGAACGTGGGTTCTTCCAAAATGAATGTGATCGCTGGAAATTCTTGTGAGGCGGCGTACTGGACACATGGCGTGTTCGGTGCGGCCGGGCCAAATTCTTATTGCCGCCAAGCTCGCGGCGCTACACCATCACCTTCTGGAGAGTGCTACTATGGGATCTTTTGCCAGGGCGATCCGAATTGCCGCGGCCTGTGTTGCCATCACGGCCACCCTGAGCGGATGCGGCGGAACACCTACCGCGCCGCAGCGAGCCGCACGCGAAAGCCCGCGCCACGATGGTACGGGTGTGTTCATCGGAGGCGGGTACGTCGTCAGCACTACCCAAGAGGACACAACTAAGAGGGGTGGGGTGTTCGTTGGGGGCGGGTACTGACGTAGGCCGATAAACAAGCCGCTCCGTCGGGTAAGATCCCGGCTGGAGCGGCTTCGGCGAAGTAAAGGATTGCCCGCGAGAGCGATCAACCGGGGGCTTGCAAGGCCAAGTTTGAGAGACGGTTTGTCAGGCCCGCGGTGAACTCCACGGCATCAGCAGCAGCCGGTCTGTTGATATCGCCTTCCTTTCGCCCCTCGATGACTTCCCTTAGATGCGCAATCTTCACAGCTACCGCTGATTGGGAATCCTTCTCTTCTGCGTCGAGGAGGACACGCGCCGCGTCCTTCCAATAACGAAGGGTGATAAGCCCATGCGCCAGTTCCACCAAGCTTTCCGCGTAGAGTAATGGGGCAGGGCCGAGGGCAATCCTGTCAATCTCGCTCCACCCCTCCGCAAACCGCCGCTTGAGTCCAAGCGCGGCCGAGGCTCGACAGATGTTAGCGAAGCATGCTAGGCGATCTGAAACGCGCGTGACGTGCGGCAATGCCGCTTCGTACAGCTCATACGCGAGGGAAAAATGCGAATGCTCGGAGAACATCGCTCCTGCATCAATCGCGATGCGTGCAAGCTGCGGATCATCAGGAGGGCAGAGGTCCAAGGCAGCAGCAGCGTGCCCGAATGCCTTCTGATAGTCGTTGAGTGTAAGCGGGATGAGGTACTGGTGAGCGATAGCGGTCATCCTGTTTAGGCCGCCCACCGATGCTGTCCGCAACGCCTTCTCGAACGTACGGCAGGCGGCAGCGTGGTCCCCGCGTATTTCGTGAACCACTCCCGACCCGAAATAAGCTGCCGTCAGCATTTCACGATTTCGCTTTTTTCTCGCGAGCCCGGCTGTACGTTGAAACCAGGCTTCAGCGTGCGCGAGCCGCCCGGCATCGCGCGTGCTCCGGCCGACAGCAAAAGCCAGCTCGGGTTCCTCTGGTTTCACCGTTGCTGCTGCATAGGCGTATGATGTTGCAATCCTGAGGTGCCCACGCTCGTACGCCCACGTGGAGACCCGGCTACACGCGGCGGCAACTTCGTCCGCCGTGAGTTGTTGGTGTGTCAGACGCCAAAGTTCACCCACCGGCTCAGCCACACCATTTGGTAGCAACGATGAATCGTTTACCACGCTACGATGCACGAACAGACTTCCTCGCAAATCTTCCGGCGTGTGCATCCAAAGCAACACATCCCTGAGCCGTTCGAACAGTTGCAAACCAATCGCATCCGGACGCTCGCTCAGTACCTCGACTCCCTCAAGGGTTTCGCCGGAACCGACAGGCGGGAGCGGGAGAGTCCATCGACGCGACTTCTGCGGAGGCTCGTGTGAGGGATCGGGCTTGTCGAGGAACACAGGATTACTTTGTCCACTCGTTTCGTAATCGGTCGAATCCAGTCTCGACTATTTCCGTCGCGAAACTTGGGGCTCTCGCTGTCCATCGCGCAAGCACAGCTCGGCCTCAGGGGAGCAAAAATGTGGACAGTTATTTACGGCCCGCCTTTGAAGATACACAGCGGGCGGCGGTGGCTGATTACCTGAATGGTGGGCGGTGGACGCTGGTCGGGGAGTTCGAGGAAGTCGAGAGCGGGAAAAACATCGACCGCCCCGCCCTGAAAGCGGCTCTTGCAGCCTGCCGCATCCACGGCGCTACGCTTGTGGTAGCGAAGCTGGACCGCCTGTCCCGCAACGCGGCGTTCCTGATGAACCTGAGGGACGTGGGTGTGGACTTCGTCGCCGTGGATATGCCGGGCGCCAACCGCCTTACGGTGGACATCATGGCCGTGTTTGCGGAGGACGAAGCGCGGCGCATCTCCACCCGCACGCGCGAATGTCTTGCAGCAGCGAAAGCCAAGGGTGTGAAGCTCGGGAACCCGGCCAACCTGTCCGATGAAGACCGGCGCGCGGGCTCCAAGCTGGCTGTGCAGGCGCGCAAGGCTAAAGCTGCCGCCCGGACGGCGGACCTTGCCCCCATCCTGGCAGAGATTCAGGCGAGCGGTGCCACGTCCCTACGTCAGATTGCAGCAGCGCTGAACGCACGCCAGATCCCGACCGCACGCGGGGGAGAGTGGACGGCTATGCAAGTATCTCGCGTGCTCCCTAGCGCGCCCTGAGTGCTCAACATCCCCCGAGCGCTGGGCGTGCGGAAGCACTCACCCGCACCAGCGGTTGATCGGTTCGTTTTACGATTTGGATGTTCCCGCTCCCTTGCGGGCCGGCAACGGTGCCGGATAGACTCGCACACCGATTCGCACACAGATGGGAGAATGCGGCCCCCCATCTGTCACCAGAGAGGCCGCGCGATCTAAGGTGGTACCTGGATCTGGAGAGAATGGGCCGGGTGGGACTCGAACCCACGACCAACGGATTAAAAGTCCGTTCGTACATCAATCCGCAACAACCTGATTCAAGAATGGAGTAACTCTCCACCAACGGACCAACGCTGAATTCGCGAACCTATTCGCCAGATTGATCCTCTGTATTTAGCAGAAGCTAAACCTCGCTGACCTTATTGCCTGATCTCCTTACAACCAATGAGCTTGCAAGGGCAGGAACCGCAAGAATGGTCGCCTCGACACCACTCATCCCGTGTTGCTCAAGGCTAGGCGAATTCTACAGCCTGTGATCCTGATCTCAAGGTGAATAGCCGAGGATCACATCACAAGGGGCCCCCATGGGCTGAAAACAGACGGAGCAGAGGAAGCGGGGACCGGTGTTGATCCCTCTGCCTCGTCCGCTCCTCCATGTGAGATAATCTGACGGAGCCCGCATGGTGGCTACATCTGCGCGCCGCCGTCCAACTCGATCACGCGCCCGGTGAAGAAGCCGCACTCCATGATGAAGCGGAGCGCCAGCCACACCTCGAACGGATCGCCGAAGCGGCCCATGGGGATCCCGGACAGAAGGCTGGCACGCGCCTCTTCGGAGATGTTGTCGAGCAGCGGCGTCTGGATCACCCCCGGCGCGATGGAGGCCACGCGGATGCCGTGCGGCGCCAGCTCCTTCGCCCAGGTGCGGGTGGCCGAGTCGAGCCCCGCCTTGCTGGCGCCGTAAACCGACTGCCCCGCGTTCCCCGACCGCGCCAGCGACGAGATGTTCACGATCACCCCCTCGCCGCCGCCGCCGTCGACGCCGCGGCGCTCGAGCATCGACGCGGCCACCTCGCGCGCGACCAAGAACTGGCCGGTGAGGTTCACGTCGAGCGCCTTGCGCCACTGCGCGGTGGGTAGGCGGCGAATCCAGCCGTCCTCGTCGGCTACCAGCAGGCCGTCCATCAGCACGGCGGCGTTGTTCACCAGCACGTTCAGCCCGCCGAAGCGCTCGTCGGCGTCGCGGACGAACGCCTTCACCGCGGCCTCGTCGGTGATGTCGCCCACCGTGGTCTCCACGCGACCGGACAGGCCGCCGCACTCGGCGGCCAGCCCGCGCAGCCCGTCACCGTCGACGTCGACCGCCGCCACCTTCGCGCCGGCGCGCGCCAGCTCCAGCGCGAACCGGTAGCCCAGCCCGCTGGCGGCGCCCGTCACCAGCGCCCGCACCTCTCCGATCTGCATCCATCCTCCGAACGTGAGTGTTGCCGCCCCGAATGGCGGAGTACCGGGTCGTGATCTCGTTTGCTTTGGGTTCGATCACCGTCCCCATGCCTGGTGGGATGCGGGAATCTTCACCCCGGGGCGCTCAGGTTTCGAACTCGACCCCGGCACAGTGGAGGGTGACGTTGCCGGCGTCCTCGAAGCGGAACATGGCCGACACGCCGATCCCCCATCGCACGCCGTGACCGGGGATGGCAAACGAGTTCCGGCCGTCCACCAGCGTGAGGTTCTCTGCGACGACCGCGAGCTCGTCCTGGGTGAACGCCCGGTCGGGACCGTCCCACACGTGGACCGCTTCGAGCGTCACGCCCGCGTCGGCCGCGAAAAGGAGCATCACCCGGCGCAGGCGGGCGCGCACGCCATCGGTCACCGCCGGGGTCGGGACCGGAAAGTGGAACCAGTAACAGTTGTCCACGCCGCGGTACACCACGCCCCAGCCCAGCCGCAGCCCGATGACCGAGGTCCACGGAACGCCGTTGATGTCCTCGGCCGGGCCGCGGCCCACACGGTGGACCTCGATGGTCGCACTGTGTCCGTGCACCCACATCTCCTGAACCGCCACGCTGGCTCCTTCGCCGCTTGAACGTGATCCTTCCCCACCGCCGTGGCGTCGTGCGGACGCGACCCCGGGTCAGCGACTCCGCACGGTGACGCCCGGGGGACGCCGCGCCGGACAGGATCGTCCGACGCGCGTCAGGGCCGCCTGCCCGATCTACTGGTAGACGACGAAATCCGTGGAGGCAAGCTCCACCGGGTGCATGACGAAGAGCGGCTCGCTGACGCCCGCGTCCACGGTGGCGGGGTCGATCCACCCATCCACCGGGTGCGTGCGCAGCACAAGACCCATCTCCTCCATCCACGCCAGCGCCTCCCACACGCCGTCCTGGCCGCACAGGCGGTCGCATGCCAGGCGCTCCACGCTGATGGCGGGCTCGCGGCGCATCACCCCCAGCACCGCGCGAACGCCGTCGCGAACCTCCGCGGGTACGGTCACGGGGTGGGCGTAGAAGACGTGGTCCAGCCGCAGCACCCCGTCGCTCTCCTCCGTCACCGGCGTGGACAACGTGAGCACCTGGTCCGGACCCATCGGCTCGCCGGGCGGCACGTGGTGCCGGGTGGCGCCGGAGTAGGGCGTCAGCAGCTCTTGGTGCAGCTGCTCGGAGCGCGGGCCGCGGCGGAACTGGGCGCTGCGGTCGTTCCACACGTCGCACACGGTCCAGAACTCCTCGGCGAAGGCGGTGGGCCGCAGCGGCTGCGCGGGGCGGTCGCGGTTGGCGGCGGCACGGCAGACGATCTCGTCGATCATCTCCACGTAGGCCGCGTGCGAGCAGCGCGCGGAGTGGGGCGGCAGCTCGGCGGCCAAGCGCTCGCGCGGCGGGAGGTGGTTAAGGTGCTCCACGATCCGGTTCACCGCCTCCCACCAGCTGGCGCGGGGGCCCGTGGGCGTGCTGAGCGCGCTCACCCGCCACCCGGTGACGCCGTCGATGACGCTGTCCTTGAGCCCGCCCCAGGCGGTGCCCACCACCGGCGTGCCGCAGGCGATCGCCTCCACCTGCGCGAGCCCGAAGTTCTCGTCGGGGTTCTGCGACGGGTTCACCTTCAGGTCGGCCATGCCGTACATCTCGCGCAGCCGCCCCGGCCCCAGCTGGCCCACCTGGTGGATGCGCTCGGGCGGCAACCCCAGCGTTTCGATCACGCGCGCGATGGTGCGGCCGAACCCCGCCGGCTGGATGTTGAAGGCGTGCAGGCTGTCGCCTGAGCCGGGGGCGCCCACCAGCACCAGGTGTGCGTCGGGAACGTGGCGCAGCACGGTGTGGAAGAGCCGCAGCAGCAGGTGCACGTTCTTCTCGGGGATGATCCGGCCCACGTACAGGAGAACGCGGTCGTTCTCGCCGATCCCCAGCTCCCGGCGCGCGGCACGGCGCTCGTCGTCGCCCAGCGGGGTGAACGCGGCCGGGTCGAACGGGAACGGGACCACGCTGACCGGGAGGTTGTGGAAGAGCTTGCGCGCCAGCACCACGTCGGACTGGCAGTTGACCAGGAACATGTCGTTGGTGTTCAGGTCGCCCATGAACGACTTGAGGTGCCACGCGCCGTACGAGATCTCGCCCAGGAAGAAGCGGATCAGCGGCACCTTGGCCCCCGTGCGGGTGCGCGCGGCGGCGGTGGCCGGCCGCGGCCACCCGGCGATCACGTCGCAGCGGCGCACGAACTCGTCGGCCATCCGTGCCTGCTCGCCGGGCGAGACCCAGGCGTAGTTGGGCGGCAGGAACACCAGCTCGTGCCGCGCGGCCACCGCGTTGTAGAAACCCTTGAACATGGAGCGGACGCTCGTGAGGTCCGAGTCCATGATTTCGATCCCGACCTTCATCCGGCTCACTCCTCGGCGCCTTGGCCGATCAGGGGAAGAAGCGAAGCAGGGCCGGGGGGAGCGGCGGCGTTGCGCCGCTCCCCCCGCCGCCTTCATGCCACGCCGGCGGCAACCGGGGCGGCCAGCGCGGGGACGGAAACGCGCCGGGGCGCCGGGGCGGCGGCAGCTGCCTGCTGCACCGCGCGGATCAGCGCGGGGTACGCGTCGAAGGCGGCGCGGGCGCCGGCCAGCTCCAGCCGCTCGCGGTTGGTGTGCGCCAGCGCCTCGGACCCCGGCGCGAAGCCGATGGTGGGAACGCCGTGCGTGCCGCAGGTGTGCCCGCCGTCGGTGCCGAACTTCCACGGGCGCACCGCCGGCGTGGCGCCCAGCGCCTGGCGCAGCGCCGCCGACGCGGCGCGCACCACCGGGTGGTCGTCATCCATCAGGAAGCCGGGGGTGAAGTTGCTGTGCTCGTCCTCCCACCCCGTCCACGCGCGGTGGGTGACCAGGCCGGGGATGACGACCACCCGCACGCCGTCCGTCGGCGCGACGCGCGCGGACAGGTGGGCGCGCAGCTCCTCCACGGCGCGCGCTTCCTCCCACCCCGGCAGCACGCGCATGTCCAGGGTGATGCGCACGCGGTCGGGGATCACGTTCCCGCTCCTGGGCCACGTCTCCACCACCGTGGGGGTGAGCGTGGCCCGGCCCAGCACGGGGTCGCCCTGCTGCCGCGACGAGAGCTCGGCCAGCGCGGAAAGGACGTCCGGGAGGAGGAGCACGGGGTTGCACCCGCGCTCGGGGGCGCTGGCGTGCGCGGCGCGGCCGCGGATCTCCACCGCCAGCTCGGCGTGGCCGCGGTGGCCGATGCACAGATCGCCGCCGGTGGCCTCGGCCAGGATCACCGCGCCGGGGCGGCTGGCGGCGGTGTCCATCCAGTGCATCATCCCCCACCCGCCCTTCTCCTCGTAGACCGAGCAGACCAGCACCAGGTCGCCGGGGGGGGGGCGGTCGATGAACTGGGCGGCCGCGTACACCTGCAGCGCCAGCGGGCCCTTCAGGTCCATCGCCCCGCGGCCGTGCAGGTAGCCGTCGGCCAGCACGCCGGCATGGGGCGGGTGCTCCCACCCGTCGTCGTCGCCCGCGTCCACCACGTCCATGTGCGAGGCCAGCATCACCGCGGGGGCGCTCCCCGTGCCCCGGATGCGGCCGGTGACGTTCCCCGCGCGGTCGATCCACGCCTCGTCGAAGCCCAGGCGCTCCAGCTCGCTCACGATCCGCCGCGCCACCGCGCCCTCTTCGCCCGGGAGCGAGGGGATTCGGATCAGGTCGGCGGCGAATTCGATCGCCCGGTCGAACCAGGCGTCGCGGCACGCGGCGCTCACGCGGCCTCCAGCGCCGGAACGGCGGCTTGCTGGTAGGCCCGGGCCTGCAGCAGGTAGAGTTCGGAGTACAGCCCCTCGCGCAGGATCAGCTCGTCGTGCGCGCCCAGTTCCGACACCCGGCCGCCCTCGATCACCAGGATCAGGTTGGCCGAGCGCACGGTGCTGAAGCGGTGCGACACGAGGACGGTCACCGCCCCGCGCGCCGAGCCCTGCCGCGCCTCGCGGGCGTAGCGCTCGAACAGCGCGTACTCGGCCAGCGCGTCGAGGCTCGCCGTGGGCTCGTCGAAGAAGGCCAGGAGCGGCTCGGTGCGCATCAGCGCGCGGCCCAGCGCCAGCTTCTGCCACTGCCCGGTGGAGAGGTCGACCCCGTTCTCCCAGCGCGCGCCCAGCTGCGTGTCGCCGCCGGCGGGGAGCGCGGCCATCACGTCGGCCGCGCCCGCGCGGTCGAGGGCGGCCTCCATGGCGCGAGAATCGTCCACGCGCGGGAGGTCGCCCACGCCCACCGACTGGCGGGCGGGAAGCTCGAAACGCGCGAAGTCCTGGAAGGCGGCCGACAGCCGCTCGCGCCACGCGTCCACCCCGATCGACGCGAGGTCGGCGCCGTCCACCAGGATCCGCCCCTCCGTCGGCTCGTACATCCGGGCCAGGAGCTTGACCAGCGTGGTCTTCCCCGCGCCGTTCTCGCCCACCAGCGCGATCACCCCGCCGGCGGGAACGTGGAAGGAGACGTCCCTGAGCGCCCAGCGGTCGGTGCCAGGGTAGCGGAAGGAGACGTTTTCGAAGGTGATCCCCTCGCGCAGCCGCGCGGGGGCGGGGCCGCGGCCGGGGCGGGCCGCCGTCTCGGCCTCGGCATAGTCCCGCAGCCAGATCAGCCGGCCGGCGGCGCGCAGCAGCGAGCCCAGACTGCTCACGCGGCGGATCGGGTCCACCACGCTGGCGCGCACCTCCTGCCCCAGGTAGAAGGCGATGACCACCTCGCCCACCGTGGCCTGCCCGCGCACGGCGCGCCACAGCATGAACGCCACCGCGCCCGCGAACCCGGTGAGGTAGACCAGGTCGCACACCGTGTCGATCACCACGCCGCGCCCCTCGGCGTGGTTCATGTGCGCCCACGCCTCGTTCCACGCCTTGCGGAAGCGCGCCGGGATCTCGGCGGTGAGGCCGAACAGGCGCAGCTCCATTCCGGCGTTGCGGTCCACCGTCAGCCGGCGCAGGTGCCGGGCGCGGCGGAACGGCGCGGCCGAGGCCTCTTCGGCCTTCGCGAAGATGCGCTGCTGGATCGCCGCCGAGGGGAAGGCGGGGAGCGCGAAGGGCACCAGCAGGAGAAGCCAGGGGTTGGCCCACGCCAGCACCGCCAGCGTGCCGATGCTGGCCACCACCGTGTTGGCGGTGACGATCAGGGTGTTGAGCGCGCCGCCCAGCAGCCCCTGCTCCTGGCGCAGCAGCTCCAGCCGGTCCTGGTAGTCGGGCCGCTCGTGGTGCTCCACGCCGGGGATCCCCGACGAGAGGGTCGCGATCTGGCAGTCGAGCGCGAAGCCCACCTTCTCCGACAGCTCCAGCCGGTTCCAGCTCCCCACCCACATCCCCACGAACCAGAGGACGCGCGAGAGCGCCAGGCCGCCCACGCCGATCGCGAGGGTGCGGGTGTCGCCCCGCACCGCGCCGTCGGCCACCATCCCCAGGAAGAGGGCGAACAGCGGCACGCGCAGGTAGCTGATCGGCTCCAGCAGCAGCCCGGCCGAGCGCCGGGGATCGGTTCGCCACGCGGTCCCCACCAGCAGGACCAGGGCACGCCAGCGTTCATGCACTTGCCACCTCCGCGAGTTCGAGGACAGGCTCGGCGGCGAACCGCTCGGCCTGCAGGGAATACATCCGCGCGTAGCGGCCGCCCGCGCGCATCAGCGATTCGTGGGTCCCGTCCTCCACCACCCGCCCGCCGTCGATCACCACGATCCGGTCGGCGTGGCGCACGCTCGAAAGGCGGTGCGAGACCAGGATGGTGGTGACGTCGCGCGTGAGCTCCAGGAAGCGGTCGAAGAGCTCGGTCTCGGCGCGCACGTCGAGGGCGGCGGTGGGCTCGTCCAGGATCAGCAGCCCCGCGCCGCCACGCACGGCGGTGAGCGCGCGGGCCAGCGCCACCCGCTGCCACTGCCCGCCCGACAGGTCGGAGCCGCCCTCGAACTCACGCGAGAGCACCGTGTCCCACCCGTGCGCGAGCCGCTCGATCAGCCCGCCGCCGCCCGCGTCGTCCAGGGCGGCGCGAAGCGCGGCCTCGTCTCCCACCAGCTGCAGGTTTCCGAAGGCCACGTTCTCGCGCAGCGGGAGCGGGTAGCGCACGAAGTCCTGGAAGATCGCCGCGATCCGGCCGCGCGCCTGCAGCGGCGTCATCGCGCCGTCCATGGTGATGCGCCCCTCCTGCGGTTCGTACAGCCCGCACAGGAGCTTGATCAGCGTGCTCTTCCCCGCCCCGTTCTCGCCCACGATGGCGAGCGACTGGCCGGCGGGAACGTGCAGGCTGAGCCCGTCGAGCGTCGGCTCGCCGCGCCCGCGGTAGGTGAAGCGCACGCCGCCGAGCTCCAGCGCCACGCCGCCGCGCTCCGCGCGCGGCGCCGGGAGCGCGGCGGCGGGGAACGGCGGGGCGTCGGCGGGCACCTCCAGCTCGGCCACGCGCCCGGAGACGGCCAGCGACTGCGCCAGCGCCCACTGCGGGTCGAGCATCATCCCCAGGTCGGCCGTGGCCAGCGCGGCCTGGATGAATACCAGGAGCGCGGCCGCGCCCAGGTCGCCGCGGATGGCGGCCAGCGCCAGGGCGCCGAGCACCAGCGCGTGCGACAGGGCCAGCGCGGCCACGGTGGCCAGGGTGAGCGCGCGGTTGGCCTTGCGGCTCGCCCACATCGCCCCCAGCGCGCGCATCCAGGCGTCGCCGTAGCGGCCCACCAGCCAGTGCCCCAAGCCGAACAGGCGGATCTCCTTGGCGGCCGGCGCCTCCACCGCCAGCGAGCGGAGGTACTCGGCACGGCGCATCTGCACGGCGCCGTCGCCCATGTCCACCGTCACGCCCTTTTCGGTGGCGCTTTCGTACAGCCGGTTGGTGAGGTGCCACGCCGCCAGCAGGACGAAGGGCGCCCACCACTGGAAGCCCAAGAGCACCACGAAGGCGCCCAGGCCGCGCAGCCGCATCGCCACCACGGTGAAGAGGTGGCGCGCCGTGTCGCGCAGCACGCCGCGGCGCTCGGCCTCGTCGATGGCCTGCAGGCGGTCGGCGAAGGCGGGGTCTTCCAGCGGGGCCAGCCCGGGGGTGCCCAGCGTGGCCCGCGTGACCCGGCTGTGCACCGCCAGCGAGAAGGCGCCGCCGATCACGCTGCCCAGGTAGACGGCGGCGTTGCTGGCCACGGTGAGCGCGGCCAGCGCGGCCGCCAGCCAGGCCAGCGCCCGCAGCGCCGGGCCGGTGCCGGCGGTGGGCACCGCGTTGATGGCGTGCACCAGCTCGCCGCTGAGCAGGATCAGCACGGTGGGCAGGGCGCCCGCCGCCACCACCGCCGCGGCGTACAGGAGCACGCGGCCGCGTCCCGCCTCCCAGAGGAGGCCGAGGAGCGCGCGCCAGCGGGCGGGATGGGTGAGCCGTGTATCAGCCATGGGTCCTGCCGTTCAGGATGATCGGGGACGAAATCGGGGACGAAGGGGTGCCCGCGCGCCCGCGCGCGCCGGCCAGCGCCGTGCTCAGCCGCTCCACCAGCACGCGCACGTGCGGCTCGGCGGCGATCGTGTTGTGGCTTCCGGGAACGGGGCAGACCTCCACCGGCCGCGCGGTGTAGGGCGCCCACCCGTAGTCGTGCCGGTCGCTTTCCGGGCGCGGAGACAGGAAGGCGGCCACGTGGTCGGGAAGGTCGCTGGCGCGGAACAGGGTGAGCGTGCCGCCGAAGCGCCCGGGCGCGTACACCGCGCGGCTGGCGTTGCGGTCGCGGTTCAGCTTGCAGGCGGCGGCGAGGTGCTCCACGGTGAACCCCGCGGGCGCGGCGCCGCGCGCCGCCAGCGCGTCGAAGACGAGCTGGATCTGCTCGTCGCGGCCCAGCCCGGCGAGCGCTTCGGGGGGCACGTGGAAGGCGTGGCCGTGCTCCTCGGCGATCTCGCGCGCCAGCCCGGCCACGATGTCGGCGTCGCGCGACGGCCAGTCGTTCACCATCGGCGGCGACATGGTGTCGAGGAGGCCCACGAACGCCGCCGCCTGGCCGCTCGCCTCCAGCTGCAGCGCCATCTCGAACGCCACCGACCCGCCGAACGACCAGCCGGCCAGGTAGTACGGCCCCTCCGGCTGCGTCTCCCGCATCGCCCGCACGTACTCGCTGGCGATGGCGGCCAGCGGGCGCGAGAAGTCGGCGGCGGTGTCCCGCAGGCCGTACACGGGCTGCGCGGGGCCCAGGTGGCGGACCACGTTCATGTACGGCGTCACGTCGCCGCCGGCGGTGTGCACCACCCACAGCGGCGGGAGCGTGCCGGCCGGCTGCAGCGGCACCACGGGGGAGGCGGGCGCCCCCGCCGCGCGACGCTGCTCCCGGACGGTGTGCGCCATGTGCCGCACCGTGGCGCCGGTGAAGAGCGTGGACACCGGGAGGTCGCACCCCAGCCGGGCGTTGACGCGCGAGAACAGCCGCAGCGCCAGGATCGAGGTGCCGCCCAGGTCGAAGAAGCTCTCCCCCATGCCGATCCCCTCCGCGCCCAGCAGCTCTTGCCAGATGGCGACGAGCTTCGCCTCCACCTCGTCCGCCGGGCCGCTGTCGTCACGGGCGGCGCGGCGTGCCTCGGGCGCGGGAAGGGCGCGGCGGTCCAGCTTCCCGTTCGGGTTCAGCGGGAGCGCGGCGAGGGCGACGAAGGCGTCGGGCACCATGTGCCGCGGCAGCTGCGTCTCCAGATGCGCCCGCAGCGCGTTCGCCTCCATCTCCCCGCCGTCCGCCGGGACCACGTAGCCGACCAGGCGCTTCTCGCCTGGACGGTCTTCCCGCGCGATCACCACGCACTCGCGCACGGCGTCGTGCGCGCGAAGGGCGGCCTCGATCTCGCCCGGCTCAATGCGGAAGCCGCGCACCTTCACCTGCCCGTCCACGCGGCCCAGGCACTCCAGCGTGCCGTCGGCGCGCCAGCGGGCGCGATCGCCGGTGCGGTACAGCCGCGCGCCCGGCTCGCGGCCGAACGCGTCGGGGATGAAGCGGTCGGCGGTCATCCCCGGCCGGTTCACGTAGCCGCGGCTCACCCCGGCGCCGCCGATGCACAGCTCGCCGGGCACGCCCACCGGAACGGGCCGCAGCGCCGCGTCGAGCACGTAGATCCGCTGGTTCAGCAGCGGGCGGCCGACCGGGACCGCGCCGTCCACCGATCCCACGGGGAAGGAGGAGGACCAGACGGTGGTCTCCGTCGGCCCGTACATGTTGACCAGCACCCCCGGGTGCGCCCGGGCGATGCGCGCGGCGAGCTCCACCGGCATCCCCTCGCCGCCAAGGAGAAGGGCGTCGAGCCCGGCGAGCGCGTCGAGCCCGTCCTCGGCCACCATCACCGCGGCGAGCGAGGGCGTGCACTGGAAGTGGGTGACGGCGTGGCGGCGGATCAGCGCGGCCGGGCTCTCGTCGCGCCCGGCGCGGTCCATCTCGGGAAGGATCACCACGCGGAAGCCGTGGACCAGCGTCCACAGCAGCTCCACCACGTGCATGTCGAAGCTGATGCTGGCCTGCGCCAGCCACGTTCCCGGCACCCGCCCGCCCACGCACGCGCCCATCCCCACAAAGAGGTTGGCCGCATTGGCGTGCGTCACCTGCACGCCCTTAGGACGGCCGGTGGACCCCGAGGTGTAGATGGCGTACGCCGCGTTCCACGGCCGCACCGCCGTCACCGGCGCGGTGGCCGGGAGCGCGGCGATCCCCTCCACGTCGCCGTCGATCGAGACGACGGGGACGCCAGTGGGAAGAAGCGGGCGCAGCGACTCCTGCGTCACCAGCACCGTGGCGCCGCAGTCGGCCAGCATGTACGCCAGGCGCTCCGGGGGATACGCCGGGTCGAGCGGCACGTACGAGGCGCCCGCCTTGAGCGCCGCCATCAGCGCCAGCGGCCACTGCTCCGAGCGCTCCAGGCACACGCCCACGCGCGTCTCCGGCCCCGCGCCGAGCGCCACTAGGCGGTGCGCGAGACGGTTGGCCCGCGCGTCGAGCTCCGCGTACGTCAGCGTCCGCCCGCGGTAGACCACCGCCTCGGCGGAGGGCGCGGCGGCGGCGCGGTCGGCGAAGAACTCGTGGATGCAGCGGACCGGCGCCTCGCCCTCCGTACGATTCCACGCGAAGAGCACGCGGTCGCGCTCGGCCGCGCCCATCCGCTCCAGGCGCGAGAGACGGCCGTCGGGGTCCGCCGCGAGCGCCTCCAGCACCCGCTCCACGTCTCCGGCCAGCCGCAGCGCCGTGTCGCGGTCGAAGAGGTCGGCCGCGTATTCCAGCGTGCCGGAGAGGCCGCGGGCGTGCGCGTGCAGCTCCAGCGTCAGGTCGAACTTGGCCACCCCCAGCTCGGCGTCCAGGCTGCGCGCCTGGACGGCGCCCGGCGACGCGCGCTCTTCCACGTGGTTCAGCAGGAACATCACCTGGAAGAGCGGGCTCTGGCTCAGGTTGCGCTCGGGGCGCAGCTCGGCCACCACCCGTTCGAAGGGCAGGTCCTGGTGCTCGTAGGCGCCCAGCAGGCACTCGCGCGCGCGGCACACCACCTCGCGCAGCGTGGGGTCGCCGCCCAGCCCGGTCCGCAGCACCAGCGTGTTCACGAACAGGCCGATCAGGCCCTCCACCTCGCGCCGCGTGCGGCCGGCCGTCACGCCGCCCACCACGATGTCGTCGCTCCCCGACCAGTGCGACAGGCAGACCTGCCAGGCGGCCAGCGCGGCCACGTACACCGTGGTCCCCTCGGCCCGCGCCAGCGCCTTCAGCCGGTCGAGCACACTTAACGAGACAGCGACGGGGACGGTGGCGCCGCGGAAGGTGGGCAGCGCCGGGCGCGGGTGGTCGGCAGGGAGGTCCAGAGCCTCGGGGGCGCCGGCCAGCCGCTCGCGCCAGTAGCGCAGCTGCCCGGCCTCGGCCTGGCCGCCGGCCTGCTCGCGCTGCCAGGCGGCGTAGTCGGCGTACTGCACCTCCAGCTCGGGGAGGGGAGACGGGCGCCCCTCGCGGAACGCGTCGTACAGCGCCCACAGCTCGCGGAAGAGCACGCGCGTGCTCCACCCGTCGCCCACGATGTGGTGCATGCACAGGACGAGCACGTGCTCGCCGCCGCCCAGCCGCAGGAGGGTGGCGCGCAGCAGCGGCCCCTCGCCTAGGCTGAACCCGCGCGTGTTCTCCCCCGCCAGCCGCCGCACCGCCTCGGCCTCGCGCTCGTCCTCGCCGAGGGCGGAGAGGTCTTCGACGGGGAGGCGGAAGCCGGCGAACGGGGCCACGGTGCCGAAGGGGACGCCGTCGGCCTCGTGGAAGGTGGTGCGCAGCGCGTCGTGCCGGCGCACCACCTCGCCCAGCGCGCGCTCCAGCGCCGCCTCGTCGGTGCCGCTCAGCCGCACCGCCTCGGCGATGTTGTAGGCGGCCACCCCGGGCTGCAGCCAGTCGAGGAAGTAGAGCCGCTCCTGCGCCGGCGACAGCGGCACGCGCGCGCCGTGGTCACGCCGGACGATCCCGCCCATGCGCCCGCGGCCACGGAGCCGCGCCTCGATCAGCGCCTGCTTGGCGGGCGACAGCCGGAGGCCGTTGATCGCGACGGGGCCTTCGTGGATGCTCATCAGTCGCCTCCCACCGGTTCCAGCCCGGCCAGCGCCGCGGCCTCGTCGTCGTCCATCGCCTCCACCTCCAGGTAGATCGCCTCCTCCACCCGCGCGGCCATCTCGGCCAGCGTGGGCGCGGTGAACACCGCGCGGATCGAGAGGTCCACCCCGAAGTCGGAGCGCAGCCGCGCGATCAGCCGCATGATCAGCAGCGAGTGCCCGCCCAGCGCGAAGAAGTCGTCGGCGGCGCCCACCCGGTCCACGCCCAGCACCTCGGCCCAGATCTCGGCCAGCACCCCTTCCATCGGCGTGCGCGGCGCCACGTACCCGGTCTCGGCCGCGTACTCGGGAACGGGGAGCGTCCGGTGGTCGATCTTCCCCGTGGCCGTCTTGGGGAGCGCGTCCATCCGCACGAAGGCGCCGGGCACCATGTACTCGGGGAGGCTCTGCCGCAGGTGCTCGCGGAGCGCCGCCGGCTCCGCTGCCGCGTCGGCGCCCACCACGTAGGCCACCAGGCGCCGGTCGCCGGGGATGTCTTCGCGCACGATCACTAGGCACTGCCGCACGGCGGGGTGGCGGCGGAGCGCGGCCTCGATCTCGCCGGCCTCCACCCGGTAGCCGCGCACCTTCACCTGGTGGTCGGTGCGGCCCAGGATCATCAGGTTGCCGTTGGCCAGCCACCGCGCGCGGTCGCCCGTGCGGTACATCCGCGCGCCCGCCTCGGCAAAGGGCTCGGGGACGAACTTCTCGGCCGTGAGCGACGGGCGGCCCAGGTACCCGCGCGCCACCCCCGCCCCGCCGATGTACAGCTCACCGGGAAGGCCCGCCGGCACCGGCTCCAGGTGCTGGTCGAGCACGTAGAAGCGCAGGTTCTGGATCGGCCGGCCCACCGGCGTGGGGCCGGCGCGGTGCCGCCCCAGGGCGAGGAGGTACGCCGACGAGCCGACCACCGTCTCGGTGGGCCCGTACTCGTTCACCAGCTGCGTTCCCGGCGCGTGCTGCTGCCAGAAGCGCGTCGACTCGGCCGCCAGGACGTCGCCGCCGATCACCAGCGCCCGCGCGGCGCCGGCGGCCTGCTCGGGCGTGAGCATCCCGGCCAGCAGTTCCAGGTGGATGGGGGTGATCTTCACCAGCCCCAGCGGCGTGGTGCGGAGGAGCTCCGCCAGCGCCTCCACCGGCTGCTCTTCGGGAAGCACGTGCACCGCCTGCCCGGCGAAGAGCGGGAGGAGGTTGGTGACCGGAAGGTCCACGGCGATGGAGGAGTAGAGCGGCGCCGCGCCCTGATCGGCCGGGTAGGCGCGCAGCGCCCAGTGCACGTAGTTGCACACGCCGCGGTGGTGCATCAGCACGCCCTTGGGCCGGCCGGTGCTCCCCGAGGTGTAGATCACGTAGCACAGGTTCTCCGCCGCCACACCGGTGACCGGCGCCTCGGCGGAGCGCGCCGCGATCGCCGTCGCGTCCGCGTCCACGCGGCAGAGGTGCACGCCGTCGAGCGGACCGGCGCGGCCCTGCAGACGCTCCTGGGTGAGGAGGACGGAGACGCCAGCATCCCCGATGATCCACCCCAGGCGCTCGGCGGGGTGGGCGGCGTCCATGGGGACGTACGCCGCGCCCGCCTTCAGCACGCCCAGGATCGAGACGATCGTCTCCGCGCCGCGCTCCAGCAGGATGCCGACGCGCGTTTCGGGGCCGGCGCCCAGCGCGCGGAGGTGGTTGGCCAGCCGGTTGGCGCGCGCGTCGAGCCCGGCGTAGGTGACCCGCTCGTCGCCCCAGGCGACGGCGAACGCGCCGGGGGTGCGCCGGGCCTGCTCCTCGAACAGGTGGTGCAGGCAGCCGCCGGCGGGGATGCTGGCAGTCACCTGGTTCCACCTGAGCAGGCGCTCGCGCTCGGCGCGGCTGGTCAGCGTGAGCCGCGACACGCGCCGGTCGGGGTCGGCCGTCACCTGGTCCACCACGCGCTCCAGGTGCTCCAGCATCCGCCGGATGGTGCCGCGCTCGAACAGGTCGGTGCTGTACTCCAGCCCGCCCCGCAGCCCGCGCGCGGTGGGGAAGAGCGAGAGCGTGAGGTCGTACTTGGCGGTGTTGAGGTCGGTGTCCACCCCCTCGGTGCGCAGCCCGGCGAGCCCGCCTTCGCCGCGCTCGTCCTGGTTGTGCAGGATGAACATCGCCTGAAAGAGCGGGGTGTGGCTGAGCGAGCGCTCGGGCTGCAGCGCCTCCACCAGCGTCTCGAACGGCAGCTCCTGGTGCTCGTACGCGCCCAGCGTCACCTCGCGCACGCGGCGCAGCGCCTCGCGGAAGGTGGGGTCGCCGCCCAGGTCGGTGCGGATGCAGAGCGTGTTGACGAAGAAGCCGATCAGCCCCTCCACCTCCTCGCCCGTGCGCCCGGCCACCGGCGAGCCCACCACCACGTCGTCGGTGGCCGCGTAGCGCGAAAGGAGGATCTGGAAGGCGGCCATCAGCACCATGTACGGCGTGGCGCCCTCGCGCTGGGCCAGCGCGGTGACCCGCGCGGTGAGGTCGGCCGGAAGCTCCGCCGGCTCCCACGCGCCGCCCTCGGTGCGCACCGCGGGGCGCGGGTGGTCGGTGGGCACCTCCAGCAGCGCCGGCGCGCCGTCCATCCGCTCGCGCCAGTACGCCAGCAGGCCGTCGAGCACCTCGCCGGTCAGCCGCTCGCGCTGCCACGCGGCGAAGTCGGCGTACTGCACCGGGAGGGAGACCAGCGGCGACTCCCGCCCCTCGCGGAAGGCGCCGTACAGCTCCGCCAGCTCGCCGTGCAGCACGTCCATGCTCCACCCGTCGCAGGCGGCGTGGTGCAGCGCCAGGACGAGGACGTGGTCCTCGTCGGCCAGCCGGAAGAGCCGCGCGCGGAACGGCGGGGCCGCCGACAGGTCGAAGGGGAGCGACGCCTCGCGGCCGGCGGCGCGGCGCGCCTCGGCGTCGCCCGCGCCGGGGAGCTCCTCCACCGGCAGCTCGTAGCCGGCGAAGGGGACGATCACCTGCACCGCGCGGCCGTCGTGCTCCGCGAAGGTGGTCCGCAGCACCTCGTGCCGGCGCACCACTTCGCCGATGGCCCGCTCCAGCGCGCCCAGGTCGAGCGCGCCGCGCAGCCGCAGGGTGGACGAAACGTTGTAGAGCGCGCTCCCCGGCTCCATCCGGTCCAGGAACCAGAGCCGCTCCTGCCCGAACGAGAGCGGCGGCGGCACGTCGCGGGCGACGGCGACCACGGGCGGCACCCGCGGGCGGTGGTCGCTCCTGAGCGCATCCACCCGCTCGGCCAGGACGGCCACGGTGGGGCCCTCGAAGATGGCGCGGACCGTCACCTCCACCGCGAAGGCGCCGCGGACGCGCGACGCCACGCGGGTGGCCAGCAGCGAGTTGCCGCCCATCTCGAAGAACACGTCGTGCACGCCCACGCGGCGCACCCCCAGCACCTCGGCCCAGATCGCTGCCAGCGTCTCTTCGGTGGGCGTGCGCGGAGCCACGTGGCGCTCCTCGTCGCTCTCGTAGACCGGCGCGGGAAGGGTCCTGGGATCGATCTTCCCCGTGGCCGTGTTCGGCAGCGTTTCGAGGCGGACGAAGGCGCTGGGGACCATGTGCTCGGGGAGCGCGGCGCGCAGGTGGGCGCGCAGCACGTCGGTCTCCGCGTCGGTCGCCACGTAGGCCACCAGGCGGCGGTCGCCGGGAACGTCCTCGCGCACCACCACCAGGGCGCCGCTGACGGCTTGGTGGCGGCGGAGGACGGCCTCGATCTCGCCCAGTTCCACGCGGTAGCCGCGGATCTTCACCTGGTTGTCGGTGCGGCCCAGGATCAGCAGGTTGCCGCCCTCCAGCCAGCGCGCGCGGTCACCCGTGCGGTACATCCGCGCGCCCGCCCCGGCGAACGGGTCGGGGACGAACTTCTCGGCGCTCAGGCCCGGGCGCCCGAGATAGCCTCGCGCCACCCCCGCCCCGCCGATGAACAGCTCGCCGGGGAAGCCCACCGGCACCGGCCGCATCCGCGCGTCGAGCACGTAGAAGCTGAGGTTCTGGATCGGCCCGCCCACAGGCACGGGGCCGTTGCGGTGCACCCCCGGCGGGAGCGTGTACGCCGAGCAGCCGACCACGGTCTCGGTGGGGCCGTACTCGTTCATCAGCCGCACGCCGGGCGCGTGGTCCTGCCAGAACACGGTGGGCTCGGCGGAGAGGAAGTCGGCGCCCACCACCAGCGTCTTCGCCGCGCCGCGCGCCTGGTCGGGCGTCAGCAGGGGCGTGAGCAACGAGAGGTGGACGGGGGTGATCTTGATCAGCCCGAACCCCGGCTTCTCGCGCAGCGCGTCGGCCAGCGCCTCCACCGCGTTCTCCTCGGGGAGGAAGCGCACCGG
>Ga0190275_10001069_pt1 | contig 21047 bp, 19 predicted proteins | sample Popmic550T_FD_133745 | JGI IMG/M metagenome (GOLD analysis project Ga0190275, IMG submission 133745) | Populus adjacent soil microbial communities from riparian zone of Yellowstone River, Montana, USA - 550 T | ecosystem: Environmental > Terrestrial > Soil > Riparian zone > Trees stand | place...
CGCGCGTGCGGTGGCGCGCATGCGCCTCGCCTCGATACCGAGGGCGGCCAGCACCGCGACGCCGGCCACGGCGAGGGCGAGCACGTCGAGCGAGATCAGTCGACTTGCGGCCAGCGACACGAGTGCGACTCCCGCTCCGCATCCGAGCGGCAGGGCGACGCCCTTCGCCAGCCTCATCCATTTGATGCCCACTCGGTGCAGCTCCGCGAGATAGAGCGGGAGGACGATCCCGGCGGCGACGGCGACCTGGGCCGCCGCTGCTCCGGCGATCCCGGCCAGCTCCGTTCCGGCGTAGACGGCCGGGACGAGCGCTACGAGCCAGATCAGCTGAACCGTGAAGATCACTCGGGTGTTGCCGAGCACCACGAAGTAGTCGTAGAAGAGCTCGAAGAGGATGCGCAGGCCTGCGAGCGCCCCGAGCCAGCCCAGGGCCGCCGCGGCGGGTGCCCACTCCGCCCCGTAGACGACCGAGACGATCGGCACCGCCGCGCCGCTCAGCACCAGGCAGACCGGCAGCGTGACGGCGGTGAGCAGCCCGACGGACGACACGAACGCCTTGCGAAGCGAGGGCAGATCGCCCTGCAGGCGCGCGAACGCCGCCGGCGACACGTCCCGAACGGGCTGGGAGAAGACGCTGACGGGCCAGCTGGAGAGGTTGAACGCGAGCACGTAGAAGCCGAGCGCGACGGGTCCGAGGACGTTCCCCACGACGAACTGGTCGACGAACTTCAGCGAGAACACGACGATGCTCGCCCCTGCCAGCGGGAGCCCGTATGCCAGCAGCCGTCGCGCGATCGCGCGATCGAAGCCGAAGCGGATCGGCTCGGCGTGCAGGAACAGGACCGCCCCGACGAGCGCCCCGGCGATGCGGCCCACCGCAAGGCTCATGGCGCCCATCCCCGCGAGCGCCGCCGCGATCGACGCGATCGCTCCGACCCAGTTGACCGTCTGGTCGATCACCATCCGGCGCCCGGCCCGGAACTCGCGCTGCAGCAGCGCGGCCGGCGTCGCCACGATGCCGCTGAGCACGATGCTCCCGGCGAGCAGGCGCACGATGTCCGTCGCCTCCGGGGCACCCATCGCGGCGCAGAAGGCCGGGGCCCCAGCCACCGCCACGATCGCGAGCGCGAGGCTGGACAGCGTCGAGACCGTCGCCACCGTCGGCGCGATCTCCTTCGGCGACCCCGGCCACCGCACGATCGCCAGGCTCACCCCGAGTTCGTTGAAGCTGAGGACCGCCAGCAGCACCAGCAGGGCAACGGCGAACGTCCCGAACTCCTCGGGTCCGAGGATGCGGGCGAGCGCGACCCCGATCAGGAACGTCCCCAGCCGTGAAGCCAACGTGTTGAGCACATTCATCACGAGCGCACGGCCGGCCCGCGTCGCCAGTGTCGGACGGTTCATCAGCAGGCCACAAGCCGGTTCACACGGCGCAACTTCCGCGCGGGCACGCCGGCCCAGACCTCGCCGGCGGGCACCGACTGCGCCACGACCGCTCCCATCCCCACGACAGACCCGCTTCCAACGACCACGTTCTCGCGGAGCAGCGCGCCGGATCCCACGTAGGCCGCGTCCTCGATGGTTACGCCGCCGGCCACGCGTACGCCGGCGCCGAACGTGACCCCGTCGCCGACACGGTCGTCGTGGGTGAGCACCACCGCGGGCATGACGATGACGTGGGCGCCGAGCGTGATGTCGGCGGTGAGCACGGTGCCGGCGTGCAGGATCGAGCCGGGCCCGATCGCTGCCGACCTCGGAACCACGGTGGACGGGTGGACGAGGGTCGCGTAACGCTCGGGTACCAACCCCAGGCGGGTCACAACCGCGAGGCGTCCTTCCGGGCTTCCCGGCGACGCCACGCACACGGCCACCTGTGCCGCCGGATGATCGTGCACCGCTTCGGACGCGCCGATCACCTCGACGTCGTGGATGCTGCGCCCGTGCATGCCCGGGTCATCGTCGACCAGCCCGACGACGCGCCAGGTGGGAGCGCGGGCGTTCAGGGCGTGGACGAGCTCGAGCGTCTCGCGGGCAAGGCCGCCGGCACCGACCAGGAGCAGCGGCGTTGGTGTCACGCCGCCAGCGCCGACACATGCGACGAGACGCAGTCGATGACGTAGTCCTGCTGCTCGTCGGTCATGCCGGGGAACAGCGGGAGCATCAGCGTTTCGCTGGTGAGCATCTCGGTGTGCGGCAGGTCCACGTCGAGGCCGGCGTACGCGGGCTCGAGGTGGATCGCCATCACGCCACGTCGCGTCGGCACGCCCTCGTGGAGGAGGCGCCGCATCAGCTCATTACGGCTGATCGGGGCGCTGGGGGCGAGATGCACCGAGTACGACTGCCACGTGCGCTCGGCGTACTCGGGCTCGTACGGGGCGCTCAGGTACGGGATGTGCTCGAGCGCCGCGGTGTAGCGCTCCGCCACTCGCGTCCGCTCAGCGAGGATTTCGTCGAGCAGCTCGAGCTGCGTCAGGCCGAGCGCCGCCTGCATGTCGGTCATGCGGCAGTTCCAGCCGCGTTCCGGGTAGCGCTCGATGACCACGTCGCGCGCGGCATGCCGGGCGACGTCCGAGACGTCCATCGCGTGCTGGCGCAGCTGCCGCAGGCGCTCGGCGACCTCGGGATCCTGGACGGCGATCATGCCGCCCTCCCCGGTGGTGATCACCTTGCGCGGGTGCAGCGAGAAGCAGGCGAGCGGTCCCAGCGAGCCGATCGGCCGCGACCGGTAGCGGGCGCCGATCGCGCACGCCGCGTCCTCGACGATCTCGAGCTCCCGCTCGCGCGCGAGCTCGATCAGCGGGTCCATGTCGGCGGGCAGCCCGAGCTGGTGCACGGGCATGATCGCCTTCGTGCGTGGAGTGATGGCGCGTTCGGCGCTCGCCGCGTCGAGGTTGCCCGTCAGCGGGTCGACGTCGGCGAAGACCGGCGTCCCACCGTTCTGCCATACGGCGTTCGCCGTCGCGATGAACGAGAGCGACGGCACGATCACCTCGTCGCCCGGGCCGACGCCCGACACGTACAGCGCCAGCTGCAGCGCCGTCGTGCAGTTCGTCGTCGCGACGGCGTCGGCGGCGCCGACGCGCTGCGCGAACGCCTGCTCGAACGCGCGCACGCGGGGCCCCTGGGAGACCCAGCCGGAAGCGATCGCCTCGGCGACGGCCTCCCCCTCGTTCCCGCGGAAATAGGGCCGGGTGAACGGGATCTCCATCACGCCGCCTCCGCAAGCGCGGGGGCACGCTCGGCACGCCACCACTCCACGAGCCGGGTCAGGCCCTCCTCGAGGTCGACCGCGGCTTTGAAGCCCAGCTGCTCGCGCGCCAGGTCGGTCGCGGCCAGCCGTCGCGTGACGCCGTTGACGGCGCGCTCGGGGCCGTGCGCCACGGCGAGGTCCGAGCCCATCACCTGCAACAGCATCTCGGCCAGCCCGAGCAGGCTCGTCTCGGTGCCGCTGGCCACATTGAAGACCGCGTCGGTCACGTCGCTCTCCGCCGCCGCGAGGTTGGCCGACGCGACGTCGCCGATGTAGACGAAGTCCATCGTCTGCGATCCGTCGCCGAAGATCAGCGGCGGCTCGCCGGCGGCGATGCGGTCCATCCAGCGCACGAGCACCTCCGTGTACAGGCCGTGAACGTCCATGCGCGGCCCGTAGACGTTGAAGTACCGCAGCGCGACGTAGTCGAGCCCGTACATCGCGTGGAGGCTCCGCAGCAGTCCCTCGTTGAAGGCCTTGGCGGCGCCGTACAGCGTGTCGTTCGCGTACGGGTGATGGCTCTCGGTCGTCGGGAACGTCTCCGCGAGACCGTAGACCGAGGCGGAGGAGGCGGCGATGAGCTTGCGGACCCCCTTCTCCGCGGCGGCCTCGAACACGTTGTAAGTGCCGTTGACGAGGACGTTGACCGCGAGCCGCGGCTCCTCGGCGCACTGGGTGATCCGGATCGCCGCTTGATGGAAGACGACGTCCACGTCCGCCATGAGGCTGTGGACCAGCTCGCGGTCGCAGATGTCGCCGTCCACGATCTCCACCGGCCCGCTCGCCTCGGCCCATGCGAGGTTCTCGCGCCGGCCGCGAACGAAGTTGTCGAGGACCACGATCTGCTCCGCTCCGGCGAGCACGAGCTGGTCCGTCAGATTTGACCCGATCGCGCCGGCCCCGCCGGTCACGAGCACCTTGCCGAAGCTGCTCACGCGCGCTCCCTGTTCATCGTCTTCGAGAGGAAATTGCTCATGCCGATCCAACGGGCCGCGGGACCGCGATCTTGCATAACCCACGAAATCCGGGCGCGGCGTGCAAGATCCCCTCATCCACAGCCGTTGTCTGCTCGTATGAGGCTCCTGGTCGCACCGCATGACCTCCAGATCGGCGGCAGCCAGATCAACGCGATCGATCTCGCCGCCGGCGCGGCAGAGGCGGGTCACGAGGTCGTCGTCTACGGCGTCCCCGGACCGCTCGTCGACCGCGTCGAGGCGCTCGGCCTCGACTACGTCCCCGCGCGCCCGCTCCGCTACCGCCCCGCTCCCTCGCGCATCCAGCAGCTCACGACGCTCGCGCGACGCCGCCGGCTCGACCTCATCCACGCGTACGAATGGCCGCCGTGCCTCGACGCGTATTACGGCGCGCACCTCATGCTCGGCGTGCCGCTCGTCTGCACGGTCCTGTCGATGTCGGTCTCTCCGCTGGTCCCGCGCTCGATCCCGCTCGTGATGGGGACCGAGGCGCTCGGCGACGAGGCCCGTCAGAGCCATCGCGCACCCGTGTGGGTGCTCGAGCCGCCGATCGACGTCGCGGGCGACCATCCGGCGATCGACGGCACGGCGTTCCGCCGGGACTGCGGGCTCGCGGACGGGTCGCTGCTCGTGGTGACGGTGTCGCGACTCGCCATCGACCTCAAGCTCGACGCGCTGGTCGAGGCCATCGATGCCGTCGACCTCCTCGCCGGGCGCTTCCCGGTGCGGCTCGCGATCGTCGGCGGCGGGCCTGCGGCGGCGGCGCTCGAGGAGCGCGCCGCCGATGTCAATCGCCGCTGGGACCGCGAGGTCGTGCGCTTGACCGGCCCGATGGCGGACCCTCGCACGGCATATGCCGCGGCCGACGTCGTCGTCGGGATGGGCAGCTCTGCGCTGCGGGCGATGTCGATCGGCCGGCCCGTGGTCGTCCAGGGCGAGGAGGGATTCTCGAAGCCCGTCGAGCCCGCGACCCTCCCGTACTTCCTGCGCCACGGCTACTGGGGCCGCCGCGAGGATGGCTGGACGGTGCAGCGGCTTGCCGACCAGCTCTCCGCGCTGCTCTCGGATCCGGATCGCCGCGCAGACCTGGGGTCCTTCGGGCGGCGGACCGTGGAGGACCGCTTCTCACTGCCACTCGCCACGGCGCGCCAGCTCGAGATCTACGAGGACGTGCTCGCCCGCGGACGCTGGTCGAGCCCGGCTGACGCGGCAACCGCCGCTCGGCGCGCCGTGCGCCTCGAGCTCGACAACCACGATCCGCGGCGCAAGCGGGCACGGCGCCACACCGAGGAGTCGCTCCTCGCCAGGGCGAGCCGACTGAGGGAGCAGCGTGCTCACGCCTGAGGCACCGCCGGCCGGAGCCCTTGATCCGGCGGCTCGGAGCGCTGCGTGGGACGGGCTCGTCGTTCTCTGTGCGCCGAACAACTGGGACGACGTGAAACTCCACGACCGGCACCTGGCCGAGCGACTGACTGAGCACGCCCCCGTGCTCTTCGTCGATCCGCCCATGTCGCACCTGACGCGCTTCAACAACCCGGCGATCGCTGAGTCGACCCGCCGCCCGCATCTGCGCATGGTTGCGCCCCGGATCGCGCGTTACACGCCGGTGGTGGCCCCGAAACCGAGCCACCCGGCGATGATCGAGTTCACGTCGCGCGTGGTGCGTCATCAGCTGCGTGGGGCAGTGCGGCGCCTGGGTGGCCGCGTCCACGCGGTCATCGCGACATGGCTGTTCGTCGACGTGTATGGCGTCTGCGGTGAACAGCGTCGCGTGTACTGGTGGACCGACGATCCCGTCGGCGCCGCCGCGCACTGGGGCGCCGACGCCGAACGTCTCGGCCGCGCCGAGGAGCGACTCGCCCGCTCGTCGGACCTCATCGTCGCAGTCAACGAGGGCGCGACCCGCCGCTGGCAGGATCGCGGATTTCGTGCCGCCTATGTCCCCAACGGCTGCGACGCACCGTTCTTTGCCGGTGGAGACGACGTCGACCCCCCGGCTGATGTGCACCTCCCTGGGCCGATCGCCGGCTTCGTCGGGCACATCAACAGCCGAACCGACCTCACGCTGCTCGAGGCGGTGGCGGATGCGGGCACCTCGCTGCTCCTGATTGGACCGAAGGATCCGTCGTTCGAACCGGCGCGCTTCGACCGACTCGTCGAGCGCCGCAACGTGGCCTACGTCGGGGCCCAGCCGTTCGAGAAGCTGCCGTCGTACCTGAAGCTGATCGACGTCGGGCTCGTCCCGTACGGGCCCACCGAGTTCAACAAGTGGAGCTTTCCTTTGAAGACGCTCGAGTACCTCGCCGCCGGCCGCCCGGTCGTCTCCACGTCGCTGCCGGCCGTGCGCTGGCTCGACACCGAGCTGGTGACGCTCGCGGATGCTCCGGACGCGTTCGCGGCGTCGGCGGCGCGCGTTGCGGGCCTCGCGCGCGATCCTCTGCTCGTGCAGCGCCGCCGTGAGTTCGCCGCACGCCACAGCTGGGCGGAGCGGGCCGAACGTTTCGCCGGGCTCTTGGAGCTGCCGGCATAGTGGCGCCGGCGCACGGCGGCGGTGACTTGTAGAGTGCCGCGCCGATGCGGTTCCGCGCGCGTGCCTTGAAGGCCATGCTGTTCCTCCTCGCGGGGCTGCTCGCCGTCGCCGGATACGCGGTGGCGTCAACCGGTGAGTCGACGTCACCCACGACGTCGACACCGCAGCCGGCATCGACACCGCAGCCGAGGTCGACACCGCAGCCGAGGGCCGGGATGATGTGCATGCCCCGTCCCAGCGCGTGCGGCTTCCCGGACGCGACCAACACCGGCGTCACCCCGGGAGCCCAGCTGACGCCGGCCAACGGTGTCGTGACGCTCTCGACGCCCGGCCAGGTGTATGAGAACAAGCAGCTGACGGGGTCGCTGCTCGTGACCGCGCCGAACGTCACGATCCGCAACGTCCGCCTCATCAACACCGATGACTATTACGCGATCGGGGTCAAGAACGGCGACTCGTGGGAGAACAACGACGCCAATCTTCTGCTCGATCACGTCGACATCAACCTCAACGGCCACCCCAACGTCAAGGGGATTGCCTTCAACGGCTTCACCGCGCGCAACGTCCTGTTCCACAACGGCGCGGACTGCTCGCACTTCGGCGTCAACGTCGTCATCCAGGACTCCCTGTGCGCGCTGGGCCCTGACGCCAACGGCGACGGCTCGCCCGACGGGAACTCGTTCTGCAACGGGCCCGACCACTTCGACGGATTCCAGTCCGACGGCGGCCGCAACATCACGCTGCGTCACAACACGATTCGCAACCCGTGCGAGCAGACGAGCGCGATCCTCATGTCGACGAACACCTCGCCGATCGACAATGTGGTGGTCGATCACAACCTGATGTCCGGTGGCGGCTACACGGTCTACTGCGGCACCGACAGCGGCGGGGTCACCACGAACATGACGTACACGAACAACGTGATCTCCAGGGAGTTCTTCCCCAGGGGCGGCTACTGGGGGCCGACGACGGAATGCGACAGGGTCGACGTCTCGGGCGGGAACGTGTGGGACGGCAACTACGTCCCACCAGCGGGCAGCCCGGGTGGTGGCGCGGGCGGCACTCCCGGCGGTGGGCCGGCCGGCGCTGGGACCCAGGGCGCGATCAGCTACTTCCTCTCGAAGGCGCGAGCGCGCAAGCTCACCCGGACCGCGCTGGCGCGCGAGCTCAAGCGGCGCTTCACCAGGCGCGCCAAGGGAATGCAGACCCGCTGCCGCCGGCGCTCGCGGTCGACCGTCGCGTGCACCGTGAAGTGGAAGGCCCGGACTGGACGGCGGTACAAGGGCACCGTCTCGGTGACGCGGGTGGCCGCGAACACGTTCCGTTACTCGCTGCGCATCAAGAGCCGGTCGAAGCTGGTCAAGCGGACGGGCCGGGTCACGCCCAGCCGCCCCGGCGCATGACCACGCGCAGGCGCTGACCCTCGCGCACCCGGCGGGTCACGGTGGGGATCGGGCACTGCGGCGCGCCGCTGACGGCGGCCGAGGCGTAGCCCCAGACCATCGCGAGCGACGCCGTGTTCTCGCGGGCGCGGTAGAGCGCACGCAGCATGAGGTAGCTGGGTCGGTAGCCCATGTACCAGGCCTGGCGGCCGAGCAGCGACCCCGCCCGGAGGCGTCCGTCCCGCTCGCCGACCTTGCGATGGTGGCGGAACCCGAGGTCGTGGAAGCCGGCCGTGCGGTAGCCCCGCAGCTCGGCCATGACCTCGTCGACACCGTCCCAGCCCATCTCCGGCTCGAGCGCGAACACGTCGTCGAGGAGTGCCCAGCGGTAGGCCCGTGACGCGCCGCGAGGATGCGAGCCCGAGACCTTGATCCGCTCCCAGGCGCCGTCCACGATCTCGTAGCAGCTGCCGCCGGCGATCCCGAGGTCGGGCTGCTCGGCGAAACGCTCGAGGAGGCGCGCGAAGTAGTCCGGCTCGAACGAGGTGTCGGCGTCGACCTTCACGAACACGTCGACTGGTTCCGGCAGGGCGCTCACGCCTCGGCGGAAGGCCAGCAGGTCGCGGCCGCGGCGACGCCCCTTGGCCAGGTCGTCGGCGGCCTCGCCGGTCCCAAGGGCGAGGATCCACTCGTGCCGGGCTGCCAGGTCGCGCGCGACGATGTCCATACCGTCGTCGGAGCCGTCGTCGACGACGATCCACCACGCCGGCCGGTGTTCCTGCGCGATGATCGATTCGGCGACGCGTTCGAGGTTGTCGCGCTCGTTGCGCGCGGGCGTCAAGATCGCGTACCTGAGTGAGCTCACAGCGTGTCTCCTGCCGAGCGGGTGGCGCGCAGCGCGGCGCGGGCGGCGTCCCAATGCCCCCGGGCCCGAGCTGGGCGGGTGATCCACGCCGCGGCGTGCGTGACATTGCCGAGGGCGAGTCCGAGTGCCTCGAAGAATGCGACGACCGCGCCGTGATGCTTGCGCGCGTAGCGCACGCGGCTGGTGGCCCGGAACACCTCCGTCGTGTCGGCGGACACGGAGCCCTGGCCGACGTGGGTCGCGACCGCACGCGGCTCGAAGCCCACTCGCCAGCCCGTCGCGGCCAGCCGCCGGAACAGATCCGTCTCCTCGGCGTAGAGGAAGAATCCTTCGTCGAGACCACCGGCCGATTCGAGCGCTGCTCGGCGGAGGAGAACGCAGCAACCGGAGACCCACTCCGGGAAGCCGGGCCGGTCGTACGCATCCAGGTCGCGGATCGCGTCGTCGGACCACGGCGCGAGCGGAGCCGCGCGATGCAGGAACAATGCCTGCGCGTAGGTGGAGCGCAGCCGCGGGAAGCGTCGCTGGGTGAACACCAGGCGTCCCGACTCGTCAACGATGCGGGGACCGACGCCGGCGAGCCGGGGATCGGCGCGGAGCGCATCCACGAGCGCCGAGAGGCCGGCGGCGTCGAGGTCCGCGTCCGGGTTGAGAAGCAGGACGAACTCCGCCGAACCGGCCGCCACGCCAAGGTTGCACCCGTACGCGAAGCCGCCGTTGCGCGGCGCGTCGATGATGCTGATGGGCAGGTCCGAGACGGCCTCGGACGAGTCGTCGGGACAGTCGTTGTCGACCACCGTCACGCTGACCCACGGCAGCGGGACGAGCGGCTCGACACAGCCTCGCAACGTGTCGCGGCTGTTGTACGCGACGATCACGACGTCGACGGCAGGCGCGTCGCGGCCCTCGCCGATGGCACGCGGGAACTCCGGCGCGGTTGTCACCGCGCCGTTCTGGCTCGTCCTCATCGGGTCAGCTGCCCCCTCGGCGGCCGTCCTCGCGCCCGCACCAGGCCTCGAGCACCCAGCCGAAGTGGTACGGCCGATCCGTGGGGTTGGTCTCGGTCAGTCGTGCTGTCGAGCCGCGCGCGAGCAGGCCAACGACCGACGCGCCGGTCTTGGCGGCGAGCCAGAGCCGGTCAGGGCCGCGGCGCCGGCGAATCGAGCGCAGCACGAGTCCGTTCTCACGGTCGACCATGTCGGCGCCGAGCTCGTTGTCGCCGTGGATCCATCCGAGGCCGCGGATCGCGGCGTCGCGGTAACGCGGGTCGCCGGTGGCCTCCGAGAGCTCGAACAGCGCCATGGGCGCCATGGCGTCCTGATGCACCGAGTAGACCTCGTAGCGCTCGACCACCGTGCCGCGCTCGGCGTCGAACAGCCACGGCCAGCCCCCGTCCGGCAACTGCATCTCGAGGAGCCGGTCGGCGGTGGCGCGGGCAGCGGGCAGCGCTCGCTCGTCGAGACCGTGGCGGCCGACCACCGCGAGGGCCAGCACCGAGTAGATCTGCGTGGCGAAGTTCGGGAACCGGCGGCGCCATCCGGGCGCGCCGAAGTGGCGGAACAGGCGGCTTGGCGCCTGGTTGGGCCCCAGCAGCTGATCGAGCGATTCTGCGAGCAGCCGGTCGCCGGTCTCGCTGCCGCCCGCGGCGGCGTGGTGCGCGAGGCCCGTGACGATCCAGCCCAGCTCCATGCCGAGTCGCGCGCCGAGGCCGCCCGCAGCCGCCAGCGCGGCGTCCAGGCGGTTCGCCAGGTCCATGCCGCGCCCGACTTCCCGGCGCGCGTCGATCCACAGCATCAGCCCGATGTCGCCCGGCGTCAGGGTCGCGCGGTCGAGCTCGCGCCAGGTCGCGGCGTCGAGCTCGTCGATGTCAAACGGCAGCTCGTAGCCGGCAGCGTGCGCTCGCAGGAGCCCGAGCTCCACCATCAGCGTGTAGCGCGGCGAGCGGCCGAGCGGGGCGGGCTCACCGGCGCGGCGCTCGAAGCAGAAGACGCCATCGTCCAGTCGCATGGCCGGCAGGGCCTCCAGCGCGAGGTCGATCAGCTCCGCGACGCCCCGCGGCGTCACGGCGGTGTCCAACGTCGGCGTGGTCAAGTCAGCTCCTGTGCTTCGTGTCGCGGACGGCTCCCGGTCAGCAGCGCGCGACCGACGAGCAGGGCGAAGCGCGTGTTCGTGACCGCGTAGCGCTTGAACATGCGGCGCGGCTCCTGGAGCAGGCGGAACAGCCACTCCAGCCCCAGGCGCTGCCACGCGAGCGGCGCGCGCCGGGTGACGCCGGCGATGACGTCGATCGAGCCGCCGACTCCCATCACGAACGGGACGCCGAGCCCCGGTCCGTGCTCCCCGAGGAAGTACTCCTTGCGCGGGCTCGTCATCGCGACGAACAGCAGGTCCGCGCGGCTTGCGCGGATCGCTGTGCAGATGCTCGGCGCCTCCTCGTCGGTGAAGTAGCCGTCGCGGGCGCCGGCGACCTGCAGCTGTGGATGCCGCTCGCGGATCTGCTCGAGGGCCGTCGCCAGCACCTCGGCTCGCGCGCCCAGGAAGTAGACCCGGTACCCGCGGCGCTCGGCCAACCCGAGCAGCGCACCCATCAGGTCGATGCCTGCGACCCGCTCCGGGAGCGGATCCCCGAGCAGCCGCGACGCCCAGACGACGCTCTGACCGTCGGCGCTCACGAGGCCGCAGTCACCGATGATCTCCCGCATCCTGGGGTCGTCGTGCATTGTCACAAGCTTGGCCGCGTTGACCGACATGTGCTGGGTGAAGCGCCGGGAGGCGATCACCTGCTCGACAGCATCCAGCGTCTCGCTGAGATCGAGTCGGTCGATGGCACACCCCAAGACCTCGGCGCGGGGGCTCATGCCGCCCTCCTGGTCTCGACGAGGGCCGGGAAGTCGGCGAGCAGCGTGTCCGCGGCACGGTCGGCCGCACGCCCGTCCCACAGTGGGATCGCGCAGGGTGTCGGCGGCCGCCAATCGATGGGGATCGTCAGCAGGCTCGCCGGGTCGTCGCCGAGCAGGACGTTGGTCCCGCGCGTGATCGTGACCGGGCGCTCCGTGTTCGCGCGCAACGTGTAACACGGGACCCCGAAGGCCGAGGCCTCCTCCTGCACGCCGCCCGAGTCGGTGACGATGATCCCCGCGCCGGCCTGCAACGAGAGGAAGTCGAGGTAGCCGACCGGCTCAGCGCACCGCACTCCGGCTGCCTCGAGGCGCGCGAGGTCACCCCCGCCGGCAAGGCGTGCGCGCGTACGCGGGTGGATCGGGAACACGATCGGGGTCTGCTCGGCGAGGTGGCAGAGCCCGTCGACGATCCCGGCCAGGCGGTCCGGTTCGTCGACGTTGGACGGGCGATGCAGCGTCACGAGCGTGTACGCGTGCTCGGTGACCCCGTGGGCGGTCCAGGTTGCCCGGCTGCGTGCGACCCCCTCGAAACGCCGCAGCGAGTCGATCATCGTGTTGCCGACGTAGCGCACGCGGCTCGTGTCCACGCCTTCCGCGGCGAGGTTCTCCTCGGCCTCGGGGCTGTGGGTCAGCAGCACATCGGACAGGCGGTCCGTCAGGACGCGGTTGACCTCCTCCGGCATGCTCCAGTCGCCGGAGCGCAGGCCGGACTCGAGATGCGCGATCGGGATGTGGAGCTTCGAAGCCGCAAGCGCGCACGCGAGCGTCGAGTTCACATCTCCGGCGACGACCACGAGCTTCGGACGCTCCTGCAGCAGGATCCGCTCGAACGCGATCAGCACCTTGCCGGTCTGCTCACCGTGGCTCCCGGAGCCGATCCCGAGCGAGTGATCGGGCGCGGGGAAGCCGAGGTCGGCGAGGATCTCCTCCGACATCTTGCGGTCGTAGTGCTGCCCCGTGTGCACGACGACCTGCCGCGCCGCGCCGCGCTGCCGCAGCGCCTCGATCAGCGGCGCCATCTTCACGAAGTTGGGGCGGGCTCCGACGACGTGCACGACGGTTTCGCCGTCCGTAGCGACGTCCGATCGCGCGGCATTGCGCGCCCGCGCGGTGTCCAGCGAGATGGGGGCACCGTCGCCGGAGCGCGGAGCCTGTGGCCGTTGACCGGTCATATGCCTGATCAACGGGCGAGACGCGGGTTCCCGTCCCCGACCTTTGACTAGGCCTGACCCGGCAGTCCCTGACCGTCGCACATGCGTCCACTCCGATGGCAGAGACGCCTTGGCGGCGACGCCTCGGCCGATACGGGGTCCTGGCCCAGGTCCCTCAGCCGCGCGGTTTCACTCCGTGGCGCAGGGGGCACCGGGAGCTTGGTTCACAGGCGGGTTCACGGCGGGATTCTCGAGTTGGCAACGCAACGGGGGGATCACACATGGGTGACAGTTCTGCGAACTTTGGGCGCGGTTGGAAGCTTGCCTGTAGCTTGGCCGCGGTGGCCGGCGTCGCGTGCTTCGCGCCGGCGGCCGCTGAGTCCCGCGCGCGGGACCGCGACCGCGACGGTCTGAGCGACCGCTACGAGCTCAGGAAGTCCCACACCGGCATCCGCCGCGCCGACACCGACCGTGACGGGCTGCGTGACGGCTACGAGGTGCGCAAATCCAAGACCAATCCCCGCCGCGCCGACACCGACCGTGACGGCCTGAGCGATCGCTTCGAGCTCCGGCGCTCGCACACGCATCCGCGCAAGCGGGACACCGACCGCGACGGCATGAACGACGGCCTCGAGCTGATGCTCGGGCGTGACCCGCGCAAGCCAGACCTTCAGCAGACGCCGTTCGACCCCCCGCCCGCCGTGCCCGCGGGCGGAGCGCCGGTCGATGCGGACCCGTTCCCGGCTCCGCCTGCGCCGCAGCAGGATCTGCTGCCGCCCGACACGTCGATCACGGCGGGCCCCAGCGGACTGGTGAACAGCGGCTCCACGAGCATCTCGTTCGCCTCCAGCGAGCCCGGCTCGACGTTCGAGTGCCGCCTCGACGCCGGCGCGTGGAGCGATTGCGCGTCGCCGACGTCGTACTCGGCGCTCGACGCGGGGGCGCACACGTTCGACGTCCGCGCGACGGATGCCGCAGGGAACACCGACGCGTCGCCCGCTTCGCGGAGCTGGACGATCAACGCGTCCACGCCGGATGACGCGACGCCGCCCGACACCTCGATCGCGTCCGGGCCGAGCGGGACCGTGACGACGCGGTCCGCGAGCTTCGCGTTCTCGTCGACCGAGTCGGGCTCGGCGTTCGAGTGCCGTCTCGACGGCGCGGCGTGGGGGTCGTGCACGTCGCCGAAGTCATACACGGCGATCCCCGACGGAACCCACACGTTCCACGTACGGGCCACCGACACGGCGGGCAACACCGACGCCTCGGTTGCCTCGAGGACGTGGACCGTCGATGCGACGGCCCCGAACACCTCGATCAGCTCCGGGCCGACCGGTTCCGTGTCGAGCAGTTCGGCAAGCTTCGCGTTCAGCGCGGGCGACGCGGGGTCCACGTTCGAGTGCCGCCTTGATGGCGGCGCCTGGGTGGCCTGCGCCTCGCCGCAGTCGTACTCGTCGCTCGCGACCGGCTCGCACACGTTCCACGTGCGGGCGAGCGACGTCGCGGGCAACCGGGACGGCTCACCTGCCACGCGCACATGGGTCGTCGCGGCCGCCGACTCGGCCCCGTCCCCCGGCAAGAACTGCATGGCCGATCCGTCGGTGTGCGGCTTCCCCGACGTCGAGAACACCGGCGTCCAGCCCGGCGTCGCGCTGACGCCCGTGAGGGGACAGGTGACGCTGGCGACGGCGGGCCAGGTGTATGAGAACAAGCTCGTCACCGGCGGTATCACGGTCGCCGCGCCCAACGTGACCATCCGGAACGTCAAGCTGGTGGCCACCGACGACTACTACGGGATCCGCGCCTTCGGTTGGCAGAACAACGTGTCTGGCCTGCTGGTCGAGCACGTCGAGATCGATCTCAACAACAAGACCACGCTGAAAGGCATCGCGTTCGACGGATACACGGCGCGCAACGTGTTCTTCCATAACGGCTCCGACTGCGCGCACATGGGTGGGAACGTGACGATCGAGAACTCGCTGTGCGTGAGCGGCCCGGACGCCGACGACGATGGCTGGCCCGACGGCTCTGCGTTCTGCAACGGGCCGGACCACTTCGATGGGTTCCAGTCCGACGGCGGCCACAACATCACCATTCGCCACAACACGATTCGCAATCCATGTGGCCAGACGAGCAACATCCTGATGTCGAGCAACACGGACGGGATCAGCAATGTGCGGATCGAGGACAACCTGCTCGCGGGCGGGGGATATTCGCTGTACTGCAACGCCGGGCCCGATGTCCCGAACGAGACCGTGACGGGCAACCGCTTCTCCAAGCGCTACTACGCGACGGGCGGCCACTGGGGCCCGACCGCGCACTGCGAGGACGCCGACGTCTTCAGCGGCAACGTGTGGGACGAGACCGGGGCGTCGCTATAGATCAGGACAGCGACACTTCAGCCTGATCGCCGACGGACAGGCTCATTGCGGTGGGGAGCCCGAAGCTGCGGCTTACGCGGGCTCCCCGTCCGATGACGCTGGTCTCGAGGCGGCTTCCGACGTGACGAAGCTCCGCGCCGTCGAGCACGATCGAGTGCTCGATCTGGGAGCCCTCGATCGTCACGTCTGCGCCGATCGAGGTGTACGGGCCGACGTACGCATGTGAGAGGCGGGAACGCGGACCGACGACGGCCGGACCGCGGATGAGCGTGTGCTCGAGTTGCGCGGTCGGATGGACCCGGACCGGGCCCTGGAATTCACATGTGCGGAGCCCCGCGGCGGCGACGTCAGGCGTCATCTGCTCGAGCATGTGGCGGTTGCCCTCGAGCAGCCGGTCCTGGCCTCCGTGGCATGGCACGCACCCGTCGATGTGCTGTCCGCGGACATGGCCTCCCTGCCGGCGCACGTCCGACGCGGGATCGGGCTGCGTCCCCTGGCTCTCGAGCACGATCGAGACCGCCCTCCGGCTGAACAGGTATCCGGTGGGAGCGTCCTTCGCAAACGCCGCGCTCGAGATCGTGAGCATCATCGCGTCGAGGCGCTCCTTCGCGAACGCGGCGATGTAGGGGTGAATGTTCTCCCGGTGCAGGGCACCCGCGGGCTCGATGAGCACCGGCTCATCGGCGATGAAGTCGCGCGCCGCGGTCAGCGCACCGCGGAGGCCCGTGCCGGGTGCGCAGTGGGCGTAGCCGACCGACAGGCCCCACTTGGAGCCATCGCCGACCGCCGCCATCGTCGCCGCACCGCTTTCGTCCTCGAGCACGATGGTGGCCTCGAGCAGTCCGGAGCGCCGCAGTGACTCGAGGTGGTGGAAGAGGATGGGCCGGTTGGCGATCGGGACGAGATGCTTCGGCCCGGATCGGACGCTCGGCCACGGACGCTCGTGGGGCGTCTTCGTGGCCAAGATCAGTGCCTTCGCGATCTCCACCCCGATACAACGGATCGGGACGGCCAATTCCATCGCGCCCCGCGAAATAACGGGCGCCCGGGGGCGCCCGTCTCTCGTTCAGGCCGCGACTTGCGCCGGCGCCCCGCTGACCAACACCGGCTGACCGTTGCGCCGCAGGGACTCCTCGGCCGCCTCGATCACGTCGACGACCTCGTAGCCCAGCTGGGCGTGGGAGCGCGGTGTGGCGCCGGTGTTGACGGCATGCGCGAAGTCGGCGAGCTCGAGACTCAGCGGCTCCGCGGCATCGACACGCGGGATCACGATGTCTCCGCTGCGATAACTGAGCTGATGCTCGCCGAAGTTCGCCGGCTCCTTGAACTCCATGCCGCGATCGAACACCCGCACCGACTCGTCTGCGGCGGTGTCGTCGTACTGGATCATCCGCTGGCTCCCGACGATGACCATCTCGCGCACCTTGCGCGGGGCGAGCCACGAGATCTGGACGCTCGCCGTCACGCCGTTGGCGAACGTCAGCGCCAGGAAGGCCACTTCCGGGATGCCCTCCTGGAACACGCTGCGCGCCGAGGTGCTGACCTGCGCGACCGGCTGGTCGAGGAGGTAGAGCAGGATCGAGAGGTCATGCGGCGCCAGGTCGCAGATGACCCCGTCCGACTGGTACTTGCCGAGGTTCATGCGCGAGGAGGTGACGAAGTAGACGTCTCCGAGCTGGTCCTGCCGGATCAGGTCCCGCACCTTGTTGACCGGCGGGCTGTAGAGGAACGTGTGGCCGGGCATGAGCACGAGGCCGCGCGACTCTGCGAGCGCGATCAGGTCGGCCGCCTCGGCCGCGGTCTTGGCCAGGGGCTTCTCGACGAGGACGTGCTTGCCGGCCGTGAGCGCGGCCCGCGCCAGGCTGTAATGGGTCCTGGGTGGTGTGGCGACGAGGACGGCGTCGATCGACGGGTCGGCGAGCACCTCGTCGAGGTCGCTGTAGACCGGCACGCCGGGCACCCGCTGGGTGAACGCCGCGGCGCGCGCCTCGTCCCGCTCGCAGAGCGCGGCGAGCTCGAGCTCCGGACGCTCGATGACATTGCGGGCCAGGTTGGGCCCCCAGTAGCCGTAGCCGACCACGGCGATCCTGAGCGGGCGCAGCGGGTCGGCAGGACTCGCCGGCACGAGCCGCTTCCCCGCCGGATGCTGATGGATGCTCATGTCGCCTCCGAGTCGAAGTCCTGGATTGCCTCGATGACCTGCTCGGCTTCCGCCTCGGACATGGAGGGGAAGAGCGGCAGCGTGCAGATCTCCTCCGCGAGTCGCTCGGCCACGGGCAGGCTGCCCTCGCCGAGACCGAGGTCCGCGTAGGCCTCCGTTCGATGAATGGGGAACGGGTAGTGCACGGCGGTCGCGACGCCCCGCTCGTCCAGGAACGCGCGCAGCCTGTCGCGCTGCTTCGTGCGGACGACGAACAGGTGGTACACGTGGTCGCCGGCAGGGCTCGCGAGCGTGGGCACATCGACGCTCGTGCCTTCGAGGCCCTCACGCAGCATCGCCCCGAGGCGGCGACGATCGTCGTTCCAGTCCTCGAGCCGCTGGAGCTTGACCCGCAGGATCGCGGCCTGCAGCGCGTCGAGGCGGGCGGTCGTGCCGACCATCCGGTGGTGGTAGCGCGGCTGCTCGCCGTGCGAGCGCAGGAGTCGGACGCGCTCTGCGAGGGCCGGGTCTGCGGTCACGATCGCGCCGCCATCGCCCCACGCCCCGAGGTTCTTGGTGGGGTACATGGAGAAGCAGCCGATGTCGCCGAAGGTGCCGACGCGTCGGCCCTGGTCGCGCGCGCCGTGCGCTTGGGCGCAGTCCTCCACGACCGCCAGGCCGTTGGCGCGCGCGACCGCGAGCAGCGGTTGCATCTCGACGGTCGCACCCATGAGGTGGACGGGGATGACGGCTCGCGTGCGCGGGCCGATCGCCTCGGCGACCGCGTCGGCGGTCATGAGGTGCGTCGACGGGTCGACATCGACGAGCTTCGGCGTCGCCCCGGCGAGGCTGACGCCCTCGGCCGTCGCGATGAAGGAGTTCGTCGGTACGACGACCTCGTCGCCGGCGCCGACGCCGAGCGCGCGCAGAGCGAGCACGATGGCTTCGGTTCCGGAAGACAGACCGACGGCATGCGCCGTCTCGCAGTAGGCGGCGAACTCAACCTCGAAGGCGTCGAGCTCGGCGCCCATGGTGAATGCCCCGGCGTGCGCGACACGGCTGACGACCGCGAGCAGCTCCTCGAGCAGCTCGGGATCGGCTTGGTCGAGCCGGGTGATCGGAACCCGCCGTAGCGCGGGCGATGGGGCGGGAGCGGCGGACGTCATGCCGCGAGCCTGGTCTGAACGGTGGGCGCGCAGTCGCGCTCGGTCAGCACGGCCCGCAGCGCACTGCGGCCACGGTGGTGCAGCCCGTGAATCGAGGGCTCGGTCTTCCCGAGCTCCCCAGCGATCTCGCCCGGGCTGAGGCCGACGACGTGGCGCAGGACGATGACCCGGCGCTGGTCCTCGGGCAGCGTGTCGAGTGCCTCGCGCAGGTTCAGCGACGAGTCGTCGCCGGCATCGTCGTGCTGAGGCTCGAGCTCGCGAACCTCCTCGCACGGCACGGCGCGGCGTGCGCGCATGTGATCCACGGCGACGTTACGCGCCACACGGAGGATCCAGGCCGCGAACGGCACTTCGCGCTGCTGGTACTTCGGCAGCGTGGTGATCAGCTTGGTGAAGACGTGCTGGGTGACGTCCTCCGCCTCGAACTCGTCACGGACGATGCTGCGTACGTAGCCGTAGACGTTGTCCGCGTAGCGCAGGTACAGGAAGCGGAAGGCCTCCTGGTCACCGGCCTTGGCCCGGGCGATCGCCTGGGCGACGATGCGGTTCAACTCGGGACCTTCTTCGAGCTTCGTTCGGCTATGAAAGCGCCCCGCCGAGCGTCTGGAGTCCAGTTCGTCGGCGCGTGCGCGGAATGCGTTGGTCATGCTGGGTTGGCCTTCCATGGGTATCGATTTCGATTGGGCGTTCACGCGGCGTGGGGAACGGGGGTGTTCTCCGCCGGGCTCGGCGGGGCGAATACGTCGGTGAGCCCGTGCCGGTGCGCGTAGGCGCCCGCCTCCGTGCGGTTGGCGACGCCGAGCTTCCGGTAGACGTTCGAGAGGTGGAACTTGACCGTTTGCTCGGCGACCCAGAGCTGGCGGGCGATCACGCCGTTGGACGCGCCGCTCGCGACGAGACGCAGGATCTCGAGCTCGCGCCGGGTGAGCGCGCCTTGGCTCGCGTGCGGTACGGCCGCCGTCTGCCGGGCGGCGAAGGCGTGGTGGACGGTCCCGGCCCAGATCTCGCGAATCAGCAGGCCCAGCGTGTTCGGCTGCACCGTCTTGGCGATCGAGGCATCGGCCCCGGCCCGGACGGCGTCGCCGAGCCAGTCCGCTTCGGCCTCGGTCGTGAGCACGACGATCTTGGTTGTCGGCGCCGCGCGACGGACCTCGGCGATGCGGGCCACCGCGTTGGCCGACCAGGTCATCTCGTCGACAATCACCACGTCGGGCCCGGCGTCGGCGACGGCGGCGCCGCAGGGGCGGCGGCCGTCGACGTAGCCGGCGACGCGGACGCCGCTCGCGCCACGAAAGCTGCGGCGGATCGCCTCGGCGGCGAACCCGTTATCGGTGACGATGACGACCAGCATCAGGCAGCGTCCTCCGGCGGGCCGCCGAGCCAGGTTGGGCAGCTGCCGCGCCGCGAGCGGGCGAAGCGTGCGAGCAGGACCACGTTGTCCGGCGTCTCAGAGGCGTCCGGCTGGTACGGCAGATGCGTGTTCGTCCACGCCACGACGTCGATCGGCCTGCGGAGTGCGGAGTCCCGGAACGGCAGGACCGTCGCGTTCTCTTCCTGGAGCACGATGCGTCCTCTCAGTCAGGCCGCAAGCGCGGCAGGGTTGGCGGGGGCGTCGAGGTGGTGCTCGCTGACCACTTCGGCAAGGACGAGACCGAGCGTGTCGGCGCCGGCGGTGGCCGGCACGACGGCGCTCGCGCCGGCCCGCAGGGCGTCGGCCAGCCAGCCGGCGTCCGGCCGCTCGGCGCGAACGACGATCCGAGCCTGGGGCAGCGTCTCGCGGATCTCCTCGATGCGCTGCATTGCCAGGCGGGGCCAATGCATCTCGTCGACGAGGACGAGGTCAGGGGCGCAGCGGGCCAGTGCGCGCCCGATCGGAGCGTGACCGTGGCAGTGGCGGACGATGCTCACGCGAGAGAGCGTCGAGACGCTGCGCGTCATCTCCTCCATCGCGACTCCACTGTCAGCCACCAGCGCGATGCTGATCACGGCGACACCTCCGAGTTGAAGCGGCCTGAGGTCCGGTCGAGGTGCTGGCGGAGCGAAGCCAGGACTTCCTGGACGCTCTCGCGCTCCGCGGAGGCGAGGGCGCTCAGGAACGACGCGGTGTCCGAGAAGCCCTCGCTGTCGGCCTCGTACTCGAAGACGGGCAGGCGCGTGCTGAGGTCGAGCTTCGCGCTGAGAACCGCGAGCAGGTTCTGGAGCGTCGTGTCGTATGGATGCGCACGGCGCAGCTCGGCGAGACGCTGGGCAGTGCTGGTCTGTCGGGGGGCTTCGGCCACGGCCCCCACCTTCTTCTCAGGAGATCTCC
>Ga0190275_10001070_pt1 | contig 21041 bp, 18 predicted proteins | sample Popmic550T_FD_133745 | JGI IMG/M metagenome (GOLD analysis project Ga0190275, IMG submission 133745) | Populus adjacent soil microbial communities from riparian zone of Yellowstone River, Montana, USA - 550 T | ecosystem: Environmental > Terrestrial > Soil > Riparian zone > Trees stand | place...
CGGTTTTCGGGAGTTACAGCTCGTGGAGATCGGCTGGATGCTGGCGGAGAAGAGGCTCTCCAGGAGCCAAAAATTGTGATCTATCCTGAGCAGCCGACGGGAGGACCCGCGCCGAGACGAGGGGCCCGCGACCTGCGTGCCCCTGAGCGCGGGCCCGTGCCCTGGGCTCCCGCGTCACTTGGGCAGGACGCGGGTCACCCAGTGAGTGGAGGGGGCAGTAGCTCCTTAGCGGCGCTGTCCGAAGATGCGCAGCAGGGCGAGGAAGAGATTGATGAAGGCCAGGTACAGCATGAGCGCGCCCACGATGCTCGCAGTGGCGGTGCTGCTGTAGCCCGTGGCTGCGTGCATCTCCCGCAGCTTCTGCGTCTGGTAGGCCGTCAGGCCTGCGAAGACGATGACGCTGGCGCAGGCGATGACGAAGCCCAGCATGTCGCTGCCCATGAAGATGTTCACCACACCGGCAATGAGCACGCCTACCAGACCCATGAAGAGGAAGGAGGCCCAGGCGCTCAGATCCTTCTTCGTGATCGTCCCGTAGAGGCTCATCGCGCCGAATGCGCCGGCCGTCATGAAGAAAGCCTGAGCGATGGAGCCGGAGGTGTAGCGATAGAAGAGGAGGGACAGCGTCAATCCGGTGAGTACTGAGTAGCCGATGAACATCAGAGCGGCTACGGGGCCGGACAGCCTGGGCGCCACCATCGAGAGCACGAAGACGAGGCCCAGCTCCGCGAGGACCAGCGGGAAGTACCAGTTGATGACCACATTCCGCACCGACTCGTTGCTCACGGTGAAGAGCGCCACCATGCCGGTAATCCAGAGGCCGGCGAACATCCAGCCGTACACGCGCGACATGAATGCGCGCCGAGACTCCTGTACGAGGGTGGCATTGGCCGTCTCCGCAGTGGAGGTCTGCCATCCGTTGGTTTCCCAGGCCATGATCGAGCTTTGTCCTTTCCTGCGCCGGGAGCACCCCGGCGCGATGCGCCTCTCTATATAGCGCGAAGCGGGAGGCGCAGCTCACCTCTCTCCCCCCACCTCAGGGGGAGGCCTGACGAGCCTGTCGTACTCCTAGTGGAATTCGCGGTTAGCGAAAGTGGTTGCCGGCCAGGGGGCTCGTCGCGGGCACCTTGGTGGCTGGACTCGGGGCCTTGCGTACGGCGACGCGCGTGCCCTTGTACCAGGGGATGGTGGTCTTCGCGTCCGTGTACGGCGACGTCAGGTGGTTTGCCGTCCCGCGCGGGTGGTACTGGAGGGCGAAGATGAGGCCGGGCTTCGGTGCATCCGTCACGTGCACCTGGAAGTTGCTGCTGCCCTCTTCGTTGTAGACCTCCACCATGTCACCGGCCTTCACGCCGAGCTTCTTCGCATCCTCCGGATGGATCTCGACGTAGGGGAGGGGGACCGCTGCCATCTTCTGGGCAATGTGCTGGTCGTGGTAGCCGGTCTGCCAGATGTGCTGGTTGCGGCCCGTGGTCAGCCAGAAGGTGTACGTCTTCTCCTTGCCGCCCTGGAAGTACTTGGCCACCTCGGCGGGGAAGCCGCTCCAGGGATCGGTGCCGTACCACTTGAACTTGCCATCCGGTGTGCCGAAGCGCTTGCCGTACCGCCGCGGGGTGCCGACCAGCGCCCCCGTGGCCGGGTCCTTGCGAACAGGCGTCTGAATGCCCTTCTGCCCCAGCGAGCGGAGCAGCGCATAGGTCACACCCTTGTAGGTCTCACACGGCAGAGACTCGGCCCCCTTCTCGTCGAGGGTGTTGTCCGGGAACTCCTGTGCGCCCGCCTGGAAGACCTCCTCGTCCGTCTTCCAGCTGAAGCCGGAGAACTGCTTGGCCTGCTCCGCCTTGCCGGCCTTGGTGTAAGCCTCCTCGAGCTTTCGCGCGGTGAGCGCGAGGATCTCCCAGTCCGGCTTGGCCTGGCCCGGCGGATCCATGAAGCGCTCGTACAAGCGCAGCAGCCGGCTGTTGCAGTTGATGGAGGTGAGGTTCATCTCTCCCCACCCGGCGGCGGGCAGGACGAGGTGCGCGTCACGGGCCGTCTCCGTCAGATAGAGATCGGACACCACCATGAATAGCCCGCTCGATGAGGCGAGGGCGGAGAGCACCTGCTCCACGCGCTTGGCGGGGGCGGTGCTCTTGACGGCGGAGGCGATCGCGCGGGTCAGCGCGGAGGTGCGAGCGTTGATGCTCTTGCGGAACTGCTGGGAGCGCGGCGTGGTGAGGTATGGGTTGGTCCCGATGACCCAGTAGAACTTCCCGTTGCCCTCCATGAGGTACTTGTCCACGTTGGGAGGCGGGCGCACGCCCGGGTATCCGGGGCGGACATAGCCTTCCTGGTGGCCTCCCTGGCGCCCGCAGCCCGTGCCCTCGCGCCCGATGTTGCCTCCCAGCACGGCCATCTGGACCAGGGCGGCGATGGTGTCGTAGTTGCGCTGGTTCCAGATCATCCCCTTCTCGTAGATGATCAGGGACCGTCGGCGGAACTTGTCGCTCTTGGGCTTGGCCATCCACTCCGCGGCCTTCTCGATGTCGGCCCGAGGGACACCCGTGATCTTCTCCGCCTCCGCGAGGAAGGCCGCATAGGCCGTCTCGGTCATCAGGGACTTGGCCTGGTAGTCGGCAAACGTCGTGGTGTCGCTGCGCTGATCGATCATGCTGCGATCGGCATAGCCCTTCTCCCAGATGACCCGCGCCACCGCGTTCGTGAGCACGACATCGGTGCCCAGGTTCGGCCGCAGGTGCAGGACGCGCTCGGCGGCGAGCGACTGGGGGATGGCCACGGACGACGTCTTGCGCGGATCGACGACGATCATGCGCATCGGCTCGAGGGGCTCTCCCGCGGAGAACACCTTTTTCTTCTCCGCCTGAGTCTGGGACTGGAAGTTGGGGAGCATGTGCTCGGTGTAGAAGACCGAGGCCGTCTCATAGGAGTTGGCCCCCCACAGCACGAGCGTGTCGCACAGGCGCGCATCCTCGGCCGTGTAGTGCAGCTCGTGCACGCCGCGATCCCGGCTGCCCCAGACCTCGGAGTTGTAGGCGGGCCGGTTGTGGATGGCGACGTTCTTCATCTGCAGGCCCGTGAAGAAGAGCTTGCCGATGGCGTAGTTGTTCTCGAAGCCGCCGCCACCACCCCCGTGATCGGTCGCCTTGGCGCACAGCGCATCCGGGCCGAACTTGTCGGAGACCCCCTGGATGACCCCCGCGAGCACGGCGACCGCCTCCTCCCAGGAGATGGGCACCAGCGCCTTGCCCACGCGCAGCAGCGGGGTCTTCAGGCGCTCGCGAGTCGGCCGCGCACCCGAGTACGTCGTCAGCGCGTTGGTCGCGCCGCGGCTCGAGTGATCCCTCTTCAGGTTGATGGGCGAGTCCGCCGCGGGGACGATGGCCACGTTCATGTGCTGGCCGTTCGCGCTCTGGATGAGCGCGTGCATGCTCTCGGTGTAGCAGAGGCCCTCCAGCGCGACCTGGGGCTGCGAGAGATCGACGCCGAAGGCGTTCTTCTCCGGGCTCAGCCCGCCAGACTTGCCTACGGGCCAGGTGTAGACGACATAGCCGCAGCCCACCGTGCAGTACTGGCAGACGGTGTTCTGGGCCTTCGCGTCTTTGGGAGGAATGGGAAGTGAATCGCGCCGCTCGTAGACGGACATGGGGCTTGCTCGCTCTGTAGGGCTGAGGAACGGGGAGGGAAGCTAGGACTTGTTCTCGATGCGGCCCCAGATGAGTCCGTCGATCCCCTCTGCGAGGATGTCACCGGCCTCATCGATCCGCAGCCGGATCTGGGGCAGGTACTCGGTGGCGAGCCCCTGGTAGCACTGCCCGTTCACGGCGGGATCGAACTGGGAGAAGTGGCACGGACACACGAAGCGGCTCTCCTGGAACTTCACCGGACAGCCCATGTGAGTGCAGAGGCTGGAGAAGGCGACGATGTCCTTGTCCTTGCCGACTCCTCCCTGCGCCGGACGCCCCAGCTTCACGAGGTAGGAGGGGGCATTGTCATCCGGATACGAGAAGGAGAGGGGCTCTCCCGTCTTGAGGTCCGACGCCTTCGCGATCTTGGTGACGGGGTACTTCCGCTCTGTGAGCTGCGCCAGCGCGGTCCGCGAGATGCCGGTGGCCGTGGTCGTCACTGCGGCCACGGTGATGAACTCCCTGCGATTGAAGCTCATGATGGATACTCCCCTGGGAGGGGCCCGAGCCGAGCGGCCTCTAACAGGGGATTATTCCGCGAAGTCGGTCCTGTCTGGCAACCGGCACCCACGCTTGACAAACGCTGCGGGTGCGCTCACCCGAGCCAGTGGGGCAGGTTGAAGAAGAGGCCGAGCCCCAGGCCAAAGTTGAAGTGACCGTAGAGGCTCGTCTTGAGCGGCTTCATGTGAGGAGGCCCCTTCTTCCCCATGACGCCGAACCCGTAGGACGGGAAGAGGACGAACCAGGCGAAGACGCTCGTGAAGACCCCATAGATGATCGCAAAGACGATGTTCGTGACAGGCAGGCCTGTGGCCTGGGCCAGCAGCACGAAGAACACCGCCAGCGTCCCACCGATCAGGTAGTGGGTGAGCTCGCCGATGACGAGCTCCCCCTTGGCGGCCGGCGCCTTGCGGATGTCCGCCAGGAGGAACTCCCCGCGCACCAGGCGAGTGACCCACCGGCCCAGCATCGAGGGCCTGAACTGCGCGACCAGCTCCAACTTCGCACCCAGGAAGTTCAGCAGGTCCATCAGGAGGGTGGCGCACATCCCCACCACGAAGGCTTTGATCAGCGCACCGGAATCCATGGGCTCATCCTCTTTCACAGTCCGCAGGCTGTCACTGCGAATCATATGAAGAAACTTGATTGCGACGAGCGAAGAAGCATGGCAAAATTCCAGCTTCCACGATTTTCCATTCCTTGGGAGGGGATGACATGAAGAAGAGCGGTATGGCGCTTGCAGTGGGTCTGGCTCTTGGGTTCCTCATGGGCATGACGGGAGGGCCCCGGGTGGCGCAGGCTGCCGAGAAGAAGGGTGAGACCCCTCGTCCCGCAGCTTGCTGCGCGTCCGCAGGCAACGGCTGCTGCGCGGGCTAGGCAGCCCAGCGCTGGTGCAGCGGCTGTTGGCAAGCACCTGACGGCCGCTGCGGTTTCTGTGTGAGCTTTCCCTCGAGGGCGGCAGGTCCGAGAGAATATGCAAGGCGACACCGAAGAGCCGAATACCTGTTGTGGAAGCGACTTGATCTCGCCGGCCGTGGCGGCCGTTGAGGTGTCGCAGGCGAGTCGCTTCTTCAAGGCGCTCGGTGATGAGATGCGCCTGCGCATCATCGCCCTCCTCTCGCACGGAGAGCTGTGCGTCTGTCACATCGAGGAAACCCTGGGGCTGGCGCAGTCCAACGTCAGCCACCACCTGTCTGTCCTCCGTCAAGCGGGGGTGGTTGAGCCCCATCGAAGTGGGAAGTGGGTGTATTACCGGCTGGTGCCCCAGGTGGATGAGGTCCGCCGGGAGCAGCTCCGCGCGCTTACCGCCATCTATCGACGGTACGATGGGCTGACCAAGGAAGTAGAGCGGCTCCTGCGATCGCGGGGAGCCATCTCGTGCCGGACTCCCCCAGAGGACATTCCTCCACTGGTGGGATGAGCACGGGAGATAACTCGTAGCTCGACGCTCTTGGGCCTGCCCTCGGCGCCTGGCGTGTCTGCGCTGGAGCAGTTGCCTTGCGGTGCCACGCATTGGCCGCAGGCCCTTCTTTTTTTTGGGTGAGGCCCTCATGAAAACGGTCATCTTTGCCTGTGTCCACAATGCTGGGCGCTCACAAATGGCAGCAGCCTTCTTCAACACGCTGTCTGACCCGCAGAAGGCGCGTGGGGTGTCGGCCGGCACGCAGCCTGGCCCGCGCATCCACCCGGAGGTGCAAGCCGTCATGACAGAGGTCGGAATCGATCTGTCGGGCGCGCAGCCCAAGCTGCTCACGGATGAGCTGGCAGAAGGGGCCCACTGGTTGATCACCATGGGCTGCGGCGATGCCTGTCCCTATGTGCCGGGACTCAAGCGGGACGACTGGCCGCTCGAGGATCCCAAGGGCAAGTCGTTGGAGCGGGTCCGCCAGATCCGCGACGACGTCCGCGCTCGTGTCGTGAAGCTCATTGCTCAGGAGGGGTGGGCCCCGTAGCGCAAGATCGCGACGAGGCCCAGCTCGCTCAGCCCTGAGAGGGCTGAGCGGTGATCCACCTGGACTGCAGGGACTACAGCTGCTTGTAGGCGAGGTAGAAGTCCACGAACTCGTAGGGCTCCGTCTCCCGCTTCTTGAGCGTCTCGGCGTTCAGCGGCGGGACGACGATGACCTTGTCCCCCGGCCTCCAGTTCGCCGGCGTCACGACACCCTTCTCGGTGGTGGTCTGGATGGCATCCACCAGCCGGATCACCTCCTCGATGTTCCGCCCGTTGGTCAGCGGGTAGTAGATGAGCGCGCGGACCGTGCGCTTGGGGTCGATGATGAAGAGCGCCCGCACGGTGGCGGTGCTGTGGGCGTTCGGGTGGAGCATGCCGTACTTCGCAGCCACGGTGCCGTTGTCCGCGATCAGCGGGAAGGGCAGCTCGACGCCCATCTTGTCCTTGATGTTCTTCAGCCAGGCCATGTGGGAGTGGATCGAGTCGATCGACAGGCCCAGGAGCTTGACGTTGCGCTTGGTGAACTCGTCCTGGCGCTTGGCGAACGCGCTCATCTCCGTGGCGCAGATGGGGGTGAAGTCCGCCGGGTGCGAGAAGAGGATCACCCAGTGGTTGTCCTGCCAGGCGCTGAACTTGATCTCGCCGTGCGTGGTGTTGGCCGTGAAATCGGGAGCCAGCTCCCCGATGCGGGGCAGGCTGGTCGTGGTCTCTGGTGTCACAACAGATGACATCTAGCTTCTCCAGGTGAGGGTGGGTTCTCTCGCTTGCAAGGACGCAGGCGACTCTACAGCGTGACTGCTCAACGGAAAGGGACTTTCAACGGCTCTGCTCAGGCCGGCTTCTGCTTGCTCTTCTCGAACTCTTCGACCTTGCGGCGGACTTCCACCATGTCGATGCCCTGCGCCTGCTTGATCAGATCCTCGAGGGCCGCGGCAGGGATGGCGCCGGGCTTGGAGTAGAGCATCACCCCGTCACGGAAGAGCATCAGCGTGGGGATGGAGCGGACAGCAAAGCGCTTCGAGAGGGCCTGCTGATCCTCGGTGTTGATCTTCCCGAAGACCATGTCCTTGTACTTCTCGGACGCGCTCTCGAAGACGGGAGCGAAGACCCGGCAAGGCCCGCACCAGGTGGCCCACCAGTCGAGCAGCACAATCCCGCTGCGCTTGGTGATCTCTTCAAAATTTGCCTCAGCGACCTCGATAGTTGCCATCGTTTCTTCCTGTGTTCGGACTACGCCAATGACGCTGGAGTGAAGTTCATGACCCGGCTGTACGCCTCGGCTTGAGGCTCTGGGGAAGCCGTCAATCCGGGACATATGCAGAGATCTTGATGGGAGGTTCTTATTAGCGTGGATGGATTGGCGCGATCAACGGAACCGTCGAGGCCCGTGGAACTTTCCCCAGTGGATTCAAAGGGGAAAGGGCGCTCCAAGCGGCTGATTCAGCTCCAGGCGGAATTTTCGCGCACTGGAGAAATCTGCCTGCCAGTTCACTCGAGCTGCAGTCCGCAGTCGCTGCACGCGCCGTTGACGAGCGGGGCGGCGGTGCCACAAGCAGGGCAGGGGGGCTCCTCGTTCTCCGCGCGGTAGGCGCTCAAGGGCTGGAGCGGCAGCCCCTCACGCTCCATGCTCTCCAGCCAGCTCTGCTGGAGCAGGCCCGTCACCTGGGGTGCGTCCTCTTTGCGGACGAGGATCTGGAACTTGGGAGCGCAGCCCGGGCTGGGGCAGGCTTCGCGGTGCATCAGGGCGGGCACACCCGCGGCCAGGCACGACTGCATCAGTGAGCGGGCGTCCCGGATCGGGGCCTCGTAACAGGCCACGAGGTCGGCATCCCTCAGTGTCTTCTCAGCCTCTTGCTCTGTCATGGGGCTCAAGTGAAGCGCACCGGGGCCATGGCTGTCCAGGATGACTTCCTGGCTCGCGCTCCGCCCCACCGCACGAGCCCAGGCGCGCGGTATAACCTGCTCCCCATCGTGCACCTTCTCTCCTCGCGAGGTCCCTCCTCATGGCACAGCCCTCCTCGTTGACCCCCTACCTGTTCTTCACGGGCAAAGGCGGGGTAGGCAAGACGTCGCTTGCCTGCGCGACGGCCATTCGCGCGGCCGACGCGGGCAAGCGCGTGCTGCTCATCAGCACGGACCCTGCCTCCAACCTCGACGAGATGCTGGGGGTAGCCCTCTCGCGCCAGCCCACACCCGTTCCAGGAGTCGCGGGGCTGATGGCGCTCAACATCGATCCGGAGGCCTCTGCCGAGGCGTATCGGGAGCGAGCCCTCGCGCCCTACCTCGGCAAGGCCCCCGAAGCCGAGGTGGAGAAGATCCGTGAGGAGCTGTCCGGCGCCTGCACCATCGAGGTCGCCGCCTTCGACGAGTTCTCGGGGCTGCTCGATGAGACGTGGCGCCAGCAGTTCGACCATGTCGTGTTCGACACCGCCCCCTCGGGCCATACGCTGCGGCTGCTCAGCCTGCCGCGGGCCTGGACCGACTTCCTCGATCACAACCCCCGGGGGGCCTCGTGCCTCGGACCGCACTCGGGGATGGCGATGCAGCGTGATCGCTTCGCCGCAGCCCTCGTGGCCCTCACCGATCCCCGCATGACGACGGTCGTCCTCGTCACCCGGCCGGAGCGCTCGGCGATCCGGGAGGCGGAGCGGACCTCCAGCGAGCTGCATGCCCTGGGGCTGAGCCACCAGCGCCTGATCCTCAACGGGACCTTCCAGGCGACGGATCGCTCGGATCCCATCGCCGTGGCCATCGAGGAGCGAGGCCGGCGCGCGCTCGCCGGGATGGAGCCCGCGCTGCGCGCGCTGCCGACCGAGGAGGTGCCGCTCAAGACCTTCAACATGCTCGGTATCGAGCGGCTCCGGGCCCTGCTGGCTCCCTCGCAGCCAGCTCCCAGCCCGGACCTGGAGGCGCTGCCGCCGCTCCCCGCGGGCTCGCTCTCGGGGCTCGTGGACGAGCTCTCCGCGCCCGGCTCCGGCTTCATCCTCGTCATGGGCAAGGGGGGGGTGGGGAAGACGACGATCGCCTGCGCCATCGCTGCGGAGCTTGCCGCTCGAGGCCACCGCGTCCATTTGAGCACCACGGATCCAGCGGCCCATGTCGCCGGCACCCTCGAGGGCACCCTCCCCAACCTGGAAGTCAGCCGGATCGATCCCAGCGCTGAGACTCAGGCGTACACCGAGAAGATCTTGAGCCGGAAGGGCAAGGATCTCGACGAGGAGGGCCGCGCCCTCCTCCGAGAGGATCTGGCCTCCCCTTGTACCGAGGAGGTGGCCATCTTCCACGCGTTCTCACATCTCGTGGCGCAGGCGCGCTCCAAGTTCGTGGTGCTCGACACGGCTCCCACCGGCCACACGCTGATGCTGCTCGATGCCACCGGCGCCTACCACCGGCAGATGACGCGTGAGCTGAAGTCCGCGGGCGCCAGGTTGATCACGCCCTTCATGCGGCTGCGCGATCCGGCCTACACCCGGATTCTCCTGGTCTCCCTCCCCGAGACGACGCCCGTCTCAGAGGCCGCGCACCTCCAGAAGGATCTGCGGCGCGCGGGGATCGAGCCCTGGGCGTGGCTGATCAACAACAGCCTGCTCGTCAGCGGGAGCAGGGATCCCCTCCTGCGCGCGCGGATGAGGGCCGAGGCCGAGCAGGTGGCCCGGGTGAAGCGCGACCATGCCCAGCGCGTGGCGCTGATCCCATGGGTCCCCGAGGAGCCCGTGGGGGTGGAGCGGCTCCGCGCGCTGGTGGCCCAGGCTGCCCCCGAGGCCGGCACACCCACTCCGGATCCTGCCCCGGCGCTTGCTCACTCGCCTCGCGTGTAGCCGGTGGCCAGCGGGGGCCGCGCCGGAGGCTTCGTCCTTCCGAGGTCATGCTGGACTCGCGGGTGCGGCGCTGTCTCACCTTGCGAGAGGCGCAATCCACGTACGTGGGTAATTCCGTGGAAGCGCACGACGGGGTAGAACAGGGGCATGCTTCTTCCGGGTGCCCCCCTCACCGGCCTGTTCGTGCTCGCGCTTGCGCTGGCGGCCCCTGCCGCTCGTGCCCAGGAAGGGCAGGGGAAGATGGAGCTGGATCTCTCCGACTCTGCCCCGAAGCAGGAAGGGCAGGGGAAGATGGAGCTGGATCTCTCCGACTCCGCCCCGAAGCAGGAGGGGAAGATGGAGCTGGATCTCACCGACTCCGCTCCGAAAATGGGGCCCTCTGGCGAGTTCAGCATGGACCTGACCAGCGAGCTCACCAAAGCGGAGCTGCTGCCGCGCGTGGTGCTGATGGGACTGGACATGCCGCAGCGCTCAGGCACCGCGATCGCCACCAAGTGGCTGAAGCGGCTCTACGCCGCCATCCGGACCAATGAGCAGTGGGTGCTGAGTGCCCCGCCGAAAGAGGTGCGCGAGAAGCTGGGCGGAGGCTACTCGGCAGCGCTGCGCTGCCAGGAGTCCTCATGCCTGGCGGAGTCCGCCGAGACGCTCGAAGCGGACATGCTCGTCACCGCGCGCCTGACGCTGGAGGACAAGGCGTGGACGCTGCGGCTGTGGACGTACGATCCAGACCACGGCAGGGTGGAGATGGATGTGCTCACAGGGCGCTCGCCGCGGGATCTGAAGTTCCAGAAGGCGGGCGCGAGGCTGCTGGCCCGGCGGATCAAGGGACTGGCCCGGCCCCGCTCGATCCTCAAGGTGTTCGTCAACGTCCCGCAGGCGGTGGTGCGTCTGGGGGAGAGGACGCTGGGCGTGGGCAGCATCGAGGCCCGCGTGGCGCCGGGCGAGGCGAACCTCACCGTGGACGCGGACGAGTACTCCTCCTTCACGAAGACGATCACCCTGAGCCCGGGCGAGAGGAACTCGGTGGAGGTGTACCTCGAGTCGTCGGGCCCGGCGCCTGAAGGTCCCTCTGACATCGAGGTGGCGCGGCGAGGGGCCTCCCTGCCCGCCATCTTCAGCCGACCGGCGCTCTATACGGCGGTGGTGGGAGTGTTGGCGGTAGGCGCGGGCTTCATCGTCCGCCAGCAGGCCCGGGAGATCGCCAACCGCGCCGAGGACGCGGACGGCGACGGTATCGCGGACATCACCCGGCGCGAGCGCCTGGAAGGGCGGGACAAGGCCAACCTCTCCACGGCGCTGGTAGCAGGGGGCACTGCGGTGGCAGGTGGCAGTGCGCTGTGGATCTACCTCATGCCTGTGCAGGGCGAAGCTCCGAGGGCCGCTCCTGGCGTGGCCTCCGGCGGCGCCAGCGGCAGCTCCACCGCGCTCCATCTCTTCCTGGGAGGAACCTTCTGAACCGGACCGTCATGCCCCCTCTCTCCCGAGTGCCCTCACTCCTTCGCTCGTCCGCAGCGGGTGCTCCCGGGCTGCTGCTGCTCCTGAGCCTCACCACGCAAGGGGGCTGTACCCGCGCGGCGACGGAGCCGGCGGTGAAGAAGCAGGAGACGCCCGTGGCGGTGCCTCAGGCGACAGGGGCTGCCTTGGCCCCGGCGTCCGAAGGGGCGGCGATGTATGCCCGCTACTGCGCGCTCTGCCACGCGGCCGACGGCTCGGGCTATGCGGCGGACAACGCCAACTCCCTGCGGGCCGAGAGCTTCCTGGCCACCGCCTCCGACGAGTTCCTCCGGTGGGGCATCGCCTATGGCCGGCCTGGCACGCCCATGGCCGCCTTCAGCCGCGAGCAAGGCGGCCCGCTCGGTCCCGCCGAGATCACCACCCTGATTGCCTACCTGCGCAACCTGCGCCCCGTCCCCCGGCTGGCCCTGGAAGAGCAGCGGGTGGAGGGGAGCTCCGAGGCCGGGCAGCGTGTCTACGCGGAGCACTGCGCCTCATGCCACGGCAGCAAGGGGGAGGGCGGCAAGGCCGTGAGCTTGAGCAATCCGGTGTTCCTGGCCACCGCCAGCGACGGCTTCATCCGCCATGCGATCGCCCAGGGCCGCAGCGGCACGCCCATGAAGGCCTACGCGGGGAGCCTCGCGGCGGAGCAGCTGAACGATGTGACAGCCTATATCCGGAGCTGGGCGCGCACCCTCCAGCTCCCGGGGCCGGTGGCCGAGCTGCCTCCCGCTCCGACCCAGCTGGTGATCAACCCCGAGGGGCCCGCTCCGCGCTTCTCACCGCTGCGTGAGGGCCGGTTCGTCCCTGCCGATGAGGTGAAGGCCGCGCTGCAGGCCGGCGCGCGCATGGTGCTGCTCGACGCGCGCCCCACCTCCGACTGGCTCAAGTCCCACATCCCAGGGGCACTGCCCGTCCCCTTCTATGATCCGAAGAAGATGATCGAGACGCTCCCGCGGGATGGGACGTGGATCATCTCCTACTGCGCCTGCCCCCATGCCGCCTCGGGGAAGGTGATGGACACGCTGCGCGCGCAGGGCTTCAGCAACACGGCGGTGCTCGACGAGGGCGTCCTCGTGTGGGCCACTCGCGGCTACCCGATGACGCTGGGCCGGACCGAGCCCTGAGCTCCGCCGGCTGATCAGAACCCGTACTGCAGCGCGGCGTACGCGTTGGAGTTGTTCTGCAGCTGGTTGAGGAAGGTGTGGTCGTCGACGCCGAGGAAGAAGTTTCCGCCCACCGCCAGGGAGCAGCAGTCCGCGACCTTGTAGCTGACGCTGGGGTTCAGGTACCCATCCTTGTCGCTGGGGCTGTACACCGCGAGCAGCGAGGCCCTCATGCTCTGGCGGAACAGCATCTTGCTGACGCGCAGCGTGAGCAGGTGGCGGAACTCGTCCCGGGCCGGAGCGCCCTCTTGCAGCGTGCTCAGGTAGGCGGCGTAGTGCGGCAGGTACTCCACGTAGTACTGCGCCCAGAAGTTCAAGTCCGTGGCGATCGCGGGCAGCTGGCGCTCATAGCCCACCACCGCGCGAGCCTCGCTGTTGCTGATCAGGGGGTTGTCGCCGGTCTTGTCCTCGAGCGAGTGGTAGTAGGCCGCCTCGGCGCTGGCGATGCCACCGAAGAACCCGGTTCGGTAGCTCGCGCCAAACACGTTGAGCCGGGGGAAGATCGCCTTGCCCGCCTCCGGGTCGAAGCCGCCAGGGCTCTTCCAATAGCCACGGTAGCCGTAGGCCGCGAGCTCCGCGCTCCCCACGTTGAGCGAGAACCGCGCGTGCATCTCGTTGTCGATGAACCACTCGTCCAGGGGCGTCACCTGGGCAATCGCATTCTGGCCCGCGAGCTGCCCCATGTTGCCGTTGTAGTAGGACAGGCGCCTGCCGGTGATGAACCGATCGGGGTTGAAGCGGGGAACGTAGATGAAGTCGAGGTTGCCCAGGGGCGTGAACCAGCTCGTCTTCACCGCGTCCGAGGGCGCCTTGAGGTAGGGGATGTCACGCCCCGTGAAGAACGCCTCGAAGTCCTTGGGGAACAGATCGTTCAGGAAGATGAAGTCCGCCGTGCCCCAGGTGAGGGCTTGCCGTCCGATCTTGACGTCGAGGAAGTCGAGCGGGGTGAAGCCCAGGCTGGCGTCGCGCAGATCGATCGGGCCCTGGCCGTAGCGGAGATCCACCTCGTCTCCGGTCTCGACCTGGTCCAGCAGGAAATCACTGGTGACCTTGAGGATGACCTCCGAGAGCTCCTGCTCGATGCTGAGCTGCAGGCGCACCTCGGAGAGGATCGATCGTTCCTCAAAAGGGTCGTCCTGGACGCGCACGCCATTGCGCAGGTCGACGAACCCGCTCAAGCCGAGCGTCTCGAGCAGGCTCGACTCTTCCTCCTCCTCCTCGAAGGTGACATCGTCGTCACTGATGGGCAGGCCGCCACCGGGAGTGCTGCTGTCCAGCCCCGGGGTGAGCGCCAGATCCTCATCTCCGCCATCATCGGCGCTGTCGCCCAGGCCTGCGGGAAGCTCCGCGTCCTCGCCGTCGCCGGCATCGCTGTCGCCCAGGCCCGCGGGGAGCGCCACGTCACTCCCGCCCGTCCGAGGGCTGTCGCCCAGGCCCGCGGGGAGCGGCACGTCACCCCCGCCCGTCCGAGGGCTGTCGCCCAGGCCCGCGGGGAGCGGCACGTCACCCCCGCCCGTTCGAGGGCTGTCGCCCAGGCCCGGGGGAAGTGCCACCTCGCCACTGCCGGACGAGCCACCTGGGGAGCCGCTGCCGAGCCCCGGGGGAAGTGCCACCTCACCAGTGCCCGGCTTTGTGTTCCCAGGCTGAGTGCCCGTGTCCACCATCTCGCCGCTGTCGTCACCCGCCTCCGGATCCTCCAGATCCTCAGGGCCCGAGGGATCGTCCGCCGGATCCGTGCCGAGTGGAGCCTCCGGATCCAGGTCCTCCTCCTCTACGGGAGGAGGCTTGACCGGCTTCTTGACCGTCTTCGTGCCCGGCTTCTTGATCGTCTTCGTGCCCGGCTTCTTGACCGTCTTCGTGCCCGGCTTCTTGACCGTCTTCGTGCCCGGCTTCTTGACCGTCTTCGTGCCCGGCTTCTTGGGCTTCTTGCCTTTACCCCGGGGCTGGGACGTCTCGGTCCCCGCCTCGGTGCCTGCTTCGGTTCCTGCTTCGCTCTGGGCCTGGGCCACGCCGCCCCAGGCCCCGAACGTCAGGGCGACCACGAGCACTACCACCTGCCAGACAGCACGCCCTGGGGGTGCGAATCCTACTTGGGCGCCAGTGCTCGGGGTCGTCATCTCTCTCTCTTAGCGGCTAGGAAGGGCCGCGGCTCACTGCAGGTACTGCTTCGGCGGGTTCCGGAGGTACCGCTCGCTGAAGATATCCTGAGGAATGCCGACGTTGTACTTGACCTTGCTCATGGTGACCTGGGTGTATCCACCGGTGGTCAGATCCTTCATCACCTGCACCATGGTCGTCGGGAAGCCCTGGATGGTCTCCACCTTCTCCGCCTTGTACTCGCGGTACGCCTTGCCCTGCTTGTCGTAGAACTCGGCCTTCACGATAACGAAGGTCTTCTTGTGGACCCACATCTTGTAGGACGCGAACTCGACGTCCTTTGGTTCCTTGGGGGTGTTCTTGATCACGTAGAACTGGTCCGTGGTCTCCGCCAGCTCGTGCGTGTCAGCCCCGATGTGGCGGCCGGAGATGTCCTCGTAGAGGAAGTTCGAGCCCACGAAGCTGGTGCGCTTGTCCGCGGAGGCGATGCGCTTGACCAGATCGAGCGCCGGCAGGTACAGCCACCGGTCATCGTCCGCGCCCACCTTCTTCCACACCAGGAACCCGGTCTTGTTCACGTCGGCGGGGCGGGTGAAGTACACGTAGTAGCGCTGGTTGCCGCAGTAGTTGGCGCGCTTGGCCTCGGGGACGGAGTCCGGCGTCGGGTCGTTGATCCGCATCATCGAGAACTCGCGGGTCTGCTTGCGGCCCTGACCATCGACGATGGTCATGGTCATCTCGCCGCGCGCATCGTTCCCAGGGCAGTAGCCCGTGTGGTTGACCTTCTCGATGATCTCATCGATGGACGGCGCGCCCTGCGCCTGGGCCTGCGGGCTCCACAGGCTTACGGTGAGGGTGAGGACAGCGCCGAACGTTCCAGCGGTATGGATGGCTTTCATAAGGATGATTCACCTCTGACTGCGTGAGAGAAAACGGCGGCCCACGTCATGTGTGCCGCCGCCTTGCTTCAGGCCCAGGCCACCTCAGTGGATGGCCCGGGAATGGCTCCCGGCCGATCAGACCGAGGGCGACACTTCGACCTTGGCATCAGGCGAGCGCATGCGCATCACGACATAGGTCACGATGGTCACAACCACGGCGATCGCCGCGCCAAGCCCGGTGAGCTCCTGCGCGGTCAGGTCGGTGTACGAGGCCAGGGTGAGGGCGATGGTCCCACCCACCGAGATGCCCGTGGAGCCGGCCAGCCCCCACCGGGTACCGCCATGGCCCGCCATGATCCGCGGGCTGAAGAGCCACTTTTCCAGCACGCGCACCAGCGCGGGCATGAGGAGGAGGGTGGACACGCCGGAGACCAGCAGGATCGACGCCAGGAGCATGCCGACCGTGTTGTACGGGGTGAGGGGCGCCAGGAGCAGGGGGGTGAACCCCAGGGCCACCACGATGATGTTGCGCGTGATGGCGCGCGCCGGCTCACCGAAGATGGCGGCGTTGGCCGCCTCCCACGAGCCGTACTGCGCCCGGTAGGCCTGCGCCCGCGCCAGGAAGTGGATCGCGAAGTCGACTGCCAGGCCGAGTGCCAGGGACGAGAGCACCGCCACCGGCATGTCGTAGGCCTTACCGACCAGACCCACCACACCGTAGATGGCCACGATGGTCAGCGTGAGGGGCAGCATCGACAAGAAGCCCCACAGCGCGGAGCGGAGCATCCACGCCATCATCAGGAAGACGATGAAGAAGCTGCCGAGGAATGCCTGAAGCATGCCGACGACCATCTTGTCCTGCCAGATCACGTTGAGGTACGTGAGGCCGAACCACTCGGTCTTGAGGTTGTGCGGCGGCGGGTTGGCCGCCGTGAACGCCGCCATGGCATGGATCAGCTCCGACATGTCCTTGTTGTCACCGCTCTTGAGCTGAATCCAGATGCTCGTGCTGCGGTAGTCCGGCGTGACGAAGTGCCACAGATCATGGGGCCGGTGGCCCGTCTGGAAGGTGAGCAGCGTCTGCGCCACGGCTCCAGAGTTGTCCGGAATGCGGAACTGGGCCTGCTCTCCGAGCAGGAGATCGCGGTGGACCGTCTTGACCATGTCCGCCAGGGAGTTGGACTTGCCCACGACGTTGGTCTTGAGCATGTGCGCTTGCAGCTGCTCGATGTACCGCAGGACCACGGGATCCTTCATGACTTCGCTCTTCTGCAGCTCCGTGTCCAGGAACAGCCCGACGTGCTCCCAGGTCGGATCTCCGCTCTGCGCGGCCTTGTCCTTGACCTGCTTGGCCAGATCCTCCAGCGCCGCCGTGCGCGACTGAGCACGCTCGGCCGCCGGCGCCGCCAGGGCCTGCAGGTCCGCGAAGGCCTGCACCACCTGCGGGCTCTCGGCCTTGAGCGCCTCGGCGCGCTGCTGCCCCTGCGCGGTGAGATCGGCCAGGAACTTCTTGGAATCGTACTTCTCGTCGCGAGCGCTGAGTGCGAAGAAGGCCTCGTGCGTGCCGCCGAAGTGCTGGTTCAGCACCTCGTCCGCGACGCGGATCGGGTGATCCTCACCGAACCACTTGATGGGGTTGTCATTGACCACGAGCTTGGTGAGCCCATACCCGGCCACGGCCAGCACCACGAGCGAGAGCGCCAGGATCAGCTTGGCCTGGCTGTAGGTGGCCCTGCCCGTCCAGTGGAGCAGGCGTGGCAGCAGCCCCGTCCCACCCTCCTGCTGGCCCGCTGCCGCGTGGACAGCTCCGAACTTCTCGAGCTTCGCCGGGTTGATCATCATGATGTAGGCCGGCATGAACGTCACCGTGGCCAGCCATGCCGCCATCACGCCAATGGCCACGAAGGCGCCGAACACCTGCACGGGCGGGATCGGCGTGAAGATCAGCGACCCGAAGCCGGCCGCGGTGGTGAGCGAGGTGAACAACATGGGCGTGAACAACTCGTCCATCACGACCTTGATCGTCTTCTCCCGGTCCCGGGTCTTCTGGTAGCGGTCATAGAACTCGCTGAGGATGTGCACCGCATCCAGCACCGAGATCGGCATGATGAAGATCGGAATCAAGCTGTTCAGCACGTGGACCGGGTAGCCACAGATGATCAGCATGCCCATCGTCACCATGACGGCCACGTTGGCGATGATCATCGGCGCCAGCACGAGGTTGAGCTTGCGGAAGAAGATCAGCAGCAGGAAGAAGAGCATCATCATCGACACAGGGCCGGAGATGCCCATCTGCATGAACATCTCCACCCCGAAGACGTCCTCGGCCATGGGCAGGCCGGTGATCATGTACTTCTCCTTGGCGTTCAGCTCTTTGATCTTCCCGAGCAGCTCGTTGTAGACCCTGTGGCTGACGTGCTTGCTGGTGAGGGGGAGGAAGATCATGATGGACTTCCGGTCCTCCGAGACCATCGTGCCGTTCAGGAAGGGCAGGCGCGCGGCCCGCTCTCCAATGGCCCGGGCCTCCTCGGCCGTCTTCGGGGCCTCCTTCATCAGCCAGCTGAAGGTGACGACCCCGAGGCCGCCCTGCTCCATGTTGTCCACCATGGAGGGCGCGATCATGTCGGCCTCGATGATGCCGTGCTGCTTGCCGTCCTCTTCCCAGCGCAGGTTCCGGGCGAAGTCGGTCAGCTTGAGGATGTTGGCGAGCGTCTCCGGGTTGAACACCCCGTCCGGATGCTCCTCGTTGACCACGCCCACCACGGCCATCTCAGGGAGGTTGAACTGCTTCTTCATGTCCCGGTGGGTGACGCGAACAGGCTCGTCATACGAGAGCATGTTCTCCGGATCCGTATCCACGATCATCTTGTTGAGGAACGGGATGTCCACGAAGTTTGGAATCGCGGCGATGGCCGAGATACCGAACATGCTCAAGACCATCACCCAGGTGATGAGCTTGGGGCGGCGAAGAGAGACGTCAATCGACCAATCTTTGAAACTCATCCTGGCTTCCAGTCCTGTTGTCAGAGGGGGTTTTCACTACAGAGCTACAGAGCCGCTGTGCGAGCCGGGCTCGAACATCACGGGGGAGCTTCATTGCCGCTGCAGGGCTCACTGCAGACCACGCCGTGCTCGTCCGCCAGCTCCATGGCGGATCTCAGCCGAGCCAGCGCGTGAGCGATGGGGTCCAGCTCCGCTTCAGGCAAGAGCGAGACGAGGTGGTTCACATAAGCCGTTGAGCGCGAGTGGAGCGCTCGGGCCTCTTGCTGCCCGGTCTCCGTGAGGTGGATCAGCACACGCCGTCTGTCGCGCGTGTCGTGGATGCGCATGATGAAGCCACTGCGCTCCAGCCCATCAATGCACCGGCTCATCGCGCTGGTGGTGTTCCCGGCCAGCTCGGCCAGCGCGGAGACCTCCTTCTCTCCATCGAGGATCTCCTGCAGGATCAGCGCTTGGGGTACGCTCAAGGAGGTGCTGCATGCCTGATCCCGCTTGAACGCTCCGACCAGGCGGATGATGGCGAAGAGATTGTCAGCGAAACGCTCCTGGTCCGAGGACCCGAAGGGCTTCACCTCGCTGGGCTGTTCAAGGCTCACTCCAGCACTTCCTTCCCCACACTACGCACAGCGCTCAGGCCACTCGAGATCCAGTGTGGAGGCGGGGGCTCAGGCCTCCATGTGTTCACTGGAAAGCGCGACGCTTATATGGCGAAGATTGTTGCAGGATGCAACTACCAGGGGATGAATTCATTGCAGGGCTCAAGTAATTGAGCCCCTCATCCTGTGATTAACCCAGTAGAATCCGTAGTTTACAAAGGGGAGGTGCTCAGCGCCGCCTTCGGGGCGGGACCGAAGCGCAGCAGCAGATATCCCACCACCGCCGACAGCAGCGAGCCCAGGAGGATGCCCAGCTTGGCCTCGGCCAGCAGCTGCGGCTCGCCCGGAAACGCCAGCGTCGCCACGAAGATGGCCACCGTGAAGCCGATGCCCGCCACCACCGCCACCCCATGCAGCTGCGCGGCGGAGGCCCCTCCCGGCATGGGCGACACCCCTGTCTTCACCGCCACCCAGGTGAACAGGAAGATGCCCACCTGCTTGCCCACGAACAGCCCCACGATGATGCCCAGCGGCAGCGGCTTGGCCAGATCCGCCAGTGACATGCCCGCCAGCGAGATGCCCGAGTTGGCCAGCGCGAACAGCGGGACGATTCCGAACGCCACCCAGCCATGCCACAGGTGCACGAAGCGGTTGAGCGGCGGCTCGATGTCCTCCAACTGCTCTTCGATATAGAGGATCTGCGCGCTGCGCACCGCCTCGTCCTCGGGCTCCTTCAGCGTCCGGGAGATGTAGGAGGCCAGCTCGTTGAGCACCTCGCGGCCCCGGCGCACGGGAAGCGTCGGGATGAACATGCCCAGCACCACGCCGGACAGCGTGGCGTGGATCCCGCCGTGGTGCATGGTGTACCAGAGCGCTGCTCCCAGCAGCAGGTAGAAGATGCCGTTGCGCACGTAGAAGCGGTTGCACACCGCCAGTGCCACCACCACGCCCCCCGCAGCCAGCAGCCACTCCCCATGCACCCCCGTCCCGTAGAACAGGGCGATCACGATAATGCCGCCAATGTCGTCGAAGATGGCCAGCGCCGTGAGGAACACCACCAGCGCGTGCGACACCCGGCCCCGCAGCAGCGTCAGGCACCCGATGGAGAAGGCGATGTCCGTGGCCATGGGGATGGCCCAGCCCGCCGCCGCCGGCGTGCCCGCGTTGAAGATCAGATAGAGGCCCGCGGGCACCAGCATGCCCCCCATCGCCGCGATCAGCGGCAACATCGCCCGCGCCGGGGTGCGCAGCTCCCCCGCGGCCAGCTCGCGCTTGATCTCCATCCCCACCAGGAAGAAGAACAGCGTCATCAGCCCATCGTTGACGAACTCCCGGAAGGTGAAGGCGCCGCGCCCCCCAGCCCCCTCCAACGCCAGCGGGGCATCGAAGAGACTCGTGTAGCTGGAGGCCCACGGGGAGTTGGCCCACACCATGGCCACCACGGCAGACAGGGCCAGGAGGATGCCGCTGCTGGCCTCCAGCCGGAAGAAGGCCTGGAGCGGCGCGATGGCAACCTTGAAGAGGGCAGGGACGGGGGGCGGGGGACGAGGCTCCATGCGGCGTAGGGTGCCTGCTTGAGCGTCAGCCGTGAAGTAATTCCTTTTTCAAGGCTGGGCGCGGAGTAGGAGCGCTTCAGCGGGCCAGGAGCCGGCACTCGCAGGAGGCGGCGTCTTCCTTCCCGTTACCCGCAGAGACGCGGCCCTCTCCCTATTGCAGGCAGAGGGCCGCGCTTCCTTTCATTCACCGGTTCTCATGCCACGGGCGCCTACTCCACCCGCCGCACCAAGGGCAGCTTCCCCGTCAGCACCTCGCCCAGCTGGCTCACCTGCTCCACGGGGACGCCCTTGAAGTCCA
>Ga0190275_10001071_pt1 | contig 21037 bp, 18 predicted proteins | sample Popmic550T_FD_133745 | JGI IMG/M metagenome (GOLD analysis project Ga0190275, IMG submission 133745) | Populus adjacent soil microbial communities from riparian zone of Yellowstone River, Montana, USA - 550 T | ecosystem: Environmental > Terrestrial > Soil > Riparian zone > Trees stand | place...
GAGGAGGGGCCCAAGCCGAAGGCTTGGGAGGTGAGGGTCTTGCTGACTTAAGCGGTCCAGACCCTCACCTCCCACCGCTTCGCGGCGGGCCCCTCCTCTCCCGTAAGGACGGGAGAGGGGTTTTGTCGAAACCGGCCACATACGCATCCAGCTTCGCGATCTGGGCCGACTTCTCCGCCTCCCCCAGGAACGATCCCTCGAAGCTGTTCCGAGCCAGGGCCGCCAGCGCCTCGCGGCCCAGAGCGCCGGCGACGGCCCGGTAATTGTCGTTCACATAGCCGCCGAAATAAGCGGGATCGTCCGAATTGATCGTGGCGCTGAGCCCCGCCGCGAGCATCCGGTCGATCGGATGCGCCGCCAGGTCCGGGACCACGCAAAGCTTGTGGTTGGACAGCGGACAGACGGTGAGCGTCATCCGCTCCCGGGCCAGCCTCTCCACCAGCCGCGGATCCTCCAGCGACCGGTTGCCATGATCGAGCCGATCGACCTCGAGGACGTCGAGCGCCTGCCAGACATAATCGGGCGGCCCTTCCTCGCCGGCATGGGCGACGCGCTTCAGACCCCTCTCCCCGGCCGCCCGGAAAACGCGCGCGAATTTCTCCGGGGGATGGCCGAGCTCGGAGGAATCGAGCCCGACCGCCTCGATCCGGTCCAGCCAGGGCTCCGCCTCCCGCAAGGTCGCGAACGCCGCCTCCTCGTCGAGATGGCGCAGGAAGCAGAGGATGAGCTTCGAGCTGAGGCCGTGCCGCTCGCGCGCCTCCGCCATGCCGGCCAGCAGCCCCTCCATCACCGTGCCGAACGGGACATTGCGGGCGGTATGGGTCTGGGGGTCGAAGAAGATCTCGGCGTGGGTCACCGAGTCGGCCGCCGCTCGGTCGAAATAGGCGACGGCCAGATCGCGGAAATCCTCCTCGGTCCGAAGCACGTCCGCGCCCCGGTAATAGATGTCGAGAAAGTCCTGCAGGTTCGAGAAATTGTAGGCGGACCGGACCTGCTCGACGCTGCCGAACGGGATATCGATCCGGTTGCGCCGGGCCAGAGCGAACATCAGCTCGGGCTCGAGGCTGCCCTCGATATGCATATGAAGCTCGGCCTTGGGCAGGCCGGCGATGAAGGTGGAGAGGTCGGTCATGGGGCGACGGTAGCGGCCCCCCGCACCACCGTCACCCCGGACTTGATCGGGGGTCCACCTTCTTCATTCTCGGCCGGGAGGTGAGAAGGTGGATGCCGGATCAAGTCCGGCATGACGAATGCTCAATCCGGCCGAAAGCGCTTGCGCCGCCCTTCGATCTCGCAGCGATAATTCGGCTTGATCTCCCGGTTCACATATTCGCCGGCCGACGGCGCTTCGCCAAGCGCCCGATACACGCTCATCGGCGCGTCGAAATAACGGTAGCGGTCGCCGCCCGCATACCAGAGATCGAGCGTGCGCGCCTCGTCATCATAGGCGGCGCGGTCGATGGCGCTCGATTGGAATTCGGCGACATGGACCGCCATCTCAGAGCCCCACATCCTCCAGCGACAGCAAGGTCGCGTTGCCGCCGGCGCTGGTCGTGTCGGTGCTGGTCACCCGCTCGGCGCAGAAGCGGGGGAGGTAATGCGGCCCTCCGGCCTTGGGCCCGGTGCCCGACAGGCCCTCGCCGCCGAAGGGCTGGGAGCCGACGATGGCGCCGATCATCGAGCGGTTGACATAGAGGTTGCCGACCGTCCCGGTCTCCTCGACCGTCTCGGCCGCCCGGGCGATCCGGCTGTGCAGGCCCATGGTGAGGCCGAAGCCGGACGAATTGACCCGCCGAACCGTCTCGGCGAGGTCGCCGCCTCTCCAGGTGGTGACGTGGAGAAGAGGCCCGAACCATTCCTCGCCAAGGTTCTCGATCGAGTCGATCCGGATCAGCGTCGGTGGAACGAACAGCCCGTCCTCGGGGGCCGGGACCGTCTTCAGGATCCGGCCCTTCATCGCTTCGCGCCGGCCCATCAGCCGGTCGAAGGAGGCTTTGTCGATCACCGGCCCGACGTCGGTGCGCGGATCGGCCGGGTTGCCGACGACGAGCGTGTCCATCGCTCCGGACAGCATCTCCAAAGTCCGCTCGGCGATATCCTCCTGAAGCACCAGCAGGCGCAGCGCCGAGCAGCGCTGGCCGGCCGAGCGGAAAGCCGAGGTGACCACGTCCTGCACGACCTGCTCGGCCAGAGCGGTCGAATCGACGATCATGGCGTTGATCCCGCCCGTCTCGGCAATCAGGGGAATGATGTCGCGATCGTCGTCGGCGATCAGGGTCCGGGCGATGGTCTTGGCGGTCGCGGTCGATCCGGTGAAGGCGACTCCGGCGATCCGGACGTCCTCCATCAGTTTCTGGCCCATGTCGCGGCGGCCGGCGGCGAGGATCAGGGCGTCCTCGGGAATTCCCGCCGAATGGGCGAGGCCGACCGCATAGGCCGCGATCTCGGGCGTCTGGGAGGCCGGCTTGGCGACGACGCTGTTGCCGGCCGCCAGCGCCGCCGAGACCTGGCCGAGGAAGATGGCGAGCGGGAAGTTCCACGGGGCGATGCAGACCCAGGCGCCCCGTCCCTCCATCCTCAGCACGTTGCGCTCCCCGGTCGGTCCCGGAAGCTCGACCGGCTGCAGATGCAGCCTCGCCTGAGCGGCATAATAGCGACAGAAGTCGACCGCCTCGCGCACCTCGGCGAGGGCGTCGGGGATCGTCTTCTTCGCCTCCTGAACCGCGATCCGCATCAGCATGTCGCGCTCCTGCTCGAGCAGGTCGGCGAGCCGCTCGAGCGAAGCGGAACGTTCCTCGATGCTTCGCTTCGACCAGATCGCGAAGCCCTTCAAAGCGCGGGTCACCAATTCCTCGGCGTCCGGGCTCGGCGTGGGGGCGAAGTCGAGCGCCGGGGCCACCGCCGCCGCGACCCGTTCCAGCTCCGGCCGGTCGTTGAGGTCGAGGCCGCGGCTGTTCGGCCGCTCCGGGGCGAACAGGTCGCCCGGCAGCGGGATGGCCGGGTGGCGGGTGCCGCCGACGGCGGCGATCTTCGCCACCGGATCGGCGATGAGATCCTCGTCGCTCAGGCTTTCGTCGGCGAGTTGGTGGACGAAGCTCGAATTGGCGCCATTCTCGAGGAGGCGGCGGACGAGGTAGGCCAGAAGGTCGCGGTGGCCGCCCACCGGGGCGTAGATCCGGGTCTGGTAGCCCTGCTCGCGAACCAGGGCCTCGTACAGGCCCTCGCCCATGCCGTGCAGCCGCTGGAACTCGAAGTCGCGGCTCGGTCCGGCCCATTCGAGGATGGTCGCCACGGTCAGCGCATTGTGGGTGGCGAAGGCCGGATAGATGTTCTTCGCCGCAAGCATGTCCCTGGCGCAGGCGAGATAGGAGACGTCGGTCGAGGCCTTGCGGGTGAAGAGGGGATAATCGGAAAGCCCCTGCTCCTGGGTGCGCTTGATCTCGCTGTCCCAATAGGCGCCCTTGACCAGCCGGACCGCGATCCGGCGGCCGGTCGCGGCGCCGATCGCATCGGCCCAGGCGATGGTCGGGCGGCAGCGCTTGCCATAGGCCTGGACCGCCATTCCGAGCCCGTCCCAGCCCTTGAGCGAGGGCAGGCCGGCGACCGCCTCGATGATGTCGAGGCTCATCTCGAGCCGTTCGCTCTCCTCGGCGTCGATGGTGAAGGCGATTCCGGACTGCTTGGCCAGCACCGCCAGCGCCTCCACCTGCCCGATCAGATTCGGCACGCAGCGTTCGTACTGGGCGACCTCGTAGCGCGGGTGGAGGGCGGAGAGCTTGACCGAGATGCTGTGCCCGCGTGTCGCGACCTTGCCGACGGCCCGGATCGCGTCCTCGTAGGACCGGAAGTAGCGCTCGGCGTCGGGGAAGGTCCGGGCCGCCTCGCCGAGCATGTCGAAGCTGGCGGTGAAGCCGGCATTCTCCTTTTTCTCCATCCGCCGGATCGCTTCGTCGATGGTTCGGCCCATGACGAAAATCTCGCCCATCAGCCGCATCGCCGCGCCGACGGCCTGGCGGACGAACGGCTCGCCGGCGCGGGAGAGGAGGCGCTTCAAGGCGCTGGCCTGCTCGCTCTCGCTGACCAGGGCTCGGCCGATCACCAGGCCCCAGGTCGCCGAATTGACCAGGGTCGAATGCGATTTGCCCTTGTGCGAGCGCCAGTCGGCATTGCCGAGCTTGTCGGCGATGAGCTGATCGGCCGTCTCCGGATCGGGCACGCGCAGGAAGGCCTCGGCGAGCGACAGGAGGGCGATGCCTTCCGACGTGTTGAGCCGATATTCCTGGAGGAACTGGTTGACCCAGCCCGAGGACTGGGCGGCCCTGAGGTCGCCGAGCATTGCCACAGCCCTCGCTTCGACCCGTTTGCGCGAATCGGCGTCGAGCGCGGCGTCGCGCAGCAGCGGGCGAAGAACGTCGGGCTCCGCCGCTCGGTGCAGCTTCCTCAATTCGGTACGCGCGGTTGCCGTAGCGTCCGCCATGTCATCTCCTCGCGGGGCTTGAGTCTGGTGTCCGGGGCGCTCTAGACGGCCTCCATGCCCATCGCCAGCATCGAAGACATTCAATCGAAGGTTGGGACCGAGGTCGGAGTCTCCGACTGGATCCTGGTGGACCAGGCCCGGATCGACGCCTTCGCCGACATCACCGAAGACCCGCAGTTCATCCATATCGACCCGGAAGCGGCGGCGAAGACGCCGTTCGGCGGCACCGTCGCCCACGGCTTCCTCACTCTGTCGCTGCTCAGCCGGATGGCCGCCGACGCCATGCTCCGCCCGGATGCGGTGAAGATGGGAGTCAATTACGGCTTCGAGCGGGTCCGCTTCATGGCTCCGGTCCGCTCCGGAAAGCGCGTTCGAGGCCGTTTCACCCTGGTCCGATTCGAGGAGAAGAAGCCGGGCCAGTGGCAGTTCATCCACAATGTCGCCGTCGAGATCGAGGGCGAGGAGAAGCCCGCCCTCGTCGCCGACTGGATCGGGCTTATATTTGTTTGAGAAAATCCTCCCCGAGATTTCTCGGGGAGGGGGACCGGGCGAAGCCCGGTGGAGGGGTTCTTCTTCGGGTCGGAAAAGGCCCCTCCACCACCTTTCGGGTGGTCCCCCTCCCCTGCAAATGCAGGGGAGGATTTAAGTAGAAAGGAACACCCCATGGCCACCCGCGAAGCCGTCATCGTCTCCACCGCCCGAACGCCGATCGGCAAGGCCTATCGCGGCGCCTTCAACGCGACTCCGTCGCCGACCCTCGCCAGCCACGCCATCAGGGCGGCGGTCGAGCGGGCGAAGATCGACCCGGCCGAAGTCGACGACGTGATCATGGGCGCCGCGCTCCAGCAGGGCGTGCAGACGACGATCGGGCGCACCGCGGCTTTGCGCTCCGGCCTCCCCGTCACGGTCTCGGGAATGTCGGTCGATCGCCAGTGCGCTTCGGGCCTGATGGCGATCGCCACGGCGGCCAAGCAGATCATCGTCGACCGGATGCCGATCTGCGTCGCCGGCGGAGTCGAGAGCATCTCGATGGTCCAGACTCCGGAAATGCGGGTCGGGCCCGATCCCGAGCTGCTCTCCATGCACAACGGCGTCTACATGCCGATGATCCAGACCGCCGAGGTGGTCGGCAAGCGCTATACCGTCAGCCGCGAGCGGCAGGACGCCTACGCTTTGCGCTCCCAGCAGCTCACCGCTAAGGGCCAGGCCGAAGGGAAGTTCGACGACGAGATCGTGCCGGTCACGGCGAGGATGATGGTCAAGGACAAGGAGACCGGCGAGACCTCGATGAAGGAGGTCACCCTCACCCGGGACGAGGGCAACCGTCCGCAGACGACGATCGAGGATCTGCAGAAGCTCCAGCCGGTGATGGGCCCGGAAGCGATGATCACGGCCGGAAACGCCTCGCAGCTGTCCGACGGCGCCTCGGCCTGCGTCCTCATGGAAGCCGGCCTGGCCGCCGAGCGCGGCCTCCAGCCGCTCGGCCGCTACGTCGGAATGGCGGTTGCCGGCACCGACCCGGACGAAATGGGCATCGGCCCCGTCTTCGCCGTCCCCAAGCTGCTCGACCGGTTCGGCCTCAAGGTCGACGATATCGGCCTTTGGGAGCTGAACGAGGCCTTCGCCGTCCAGGTCCTCTACTGCCAGGACCGGCTCGGGATCCCCGACGACCGGCTCAACGTCGACGGCGGCTCGATCTCGATCGGCCATCCCTACGGAATGTCGGGCGCCCGGATGACCGGCCACGCGCTCATCGAAGGCAAGCGCCGGGGAGTCAAATTCGTCGTCGTCACGATGTGCGTCGGCGGCGGCATGGGCGCGGCGGGATTGTTCGAGGTGCTGTAACCGCCACGTCATCCCAGCGAAGGCTGGGATCCCAGGGGGTGAAGGACGCCCGCGTTCTTCACCCGCCGAGGCCCCGGCCTTCGCTGGGGCGACGGATTACTGGGCGTAGAGCTTCGCTTCCGCCGCCCGGCGCCGGGTGAGGCCGGCCATCACCTTGCCCGCCGCCTTGTTCCATCGCGCGAACTCGGCCGCGGCGCCCTTATAGTCGCGGGCCTTGTGCTTCTTGAGCAGGGTGCTGGCGGAGAGGTTGCCGACTCCGACATTGTAGGCGAAGCTGACCATCGCATCGAACTGGTTCTGGGTGGTGGGCGCGTTGCCGAGGACCTTGGCCACCTTCTCGCCGAACTCGCCGAGATGGGCGGTGAACCGGTCGTCGCATTGCTTCTGGGTCCAGACGACGCCCTTCTTGATGTCGGGGCCGGTTGAGCCCCAGCCGATCGTCCAGGGATCGCCGCCCGAGCCGGGGTCGGGATAGGCCGAGAAGGTCCCGTCGGCCTGCTTCTTGGCGCAGCCTTCGAATTCCTGAACGAGCTTGATGCAATCCGGGCCTGGCGTCATTTTCCGATCTCCCCCTGCGAGTCGCGATTTTCGGATAATGATCCGGTTTCCGTTCGGCCTCAAGCATCCGCAACCCGCCGCCGCTTCCGCCGTTGTCCCCTCGAAACGAAGGAGGTCCCGTCCATGCCCGTCTCGAATCTGACCCTGGTCGAGCGCATCGCCCGAGTGCTGGCGGGCCGCTACCACAGCATCAACGCCGACGGCGACGATCCCTCGGCGGGGCCGAGCGTCGACGAGACGTGGCACGAATATATCCAGGACGCTTTGTCGATCCTGCGCACGATGCGCGAACCCGACCAGGTGATGGCCGCGGCGGGCGATCCGGACATGTGGGAACGGATGGTCGAGGCCGCGCTCAACGTCGAGCGCGCGGTCGGCAACGCCTGATTTGCCTCCCCATCGCCGAAGGGGATGGGGAGGGGGACCATGCGAAGCATGGTGGAGGGGTGACCTGCTGAGGCCTCGCCCGATCACCCCTCCACCACCTTCGGTGGCCCCCCTCCCCATGGCTTCGCCACGGGGAGGCAGGTCGGATCAGTCCGCATATTTCGGCTTGCCGGCGAAGCCACCGGCGGCGCGCAGTTCGTCGGCGTCCATCAGCTTGCCGTCCATCATCACCAGGCTCGTGTGCCGGAGGTCGCCGATGGTCCGCGACGGGTCGCCGTCGACCAGCACCAGGTCCGCCGCCTTGCCGACGGCGATCGAGCCGGTCTCGGCCTCCGCGCCGACCAGCCGGGCGGGGACGATCGTCGCCGCCGCCAGCGCTTCGGCGGGGGTGAAGCCGGCGTCGCGCACGTAGAGCTCGAGCTCGCGGACCAGCTCCAGGCCGCTGCCGTCGGTGCCGGCGACGATCGGCACCCCGGCCTTGTGCATCGCGCCGACGAGGCCGGCGAGCTTGCGGTAGCTCGCCCGCCAGTCGGCCCGGGTCACCCCCGCCGGAACCGCGAACCCGCCTTGGCGGAAGCCGCGCTCGGTCGCCGGCGGCAGGGTGCCGAGGAAGGGCGCATAGGCCGGCGAGAGGTCGCCATTTTCGGGCACGAACAGGCCTTCGGCGACGACCAGGGTCGGATCGGCGACGATCTTGCGGCGCGCCATCTCGGCGATCAGCTTGCGGATCGGCTCGCCGTTCAGGTCGACGTCCTTGGCGTAGCGGCCCGGCCCCTGGAAACGCTGGATCCCGTTCGAGACGGCGACGATCTCGTCCGGCATCGCCTGCATCATCATGAAGTAGATGTGGGTGACCTCGTCATAGCCCGCCTCGATCGCGTCGAGGGTCCGCATCCCCGCCGGCACGTGGCCGCTGACGTGGAGGCCGAGCTTGTGGGCCTCGGCGGCGGCCGCCGGAAGCCAGGCCGGGTTGAAGGTGCCGTAGAATTTGACCCCGGTCATTCCGTTCGCCTTGGCCCGGCGGACCGCTTCGATCGCTTCTTCCTGCGAGGTGGCGACGTCGGCGACCTGGGCGGTGTTGGGCCCCTTGCCGTCGATCAGGGTCGAGGCATAGACCCGCGGGCTGAGCAGGTCGCCCTTCGCCCGTCGCTCCCGCCGCGCCAGGGTGAGCGCCGTGACGTTGCCCGGATCGCGCGCCGAGGTGATCCCGAGCGCGAGCAGCATCGGTCCCGTGCTGTCGTCGCCGAAATGCATGTGCGCGTCCCAAAGGCCGGGGACGAGCGTCTTGCCCGTGCCGTCGATCACCCGAGCGCCGGCCGGCGGCCGGGTGCTTCGCGCCGGTCCGACCGCGACGATCCGGCCTTTGTCGACCACCACGTTCTGCGCTTCGGCGAACCTCTTGCCGTCGACGAAGGCGCGCACGTTGGTGAAGGCGACGGGTCCGGTGGGCGCCTTGAGGAAGCGCCGGGCCAGAGCCGGCGAGCGGGCGGCGAGCGCCTCGTCCTGGGCTTTCTCGAGCGCCGGCTGGGCATCCTCATAGCCGACCGGGAGGGTGGAGAGGAATCCGATCGAGGCGAAGAACTTGCCGTCTTCGGTCGCCCAGACCGGGATGGAGCTGTTGGTGATTCCGGTGACGGCATAGCCGATCAGGGTCCGCGCCGCGGCGCCGGTGCCGATCCGGGCCCTGGTCAGCGGCTCGATCTTGGCGCGGCCGCCGGGGAGCAGAGCCACTTCATGGCCGGGCGCGGCGATCAGCCGCTCCACCAGATGCTCGAAGGTCAGCGAGCCGGGTCCGGCCGGATAATAGATTGCGGGCCCGCCATAAGGCGCGGAGCCCCTGTCGATCGGCGACCGCCATTCCGCTTTGCCGCCGGCGACGGCGAAGGTCTCCGCGACGTCGCCCTGGGGGCTGACTCCGCGGGCCGTATAGCGCTCGACCATCCCGTCGGACCCGAGCCTCACCGCTTCGTCTATCTCCCAGACCTGGCCGCGAAGGACGAGGCTCGCCCTCGCCCACCGGGTCCCGCTGGCGTCGGTCCACTCGCTCGCTTCGCCGTGCTTGCCGGCGGTCGACATGATCACGTAGCGCTTCGCGTCCGCCGGTGGCCTGGCGAGCTGGTCGACGGGCGTCTGGGCCCAGGAAGGAGCGGCGCTCAGCGCCAGCCCGACCGCCACGATCCACCGCATCTTCCATCTCCCCCTCATCGCTTCGCAAGGAGGCTAAGCGGGCGCGCCGGGGAGTCAATCGCCCCATATTGCGAAAGGCCGCCCCTCGCGGGACGGCCTTTCCATTGTCAGCCGGAAATGCGGCCTCAAGTCTTCAGGCGCGAACCCCCGTGGAGGCTGCGCTCACCCGACCCGCCGCACGCGGCATTTGACAATGAGACATCAGACCACCTCCTTTCCGTTGTTGAACGATGCGAAGGAGATGGGAGAAGTTGGGGAAAGTTCAAGTAGGGCAGGGAGTTAGCAGTCAAGATCCTCCCCTGCTTTTGCAGGGGAGGGGGACCGGGCGAAGCCTGGTGGAGGGGCCTTGCTGAGTCCGAAGAACCCCTCCACCGCCCCGCGAAATCGCGGGGAGGATTTCTCAATAAGGCGGCCTGTCCAGCCCCGCCGGGCTCTTCGTGAAGATCTCGCAGCCGTCCTCGGTGATTCCGACGCTGTGCTCGAACTGGGCGGAGAGGGAGCGGTCGCGGGTGACGGCGGTCCAGCCGTCCTCGAGCAATTTCACGCCCGGCTTGCCGATGTTGATCATCGGCTCGATCGTGAAGAACATTCCCGGCCGAAGCTCCGGGCCGCTGCCCGGGCGGCCGGCATGGACCACCTCCGGCGCGTCGTGGAACAGCCGGCCCAGGCCGTGGCCGCAAAAGTCGCGGACGACTCCGTAGCGGTTCTTCTCGGCATAGGTCTGGATGGCATGGCCGATGTCGCCGAGGAAGTTGCCGGGCCGCGCCTGCTCGATCCCGAGCATCATGCATTCGTAGGTGATGTCGACCAGCCGGCGCGCCTTGATCGGGACGTCGCCGACCAGGAACATCCGGCTGGTGTCGCCGTGCCAGCCGTCGAGGATGATGGTGACGTCGATGTTGACGATGTCGCCGTCCTTGAGCGTTCGGTCGCCCGGGATGCCGTGGCACACGACATGGTTGATCGAGGTGCAGCAGCTTCCGGTGAAGCCGCGATAGCCCAACGTCGCCGGAATTCCGCCGCGGGCGATCATCTCGCGATGGACGAAGTCGTCGATCGCCTGCGTGGTGGCTCCGGGCACGACGTGCGGGACGAGCGAGTCGAGCACTTCGGCCGCGGCCCGGCCGGCGCGGCGCATGCCTTCGAACGCTTCGGGTCCATGGAGCTTGATCGCCCCGCTGCGGCCGACCAATTCGGTCCCGCTGATCGCCTGATATTGGGTCATGGAGGGAATATAGGCCCGGGAACGTGATCCGACAAACACCGTTCGGCCTGAGCCTGTCCTTCGATTACGCCGGTTCGCCAGGCTCACCGGCTACTCAGGATGAGCGAGAAGCCTTATCACGCTCATCCTGAGTAGGGCCTGAGCCTGGCGAAGGCCCGTATCGAAGGACGGAACATGACTTCGGAACGCATCTGGACGGCCGGGCTTCTGATCATCGGCGACGAGATCCTCTCGGGCCGGACCCAGGACAAGAACGTCGCCCAGATCGCGGGCTGGCTGAATCTTCAGGGCATCAGGCTGAGCGAGGTACGCATCGTGCCCGACGTGATCGGGCGGATCGCCTCGGCGGTGAACGCGCTCAGGGCGGAGAACGACTACCTCTTCACCACCGGCGGGATCGGCCCCACCCATGACGACATCACCGTCGACGCGATCGCCCACGCGCTCGGCGTTCCGGTGATCGTCCATCCCAAGGCCCGGGCGGTGCTCGAAGATTATTACGCCACCCGCGGCGGCGTCAACGAAGGGCGGCTGAGAATGGCGCGGGTGCCCGAGGGCGCGGAGCTGATCGAGAACCAGATGTCCGGAGCGCCCGGAATCCGTCACGGCAACCTCTTCATCCTGGCGGGCGTGCCGCACATCGCGGTCCAGATGCTGGAATCCCTGACCGGGACGATCGAGGGCGGCCGGCCCTTGCTGTCGCGCACGATCGGCTGCTGGACCGCGGAGAGCGAGGTGGCGCAGCTTCTCGCCGAGGTCGAGCGCGCCAATCCCGGCTGCCAGATCGGCTCCTACCCCTTCTTCCGCGAGGGCCGGGTCGGCGCCAATTTCGTCATCCGCTCGACCGACGAGGCGGCGCTGGCGGCTTGCGAGGCGGATCTGGCGGCGCGGCTTGGGGAAGCCGGGCGCGAGGTCGCCCGAGACGAAATCTAGCCTGATCGTCCCAGGTTGAGCCAATCCGCTCATCCTGAGTAGCCGGTGAGCTTGTCGAACCGGCGTATCGAGGGATCCTTCGATACGGGCCTTCGTCTTCGCTCGGTCCCTGCTCAGGATGAGCGGTCAATCACAGATGATCGCACTTTAGCGGGGCGTCGCGTCATGCTGAGCTTGATTCAGCATCCAGCGTCGAACCGACTTGCGGGCGGAGGACTGGACCCTGGAACCGGTTTAGGGGGACTGGAGCGGGCGAAGGGAATCGAACCCTCGTCGTAAGCTTGGGAAGCTTCTGCTCTGCCATTGAGCTACGCCCGCTCGGGCGGGTCGATATCTAGGAAAAGCCGGGGCTCTTGTCGACCCCGGCGGATCCTGCCCCCTGCAATTCGCCGAAGAACAATTTGCTTACAAAGCAGGAACAATCATGCTATGCTCTAAGTCGGGATTGCTTGGGCTCGTCGAATCGCTTTCCGAACCTGCGGGCGCCTCGACGGCTCTTTGACAGTCTGCTGTGTGCTACCGCGGAGACGGGTCGGCAAAGTCGCCGGCTCTTCGCTTCCTACTCCGCGCCGGGACCGCCTCCGTGGCGTCCACTTCGTTCACTTTGAGCCCTGCCGGAGGCCCTCGTCGCGTCCAGGTCGTTCACTTCGTCCGGAAACGAACAGTCGGTCCCGCCTCCCTTCAGCGCCGCAGCGACGAAGCGGCTCGGGCGAGGCTTTCGATCTCGGCGGCGTCGATCCGCCCCTTCGGGACCAGCCACGAGCCGCCGACGCAGAGCACCGGCTCCACGGCGAGCCAGGCCGGGGCGCTGGCCTGGGTGATCCCGCCGGTCGGGCAGAAACGCGCGGCGCCGAACGGGCCGGCGAGCGCCTTGAGAGCCGGTATGCCTCCCGAAGTCTCGGCGGGGAAGAATTTGAAGTGCGAAAGGCCGAGGTCGAGCCCGCGCATCAAATCCCCCGCGGTGGCGATACCGGGCAGGAAGGGAATGCCGGAGGCGATCGCCGCGCGGCCGAGCGGCCCGGTGAGGCCGGGGGAGACGATGAACTCGGCGCCGGCGGCGAGGCTTTGCTCGAGCTGGCCCGGGTTGAGCACCGTGCCGGCGCCGACCACCGCGCCCTCGATCTTGCGCATCTCGGCGATGGCGTCGAGCGCGGCGGGCGTCCGGAGCGTGACTTCGAGCACCCTGAGGCCGCCCGCGACCAGGGCCCGGGCGATGGGGCCGGCGTCGGTCTCATCCTCGATCACCAGCACCGGGATGACCGGCGCCAGGCGCATGATGTCGCCGATAGTCCTCATTCCGAATGCTCCGCGGCAAAGGCGGCGGCCGCGCCGAAAAGGCCCGGCTGCGCGTGGGTGATGATCTTCACCGGCATCTCGTCCATCCGCCGCTCGAACCGGCCCTTGGCGACGAAGCGGTCGCGGAAGCCCGAATTCGGCAGGCGCCCGGCCAGGCGCAGCCCGAGCCCGCCCCCGATCGCCACCGCCTGCGCGCCCTGCGCCAGCGCGATGTCGCCGGCGACGGCGCCGAGGGTCATGCAGAAGCGGTCGAGGGCGGCGGCCGCGAGGCTGTCGTCGCCGGCCAGGGCCGCCTGCCAGAGCGCTTTCTCGTCGCGATATTCGGGGTCGCGGCCCTCGATCGCCGCCAGCGCTTCATAGAGGTTGGCGAGGCCCATGCCGGACGCGACCCGTTCGACCGACACCCGGCGATGGCGCCGGCGCAGCTGGAGGAGAATGCGGTCTTCGAGGCCGTCCAGCGGCGCGAAATCGATATGGCCGCCCTCGGTCTCGACGACGTGATAATGGCCGCCGCGGCGGAGCAGCTGGGCGATTCCGAGGCCGGTGCCGGGCCCGACCACGCTGATCACGCCCTCCTTGGGCAGCGGCCGGTCGGGGCCGCAAAGATGGTCGAAATGCTCGTCGCCGAGCTGCGCCACGGCGTGGGCGACCGCGCCGAGATCGTTGATCAGGGTGATGCGCTCGACGCCGAGCCCGGCGGGGATCGAGGCCGGCCGGATCATCCAATCATGATTGGTGAGCTTCAGAACCTCGCCCCGCGCCGGGCCGGCCACCGCGATCGCGGCGGCCCTCGGGAGGGGGCGGCCGACTTCCGCGGCGAACGCCTCCCAGGCGGCTTCCAGGCTGGAATGCTCGGCGGTCCTGAGCGTGCAGACGTCGCCGAGGCTCAGCACGCGACGCGCTTCCACTTGCGCCAGGGCAAAGCGGGCGTGGGTGCCTCCAATGTCGATGGCGACGATCTGGATCATGGGCGCGCGGTACCAAGCCTATAACGCCGGGCACTGCAAGGCTCGCCCTTGCACTGATCCTTCGATACGCCGGTTCGACTCGCTCACCGGCTACTCAGGATGAGCGGGTGGGTATAATCTGCCGCTCATCCTGAGTAGGGGCTGAGCCTGGCGAAGCCCAGTATCGAAGGACAAGGGAGGGCGACATGGCGAACTCGAACAGGGATTGGACTCGGCTGGTCACCAGGGCCGCCGTCGGGCTCGGCATCGGAGCGGTGGTCGCCGCTCTCGTCGCGGCCATCGGCAGCGCGACGGGGATGTGGAGCTTCCGTGCCGGACTGACGGCGCTGCGCTACCTTTTCTTCGCCGCCGCGGCGGGCGCGTTGCTCGGCCTTGTCGGCCTCGTCATGGCGCGCCGGCGGGCGAAGCTGATGCTTGCCAACCTCGTCGCTTTGGTGGTCGCGCTCGGCTTCGTCCTCTATCTCGGCAATCTGGTTCGGATCGCGAAGAGCGTGCCGGCGATCCACGACGTCGCCACCGACCTCGACGACGTGCCGCAGTTCAGCCGGCTGAAAATCAGGGCCGACAATCTCGAGAACATCCCGGACGAGGGCAGGCCGGAGCTCAAGGCGCTGCCGCCCGAGGAAAGGTGGAAGGCGATCCACCGCGCCCATTACGGCGACCTTCGCACGTTGCGCCTTCCGGCGCCCCCGGGCCAGATCGCCCAGCGGGCGCTCGCGCTCGCGCGGGAGCGCGGCTGGGACGTGGCGCTGGCCGAAGCCGACAGGGTCGAGGCGACCTCGACCAGCACCTTCTTCCGCTTCAAGGATGACGTCCTTGTCCGGGTACGCCCGGCCCCGGGGGGCGGGAGCCTGGTCGACATGCGCTCGATCAGCCGGGTCGGCGGCAGCGACGTCGGTATGAACGCCAAGCGGATCCGGGCTTTCCTGGCCGATCTGCAGCGGAGCTGACGCGGAGCGCGGCACCCCCTGGGGGTGCCCAAGTTAGCGCAACCTAAGGCTTTTAGCGTTGCGGCGCCGGTGGCAGGAGGGTAGGGCGGCGCCTTCGGTCACGTTGGCCCCTCCTTCCGCAGGTTGCTGGATGGCTGAAGGTTCCCGCTTCGATACCCATGTTGACGCCGAGCGTTTCGAGCTGCTCGTCAACTCCGTCACCGACTACGCCATCTACATGCTCGACGCCGACGGTTATGTCACCACCTGGAATCCCGGGGCCCGACGGTTCAAGGGCTATGAGGCGGACGAGATTATCGGCCGCCATTTCTCGACCTTCTTCACCGACGAGGACCGGGATTCGGGGGTGCCGGCGCACGCCTTGAAAACCGCGGCGAAGGAGGGGCGGTTCGAGGCGGAAGGCTGGCGGGTACGGAAGGACGGCACCCGTTTCTGGGTCAATGCCGTGCTCGACCCGATCCGCAACGACGAAGGCAAGCTGATCGGCTTCGCCAAGATCACCCGCGACGATACCGAGAAGCGGCAAGCTTCGCTGGCCCTGCTGGAGAGCGAGCGGCGCTTTCGAACGCTCGTCCAGGGCGTCAAGGATTATGCCCTCTACATGCTCGATCCCGACGGCCGGGTGTCCAACTGGAATACGGGCGCGGAAGCGATCAAGGGTTACAAGGCCGATGAAATCGTCGGCCAGCATTTCTCGCGTTTCTACACCGAGGAGGACCGGGCCGCGGGCGAGCCCCGGCGCGCTCTGGCGACGGCTCTGGCGGAAGGCAAGTATGAGAAGGAAGCGTGGCGAGTCCGCAAGGACGGCACCCGTTTCTACGCGAGCGTGGTCATCGATCCCATTTACGACGAACAGGGCAGGCTGATCGGCTTTGCCAAGATCACGCGCGACATTACCGAGCGCCGCAGGGCCAATGAAGAATTGGAAGAGGCGCGGGCGGCTCTCTTTCAGTCGCAGAAGCTTCAGGCGCTGGGCGAGCTTACCGGTGGAGTCGCCCACGATTTCAACAATCTGATGACCGTCATCCGCGGCTCCGCCGAGCTTCTCACCCGGCCCGGGCTCAGCGAGGAGAAGCGCGTCCGCTACCTCCAGGCGATCCTCGACACCGCCGATCGCGCGGCGACCTTGACCAGCCACCTGCTCGCCTTCGGGCGGCGGCAGGCGCTGAAGCCCGAAGTGGCCGATCTCAACCTGCGTCTCGACGCCTTCGCCGAGATGATCGGGCGCACGCTCGGCGGACAGTTCGAGGTCAGGCTCGAGTTCGCGCCCTCGCTTCCGCCGGTCGAGGTCGACCTCGCCCAGCTTGAAACCGCTTTGCTCAACGCCGCCTTCAACGCACGCGACGCGATGCCGGAAGGCGGGCGGCTGACCCTGACCACCCGGCACCTGCCGGGCGAGGGCGGCGGCGAGGTGATGGTCGAGATCGCCGATACCGGCAGCGGCATGGCCGCCGAGGTGCTCGACCGCGCCTTCGAGCCTTTCTTCACGACCAAGCCGGTGGGCGAGGGGACCGGCCTCGGCCTCTCGCAAATCCACGGCTTCGCCGCCCAGGCGGGCGGCCGCGCCGAGATTCGGTCGGCCTCCGGCGAGGGGACGGCGGTGCGGATCGTCCTTCCGGCGACCGACAAGGCGTTCGGCCGTCAAGTGGCCACGCAGCGGGTGGAGAAACCGCCAAGAGGGCTGAGCGTGCTCCTCGTCGAAGATAATGACCATGTCCGGGAGTTCGCCCGCCATCTGCTCGACGAGCTCGGCTATCGGGTCTTCAGCGCCGCATCGGGCGTGGAAGCGCTGGAGCGGCTGGAGAAGGGGTCTATCGACATCCTCTTCAGCGACGTGGTCATGCCGGGCATGAGCGGGGTCGAGCTGGCACGCCAGGCGCGCGAGCGGGATCCGGGCCTGCCGGTCCTGCTCGCCAGCGGCTATAGCGAAGAGATCGTCGGATTGGCCGGCGCCGAGTTCGAGATCGTCCGAAAGCCCTACGACCTGGACGGAATCGAGGCCGCGCTCGGAGCGGCGCTGGAGCAGGTCAAGGCGGGCAGCTAGCCCATCGTGCGCTAAACCTGAATCGTCATCCCGGACTTGATCCGGGCTCCATCTTCTACTGGCCATCGCTGCAAGAAGAAGGTGGATACCGGGTCAAGCCCGGCATGACGGGTGATGCGGATTTAGCGCATGCGGCTCTAGTTCAGCCGGAGAGGGTCAGCCCCTCGGCCTCGCCAAGGGATTGGCCCTCTCGCCGCGGACCCGCCGGAGGCGCGGTTGCGGCAAAAGCGGCAGCTCAGCGCGGACGATCCGGCCGTCGCGATCCTTGTCGAGCAAGGCGAAACGCTCGTCCGCCGCCTGAAAGAATTCGTCGCGGGAGACCCCGCGGTTCATGTCGGCATCGGCCGCCATCACCGGGTGGGGAATCTTGAGGAAGGAGAAGCGGGCGGCGCCGTCCACCCCCTTCTCGTAAACGAGGACACGCCGCCGCCGATCTCCCCCCCAGTCGCCGACGCCGGTGCTTCGCATCTGCAGGCCCACCTGAACTTCCGGCGCGATCTCATTCTCGTAACGGGCGATCTCGGTCATTTCGAGCTCGCCGTCGCGGTCGGTGTCGAGGAGAGCGAAGAAGCGCGCCGAGTCGGAGCGCAGCTCCGCGAGGGTCAGGGCGCGGTCGCCGTCCCCGTCCGCCGCGGCGAACCAGGTTCCGACATTGTCGGCGGCCGGCGGGCCCGAGCGGAAGGGCTCGCCCATCGGGCTCAGGAACAGGCCGCTACCCGCGGGCGGCGGCGGCGCGGGCTTAGCCGGAAGCACGGCCGGAGCGGCCAGGAGTAGAAGCGGGACAATGAAACGCATCGCCCGTTGATGGGCCAGGAACGGCGCGCCGACAAGGTCAGCGAGTCACCCGCCAGATCGTGTCGCCGGCATCGTCGGCGACGAGCAGGGCCCCGGCCCTGTCGACCGCGACTCCAGCCGGCCGGCCCCGCGCCTTGCCGCCGGAGTCGAGGAAGCCGGTGAGCACGTCGACGGGGGGACCGGACGGGCGGCCTCCGGCGAAGGGGACGAAGATCACCTTGTAGCCGCTCGCCGGCCTTCGGTTCCACGATCCGTGCTGGCCGATGAAGGCACCGCCGGCATAGCCCGGACCGAGCAGACCGCCCGGGTAGAAAGCGAGGCCGAGCGACGCCGTGTGCGGGCCGAGCGCATAATCGGGGACGAGGGCGGAGGCGACGAGGTCGGGCCGGCCGGGCTTCACCCGCGAATCGACGTTGCGGCCGTAATAGGAATAGGGCCAGCCGTAGAAGCCGCCCCTGCGCACCGAGGTCATGTAATCGGGGACGAGGTCGCTCCCCAGCTCGTCGCGCTCGTTCACCGCCGCCCACAGCGCGCCGCTGCGCGGCTCGACCGCAAGCCCGACGGCGTTGCGCAGGCCGGTGGCGAACAGGCGCCTGGCGCCGGTGGCGCGGTCGATCTCCCAGATCGCCGCCCGTCCTTCCTCCTCGGCCATTCCATGCTCGGCGACGTTGCTGTTCGAGCCGACGCTCGCATAAAGACGCGCTCCGTCCGGGCTGGCGACGATCGTCTTGGTCCAATGGTGGTTGCGCGGCCCCGCCGGAAGGTCGGTGAGCTTGGTGCCGGCGCCGAGGCGAGTCTCCCCGGTGCGATAGGGGAAGCGGAGCACCGCATCGGTGTTGGCGACGTAGAAATCGCCGCCGACCAGAGCCATTCCGAACGGCGAGTTGAGGCCGGAGAGGAAGACTGCGCGGGTCTCCGCAATCCCGTCGCCGTCGGAGTCGCGAAGAAGGGTGATGCGGTTGGCGCTGGCCCCGACGGCGCCGGCCCTCTTCATCATGAATTTCTCGATAGCGGCCCGAAGTCCCTTCTTGCCGGGCTGCGGCGGGGCGTTGGTTTCGGCGACCAGGACATCGCCATTGGGCAGGACGTAGAGCCAGCGCGGATGGTCGAGCCCCTGGGCGAAGGCGGTAACCCGAAGGCCCGGCGCCGGCGTCGGCATCGACCCGCGCCAGCCGACCGCTTCGGCGATCTCGACCGTCGGCAGAAGCGCCCTGGCCGGCTTCGGAAGGGTCGGCCTGGGACCCATGCCGGCGCTGACCGGGAGGGTCGCCCGCTCGCCGCCGGCGACGAAGAGGATCAGCGCCAGCAGAGCGAGCAGGACGGCGGCGATCAGGACGAGCTTGCGTACGGACATCAGCGTCTCCGGCGCGCCCGGTTGAGGCGCGGCGGCAGTGAGCCTAAGGCGACGCCGGTATCGGAACAAGGAGAGGCGAGATGATCCCACGCAGGCGGCTGGGGCGCGACGGCCCCGAAGTGTCGGCCATCGGCCTGGGCTGCATGGGCATGTCCGAATTCTACGGCGCCGGCGACGAAGCGGAATCGATCGCCACGATCCATGGGGCGATCGAGCGCGGGATCGACTTCCTCGACACCGCCGACATGTACGGGGTCGGCCGCAACGAGGAATTGGTCGGTCGGGCGATCGCCGGCCGCCGCGACCGCGTGTTCCTGGCTACCAAATTCGGTAACGTCCGGGGCGAGGACGGCAGCTTCAAGGGCGTGTGCGGGCGGCCCGATTATGTGAGGTCGGCCTGCGAGGCGAGCCTGAAGCGGCTCGGGGTCGACGTCATCGACCTCTATTACCAGCACCGGGTCGATCCGGAGGTCCCAATCGAGGAGACGGTCGGGGCGATGGCGGAGCTCGTCGCGGCGGGCAAGGTGCGCTTCCTCGGCCTCAGCGAAGCGGCGCCGGCCACGGTGCGGCGGGCGCACGCGACTCATCAGATCGTCGCGCTTCAGACCGAATATTCGCTGTGGAGCCGCGACGCCGAGGCCGAATTGCTTCCGACGGTGCGCGAGCTGGGGATCGCCTATGTCGCCTACAGCCCGCTCGGCCGCGGTTTCCTCACCGGCCAGTTCAGAAGCCCGGCCGATTTTCCCGACGACGATTATCGCCGTTTCCACCCGCGCTTTACCGGCGGCAATTTCGAGAAGAACATCGCCCTGGTCCACGAGATCGAGGCGATGGCGGCCGACAAGGGCTGCACCGCCGCCCAGCTCGCCATCGCCTGGGTGCTCGCGCAGGGCGAGGACGTGGTGCCGATCCCGGGCACCAAGAGGCGGATATATCTCGAGCAGAATATCGGCGCGCTCGACGTTCGCCTTTCGCCCGAGGAGCTGGAGCGGATCGACCGGATCCTCCCGCCCGGCGCCGCCTCCGGCCCGCGCTATCACGAGGCGGGAATGGCGACGATCAACCTTTAAGATCCTCCCCGCGATTTCGCGGGGAGGGGGACCATGCGAAGCATGGTGGAGGGGTTCTCAGGACAGCGCATAAAAAGAAAGAGCCGGCGCTCTCGCGCCGGCCCCTCCACCGCCTTCGGCGGTCCCCCCTGCAAAAGCAGGGGAGGAATTTTACGCTTAGCGCTTCGAGAACTGGAAGCTGCGGCGGGCCTTGGCCTTGCCGTACTTCTTGCGCTCGACGACTCGCGGATCGCGGGTGAGGAAGCCCTCGCGCTTGACCGTCGTCCGAAGCTCCGGCTCGTAGCGCGTGAGAGCGGTCGAGATCCCGTGGCGGACGGCGCCGGCCTGACCGGAAAGCCCGCCACCCTTGACCGTCGCGATCACGTCATACTGGCCGCGGCGCTCGGTGACGTCGAACACCTGGTTGATGATGAGGCGAAGCGTCGGCCGGGCGAAATAGACTTCCTGGTCGCGGCCGTTGACGACGATCTTGCCGGAGCCGGGCTTGAGCCAGACACGGGCGACCGCGTCCTTGCGGCGGCCGGTGGCGTAGGCGCGGCCCTGCTTGTCGAGCTGCTGCTCGCGAAGGATGGCCTGGATCTGCGGACCCTGGGTCGAGACGCCCTGGTCGTCGGGAGCTTCGGCCGGCCTTCCGGTGGGGGCCGGAGCCTCGGCGGCTGAAGAGTCGGCGGCCGGAGCGGCTTCAGGGGCGGCGGCGGGCGGCGCGGCCGCGGCGGCGCCGGTCAGCTCACCGAGATCGGCGAGGGATTGGCGATTGTCGGTCATCAGGCACCCACCTTGTTCTTGCGGTTCATGCCCGCCACGTCGAGAGGTTCAGGATTCTGGCCCGCATGCTTGTGGTCGGGGCCGTTGTAGAGGTGAAGGGCGCGCATCTGGTCGCGGCCCAGCGGCCCGCGCGGGATCATCCGCTCGACGGCCTTCTCGAGCACGCGCTCCGGGAAGCGGCCC
>Ga0190275_10001072_pt1 | contig 21027 bp, 22 predicted proteins | sample Popmic550T_FD_133745 | JGI IMG/M metagenome (GOLD analysis project Ga0190275, IMG submission 133745) | Populus adjacent soil microbial communities from riparian zone of Yellowstone River, Montana, USA - 550 T | ecosystem: Environmental > Terrestrial > Soil > Riparian zone > Trees stand | place...
CCCCCATCCTCCCCGCGGAGGGGATGCAGGTGCGCGCGCTGGGGCGGCTCACGCTGTACGAGCAGCGCGGCGAGTTTCAGCTCGGCTGCTTCGAGCTGGAGGCCAAGGGCGAGGGGCTGTACAAGCTCGCCTACGACCGGCTGCGCGTGAAGCTGGAGCAGGAGGGGCTCACCGCGGTGGATCGCAAGCGCCCGCTCCCCGCGCACCCGGCGTGCGTGGGCGTGGTCACCTCGTCCGCCGGGGCGGCGCTGCGCGACATCATCTCCGTCGTCCGTCGCCGCGCGCCGTGGACGCGGATCGTGCTCGCCTCGGCGCGGGTGCAGGGCGAGGGGGCGCCGGAAGAGATCGCGCGCGCCATCCGCCTGATGGGCCGCGCCGCCTGCGCCGACGTGCTGATCGTGGGGCGCGGCGGCGGGTCGATCGAAGACCTGTGGGCGTTCAACGAGGAGGTGGTCGCCCGCGCCATCGCCGAGTCGCCCGTGCCGGTGATCTCGGCCGTGGGGCACGAGACCGACTTCACCATCGCCGACCTGGTGGCCGACCTGCGCGCGCCCACCCCCAGCGCCGCCGCCGAGGCCGCCGTCCCCGACCAGGGCGCCGTGCGCCGCGCGCTCGACGACCTGCGCCAGCGGCTGACCAGCTGCACGCGCGAACGCATCGCCGACGGGCGCGAGGCGGTGTTCAACGCGCGCCTCGACCTGAAGGCCGCCGCCGAGCGCGGGCTGCGCGCCCGCCGCGAGGGGCTGGCCGCGCGCGCCGCGCGGCTGCAGGCGCTGTCGCCGCTGAACGTGCTGGCGCGCGGCTACGCGGTGCCGCTCGGCGACGGCGGGCGCGTGCTGCGGCGCGTGGGCGACTTCGTCCCCGGCGCCGCGTTCGACCTGCGCGTGGCGGACGGCTCGGTGCCCTGCCGCGTGGACGACCAGACGACGGAACGATGACCAACGACACGCACGCCGAGCCCGAGTGGACCTTCGAGGCCGCGCTCGCCCGGCTGAACGAGATCGCCGACGCGCTGGAGGGTGACGGGATGGAGCTGGACGACTCGCTCCAGCTCTTCGAGGAGGGCGTCCGCCTCCTCCGCTTCGCCGAGACCGTGCTGGCCGGCGCCGACCAGCGCGTGCGCCAGCTCTTCGAGGAGTCGGGCGGCGCCTTCCGCATGGACGACTTTCCCGAGACGCCGTGAGCGCGCTGGCATTGTCCGCCGAGACGGAGCTGGAGGCGTTCCTCGCCCGCGAGCGCGAGCGGGTGAACGCCGCCCTCGCCGCCGTCGCCGACGCGATCGCCGACGGCGTCCCCGGCTCGCTCCGCGAGCCGATGCGCTACGCGCTGGCCACGCCGGGGAAGCGCATCCGCCCGATCCTGTGCGTGAGCGCCTGGCGCGCGGTGCACGGCGGCGACGCGCCCGACGGCGTGTACCGGCTGGCGGCGGCGGTGGAGATCGTGCACACCTACTCGCTGGTGCACGACGACCTTCCCAGCATGGACGACGACCCCCTGCGCCGCGGCCGCCCCACCGTGCACACCGTGTTCGGCATTCCCCAAGCGATGCTGGCCGGGGCCGCGCTGATCCCCTCCGCGGTGCGGGTGCTGGACGCCTCGGCCCGCGCGCTGGGGGCGGATGGGGAGACGCGGCGCGCGCTGCTGGCGGAGCTCTGCCGCGCCGGCGGCGCGGAGGGGATGGTGGGCGGCCAGCACATGGACCTGGTCGGCGAGGGCCGCGCGCTGGACGCCGACGCGCTGGAGGGGGTCCACCGCCGCAAGACGGGGGCGCTGCTGGCCGCCGCCCTGCGCGTGGGCGGGATCGCCGCGGGCGCGGACGGGGCGGCGCTCGCCGCGCTCTCCATCTACGGCGAGGACCTGGGGCTCGCCTTCCAGATCGTGGACGACGTGCTGGACGTGACCGGCGACGCGGCGCAGCTCGGCAAGACCGCCGGCAAGGACCAGACGGCGCGGAAGACCACGTATCCCGCGCTCTTCGGGCTCGCCGGGGCGCGGGCGCGGGCGGAGGGGTACGTGGCGGCCGCCGTGGCCGCGCTGCGCACCGGCGGCATCGAGAGCGAGGCGCTGGAGGGGCTCGCGCGCTACGTGCTGGAGCGGAGGCACTGACCCTCATCCCCCGGCCCCTTCTCCCGAACTGAAGGAGAAGGGGGGAACTGCAACAGCAACAGCCTGGAAAGCGGAAGGGCTCCCCGATCGAACGGGGAGCCCCTTCTTCATCCATCCGGAACGAGCGCCGAAGTCGTTACTGGTACTGGACGTACAGCGGTTCGGGCCAGAGCTGGAGCAGGTCCCGCGGCGTGGTGAGCGGGTCGCCCTTCTTGGTGTCGTTGTGGTAGAAGTTCTTCCACCCCGTGAACTGCGACGGGTGCGCCACGATGTAGTCGCGGTACGAGTCGTACTTCAGCCACGGCGCGCCCCAGCCGTCCATGTGCATCACGAACTGCACTTCGGGGCGGAGCACCACCTTCTCCACGTCGGGCACCATGTTGCGGGTGAACCGGTGGATGATCAGCATCTTGGGCGGCAGGTTGTTCTCGCGCACGATGCGCGTGAGCTGGTCCATCACCCAGTTGATGTCGGCCGCGTACATCGTCCCGATGCGCCGGCCCGGCACCACGCCGCCGCGCATGTAGAACTCGGGGTCCACCGCGAAGTGCACGTCCGGCCGCTTCAGGAACTCCTCGAAGCGCGGCATGATGGTGCGGATGTCGTCGGTGCCCACCTGCACGTCGATGAAGAGCACGCCGTTGATCGACCGCGCCATCTGGTAGATGGAGTCGACCACCGCGTCGCGGATCTGCGCGCGGTACTTCCCCGACGGCCCGGGGGCGCCCTGCGCCACCACCGCGATCAGGTGCAGCCCGGGGACCACCGGCGTGCCGGGGTCGGCCTGCTTCCACTGGTCGGCCTGGCGCCCCAGGCGGGCCAGCATCTCGTCGCGCGGGAACTCGCCCAGCGCGCCCATGCGCTTGGAGGCCGGGTTGCCGTAGTACACGATCACCCGGTTGCACGGCAGGATGGCGCCGTCGCGGAACGCCGGCATCCTGGGGTACCAGCCCTCGTCCTTGGCGAAGATCGGGTTCTTCCCCGCGCCCGGGCGCCGGGCCGCGGAATCGGCCCGGAGCGCGTTGGCGGCCGAGTCGAGCCGCGCCTGGCGCCGCTGCATGCACTGCTGCGCCTCGGCCGCGCTGTTGCCCAGGGCGAACTTGGGCGGCGGCCCCTGCGTGGCGCCGGCGGAGTCTCCGCCCGCCTTCCCCGCGGCCTGGCCGGAATCTCCGGCGAGCCCGGTCTTTCCCTTCTCGTCCCCACCGCCCGCGTCCCCGCCGCCGCACGCGGCGGCGACGAGCGCGAGCACCACGGCCGCCGCAAGCGGGCGCGCCCGATCAAAAACCCCGCGTTTCAAGCGGATCTCCTCCGTCTGGATCATCCCGTCTCCCATGGCTTTCACTCCCGGGCGAACTGACTTCAACCGCCCGCGCCCCTGCATGGTCCGGGCCGGGAGAAAATCGCCGCGGCCGCGGTCCCCGGGCCGTGGCCCCGATTCCGCCGGCCAAGGCCCCGTCGACGCCACGGCGAAACCTCGCCTGGCCCTCCTCCGCTCATCCCGCCGGACGCGCTGCCCGGTCATCTTCGCGGCTTCCGGCCTCATCATCCCGGGAAATCGTGTCGAAGATCCCGCGTTGCAGTCCACCCGGCGCGCGACTACACTCAACCGCCGAGAAGCGATTGTTATCGCCCCGATCCGCGGCCTTTCACCGCCGGGGCCCCGAGTCATCCGTGGAGCCTGCCTTGAAGCGTCTCGACCTGGAAACCCTGCCCAAGACCGAGCTGCACCTGCACCTCGAGGGTGCCATCCCCCCCGACGTGCTGCTGGAGCTGGTGCACAAGTACGGCGGGGCGGACGAGGCACCCGATCCCTCGCGCCTGGCCGAGCGGCTGACCTACCGCGACTTCCCGCACTTCCTCGACACCTGGCGGTGGATGTGCCGCTTCGTGAGGGAGTACGACGATTTCACGAGGATGGCGCACGGCGTGGCGGAGAGCCTGGCCGCGCAGCACGTGCGCTACGCGGAGCTGCACTTCAGCCCGCCAGACTTCCTGGGGCACGGGCTGACCATCGCGGGGATCGCCACGGCCGTGCGGGCGGGGCTGGACCAGGCCGGCGGGCTCGAGGTCGCGCTCATCATGGACCTGTGCCGGCAGTACGGACCCGAGAAGGGACACCGCTGGCTGGCGGAGCTGGCCGAGGTCGCCGGCGAGGCTGGCGTCGTGGGCGTGGGCCTGGGCGGGCCCGAGCACCTCGCGCCCGCCGGCCCCTACGCGGAGGTGTTCCGCGACGCGAAGTCGCGCGGCCTGCGTCGTGTCGCCCACGCGGGAGAGGCCGCCGGGCCGGAGAGCATCTGGGCGGCGCTCGACGTGCTGGGCGCGGAGCGGATCGGGCACGGCACGCTGGCCATCATGGACGACGACCTGGTCCGCCACCTGCGCGAAACGGGGATTCCGCTCGAGGTCTGCCCGACGAGCAACGCCTGCACGGGGGTGGTGGCGGGGATCGAGCGGCACCCGGTGCGCCGGCTGTTCGACGCCGGCGTCCGCTTCACGCTCTCTTCCGACGACCCCACCTTCTTCGGCACGAACATCGTTTCCGAGTACCGGCTGCTGCGCGAGACGTTCGACTTCAGCGACGAGGAGCTGGCGCGCGTGGCGCGCACCGGCTTCGAGGTCGCCTTTCTTCCGGACGCGAGACGCGCCGCGCTGCTGCGCGACTTCGACGAGCACTGCGCGCGCGAGCTGGCGGGAAAGTGAGCGTACCGGGCGACGCGGCGGATCCGGGCCGCTGATCTGCATTCACCGCGTAATTCCCGTTCTCACGATCGACCGTGGAGAGCCGGTGGTGTCATCCTGAAGCCGGCCACGCCTCCCTGCGTCGTCGCTAAAGCCTGCAGGCCGAAGGATCCATGACACGTCGATGCGACACCCTGCCGTAGCGCTCCGTCGATCATGTATCCCTGGCGCTGCGGCCCTTGGCGTATCCGCGGCGCCGAGGGGTCGCCCTCGGGATGACATCCGCGAGGTCGGCGCGGCGTGCACGGTCGAGCTCCCGATCCGGCGGAAACAACACATTCATAACACGCAAATAAAAATGTTGTGCTGGAAGGCGCGCGTATTTACTGTTACGCATATCGAGTCCTCTTTTCATGGGGGTGGGCCTTGATCAGCATCGAACGCGCTCCGCAGAAAGACCGCACGCGAGTCCACTACCAGCGGTTCCACAACATCTACCTCTACATCACCGAGCGATGCCAGCTCCGTTGCGGGCATTGCTACATGGGCGACCGCCTCGAACGGGGGCTCTCGCTCACCTTCGACAGGGCGGCGGAGATCATGACGTACTGCCGCCGCCTCGGCGGCGAGTACATCACCTTCCTGGGCGGCGAGCCCACGCTCCACCGCGACCTGCCGCGGATGGTCGACTTCGCCATCGGCGCCGGCTACCGGCAGGTGATGATCAACTCCAACGGCCTGCTGGAACGCACCATCGACCGCATCGCGCCCGAGAAGCTGCACTACATCTCCTTCAGCCTGGACGGGGCGACCGCCGAGACGCACAACCGCATCCGCGGCAGCAACACCTACGAGAAGACCGTCCGCTGCATCTGGGAGACGGTGGCGGCCGGGTACGCCGTCCGCCTCATCACCACGATCTCGAAGATCAACATCCACGAGGCGGCGCTCATCCTGGAGCTGGCCGACGAGCTGGGCGTGCAGATGCTGAACTTCCACCTCTTCTCGGAAGAGGGGCGCGGGATCGGCAACCCCGACTGGTCGCTCTCCGCGCAGGAGTGGATCGACTTCTACGAGTACCTCGAGACGATCAAGGAGAACTACCGCACCTCGATCTGGTACCCGCCGTCGTACGCCACCCCCACCCGGCTGGGCCGCTACGTCGACGAGGGGTACAGGGGCTGCGTCGGCTGCTCGCTGGACCGGCTGTCGATCTTCCCCGACGGCCGCGCCTACGTGTGCTCGGTGATGTTCGACCTGCCGGGGAACTACGCCCGCCTGGGCGAGAACGGCCTGGAGCTGAACAAGGGCGAGAACGAGTTCGACCTCTTCGCCGCGGCCATGTACAACGCCCAGGAGCCGTGGCTCTCCGGGTGCCCGGCGGAGGCCGTCCTGACCCGGCAGGGGAAGGCGCAGACGCCGGATCACCTGGTGTCGATGTGCCGCCTCTGGAAGTCGCAGGCGTAGGGGTACGGACCCCGATGCCAGCCGCCACCAGCGATCTGCCGGCGGTCGCGCGGGCGTTCGAGCAGATGCCCGTGCTCCGCGCGATCCGCGACCGGTTCGCCGGGACGCGTCCCCTCGAGGGGGCTCGCGCCGCGGTCGTCTTTCACGCCACCCGGCAGGCGGCCTGCCTCGCGCTCACCCTGCACGCGGGCGGGGCGCGGGTGCGCTTCATCCCCTCCAAGGCCGCGACGGTCGAGCCCCAGGTCTCGGAAGAGCTGGAGGCCGCCGGCGTCGACGTGGCCCGCGTGGACAGCGAGGAGGAGCGCGCCGAAGCGCTGCGCGACGTGCTGGCGTTCGCGCCGCACCTTGCGGTGGACAACGCCGACCTGTTCACCCTGTGGCACGAGACGCCCGACCCGCCGCCGCTGCTCTGCGCGAGCGTGCACTCGCGCGGCGCCTGCGACGTGGTGGAGGACTACTGGGAGAGCCACCGGGCGCTGTCGTTCCCGGTGATCGCCGTGGGGGCCGCGCCGATCAAGCTGGAGCTGGAATCCACCCACGGCACGGGCCAGTCCGTGGTCACGGCGCTGATCCTGGCGACCGGGCTGCAGCTCGGCGGGAAGAACGTGGTCGTGGTCGGCTACGGCAACGTGGGGAGCGGCGTCGCGCGCTTCGCGCGGGGCCTCAACGCGCGCGTCTGCGTGGTCCAGAACTCGGCGTTCCGCGCCCTCAAGGCCGTGATGGACGGCTACGAGGTGCTGCCGCTGGCCGAGGCGCTGCCGCGCGCCGACGTGGTGATCACCGCGACCGGGGCCCGGGGCGTGCTGACCGGGGCGGACTTCCCCCTGCTGCGCGACGGCGCCTACATCGGCAACGTGGGGCGCTCGCAGGAGATCGACGTCGCCGCGCTCTCGCGCGAGGCGGAGTCCACCCTGCGGCTCGACGACAACCTCACCGAGTACGCCCTGGGCGGCAAACGGATCGTGCTGATGGGCGGCGGACACCAGTTCAACCACATGGCCGGCTGCGCGAACTCCAGCGAGATCATGGACCTGTCGCTGGCGCTGCACGCGCTGGGGCTGGAGCACGTGTGGTGCCGGCGGCCGGAGCTGAGCGCCACGATCCACGACGTTCCGGCGGCCGTCGCCGAAAGCGTGTCGCTGGCCAAGCTGGACCAGCTCGGGATCAGGATCGCCTGAACGGTCCGGCGACTTCGTCCCTCCCCCCTCGAAAGGAGCCGCAATGTCATACCGGAGAAGCGAGATCGAGCAGATCGCCAGCCTGGTGGCCCGCCGGCTGACGTCGTCGCAGGCGGCCGCGCCGGCCGCGGCCAGCGCGCGCGCCGGGGCGCGGGCGGCGAGTGGCCGGGCGGCCAGCGCCCGTGCCGCGAGCGCGCGTGCGGCGAGCGCCCGGGCCGCCAGCGTGCGGGCCGCGGGGGTGCGCGTGGCCAGCCCGCGCGCGGGGGCGTCGGCCAGCGCGATCGCCCGGCAGCTGGCGAGCATCGTGGCGGCCCGGCTGGGGACGCAGCAGGCGAGCAAGCCCTCGCTGCAGACGGTGGCCAGCGGCGCGGCCCGCCGCTTCGCCAGCGGCCGCACCCACGACCTGGTCGCCAGCATCGTCGCCCGGCGGCTGGCGAGCGCGGTGAGCCGGCGGCTGGCCGCCGACGATTCGCCGCTGGTGACGCAGCTGGCCAGCGCGGTGGCGGCCCGCCTCTCCGGCGCCCGCGGCACGGGCACGGAGCTGCCGGTGCAGAAGGAGCTGTAGCGACAGACGGCGGAATGCCCTCCATACCGACAGAGCCGGGGCGGGCCGCGTGGCTGCTCGGCACCAGCGAGCCGCCGCGCGGCCCGCGCGACTCGGTCGAGTTCGCGGAGGCGTGCGCCTTCGCCCTCTCCGCGTGGCAGGTCCTCCCCGCCGTCGCCCCGCGCCTGCTCGCCTGGGGCGGCCGACGGCGGGCCGGCGATCCCGCCGCGCAGCGCGTCCGGGACCGCCTGGTGGGCCTGGACGTGCTGGGGCGCGTGCAGCTCCGCATCTGCGCCCGGCTGATCGAGACCTTCCAGCAGCGCGGCATCCCGTACGCGATGCTCAAGGGGAGCGCGGTGCGCTTCGCCGCCTACCCCGACCCGAAGCTGCGCGTCGGCAAGGACTTCGACATCGCCGTGCCGCGCAGGCTCCTGCGCCGGGCCGAGGAGGCCACGCGCGACTGCGGCTTCATCGCCGCGCAGTGGGATCCCGCGACGAAGCGCTTCCATCTCGCCGACCCGGTGCTCCGCGCGCGGGTCGAGGCGCAGCACTACGAGCTGGGCTTCCTCGTCCGCCGGCAGCTGGCGACGGGCATCATCGCCGCGGAGGAGGCCGCGATCCGCCGCGACCTCGACTCGCAGTTCATCTGGCACCTGACCGAGCAGGACGAGCTCGCCTGCTACGTCTCCGTCGACCTCCACCACGGGCTCAGCCTGGAGGTGGACGTCGAGCCGCTGGTGGAACGGGCCGCCGCCATCGACTGGGACGGGCTCCCGGTCCGCCTCCCGCCCCCGGAGTGGACGCTCTTCCACGTGATCTACAAGATCTACTGGGAGGGCGTCCACAACTACGGGAAGGGCGCCTACCAGTTCGCCGACCTCGTGCGGCTGATCCCCGCGACGAGCGAGGCGACGTTCGCGCGCCTGCTGGAGATCCTCCGGCAGTACCGGCTCGAGGCCGCCGGGTACTACGTTCTGCGGCGGCTGAGCCGGAACTTCGGCGTGTCGCCGCGCCCCGAGGTCGAGGCGTTCCTGGAGCGGGCGTCGCACCCGCCGCCGGAGCTCGAGCCGCTGCAGGTGAACGACCTGGGCGACATGTGGCCCAAGCTGTGGAGCGCGAGGTGACGGCCGGCGTGGAGCGGGGGGCCTTGATCTGCTTCGAAGGGCTGGACGGGGCCGGGAAGACGACGATCGCGCGCTCGGTGGTGGCGGCGCTGACCGCCGAGGGGGTGGCCGCCGCGCTGGTCGAGCGGAAGGACCCGGAGTGCGGCACGCCCGAGCTGACGGGGCGGATGGCGCTGCTGAAGGCGCTGATCTGGGAGTACGGCGACGCGCCCATCGGCGAGCTGGGCGACCACCACGCGCTCTACAACATGGCGTCGTGGTTCTCGGCCATGGACCTCCGCAAGGTCAGGCCGCTGCTGGCCGCCGGCGTCACCGTGGTGGTGGACAACTGGTACTACAAGTTCCTCGCCCGCTTCACCCTGAAGAAGACGATGGACGCGGGGCACCTGGCGGCCTGCTTCGCGCACCTGACCCGTCCCGACCTGGTCGTGTACCTCGACGTGGACCCGGAGGTCGCCGTGGCGCGCAAGGGCGAGCTCGGCAAGGGGGAGACGGGGTTCTTCGACGGGCTCGGGCCTCCCAGCCGGGAGACGTTCGTCCGCTACCAGGGGCAGGTGGGGGAGGTCATGCGCAGGCTGGCGCGCGAGGAGGGGTGGTGCTCGATGGACGTCAACGACCAGACACCCGGCCAGGTCACCTCGCGCGTGGTCGAGCTCTTCAGGCAGCGGACGCGGCCGGGGGCGTGAGCCGATCCGGCCGATCGTGCGTCATACCACTTTGCAGAGATCAGCTCGGAATCAAGGTTCGGAAAATGTCTCACGCAGAGCAGCGGAGGAAGCAGAGAACTTCGTCGTTCTCTGCCTTCTCTGCCTTCTCTGCTGCTCTGCGTGAGATTCCCTCGGCGTTTGAACCAGGATGATGCCTGGCAAGACGGCATCACGGCGGGCGTTCACCCGAGCGCCTCTTCGTCCAACCGCGTGCTATTAGCCCGACGCGGATCGCGGATGACTACGCTTCGGGTTCGAAGATTCGGTATCAAACCACCGCACGGTCCATTATCCCCGCACCGGATGCCCGCGCGCCGCCAGATACCGCCGCGCCTCGGCCAGCGTGTACTCGCCGAAGTGGAAGATGGACGCGGCGAGCACCGCGTGCGCGCCGGCCGTCAGCGCGTGGTCCAGGTGCTCCAGCGCCCCCGCACCGCCCGACGCGATCACCGGGATGCGCACGGCGGCGCCGACCGCGCCGGTCAGCGCCAGGTCGTAGCCGTCGCGCGTGCCGTCGCGGTCCATCGAGGTCAGCAGGATCTCGCCCGCGCCGAGACGCTCCACCCGGCGCGCCCACGCCACGGCGTCGATCCCGGTGCCACGCCGGCCGCCGTGGGTGAACACCTCGAAGCCGCTGGGGATGCGCTCCGACGCCTCCTCCGCCCGCCTCGCGTCCACCGCCACCACCACGCACTGCGAGCCGAAGTGGTCCGCCGCGCGCGCGACCAGCTCCGGGTCCTGCACGGCGGCGGTGTTGACGCACACCTTGTCGGCGCCGGCGCCCAGGATGGCGTTGAAGTCATCCACGCTGCGCACGCCGCCGCCCACGGTGAAGGGGATGAACACGCTGTCGGCGACCCGGCGGATCATGTCCAGCGTGCTGGCGCGGCCCTCGTGGCTGGCGGTGATGTCGAGGAAGCAGAGCTCGTCGGCGCGCTCGGCGTCGTAGCGCACGGCCTGCTCCACCGGGTCGCCCGCGTCGCGCAGCCCCTCGAACTGGATCCCCTTCACCACCCGCCCGTCCTTCACGTCCAGGCAGGGGATGATGCGCTTGGCCAGCATCAGCCCAGGACCTTGAGCCGCGCCACCATCCCCGCCGTCAGCTCGCCGCGGCAGACGCCCTCCACGGGCCCGCGCAGCAGCAGGCTCCAGTCGTCGCGCACCTCCACGTGCAGCGTGCCACCGGGCATCCGCACCGCCACCTGCCGCTCGCTCACCAGGCCGCGGCGCACGGCGGCGGCGGCCACCGCGCAGGCGCTGGAGCCCGAGGCGCGCGTCTCGCCGGCGCCGCGCTCCCACACCCACGCCTCCACCTCGTCGGGCGCGGTGCCCACGGCGAACTGCACGTTGGTGCCGCGCGCGAAATCGGGGTGCGTGCTGATCTGCGGCGCGCGGCGGCGCAGCTCCTCCACGTCGAGCTCGTCCTGGAAGACCACGCAGTGCGGGTTGCCGATGCTCACCGTGTTGATCCACACGCGGTCGCCCGAGGGCAGCTCCAGCGCCTCGCCCTCGGTTTCGCGGTCAGGGCCGGCCAGCCCCACGTCGGCGCTGCGGAAGCTGGCGACCCCCATCTCCACCTCCACGTCCAGCACGCCCTCGCCCGTCTCGCCCACGATGCGCACGCGCACGGTGCCGCCGGGCGTCTCCGCCGTGAACGCCGGCCCCACGCTCACGCGCCCCAGGTCCAGCAGGTACGCGGCGAAGATGCGGATGCCGTTGCCGCTCTTCTCGGCCTCGCTCCCGTCGGGGTTGAAGATGCGCAGCCCGAAGTCGGCCGCGTCGCTGGGAACGGCGGCCAGGATGCCGTCGCTCCCCACGCCCGTGTGCCGGTCGCACAACAGCCGCACGGCCGGCGGCGTCAGGCCGAACGGGAGCGCGTCGAGCTCCAGCGCGACGTAGTCGTTGCCGAGCCCGTGGCCCCGGAAGAAGACGGCGGTGTCAGGCATGGGTTCTCAATCGAAATCAATGTCACGCGGGAGGTCCTGCGAGCGCTCGACCTCGAAGTCGATCCCATCCTCCCTGATCGCGGCCGCAAGCGGTGAGGCCTGCATGAACGTGATCAGGTCGGGGAGATCCGCATCAGGCCCGTCGTTCTCGGGATTCGGAGCCGGCACTTTCTCGTGTTCTTCGCTCACTGTGCTCTCCTTCGCAACAGGCCAATAGCTCCAGCCACGAGCCCCGCGGGACCCCTCTCCCTGGCTCGTTCCTCGCCTGTCCCTCCCCCGAACTGCAGGGGAGGGACGATCTGGCGCCCAGCGAGCAATTTATCAGTCTGCGGCGGCCGTGTGGCAGGACCGCGAGGATGGTCATCGTGGCGAAGCACGATTTTGACTGCGCTGTCCGCGCATCACATCCCCGCGAAGTTCCGCAGGATGCGCAGGCCGTCTTCCTGGCTCTTCTCGGGGTGGAACTGGATGCCCCACACGTTGCCCTGGCCCACGATGCTGGCGAAGCTGTCGTCGTAGGTGCAGCGGCCCAGCACGGTTTCGCCGTCGCTCTCCAGCACGCCGTAGCTGTGCACGTGGTAGAAGTAGCGCGGCTCCGGGCCGGCGACGCCGTCCAGCAGCGGGTCGGTCTCGGCGCTGCGGACGAACTCCACGCTGTTCCAGCCCACGTGCGGCAGTGGCAGCTCCGTGCGCAGGCGCCGCACCGTGCCGGGGAGCAGGCCCAGGCCGGAGACGCCCGGCGCCTCCTCGCTGCCGTCGTACAGGAGCTGCATCCCCACGCAGATCCCCAGGAAGGGCCGCCCCGCGGCGACGTGCTCGTGCACCGCGTCCGCCAGCCCCGCCTCGCGCAGCCGCGTCATGCACTGGCCGAAGTGCCCCTGCCCCGGCAGCACCAGCAGGTCCGCGCGCGCCGCCTCCGCCGGGTCGGACGTGAGGAGCGCGTCGGCGCCTTCGTGCTCGAACGCCTTCGCGACGGAGCGCAGGTTTCCCGCGCCGTAGTCCAGGATCGTGACCCGCCCTCGGCTCACAGCGCGCCCTTGGTGCTCGGCACGGCGTCGCCGCGGCGCGGGTCCAGCCGCGTGGCGGCGTCCAGCGCACGGGCGGCGGCCTTGAACGTCGCCTCGATCACGTGGTGCGCGTTGTCGCCGCGGATGCCGTCCAGGTGCATGGTCACGCGCGCCTCGGTCGCGAACGCGCGCCAGAACTCGGCCGAGAGCGACGCGTCGAAGTCGCCCACGCGGGGCTGGCCGGCGGGGAGCGGAACTTGGAAGTGCAGGAACGGCCGGCCGGAGACGTCCACCACCGCGCGCACCAGCGCCTCGTCCAGCGGCACGGTCGCGTCGGCGTAGCGCACGATCCCGCGCTTGTCGCCCAGCGCCTCCAGCACGCACCCGCCCAGCACGATCCCCACGTCCTCCACCGTGTGGTGCGCGTCGACGTGCAGGTCGCCGCGGCAGTCGACCTCCAGGTCGAACATCCCGTGGCGGGCGAGCGCGTCCAGCATGTGGTCGAAGAAGCAGATCCACGTCGCCACCTTCGCCTCGCCCCTGCCATCCAGGTCGATGCGGACGCGGATCTCGGTCTCGCGCGTCTTCCGTTCCCGCGTGGCCGTGCGGCTCATCGGTTCACCTCGCCCTCGACATTTCTTACCTCCCCCGTGCTGTTCTTGGGGGAGGTCGGAAGATCGCGGACAGCGGTACCGTCCGCAGTTTTCCGGGTGGGGGCCTCCACCTCGCTCATGATGGTGCGGAGCGCGCCCAGGAACGCGCCGGTTTCGTCCGCCGTGCCCGCGTTCACGCGCAGGCAGCGCTCCAGCATCGGGTACTTGCTCACGTCGCGCACCAGGATCCCGTGCTCGTCCAGCAGCCGCTGGAAGAGCGCCGTGTGGGTGATCGCGGGCGATTCCACGCGGAAGAGCACGAAGTTCGCCGCGCTGGGATAGACGCGGATGCCGGCGACCTCCGCCATCTCCGCCAGCAGGCGGTCGCGCTGCTCGCGCATCCGCTCCACGTTCGGCTGCAGCAGCGCGCGGCCGCGCAGCACCTCGGCGGCGGCCACCTCGGTGAAGAAGTTGATGTTGTACGGCAGCTTCCCCTTGTGCACCTCGGCCGCGAGGGCGGGGTGGGCCAGCATGTAGCCGGCGCGCAGCCCCGCCAACGCCATCGCCTTGCTGAACGTGCGCAGCACGACCAGGCGCAGCCGCCCCTCCAGCAGCGGGATGCCGTCGACCCCGCCGAACTCCACGTACGCCTGGTCCAGCAGCACCAGCGCGTCCGTCTCGTCGTGGATGCGCAGGATCTCGTCCTCCGTCAGCGCCGAGCCGGTGGGATTGTTGGGCGTGCACAGCACGATCACCGCCGCGCCGCCCTCGTTCGACGCGCGAATGATCCTGTCCACGTCGAACGCCAGCTCGGCCGTGAGCGGGACGGAGGCGACGGTGCCGCCGTTCACCTCCGTCATCAGCCGGTACAGCGTGAAGGTGGGCTCGGGGATCACGACGGACGTGCCCGGGCCGACCGTCACGGAGAGGATCGACTGGATCAGCTCGTTCGAGCCGTTCGCCACCAGCACGCCCTCCTCCGCCCACCCCGTGGCCTCGCTCACCGCGCCGATGAAGCTGGTCGCGACGAACGGCGGGTAGCGGTTCCACGGGCGGCCGTCCAGCCGCTCGGCGATGCGCCGCTTCAACGCGTCGGGAACGTCGTACGGGCTCTCGTTCTGGTTGAGCTTGATGCGCGGCTCGTGGTGGCGCAGCGTGTACGCCCCCAGCGCGCGCACCGACGGCTTGATCCACCGCAGCGCCTCGTCCGCGTCGACCGACGAACCTCGTGTGTCAGGAATCATCTAAACTGCTTGGACTGCATGGTTTGGGCGTGTTTGGCGCCTGGGCGCCAAAACGGGCTGCGCGCGCCGTAGGGCACGATACCGCCGTGCCCAACGGCGCCGGGCCACCGCCGCAACAAACTGCCGTTGCGGCGCCGTCCCGGCCCTCCGGGCGCGCATCCCTCCCGCGTCCGTGCGCCATTCGACGCTTCGCGGAAGGCGGGCTTTCACCGCCGGTTTCTCCGTCGTCCGCAACGGTTCTGCGAACCTTCATCTCCGGAAACAGCGACGGGCGCAAGATATTGCGCCCGTCGCCCTGCCGCATCTCCGTCCAACCTCCCGAGAGCGGCTACCGCGCCACGTGGATGATCTGGTCGCGCCGCGTACCGACCGACACGTACCAGATCGGCACGCCGGTCAGCTCCTCCAGCCGGCGCAGGTACGCGTGCGCGGCGGCGGGGAGGTCTTCCCACTTCCGCGCGGTGGAGGTGGTCTCGGTCCAGCCGGGGAGCGTCTCGTACTGCGGCGCCGCTTCCGCCAGCAGCGCCAAGTCGCCGGGAAAGTCGTCCAGCGTCTGCCCGCCGGCGCCGTAGTGCGTGGCGATCTTCAGTTCGGGAAGGCCGTCCAGCACGTCGAGCTTGGTCACCGCCAGGCCGGTCAGGCCGTTCACCAGCGCCGCGTAGCGCACCACCACCGCGTCGAACCACCCGCAGCGCCGTGGGCGCCCCGTGGTCGCGCCGAACTCGCCGCCCTTCTCGCGGATCTCCTCCTGCAGCGGCGACGGGAACTCCGTCGGCAGCGGGCCCTCGCCCACGCGCGTGGTGTAGGCCTTCACCACGCCCACCACGTCGTCGATCATGGTGGGCCCGATCCCCACCCCCAGCCCCGCGCCGCCCGCCGTGGTGTTCGACGAGGTCACGTAGGGATACGTGCCGTGGTCCACGTCCAGCAGCGCGCCCTGGGCGCCTTCCAGCAGCACGCGCTTGCCGGCGTTCAGCGCGTCCTGGATCACGCGCCCGGTGTCCACCATCAGCGCCAGCAGCCGCTCGCGGATGGAGAGCACGTCGCGCACGAGCAGGTCGGCGTCCACCGTCTCGCCGCTATCGAACAGCTCCAGCTTGCGGTTGATGCGCTCGGCCGCGCGGCGCAGCAGCATCTCGGCGCGCTCGGCGTCGCGCAGGTCGGCCACGCGGATCCCCTGGCGCGCCACCTTGTCCTCGTACGCCGGCCCGATGCCGCGGCCGGTGGTGCCGATCTTCCCCGCCCCGCGGCTCGCCTCGGCCGCGCGGTCGAGGAGCTTGTGGTAGTACAGCAGCAGGTGCGCGCGGCCGCTCACCCCCACGCGCTGCTCGGCGTCGGGGACCTTGGCGCGGATCTCGTCGAGCTCCTCGAAGAACTGGAACGGGTCGAACACCACGCCGTTGCCCAGCAGGCAGGTGCGGCCCGGGTGCAGGATGCCGCTGGGGATCTGGTGCAGGATGAACTCGTCGCTGCCCACGTGCACGGTGTGGCCGGCGTTCGCGCCCCCCTGGTAGCGGGCGACGATGTCGATCTCCTCCGCCAGCACGTCCACGATCTTCCCTTTCCCCTCGTCGCCCCACTGCGAGCCGACGATCACCACGCAGCTTCCCTTGCTCATCTCTCCCCGAGCCGTTTCCGAGCGAGTCCGGTTGATCCGCTTCCCCGCCCCGCGGCGCGTCCGCGAGGCCTCTGCGGAGGCTGCACGGATTGCGCCGGAGGGCACAAAAGCGAGGCGCGGTCCCGCCCGCGAAGGGATGGGACCGCGCCTGACGTATCCTGTGCTGAACCTACGCCGCGGCGGCGCCGGGTGTCAACCTGCGCCGGCCCGATGCGCCGTCACGGCCGGTACTCGGTACCCTGGCAACTCGGGCACGGCGGCAGCCGATCGCTGTCGTCGTCCAGCCGCACGGTTTGACCGCACTTCGTGCAGCGGTACGTGCCCTTTCCCGGCTTCTCTCCTGTCGTCGACATCGTCAGCTCCTGAGAAGGTGGAAGGAGACCAGCTTCTGTTGGACTGACCGCTGTCGAGCTTTTCTCAGCGACGATCCCGCGAACGTGATCAGGCCGCAGAACTGCAGCGTTGTTCCGTGGTCCCTCGTCGACCACGGTTCCTCGTTGATCCTCACGCCCGACGAGTTCTTTACCATCTTTAACTAAGAGTTCCCCGCAGAAACCAGATTGGATCGGCAACGCAATGGTGCGGGCCGCCTCCAAGGGTGGAGGGGATTCCGACCGAGAATCTCGTGCGCCCGCCTCAGTGGCCAGCGGCGCTCCCGAAGCCGTGGACAAGACTGGTGAGGACGTGCCTCCATTTGCCGCAGGAGAACGTACCGCAAAGGTCCGGTGCCACGTTGTCCAAGTCTTACCGCGCAACGTGAGCACCACCAACAGCCTCACGGCCAAGGATGCCTCTGGGAGGACGACTTCAGCGTTGATAGCGGACCACGACCCTGGCTCAATGACGGCCGGGTGCGGGTTTTCGGCCGATTGCCGTACACGTTCGTGTTCCACCTTGGTACCACGAAGCGAGACTGAATCGACGTGAACGGAAACCGTTAGCTCATCAAGTCTGACCTTGCCTGTGTTCACAACGTCGAGTCGAAAAATCAGTAGCTTGTGGCTGGCATTCAGCTTGGACGGCGACACGACGTCGATGATCGGATCGATCCGAATATGTGGGATGTCTGTCCGAGCAACATAGTAACGATTCAACGCCCACGCCGAGCCGGCGAAGAAAGCAAGCGTCTTCAAGGTGATGTCGACGCCCTTTGACAATTGCTCCTGCGTGATCCAGTCGAACTGAACAGAGAGATACATGAGGGCCAACGTCATCGTCGACAGCGCGATCACGTAGATATAGAAGAACCGCGTATGGAGCTTTTCAAGGATGTTCATGAAAATTCGGCATTGGACAGGAAAGGTATTCGCCGAGGGGATTACGGGGGCGGTGGCGCTAGTTGCTCCCGTCAAGTCGCTGTGCCCCCTGTATACCACCTGCGCGGAAACCGAGTGCCGTGCTATGGAGGCGATGCGAATAGGGGCTAGCGAACGAAGTTAAAATCCGCTTTGAGGACCGGCAACAATAGTCGGTGCAGCCGGCAAATTCGGCCGGCTGCACTCCGAAGTGCGGTTAGCTACTGCACCGTCACCGTCTGCTCCACGCGGACGATGCCGGACTGCGGCTCGTTGGGGTCGCTGCGGCCTTCGACCACGATCTTCGCCGTTCCCGGCGTGTCGAAGCGCAGGTCCACCGTGCGGCGCAGCTCCACCAGCGCGGCGGTGCACACCTCGCCCTCCTGGCGGTCGTACGGGTGGATGCTGGCCGTGGCCGCAGCCGTCGCCACCTCGGCGCCGTCGGCGCGCCAGCACCCGCTGAAGCCAAGCGTGGTCACCGTCGCCTGGAAAGTCTGCCCCGCGCTCACCACCGCGGGCGCCACCAGCGCGGGCGAGCGCAGGTACGACGAGCGGATGATGCCAGGCGTGCGGTCCCCCAGCGGCGGCGTGCGATCCTCGACGACATCTACGGGCGAGGGGGGGCAGGCGGCGAGCAGCGGCAGCGCGAGCAGGCAGAGGAGGCGGCGTGTCATGGCAGTCGATCGCAGCGGTGAGTGACGATGAGTTCGGCGTAAGAACGCCCGCGCGGGCTGGGATGTGACACCGGACACGCGCCGATCGGAGATGGAGTGCCGATGGGCATCCGGCCCCGGCGTGGACGTGGAGCGAGGGTGCCCGCGGCGAGCGCGAGCGCACGCCGCGGGGACGGCGAGGAAGCTACTGCACCGTGACCGTCTGTTCCACCCGCACGATCGAGATCTGCCCCAGCCTGGGGTCGTTCTGGCCTTCCACCACGATCCGAGCGGTGCCCGGGGTGTCGAAGTGCAGCGCCACGGTGCGCGACAGCAGCAGCTCGCCCTGTTTGCAATCGATGGTTGCGATGTGGTCGTAGGGCCGGATCCTCGCCTCCGTGGCGGCGAGGGTGACGTCGGCGCCGCCCGCGCGATAGCAGCTGTGCAGGCCCAGCGTGGTGACCGTGACCTGGAAGGTCTGCCCTGCCGCCACGGTGGTCGGCGCCACCAAGACGGGTGTCTTCAGCGCCGCGGACGCGACGATCCCGGGCTCGCGCGCCTCCCCGTCGGTGCCCAGGGAGCAGGCGCCCAGCACGAGCGTCATCACGATGCAGCCAGGTATGCGCTTCACGTCGGCACTCCGTTTCGCGGGTGACAGGTTGCCCAGGGAACAACGTCCACGCAGCTCCCGGTGTGACCACGCCTGCGCCGTGATGGAAACCTCGCGCCAGCGCCGCACCAGGTCGCTGGAAAGCACCCCGGGTCCCACCTGCTCCGGCCCGCCGGCAATTCTCTCGCGTGGATCCGGCGTCAGGCGCTCGTCCCGCCGGTCGGCGCGTGGCGGAAGAGCCCGCGCTTCACCTCCACCGAGCGCGCGGTGATGAACCAGGTGCGGTCGAAGTCGTTGATGGCGTCCCCCTCGATCGCGACCACCACGGCCCCGGGCTCCAGCGCCGCGTAGGCCCCCGACACGAGCGTCTCGTGCTCGGTGGCGAGCCGGAAGCGCGGGTGCTTCATCCGCGTGGGGCAGGAGATGAAGGTGACGCCGTGGAACGCCGCCTCGGTGTCGTGCGAGTAGTCCATGTCGCCGCCGCCGATCAGCTGCAGCCGTTCGTCCGCGAAGACCAGGATCTGCCATTCCCAGCAGCCCGCCTCGGTGAGCTCGGCCAGCCGCGCCGCCATCTCCGCGGCCGCGGCCGAGCCGTCGGTCACGCGGCGCTCCACGCCAGCGCCGCCAGCACCGTCACCACGCCGATCACCACGCTCGCGGCGGACTTCATCGCCACGGCCACGATGCGGCCGACGAACGCGCCCCAGCCCACGCGCAATGCGCCGCGCATCTCGGGGTTCTTGGTCATCTCCAGCACCGCCGCGCCCACGAAGGCACCCAGGAACGCGCCGATCACGCTGCCGATGATGGGGATCGGGATCCCCGCGAAGGCGCCGATCAGCCCGCCCAGGATGGCGCCCCACGCCGCGCGCTTGCTTCCGCCGTACTTCCGCGCGTACCGCCCGCCGATCGCGAACTCCACGACCTCTGCGATGATCGCGACGACCAGCACCAGGGCGAAGATCCACCACCCTCCGCGCCAGTGCATGGCCCACGCGTACGCGCCGAGCGCCGCCACCTGCAGCCAGGTGCCGGGAAGCCCGAACGGAACCAGCAGCAAGCCGGCGACCTGCGCCAGCGCCAGGAGTGCGAACGGCATTCGTCTCCGATCCGGGTGGAAGTCCACGCGACCCGCGCGGCTCAGTTTCGCCCCCGCGCGCTCCGCGTGCAACAGGACGCGCGGAAGCACGAGACGGTTTCAATCCAGACGCATGGACGAGACCGGGAGGGAGATGGCCGGAGAGACACCCGGCGTTCCTGCGTGTCCCGCTCGCTCCGGCAGCATCATCCCCCCTCTCCAATCGATCTGCACCAATGCAAATCCCCCTCTCACGCCAGACGCGAGTGAGGGGGATTTCATGTCGACGAGCGTTTCCGTCAGCGGCGCACGCGATGGGCGCGCAGGGCTAGACCGGCTGCTGCTCCTGCTTCCCCTCGCTCGCCTTGAGCGCGGCTTCGCGCACGGCGCCGTGGCGGTCGCGCATCTGGCGGTGCAGCACGGCGCGGGCGCCCTCGCCGCCGATGTCGCCGAGCGCGCGGATGGCCTCCACCCGTATCGGCAGCGGGGTGCGCGAGAACAGGCTGCCGCCGCTCGCGCGCTCCGCCAGCACCGGCACCGCGCGCGGATCGCCGATGCGGCCGAGCGCGCGGATCACCTCGATCGCGGTCTCCTGGTCGGTCTCCTCGCCGAGCCGCTTCATCAGCGCGGCCACGGCGGTCGGCGCCTTGGTCAGCCCCAGCCCCAGCGCGGCGGCCGAGCGCAGCGACGGCTCGGCGTCGTTCAGCCCGATGGTGAGCTGCTGCACCGCCTCCTCGCCGCCGAACTTGCTCAGCGCGATCACCGTCTCGCGGCGCACGCGCACGTCGGCGTGGCGGATGGTGCGCGCGAAGTGCTCGATGGCGTCGGCGCTGCGGATCTCGCCCAGGATCCCCACCATGTTGCGCACCACGAACCAGCGCTCGTCGCCCACCATGTCTTCCAGCAGCGGCACGCCCACGCGGTCCAGCTCCACCAGCGCGTCGCGGTAGGCGCGGCGGGCGGAGAGGTCGCTGGCGGCGATCAGGCTGCGCACCAGCGGCGTCACCACCTCGGCACCCAGCGCCAGCAGCGTTCCGCGCAGGCCGGCGCGGTCCTCCTCGCTCTTGCTGCGCCCCAGCCGCTCCACGATCTCCTCGATCAGGAAGCGGTTGGCGATGCGCGTCATGGCCATCATGATGCTGCCGCGGGTGCCCGGGTTGCGCCGCGCCAGGCTTTCC
>Ga0190275_10001073_pt1 | contig 21020 bp, 12 predicted proteins | sample Popmic550T_FD_133745 | JGI IMG/M metagenome (GOLD analysis project Ga0190275, IMG submission 133745) | Populus adjacent soil microbial communities from riparian zone of Yellowstone River, Montana, USA - 550 T | ecosystem: Environmental > Terrestrial > Soil > Riparian zone > Trees stand | place...
CGTAGCGGGCGACAGAACAGAAGTCTGCTCAGGGTCGTGTTCTGTCGCCCGCTACGCGGGCTCGAAAAATCCGGCCACGCGTGACCCGGCCTAAAGGCCGGGCCTACAGATCTTTCGCCGCCTCCGGCGGCTCCCGCAAGGTCAGCGGCCACCTAATTCCGGGAGCGGAGTACTAAGCCTGCGGCATGAGGGCATCGGCGGCGAACCAGAGGGCCATGGATTCACTGAAGAGTGCTCAGCGCAACAGTGACGGGGTCACACCTTCGTTCTTCTGCGAAAAGCGAAGCTCTGACCCCAGGATTCTGCGAAAAGCGAAGCTCTGACCCCAGGATTCTGACTGCAAGTGTCGGGGAGCTGGTTCATGTGCGGCCTCTGACCGGGCGCTGGATGCAAACATCACGCGAGAAAGGCCCCGGCGTCAGCGCGTACTGACGGGGCATTCCCTGAATCCGGCACATGCAATCATTCCCCGGAGATGCCGGCACTTCTTCACAAAGCTCAATTACATGCGCCACTTCAGTGACTTCCGCCTCTTCAGTGCGCCTCAACGGCCGTTCGCGAGCACGCCCGCGACGGCACGCACCAGGTCATGAGGAGCGAACGGCTTCTTGACGTAGTCGTCGAAGCCGGCGGAGAGCGCCAACTGATGTTGCAGCGCGCCGCCGTACGCCGTCACGGCAACCGCGGGAATGGTGGATTTGTCATCGTGGCGGGCGCGGATGCGACGTGTGAGTGAGTGACCGTCCTCGTCCGGCATGGCGATGTCGCTCACGAGTGCGTCGAAGGATTGCGCGGTCAATTGCTCGAACGCATCGGCAGCGCTGCTCGCGGTCACGACGGAAGCCCCGGCTGCCCGCAGAACTGTGGTGATCAACTTGCGCATCTCCAGTTCGTCATCGACGACGAGCACGCGCGTGCCGGCGATGGAATAGGGCGTGTCGGACGCAGGTGGCTGGTTCTCGTCGCGAAGGCGCAGCATGGCAGGCTCTTCGACGTTAGCCGCGAGCTCGCGGGCGGGAAGCGAGACCGTGAACGTCGCGCCTTTCCCCTCGCCGGCGCTTTCGGCGCGCACCGTGCCGCCGTGCATCTGCACGAGTTGCCTGACGATCGAGAGCCCGAGACCGAGCCCGCCGTGACCGCGGGTGCTGCTGCCCCGCTGCTGACTCAGGCTATCGAAAACGCGCGGAAGGAACTCGGCACTGATCCCTTGCCCGGTATCGCTGACGACGATGTCAATCCGTGAATCCGTGGATGACATCCGTACGCGAATACGTCCGCCGGCCGGCGTGAACTTCACGGCGTTCGCCAGGATGTTCCAGAAGATCTGCTGGAGCCGTGTCGGGTCGCCATCCACGCGCGAGCTGCCGAGCGTGAATGATTTTTCCAGGGTGAGGTTCTTCCTCTCCGCCGAGGGCGTGATGGCGCGGAGTGCGAGCAGGACTGCTGCCGCGACGTCGACCGGTTCGCTGTTCAGCTCGAGCTTCCCGGTGAGCAGCCGCGACACATCGAGCATGTCGTCGATCAGCCGTGATTGCGCCCGTGCGGACTGCACGATGGAATCGAGAGCCACGCGCTGCGTCTCGGCGTCCAGGCCGCCTGTCACCAGAAGCTCGGCCCAGCCGAGAATCGACGTGAGCGGCGTCCGCAGCTCGTGAGAGCTGGTCGCCAGAAACTCGTCTTTCGCGCGGCTGAGCGCTTCGGATTCGTGATACTGCCGCACGAGGGCTTCTTCGACGCTCTTGCGGTCGTGAATGTCGGTGCTCGAACCGATCCAGATCATGATTCCGCCTGCATCGCGCATGGCGGCGGCGCGAGTGAGGTGCCAGCGATAGACGCCGTCCGCGCGGCGGAAGCGGCTCTCGAGCTGGAACGGCTCGCCGCTTTCGATCGAGCGGCGCCAGAGGCGATCGTCCTCTTCCGCTTCGTCGGGATGGGTGAACGGTGTGCGGCCTGCCGCGGAGAGCTCTTCGCACGACAGCCCCGTGAACTCCGTCAACTGACGGTTGCAGTAGTCGATGTCTCCGTTGGGTTTCGCCGTGAAAATGATGGTCGGCATCGACTCGGCGAGAAAGCGAAAGCGCTGCGCACTGATACGAGCTGCCTCCTCCGCCCACTTGCGATCGGTGATGTCGCGGATGTTGCACTGGATAACCTTGAGATCGCCGACCATGTAGGAGTTGCTGACGAACTCCACTTCCACGCGCTTGCCCCGCTTCGTTTCGAGCGGCATGTCTTCGTAGCGGATGTAGCCCGTCTCCTGCAGCCGCTGCATGGCCGCTTTGCTCTCCTGTGTGTCGGAGAACAGGCCGATCTCCCACAGCTCCTTCCCGACCAACTCGTCGAGGGGATAGCCGAGGAGGTCGATCACGAACGGATTGGCGTCCATGATCTTTCCGCTCGCTTCCTCGAGGATGAGGATCGCGTCCTGGGCGGTCTCGAAGAGCCGCCGGTAGCGCGCCTCGGACGCCTCGAGAGCATGCGCGGCCAGCGCGCGCTCGGTGATATCGCGGATATTGCACTGGATCACGTTCTGGCCGTCGACCAGGTACGTGTTGCTGACGAACTCCACGTCGACGCGTTTGCCCTGCTTGGTTTTGAGCGGGATGTCGTCGCGACCGGCTGATCAGGCGTGTATTCCAAGGAACGGGCGCTGAACACGGGAATTTCATTATTTTTTACGGAAGCGTAATAATGCGTGACGGGAACCCGTTGTTCACGTCAGCGGTACGGCACCGGGACCCCTTGCCTCCTCCTGTCGCGACTCTCGACGAGCAAGCGGGGAGGTTGCATGACTCAGGAAGCAGAACGTGCCGTGGCGCGGGAAGACAACGCGCTTCTTGCAGCATTGCCGACGCGGGAACGGAACGACGCACACCGGTCGTCGCAGCTCTTCACGCTGGAATTCGGTGCGAAGATCCTCGATGCGAACACACGCTCGCAGCACGCGTACTTTCCGATCCGGGGCGCGGTGTCTCTGATCCGGACCCTGAGCGCAGGGCCGACGGTGGAAGTCGGCGTCGTCGGCAATGAAGGAATGGTGGGCATCGACATTTTCATGGGCGCGCCGGTCCAGCTCAACGACGCCGTCGTGCAAGGCGAGGGATCGGCCTGGCGGATGAGCGCGGAGCACCTGCTGGCCCGCTTCCAGCGCAACGGCGAGGTGCAGCGGCAACTGCTGCGGTTCACGAACGCGTTCATCACCCAGGTCAGCCAGACCGCCGCGTGCAACCGCGCGCACGACATGGAAGCGCGCCTCGCCCGTTGGCTTCTGATGATGCAGGATCGGGTCGCCGCGCCGCAGATCCGCATGACGCAGCAATTCCTCGCGCACATGCTCGGCGCTCGAACCGCGAGCGTCAACGAAGCGGTGCAGAAGCTCGAAGCGGCGGGCGTCATCGGACACCGGCGCCAGGAGATCAGCGTGCTCGACCGCTCGGGGCTGGAAGGGATGGCCTGCGAGTGCTACGCAATCGTGTGTCGCGTTTACGAGCAGGCCATCCTGAACTAGACGCTTGAACGCCGCATTGCCGCGGCCCGATACCCGGCGTAGCCTAATGAAGCGTCGACGGAGACGGTCCCGCCTCCCTCAACGCCGCCACCAGGCGCATCAACTGCAGCGGCGCGACAGGCTTGGGCATGTATTCATTGAAGCCGGCGGCGAGGATCCGACTGGTTGCGGCGGCGGTGCCGTGGAGGGTTGCTCCGGTGTCGCTTTGTCGCGCTTCGCCATTGGGTCTCCCGCCTCGCAGTCAGCAACGGACGCGCCCAAGTCAATGGATCAAAAGAGCGCGGCACGGGGAGAGATGGCCGTTGCGAGCACATCCGTGTCCAGGCATGCGCCGAATCCTCGGGTCATCGTCGGCGATGAGGACGCAGGCGGCGATCATCGATCATGGTTCACACGGAATGCGAACGGTGAATGTCGCACCCTTTCCTGCTCCGTCGCTTCGTACCTCGACCGAGCCGCGATGCAACTCGATGATGTGCTTGACGATGGCCAAGCCGAGACCCAGCCCGGCGAAGCGTCTTTCCGTAGCCTGCGCCCGTCGCTCGAAGACGTGCGGCAGGAAGTCCGCCGAGATCCCCTCGCCCGTATCGCACACCTCGATGATGCCGAACGACTCGTCGCGCGACAAGCGCGTTTCGATCAACCCGCCGGCGGGAGTGAATTTGACGGCGTTGGTGAGGAGGTTGGTGAGCACCTGACGCAGTCGCGCGGAGTCACCGTGAATGATGACAGGCTGGTCGACTTGTTTTCTGAGTGAGATGTCCTTTGCCGTCGCGATGGGCCGCATGCCGCTCACGCTGTCCAGGACGACGTCCCGCAGATCCACCTCTGCCTCGGTGATGGCGAACTTGTTGGTCATGATGCGTGAGACGTCGAGCAGGTCGTCGATGAGTTGAGCCTGAACCGCGGCGCTGCTGGCGATGGAGCGCGCCGCTTCCGAGATCGTCGCAGCGTCCGGACTGTCCAGCAACAGCCCGGCCCATCCCTTGATGGATGTCAGAGGCGTACGCAGCTCGTGCGAGATCGCGCTGAAAAAATCGTCCTTCGCCTCGATGGCGGTCCTGGCTTCCTCGTACAACTGATTCATTTGCTCGGCGAGCGATTGGGAGCGAAGGTTGGCCATGACCAGATGACCGTTCGCTTCGCGAAGGGCCTCCATGAGCGCTTCAAACTCTGCCCGCACATCGGCGGCGGTTTGTTCTCGAACCTCGATGTGCTGTTCCGACGGGTCTCGAGCGTCTTCCCGTGGATGGAGTGCTTCCCCGTCTTTCGGCACGTTGGTCATGACCGCGCCCGCCGTTTGCGTGGTTCTGCCGTCGCACGCGCGACTCTTGCGGTTTCGTCGGGATGACCGGTGAGCAGCCCGTCGTAGTGTGCCAGCGGCTCACCGATCGCGATCCCGGTCTTGGTGATCTCGAAGGTGCGGATTTCCTTACTGTGCCCGCTGCCGCGCACCTTCACCACCGACATCACTCGCTGCAGGCAACCCTGCAGCTCGATGTAGCGCTGCATGATGATCACGTCGGTGAGAAACGCCGTGCCGTGCGGACTGAAGCGAAGCTCTGTGTAAGTGTCCTCCAACTCGGCGGTCATCATCATCGTGACGCCCATCCCGGTCAGGACGGCGACCATGCGGTACAGCGATTCGCGGAAGTCCTCGCGAAACGTCGGGGCGAGCGCCAGCTCGAACCCGGAGAGAGAATCGACGACCAGGCGGCGTGCTTTCAGGCGCTGCACCTGCTCGACGATCTCATAGAGGGTCTCGTCGATCGACAGATCGAGCGGTCGTGAATGAATGACTCCTACTTTCCCGTCCCGGATCATCTGTCCGAACGCGCGCCCGCCCGGCGGCGTCTGGGAATACTCGTTGGGACGCTTCTCGAAGACGGCCAGGACGCCGGGCTCGTCATGGCGGATCCCGGCCATGATGAAATTCGTAGCCAGCACACTCTTGCCCGAGCCCGAAGGGCCGGCAACCAGCACCGAGTACCCCTCCGGAACGCCGCCACCGAGCATCTCGTCCAACTCGTCGATGTCGAGGAGAAGACGTTTGCGCGAATGGCGTTTTGCTTTGTCGGGCGGACCGACGATCACGCGCGGAAACACATCGATGCCAGCGTTCGTGATTCGAAAGGTATGGAGGCCGGGCACGGGAGCCTGCCCGCGCATCTTCTTCACCTGAATTTTCCGGACCATCGAATTACGGTCCAGGCTCTGTTGCAGCCATAGCAGCCCGTCGGCCACCGTGAAGACCGGATCGTGCTCCGCTTCGTTCGGCTGATACTCGCCGATGAGAAACGTCGTAGCCTCCCATCCGGTCAGCCGGATCGCGAGTTGCTGCACGAAGCTCTGGAGGTTCAGACCTCCGTCCCGCGATCCCTCGGCCACCTGCGCGACCGTCCGAAACGAATCGACGAAGACGAGGCCCGGGTTCGTCGCCTCGACTTCCGCGATGATCCGCTCGAGCAACTGATCGAGCGTTCCGCTCACGATGTCCTGCCCGACGCTGACGAAACGGATCGAGTCGCCGACGCGATCCAGATCGAAGAAGTCATACTGCTGCTGGTAGCGCAGCATTTTCAGCGGAGGCTCGCCGACCACCGTGAAGTACACGGCCCGCCGCTCGGGAGTGGCGAGCGCGAACATGATCTGGTGCGCCAGCGTGGTCTTGCCCGAACCGGGCGAGCCGACGATGAGATTGAAGGAGAACTCCGGCAACCCCCCGCCGAGGATCTGGTCGAGCCCCGTCACGCGGGTCGGGAGCTGTCGAATCGAAACCTTGTCGGTCATGCCTTCTTCCCCTTCGGCTGTGCGTCGGAAAACCCGTCGGGCCACGCCTTTTCCAAATACCGCGTCGTGAGTGGTTCCCCGATCAGCGCGGTGAGCAGTTGTGCGAACGTCGCGAAGATCGCGGCCGCAGCGTCGGTCGCCGCCGATGGGTCCTGCCTTTCGAGCCAGAGACTCACCTCGGCAAAAGGCTCCGTCGTACCGTTGTCGCCCGTGCGCTCATCGGCTGGATACTCGCGTTGGGCCAGATCGAATGCCCGTCCCCACAGCGCCTCGACACCGGATGAGCTGATGAGCGGAGCAAGGACGACGGTGAGGTCGTCGTGTGTGAGACGCGCCGCCGCAGCCACGGCACTGGCATCGGTGGACGACCCTACCCGGCGCGTGATCACGCGGACGAGACGCTGCCGCAGGACTGTCGTTTCGGGTGAGGTCATACCTGGCAATCTATGTCGGGAATGCGACGGCCGTTGCTTGACTGATGCTCGCTAAGCCGTTGCCTTTCATCAATCGCCGTGACTTCATGGCTTGCACGTGCTTCGCCAATCAGTCAACTTCCGATAGTTTATTGCCAATTGGACGAGGCGACTCAGAGAATGAAGCGGCCCGCGGGCACGATGCCGCATCAATTCTGTGGCGTCGTGGCGAGGCCCCGCCGGCCTGCGAGCCTGGCCACTTCGTGAGCCAGGTCGATGGGATCGATCGGCTTCTGACGAAAGACGTCGAATCCCGCGGCGGTGATCCGCGACTGCTCGCCGGGACGGCCCAGAACCGTGAGGGCAAGGGCCGGCGTAGTGTGTCTGTCCGCTTCACGTGAACGGAACTGCGTCAGGAACGCGCAGCCGTCGAGGTCCGGCAATGCGATATCGCAAATGAGCACGTCCGGCTCCCACCGCTCGAGCACGTTGAATGCTTCACCGGCGCTGCCGGTGCACTCCACCTCGGCGCCGCAGTGCCGCAGCGCGGTGGCGAGCACTTTGCGGTTGTCGATTTCGTCTTCGACGATCAGCACGCGGACGCCATCGAGACGCGGCATGGCCACGGAACGCAATGCGGCGTCGCGGTCGGTCGTCTCGTGCGGGAGAACCGCCGTGTGCAGCGGGAGACGAACGGTGAACGTCGCCCCCTTCGCCTCCCCGCGGCTCGACGCGCTTACCGAGCCCCCATGCATCTCGACGATGTGACGGGTGATCGACAGGCCGAGGCCGAGACCACTTTGCCGCTCGGCCGTCGAGCCGTCGCCCTGGCGGAAGCGCTCGAAGATGTGGGGCAGCAGCGCGGCGGGGATCCCTTGTCCGGAGTCGCTCACGTCGATCACTCCCTCGACGTCTGCACGGCGGAGCCGCACGGTGACCGCGCCACCTTCCGGCGTGAACTTGATCGCGTTCCCGAGCAGGTTGCCGATGGCCTGCTGCAGCCGCGCCGGATCGGCAAACACGTCGTAGCGATCGTCGCCGCAGTCGACGGCGATCGAGATCTGTTTCGCTTCGGCGGCCGGGCGTGCCTGCGAGATCGCGTTGGAGAGGACGGTACGCAGATCCAGGGCCCGCAGCTCCAGCCGGAGCTTGCCGGACGCAATACGCGATTCGTCGAGGAGATCTTCGATCAGCTTCGCCTGCGCGAGCGTGCTCCGTTCGAGTGCGTCGAGCGCTTCCCGCGTCGTCTGCTCGTCGAGTCCTCCCAGCGCGAGCATGCGCGTCCAGCCGAGGATGGAGGTCATCGGCGTGCGCAGCTCGTGCGAGATGATGGCGATGAACTCGTCCTTTGCGTGGTCGGCCGCACGCATCGACCGCAACTCGCCGGCGGCCAGCTCGTTCTCGCCCTTCATATGCTCCAGCCGGACCAGACTGGTCACATCCTCGGCGGAATGGATGATGTAGGCGACCTCTCCGTCAATGACCACGGGAGTGTTGAGCGGCTTCCAGTAGCGCTCCTCGAACTCCTCCGACCCCGGCCGGCGGATGTCGTACTTTTGCACCGGCATGGCGTGAGGTGCGGCCGTGCGCAGGACGATCTCGAGCGATGCGCGCAGGTTCCGGGTGCCGCTTGCCGCCGGATCGTTCGGGTTGTCGGGGAAGACGTCGAACAGCTCGCGTCCGATGATCTGGTCCCGTACAGTCAACGTCGCCCGCAGATAGGCGTCGGTGACGGCGACGATGATGAAGTCCGGGTCGAGCACCAGGTAGGCGCCCGGCGCGGCTTCCAGGAGGCGGAACTCAGTTCGTGACATCGGGACTCTCTCCAACAGTCACGCGGCGGCGAAATGCCACTGGCGGCAAACTTCGGCCGCGGAGCTCGCTTCCCGCGGCTGGCGCGTAAGAAGCAGGGACGGCAGCGATGAACGTACCGGTGACGGAGCAAACAGAGCGCCGCGAGGCGGGCCCGGGCATCAGCGAGCGCATTCTCGTGCGCGCGCCGAGCGGGGACGATGCCGCGTTGATTGCCGAAGTGCTCGGCCGCGAAGGCTGCGAGGTGGTGCGGCTCGACGACCACTCAGCGCTGGCGCGCGAGTGGGACCGGGGGGCCGGCGCGCTCGCGCTCGCGACCGAGGCGCTGAACGACCCGGACTGCTGCCTCACGCTCCGCGAGCTTCTCGACGCGCAGGAGCCGTGGTCGGAAATCCCGGTGGTGCTGCTCGGCGGGGGCGCCGAGGACGAAGAGCCGCGTGTTGCCGGACTGCTGGGCAATCGCGCGCAGTTGCTCATCCTCGAGCGGGTCATGATGGGGTCACACCTTCGTCCCTCTGCGAAAAGCGAAGCTCTGACCCCAAGAATGCGAAGTGGGTCAGACCTTCTTTTCGCGAATCTTCGCCGTCGTGGACTACGAAAGAGCTTCCGAGTGTGCTCGCCTTTCGCGTACGTCTCCACCATTCGTAGACCTGCATTCACATTGCGTTTCCATTCCGAGGAGATTGGCGCCTGATTTCTCTACAACGAGCAGAGATCCTCGGCTTTCGAAAAGCACCGAGGGATCCTCGGCGGTGCTATGGCACGACAACTTCGGATCGAGTTTCCTGATGCCCTCTATCACATCACTTCGCGCGGCAACGAGCGGCGGCCCATCTTCTACACCGATGACGACCGGCTGGCGTTCCTCGGCTTTCTTGGGATTGCCGTCAAACGCTTCGGCTGGTCCGTCACGGCCTGGGTGCTGATGACCAATCACTTCCATCTCGTGCTCCAGACGCCCCAGCCGAATCTCTCCTGCGGCATGCAGTGGCTCAACGGCACCTATGCGGCGTGGTTCAACCGCACTCACCGGCGATGCGGGCATCTCTTCCAAGGGCGGTTTCGTGGTGTTCTGATCGAGAAGGACGCCTACTTCGCCGAGGTACTCCGCTACACCGTGCTCAATCCCGTGCGAGCCGGGATGGCAGGCCGTCCGGAGGACTATCGCTGGTCGAGCTACCACGCGATGGCTGGACTGGAGAAGGCGCCGGAGTGGTTCGACCTTGCCGCTGCTTTGGAGGTGTTCGGCGGAGGAGACGCCGAAGCGCTCGCCCGGTACCAGGAGTTCGTCGATGCCGGCGTCACGTCCGGTGAGCGGCTGTGGGACAAGGCAACGAATGGCATCTATCTCGGCACCGAGAGCTGGGTACGGGCGATGCGGGATCGCGTCGAGTCGAAACCACGCTCTACCGATTTCCCTCTGACGCAGCGCGCCGTCGGACGGCCGAAGATGGCCGCCGTCGTCGAAGCAGTGGCTCGAGCGGCGAAGATCTCGCCCGACACCCTTCGATCGAAGCAGGGAGGAGCGTTACGCCGGCTGGCGGCGTGGATCGGCTGGAACGAGGGCCTCCTCACCCTGCGCAGCATCGCCGCCGCACTGAGACTTCGCAGCGAGGGATACATCTCCAACCTCATCCGGCGGTGTACCCGGGAGCTCGGCGACAGTTGCGAGCTCCTGGCGCACCTCGACGTCGCCGTCGCCGCGCTCCGAGCCTGAGATCGCGTCAGCTCCAACGCTTCTATCCTCATCGCACCGCCGCGACGGCCGAAGGCTGCCTTCTGAACGCCAGGCCGGTATACCCCATCTGGCCGAGAGCTCAAAGTACCTTGGATTACGTGTCCACAAAGCGGGGTCGAGCTCTGCTGGACACGCTTTAGGTACAGCCATCGGCTATCTTCGAAGTGGGTCCACCTTCTATCTTGCTGCCTAGGCCGCGAACTTCGTCTCGAACTTCGTCTCAGGTGGGGTCAAACCTTCGTCCTATGCAGAAAGCAGAAGGTGTGACCCCTAATGCACGCACGCTATCCCGATCGAGACGCCAGCGCTCCTATGAGGGGTCGCGCTTCGCGGGGAAGGTTGGGGGTCAGGCCTTCGCTCTTCGCAAACGAAGAAAAAGAAAGCTCTGACCCCCGCGCCCCCTGTGACCCCCGCGCCCCCTGACCCCCGCGCCCCGCGGTGACCCCCGCGCCCCGGGCGTGTTAACCAGGGCTCACGCCCTGGGCTGCATTCTGTCGCCGCTTCGCGGCTCCTCAACCGAGATGTTGATTTCTATTCGCGTTCCGTCGGCGCGGTAATAACTCCTCCCGACCATCCGTCGATCCCTGGCTGACGGTACCAAATTCATTTTGATGCGCGGCGGCGACGGGGGTCTTTCCGCAGGCCCCGGACGGAACCGGTTTGCGCGAGGGAGAGAACAATGCGTATTCGTTTCATCGTGGGACTTCTTACTTTTGCGATCGTCTGCAGCGCCCAGGCGCAGTGGACCCCTGTGCCACCTGCAAATACGGACTACACACTGGCCGGCAGAGCGGGCATCGGTGGGGCGACCCACTCGACGGCCCGTCTTCGGCTCACCGAGGGACAGGGCGTCCTGACCAACGGACCGTTTCATCTGGCGTTCGGATCGACGACCTCCATGTGGTGGGCCTTCCGCCTCGATACCGGGAACCATCTGCACCTCGACCGTGACAGCGACACCGGCTGGGCCGAGGGCTTCGTGTTCAAGCGCGACGGCAACTTCGGCATCGGCGTCGATCCCACGCAGCTCTTCCACGCCTCCCGCGATGGCAACGGGCCGACGCTGATGCGCCTGAACAACGGCAGCAACGGCACGCTCGCGTCTCGCGGACTGCAGTTCACGGAAGGCTCGACGGTCAAGGCCGAGATCCGCAGCCTCAGCTCGGGCTACGACCCCAGCGCCCGCGCCAACGCGCTGGAGCTCTGGAACTATGGGAACGGCCCGATCATCTTCGGCAGCAACAACGTCGAACGGATGCGCATTTTCGCGGACGGCAACGTCAGCATCGGCGGAGCGACCAACCTGGCGAGACTCGGGATCATGAGCAACACCGACAACGCCCGCGCAATCACGGTGAGCCACCGCGCCATGGTCGAGTCCAATGCGGCGCAGAACGAGATCGGGCTTCTCGTGCAGGTGATGGAGGACCTTCCGGCCGGAGTGGTCAACACGGGAAGCGTCACCGGCGGCCAGATGGAAGGATTCAACATGGGTCCCAGCGGAACCATGCACTACGCCACCGGCGGCGTCTTCCGCGCCGGCAACTATACCGGTACGAGCGGCACCATTCTCACTGCATACGGACTCCAGTCGCATGTCATCGACGGGTCCGGTACGGTCGGCACCGGCTATGGTCTTTACATCTCGGACATCGAAGCGACCAACGACTACGGCGTCTACCAGATCAACTCCTCCGACACGAACTTTTTCGGGGGCAACGTCATCATCGGCGGGACGGCACCGACCACAGCGCCCCCTGCGACCTACGCGCTCAACGTCCATGGCGACGCCAACTTCAACGGCACCGTGACCGGTACGAACATCAAGGCCCATTACCAGGACGTCGCCGAATGGGTGCCGTCGACCACCGACCTCGCCCCCGGCACGGTGGTCATCCTCAACCAGGGCCGCAACAATGAAGTGATGGCCTCGGCCACGGCGTACGACACCACCGTCGCCGGCGTCGTCTCCGCGCAGCCCGGCCTCATCCTCGGTGTCGAGGGAACCGGTAAAGAGCAGGTCGCGACGACCGGCCGCGTGAAGGTGCGCGTCGACGCCCGCCGTCAGTCCGTGAAGGTCGGTGACCTCCTGGTGACCAGCGACATGCCCGGTACGGCCATGCGCTCGGAGCCGATGAGCATCAACGGCCGCGCGTTCCACCAGCCCGGCACGATCATCGGCAAGGCCCTCGAGCCGCTGGACGGCGGCGTCGGGGAGATCCTCGTGCTGCTGTCGATGCAGTAGGACGGGGTGCGCGATGAATCGAAAAAAGCGAACGAGCGCTCGATGTGTCTTGCTGCTCAGCCTCATCCTGACGCCCGGCCTGCTGTGGGCCGGCGAAGGGAAAATCCGGCGGAGTCACGCCGCCGTCAAGAACGAATACATCGTCGTCCTCAATGACGACATTGCACGCGACAAGGTCCCGGGACTCGCGAACCGCCTGGCGAAGCAGCACGGCGGCGAGCTGAAACGGGTGTGGCAGTCCGCGCTGAAGGGCTTTTTCATCCGGATGAACGAGGGACAGGCCAGGGGTCTGAGCCACCATCCCGACGTGAAGTACATCGAAGAGAACGCGGCAATCTACTTTTCGGCGGAAACGGTGCCGACGAAGGTCGACCCGGTCTGCAATCCCGCCGTGAACACTTGTGCGGAGACGGACGACAACCGCTTGTGGCACCTCGACATGCTCGACCAGAACTCGGGCGTCGGGACGAACGAATACTCGTACTGCGAGACCGGCGACGGTGTGTACGTGTATGTCATCGACTCCGGCGTCATGCGCGCTCACCAGGAGTTCGGCAACGATCCGGACCGGGTCGCGGACGGCTACGACGCCTCGGGCGATCCTGCCAACCTGCCGGCGTACAACCCCTGCGGAGGCCCGGGGCTGACCAGTCAGCCCCCCGACGGGCAGATCTTTCCGCAACTGGTCCGCCTCAATCCCAGCCACGGGACCGCGGTCGGTTCTCTCGTCAACGGCAAGAACGTCGGCGTGGCGCGGGAGGCGACGATCGTGCCGGTCAAGGTCACGCCTTGTGTGCGGTATGGCGCGCGGAAGCTCAGCCCCAGCACGCCGAACACCGCGTACGCGACCGGCGAGATCGTTTTCGCGCACGGAAACTCGAACCACACCTATCACCGGGTGACGTCCGGCGGTGTTACCGGCAGCACGGCGACCTATCCGACCAACTGGCATCAGGACAACTCGTCCAATCCGGTCTGCTGTCAGACCTGGGGTGGAGTCGAGCTCGAATGGGTGGGTCCGGACGCACTTCCAACGCAGGGAACGATCCAGATGCTGATCGAGGGCCTCGACTGGATCGTGGGACCCAACAACCCCTATCCGACGTCGCCGGCAGTGGTGACGCTCAGCACCTTCAAGATCGCCGCCCTGGACGACGGGGTCACGAACACTCCCTCCGGTTCGTCGCACAGTCTCGAAGATGCGATCGGGAATCTGCTGACGTACGACGACGGTCACGGCATTACCGTCATCGCCTCGGCCAATAACCAGGACGCGGATGCATGCGACACCACCCCGGGCCGGATGTCGCGCAACAATCCCAACGATCCGGAGAGCTCCGCCCGGCCGTACAAAGTCATCACCGCGGGCGGCACGATGCTCCGCAACAATCCGGATGAGAACCCCAACGCTACCGGCGGTACGATCGGAGCCGAGCCGCCGTTCGTGGACACGAAGCCGACGCTCGTGGCGCGGTGGCGGTGCCATGCCGGCGACTCCGATACCTGCAGCACCAACATCTACAACAACCTGGCCGAGACCCCCGACCCAACCGACCCGGCCGACCGCGACGCCTATGCGGCGTGGACGCTCGGCTCGAACGGGGGAGCCTGCGTGACACTCTTCGCGCCGGCCAAGAACATCCCGGTCGCGAATCTCAGCGGCTTCAACACGTACAGGAATCCACGGGCTAACGGCCAGGGTGCCTCCGGCACGTCGTGGTCGGCGCCGATCGTGGCGGGCATGGCCGCGCGGATCCTGCAGTCGAATCCAACCTACAGCGTCGATCAGCTCTACACCGCGCTGATGGCCCGCACCGTGGACGACCTCGACGAGACCGAGCTCGATCCTCCCGGCGTGACCGGGACACCGAGGGCGGTCCTGCGCCTAACGCCGATCGTCGTCCAGCCGCTCCCGGCCATCACGGCGGCGGCAACGAGCGGCAACACGTCGATCACGATCACCGCGAGCGGGCCGTCGGGTCTCCAGTACGAGCTCCACGAGGTGGACCCGGACTTCGACGTCGCCCAGTACACCAAAGGCGCGCAGTCGGTATTTCGCCTCGGGCCGCAGTCGTCGAACGTGTTCTCCGTCTCATCCACGCACGGGAAGTCCTACTTTGCGCGCGTGATCAGCAGTTGCGGTACGGCGGACACGAACATCACTACCATCTCGTCGCTCGGCACACCGGCGGGACTCGACGCGACGGCAAGCGGCGGCACGGTCACGATCTCGTGGAACACCACGGCGAATGCGAGCGGCTACAAGGTCGAGCGCAAGATCGGCACCGGCGCCTGGACGCTCGCGCAGACCGTGACGGGCACGTCGGTCAACGACACGCCCACGGTTCCGGCCGGGGTGGTGCTCTATCGCGTCCGCGCGACGCAGGGGAGCGCCGTCTCCGACCCGAGCAACAACGACGTCGCCTACGTCAGCACCTTCACCGACGACCCGATCGTGACGACCGGGCCGTACACGCCGATCCGGGCCATCCACCTCGTCGAGCTGCGCCGCGCCGTCAACGCGCTGCGCGAATTGAACGGGGACCCGGCGGTCTATACAGGGAATGCCATCGTCGAGGCGTCGGTGCAGACACTGCCCGTCGCCCATACCGATTTCACGGCGGTGCTGGGCAGCATGAACACGGCCCGTGCCGTATTCGGCCTGTCCAATGTCAATTTCACGACGCCGCCGGTCTCGAGCGGCCCGGTCAACCACGTGGAGAACGTCCGCGCCGGGGTGCGATAGGACCCGGAGCTCCACCAACCCGGCACGATCGCCGGCAATCCCCGCGCCGCTGCAAGGCGGCGGCGCTGGGGTGAGCCGCGTGCGACTGCCGATGCAATGACATCCCGGCGAGGAGTGAGTCATGAAACAGAAATCATTGATGAAGCGATGCAATCGCTACGGAGGCGGTCTGTTCCTGGCCGTCCTGCTGCTGTCCCTGCCGGTGGCCGCATACGCCGGTCTTTCCGAGCAGGGGAGAAAGAGTCCTGCCATTGCGTTCGAGCAGAACGCGGTGGTCATCACCGGCGTCACGCCGAACGCGCGGGTCGTCGTCTTCGGCGTCTCGCGGCGAGCGGTCGCGTACGTCTGGAGAACGAGCAATGTCTCGGTCACGGTGGAGAGCGACGCTGAAGGAATGGCTCGCCTCGAGCTGGAACGGCCGGTCTGGGTCAACTCCATCTACGCCGCGGTCGATTTCACGACGGGGCGTTACACCATCGCCTCGCCGCAGGGGACGCCGCGCCGGGTCACCGATACGTTCGAGACGGATCGCGGGCGGTTCCGGGTGCTCTGCGTCCGTCCCGGCGAAGGGGCGTGGCGGATCTCTCCCGATGATCTTTCGGGCGGCGACCGCCGGACCGCTGCCGGCTCGGTGCAGAGCGAGCGCCGCATGCCGGCGATCGCGGGCGAGCATGCCTCGCCCGGCCGGCTCCGGACGCACGACGTCGTAATCGTCATCGATCCCGAGCAGATGGCGGTCGTGACCGCGGCGGTGCCCCAGTGAGCCGCCGCGTCGTCCTGCTCCTCGCCGTCCTCGCCGCGTTTACGTACCAGGCGGAAGGGCAGCAGCACCAGAACCTCGAGAAGGGATTCAAGCCCGGTCAGGCCTACGCGTTCAGCGACGTCGACGAAGTCAATCTCTTCAACGGGAACCTGAACGTCAGCCTCCCCATCGGCCCGACGTACAAGGTCGGAGGCAATCTTTCGTACGGCTTCACCCTGGCGTATGCGGGCAACAACTGGGATTACGACCAGAGCGCGCAGGAAGTCCGCATTACGGACGGGCCGTTCCAGACGGTGCAGACGGGTTTCATCCGGTGGGCGATCCCGATTCGCCATAACAACGCCGGCATGGGCTGGCTGTTTTCAATGGGCCGGATTCTCTCCTATATCGAAACGCGGGGAGAGTATCCGTACCCCGTATATCAGTCGCCCGACGGCGCCGAGCACGTTCTGTTTCCCTCGCTGGACGGCAGTGCCGGCATCGCGGACGTGAGCTACAGCCGCAGCGGGACCTACATGCGGCACAAGGTCCTGCGCGACGCCAACGGGGCCGTCGACGGCCAGGAGCTCGAATTCGGCGACGGCACGATCAAGGAGTTCACCGCCGGCGGCGCGATCCGCAAGATCCGCGACCGCTTCGGCAATGCCGTCAACATTACCGAGCATGCGGCGAACGCGGCCGGCATCCCGGCGCCGAACGCCACGGCTTGCGGCACCTCGTACAAGACCCGGAAGGTCGCGGACCCCTACCGGACCCACTATCTTTATTACGCGTTGACGCCCGGCTACGCGGCGTTCATGCCGGACAGAGTGTGTCAGGCCAGCCTGGCGGTGTACGGAGGGACGGCCAACTATCTCTTCACGTACGTCGACCGCCACATCTCGCGGCAGAAGGCGGCCAGTCCTGAGCCGTATTACGAATTGGACAGGCCCACGCCGACGGTGCAGGTGCCGCTGCTGACCCAGGTCACCCTGCCGTATGGCACATCCTACGACTTGGTGTACGACATCGGGAAAGCGCAGGACGGGACGGGAGTGCGCAGCGACAGCACGACCATTCCGGCCCAGGTGAGCGACCTGGCCGACCAGCTCAATCCCGGCAGCTTCTCCGGGCATCTCGTCGAAATGAGGATGCCGACCAGAGGAAAGTACGAATGGCTGTACCGGCGCTATATCTTCCCACCCGATTACGAGTCGCCGACCGCTCCGCTGGATCCCGAGGCCAAGCTGCCGCCGAGCCAGTCTGCAGGTGTGTGGAAGCGGAAAAAGTATGTGAAAGACAATGACCCCGATATCTGGACCTATACCTCTTCGTTCCTGAACGAGAGCATGGGCAGAACGGTTGCCGTAACCACAGTAGCGGCTCCCGATGGTGCGACCACCGCGAATTATTTTTCGCTCTGGTCGTGGGGAGGCTCGCGCGATGACGACTACGGGTTGCCGTACACCAGACGCCCGTCGCTGGCCGGCGAGGACCTGAATCCCCGCGACGGGATGTATCTCTCGTCACGGACCACGCTGCCGGATGGCAAGAAGCGCGTCAACTATGTCCGTTATGAATGGGATCCAACCGGTTCCGGAGTCGAGAACAGCGATACCAATCGCCGCGTGTCAGGCCGGCTGACGGTGTTCGAAGACCAGACCACGACGAAGGAGGTCTACTCCGACTTCGACGGCCTCGGTCATTACCGGACGACCACGATCTCCGCTTCCGACGGAGCGGTCGAGCGGGTGAAACGGACGAACTACAACCCCACCAACCCGCCCAATGGCGAGAGGTACGTCATCCCCAGTCTGCCGTGGATCATCGGCAGCTACGACTCCGTCGAGACCACGGATCGCCATCCCACCACGCACGCGACGATCTCGCAGTCGAAGACCGAGTACTGCTTCGATTCCTCGACCGGCCGCCTGCAGCGGACGCGCACTCTGCGAGGCGCCGTGGCAGGGGCGACGGACTTCCTGACCGTCTACCGGGATGAGGACGAGAACGGGCAGAACGTCGACGGCAACGTATCCCAGGAGGATTACGCCGGCGGAGACCAGAGTCTCCTTCCCACGGGCTTCAACACCTGTACGGGAAGTTTCTCCACCCTCACCCCGTGGTACCGCCTGCACCATACATACAGTTTCGGGACGCTGGCGACGACCCGCTACCACGGCGCGAACTTCAACATGCTCGACCTGTCGATCGAGCCCTCCACCGGCTTGCCGTTGGTCTCGCTCGATTCGGCAGGCGTCGCCGTGCATTTGAGATACGACCTGCTGGGACGACTGACGAACGTCTGGCCCGACGGGCGGGCCTGGTCGGAGTACAGGTACACAGAGGCGGAAGGCACGACCGGCCCGAACGTCGTCGCGCGGCAATGCCCGAACGGGGTGACCACCTGCGCCGGCAATCCCCTGACCGAGGCCTGGTATTACTACGACCTCTTCGGACGGATGACCCAACAGCGTCTGCGGGTCCTCTCCACGGCCGACACGGCGGAATGGGCAACGACGTGGACCGAGTACGAGGACGGACGCCAGTCCGCCGTCTCGGTCGTCACCGGTACCCCGTTCGGGTCGGCCGCGCCGATGCCCGCCGGTACGAAGCAGACCAAGTGGCTGTACGACATCCTCGGCCGGGTGACGTCCGTCGAACAGCCGGATGGCGCCTTCACGCTCTTCGAGTATCCCAACTCGCGCCAGACCGAGCGCTCCACCCTGGTCGCCCTCACGACGACCACTTCGGATTGGGTCACCACCACCGAGACGTCCGATTTCCTCGGACGGATGGTGTCGGTCACCGAAGACGCCGGGCCGGGGAAGACCAACCTCACCACCTTGTACAAATACGACGCCGGCGACCGGCTGATCGCCGTCAACGACGGGGAAGTGGCCGAGCGCAACTTCTGGTACGACGGCGCCGGAATGCTCACCTCGGAAAAACACCCCGAGAACGGCATCACCAATTACCTGTACGACTCCCGCGGCCACGCCGTGAAAGTGCGGACCGATGATTGCCACTTCGACCTCAATTACACCTACGACGTCGCCGAGCGCCTCGTGAAGGTGGAGTCGCGGCAGGACGGGGGCGTCACGAACTGCGAAGCCGACACGTGGCGTCCGATGAAGGAATTCACGTTCGAGACGAATCCCGCGGCCGCCGACCTCGGCCTGGGCAAGCTGCGCAGCGCCGCCCGGTACAACGCATCGGCTTTCGGCCTGGTGCGGGTGACGGAGACGCTGAGCTATGGCGACGACGCCGGCCGCGTGACCGAAAAACAGACCGCGGTCGAGGAGCTCAGCCTCGAGAACAGCACCACCATCCAGACCTTCGGGCAAAGCTTCCAGTACGACGAGCTCGATCGCATCGTCGACAACATCTATCCGGCCTGCAACACGACTCCATGCGGACAGGCGCCGTACGACGGCCTTCGCACGGAGTACGACGAGCGGGGAGTGAAGAGCATCGTTGCCGGCGACTATTCGTCTTCCGGCACGTTCACGCCCGTCGCCGCGCTGGCCACCTTCAAGCACGCGCCGAACGGTCTGCGCGTGGAGACCGCCCATGCGAACGGTGTGACCGAGCAGGTGGTCCCCGACCCGAATGGGCTGACCCGTCCGCGGCAGATCACTTTCAGCGGGTTCTCGGCGGCGTGCAGCGCGCCGTCAGTCACTTCCAACCCCGTATCGCAATCGCTTCCGTACGGCGGCACCGTCACCCTGTCAGTGACGGCGGGCGGGACGGCGCCGTTCTCGTATCAATGGTACGAGGGGACGGAAGCGATCCCGAACGCGACGTCGTCGACGTTCGTGACGCCGGCCATCACCGCGGTCCGGAAGTTCCACGTCGAAGTGGCGTCCGGCTGCGGGAAAGTGCTTTCGGCCGAGGCCACGCTCACTCCGGTCGCGAATCCACCGGCGTCTCTGGTGGCCACGCGGCAGGGGACGACGAGCTCGATCTCCATCCAGTGGACGGGCTCCGCCGGTGCCGCGGAGTACGTAGTCGAGCGGCGAAATGCCGGTCCGTGGGCTCCCATCGCCATCACCACGGCGCCGTCGTACGTCGACCCGTCGTGCGGTACAGGCGCGGCATGCGCCTACCGGGTGCGTGCCATCACGAGCGGCGGAGCGCAGTCGAATCCCAGCAACCACGACCTCGCCACGCTGATCACATTCACCCCGGTGAATGTCCCGTCGCTGGTCGGCTACGCGCACTATGAAGAGGTCCGTGCGGCCGTCAACGCCATCCGCGCCGCGGCCGGCCTGACCGCCCTTTCGTGGGAGCAGATCGTCCCCGGCAACGCGCCGACGGCGGCCGGTCTCATCAAGGGAGCGCACGTGCTGGCTATGCGCGGCCGGATGGACGAAGCGCTGCAGGCGCACCAGATCGCGCTCTCGCCGTATGAGGATGCGGTCCTGACCGTCTTCCGCTTCCGCCACATCGAGCAGCTCCGGGAGAAAACGCAATGACGGCCGATCGTCCGAAAGGCCGAACCATGTTCCGAATCCTGATCGTCCTCTGCCTCGCCGCGGCGTCCTTCGGCGCCGCGGCGCAGGAGCCGCCGGGCGAGCTCGCACCGCAGCAGGATCTCTATCTGATCGTCCTCCAGCCCGACCAGCGGGGCGAACCGCCCTTCGACCCCTCGAGCTTCGGCGGGCGGCTCGAGCACCGGAAAGGCTCGCGTCTTGCCGTGCGCATGACCGCGGAAGCGGCGGCCGCGGTCGAGCAGAATCCGCGCGTGCGGACGATCCAGCTCATCACTCTGGGCCGTACGGACCGCCCCGAAGGTGCCCGTGCCGGCGCCAGGGTCATCGCCCATGGCAACGACAGCCTGACCGGCGGCATCTATACGTACGACGGCTCGGGAAACATCCGCTCCATCGGGCCGAACGGGGACGGCGGGACCGACCAGTTCACCTACGACGAGTTCGGCCGCCTGGCCTCGGCGAAGGTGCACAGCGGAGGGATGCCGTATCTCGAGTCGTATGGATACGACGGCGCGGGGAACCTGACCCAG
>Ga0190275_10001074_pt1 | contig 21013 bp, 15 predicted proteins | sample Popmic550T_FD_133745 | JGI IMG/M metagenome (GOLD analysis project Ga0190275, IMG submission 133745) | Populus adjacent soil microbial communities from riparian zone of Yellowstone River, Montana, USA - 550 T | ecosystem: Environmental > Terrestrial > Soil > Riparian zone > Trees stand | place...
CTTCCTCTTTCTGTCCGGGGCCACCGCCCTCGTCTACGAGCTCGTCTGGTCCAAGTACCTCGCCAACGTGCTCGGGAACAGCGGGCAGGCACATGCCGTGGTGCTTGCCACCTTCATGGGCGGGCTTGCGCTGGGAGCATATGTCTTCGGGCGAACAGCTGACCGGGTCAAGAGTCCCTTGGCCATGTACGGGCTGCTGGAGCTGGGGGTGGGCATCTACGCCCTCCTGTTCCCCTCCGTGCTGGAGGTGCTGAGCGCGGCCTACCTGGCCGTGGCGGTGAAGGTGCCGGAGGGGGTGCGCGTGGTGCCCAAGCTGGGGCTGGCGGCGCTCTCGCTGGTGGTGCCCACCATGTTGATGGGGGGGACGCTGCCGGCGTTGGTGCGGCACTTCTCCTCCTCCCTGGCCCACGTCCGGCGCGAGCTGGCGCGCCTGTACGCCATCAACAGCCTGGGGGCTGCCCTGGGCGTCTTCCTGGCCGGCGTGAGCCTGGTGCCGGCGCTGGGCCTGTCGCTGTCGGCGAAGCTGGCCGCGACCCTCAACATCCTGCTGGCGCTCGGGGCCATCGCCCTGTCGCGAAAGCACCCGCCCGCGCTCGTCTCGGGGGCCTCCGCCGAGGGTGGGGCCGCGGCCGAGGGCGGTGATGAGCTGTCCTACCCCCACACGGCGGTGCGCGCGGCCCTGCTGGGAGTGGCGCTGTCCGGCTTCACGTCCATGCTCTACCAGGTGACGTGGATCCGCCTGCTGTCGCTCGTCCTGGGCGCTTCCACCTACGCCTTCACCCTCATCCTCACGGCCTTCATCCTCGGCATCGGCCTGGGCAGCTTCTGGCTGATGACGCGCAAGGGGAGGGGGGATCTGCTGCGCCTGTTCGCCTGGCTGCAGGTGGCGCTGGTGGTCAGCGTGTGCGTGGCGCTGCCGCTCTACGTCCGGCTGCCCTACCTGTTCCGCAAGGCGCAGTTCCTGATGAACCGCACGCTGGACACGTGGCCGTACTACCAGCTCCTCACCTTCGCGTTCTGCTGCGTGGTGCTGGTCGTGCCCACCTTCTTCATGGGCGCGGCCTTCCCGGCGGCGGCACGCGTGGCCACCGCGAAGGTGACGGAGGTAGGGCGCCAGCTCGGCGGCGTGTACCTGTGGAACACCTTGGGCACCATCACCGGCGCAGCCCTGGGCGGGCTGGTGCTGATGCCGTGGTGGGGCATGGAGGGCAACTTCATCGCCGGCCTGGTGGGCAACCTCGTGGCCGCGGGGGTGGCCTTCGCCGCCGTGCCAGGGCGCCCATCCCAGCCTGTCCGGGCCTTCTGGCCGCTGGGAGTCGGAGCGCTCTGCGGCCTCCTGTTCCTGCTGCCCATGAGCGGCTGGGCCGTCACCCTGTCCGGCATCGCCTCCTTCCGCGTGCGCGAGACACCGCCCGAGAGCTACGCGGCCGCCGTCGCCACCTTCGAGCAGAGCACCCAGTCCCTCTTCTACCAGGACGACACCTTCGCCACCGTGCTCGTGGGCGAGCTGAAGAACGGCCACCGCTTCCTCAAGCTCAACGGCAAGGTGGACGCCTCCACGGGCCTGGACATGGAGACGCAGATCATCGCCGGCCACCTCGGCATGCTCCTGCACCCGCGCCAGCCGGAGAACGTGCTCCTGGTCGGCGCGGGCTCGGGCGTCACCGCCGGCTCGGTGCTCGCCCACCCCGTCAAGCACCTGGACATGGTGGAGATCTCCCCCGCCGTGGTGGAGGCCGCCCGCCTCTTCAAGGCGGTGAACCGCGACGCCGTGGACGACCCGCGCACGCATGTCCACATCGACGACGCCAAGACGTTCATGGCGCTGGCGCCCCGCAAGTACGAGCTCATCATCAGCGAGCCCTCCAACCCCTGGGTGGCGGGCGTCTCCGGCCTCTTCTCGCGGGACTTCTTCCGCACCGCGGATCAGCACCTCACCGAGGACGGCATCCTCGTGCAGTGGATCCACACCTACGAGAGCAGCGAAGAGATCATCAAGCTGGTCATGCGCACCTTGCGCGACACCTTCCCCTATGCCACCACGTGGCTGGGGCCTACGGACCTGATCCTCGTGGCCAGCCGCCAGCCGCTGACCTTTGACGCCCAGAAGGTGGCGGAGCGTCTGGCGCTCCCCGCCGTGCGCGAGGACATGGGCCGCACCGACATCCATGACGTGTTCGGTCTGCTGGCCAAGCAGGTGCATAGCGACGAGGGGCAGCGCGAGTTCGCCGGCACCGGCCCCATCAACACCGACGATCACAACCTCCTCGAGTACGCCGCGCCGGTGGCCTTCTTCCTCCACAACCAGGAGACGCGCGTCCATGACGAGCGCCGGGGCCCCGACGGGGGCACGCGGCTGTGGATCCACCGCTACCTCCAGGAGAACCCTCCCACCGCCGAGCAGGCCGCCAGCCTCTACCGCAACCTCGATCACAACCACGCCATCAATGATCCGCTCCTGCGCGGGGCCGCGGCGCTCTGGTACTCGCTGGCCCCGGACAGCCTGGAGGCCCGGGTGGCGCTCGCCAACACCGCCCTTGCCCAGAAGGACCTGACGCTGGCCGAGTCGGTGCTCTCGCCCGTGCTGGAGCGTGGCAAGGAGGATCCCCGCTTCGTCTCTGCCTGGCTGCGGCTGGTGGCGGCTCGGGCCTGGGCCTCACGCACCGCCTGGACCCCTGTCACCGGGCTCCCCGAGGCCGTGGCGCTGGGCCAGCAGCAGGTGGCCGCCCGCCCTGGGGACACCGAGCTGGCCAAGGCCCTCAAGACCCTCTGCGAGGCGATCCCCCAGGCCTGCGCCCCCCCCGGCTCACCCTCTGTGGTGGCTCCAGGGGCTCCCTGATCCGCCCGCATGATCCTCACAGGAGGCTCAAAATGCTGGAATTACGGATATTTCCACCCATCCTCCCGATGACGGATGGTCCGTAGTGGCCAGATCCACCTACTGTGCGCTTGCCCTCGAGATTGAAGGGTGTCGTCTCCCACCGCCAAATACCCCCAGGAGTCTCCCATGAAGGCGATTTCGAAGAAGAATCTGCGCAAGGCCCGTGGTCAAGGCATGACCGAGTACATCATCATCGTGGCCCTCATCGCGATCGCGGCCATCGGCGTGATCACGCTGTTCGGCGACAACATTCGTAAGCTGTTCGGCGCGTCTGCCGCGGCCCTCGCCGGTAACTCCAGCGTGTCGAACGACGGCGCCAGCTCCAACGCTGCGCTGAACAAGAAGACGATGAAGAGCTTCGCCGAGAACAACGCCTACTAGTTCTCGCTCCGGGGGGAGCCAGCTCGCGCTTCGGTGTGAGCAGCTCCGCTCCAGGGTCGGTGGGAGCCCCGCTTCGGCGGGGCACCTTCCCGGCTCGAAGAGGCGGCACGGGCCCGAGAGGGACCCCGGCCGCCTTTCTGCTTTTCTGGAGCCTGGGCTGGCGCTACGGCCGGGTGAGGCTGGCCGTGACGGAGCGCACCATGCTGCGCGGAGCGAAGCGCCCGATCACCACGGACAGCCAGTTGAGCAGGCCATGGATCGCGAGCACCCGGCCCTTCATCATGGCCACATAGGCATCCGCAGCCACGTCCGAGGCCTTGGCCACGCCCCTGCGCTGGAAGAGGCGGCTCTTCGCGTTGCCGGCCCGTGAGGCGAACTCCGTGTGTGTGGAGCCCGGGCAGTGGCACGTCACCGTGACGCCGGTGCCCTTGAGCTCGTACGCCAGCGCTTCCGAGAGGAACACCACGAACGCCTTCGTCGCGAAGTACGTGGCCATGTACGGGCCTGGCACGAAGCCCGCGGTGGACGCCACGTTGAGGATGCGCCCATGGCCACGCTCGCGCATTGGGCGCGCGAAGAGGTGCGTGAGCTTCATCAGCGCGGTGCAGTTCACTTCGATCATCTCCGCCTCTCGCGCCAGCTCCTGCTCCAGGAAGGCACCCGAGGAGCCAAAGCCCGCGTTGTTGACGAGGAACTCCACCTCCAGGTTCCTCGCGCGTACCTCCTCGAAGATGCGCTGGGGTTCCTCCGGGCGGGCGAGGTCGGCCGCGACCACGTGGGCCTTGATCTTGTGCTCCTGCTCCAGCTTGGAGGCCAGCGCCTCCAGCCGGGCGGCGGTGCGCGCCACCAGGATGACGTCGTGCCCATCTCGAGCGAAGCACTGCGCGAACTGCTCTCCCAGACCTGCCGAGGCGCCCGTGATCAGGGCCACTTTGCGTGACATGAGGAACCCTCCGTGGGCCGCTATATCACCGCGCTGGCCTCTCGCAGGGACACCGGACCGCCGGCTGGGGACGAGCCGGTCAGGCCTTCAGGACACGCGGAGCAGGTAGAAGACGTAGCCGTAGCTGTCCCCGTGGCGCTCGTAGAGCTCGATCTCCCGGGTCGCAGGGGCGAGAGCCTCGGCAAGCGCCGGGTCGGTCGCGGCTTCGGCGCGCATCGCATGTACACGCTCTCGCAGAGGGCTGTAGTACTCGTCCCACCACGCGGACGCGGGCAGCGTGAAGGTGTCCAGCACCTGGTACCCGGCTGCTCGAGCTGCCGCCGTGTTCGAGGCGACGGTCCCCATGGAGGGGTAGGCCTCACGCCAGAACGCCGCGAGCTCCTCCGGAGGTGTGGTGGTCAGCCAGGAGGCCTCGGTCGCAGCCAACAGCCCACCTGAGGCGAGCAGCGGGCGCCAGCGCTTCAGCCCCTCCGCCCACCCGAGGATGTAGATGGCACCCTCCGACCAGAGCAGATCGTAGCTCCCAGGTGCGTCCTCGAGCTGGCCGAAGTCCGCGCACCGGGTTCGTACGAGGTGGCGAAGCCCCCGCCGCTCGGCTTCGGCCTCCAGCTCCGCGAGGAAGGGAGCATGGCGGTCCACCGCGGTGATAGGGGCTCCCAGCTCGCGGGCGAGCACCAGCGTCTGCTTCCCGGGCCCACAGCCCAGGTCCAGTACCCGCGGAGCCGCCGGGAGAGGCGGGAGCCGCCGGAGCGCCTCCCGCGTCGAGTCATCGCTCCCGGGCCCCTCGCGCGGCAGTCCCCGGAACAGTCGGAAGAAGGCTTCCTCGCTCATGCGGCCACGCTAGCCGATGCCACGCGTGGCCGGGAGCGCCACAGCACCAGCGTCAGGGGCAGACCTGGGTCTTCACACCCGAGGCGCAGAGGATGCCTCGCAGGGCCGACCGGAGGGTCTCGGGATCCCACGCGGTGAAATAGAGGCCATTGCCAACCACTGCCGTGTTGCGCAGCAGGTTGCTCGCGTGGCCATAGCCGATGGTGTGGATCCTCAGGCTCTGCTGGCCGCTGGTGTCGAAGTTCCCCACCACGGGAGGATCCGCGCGCTGCAGATCCTGCTGGGCCAGCAGCTTCGCCACGTCGTCGAGCATGTAGTTGGGGTTGTCATCGGTATAGACGGCGGGGTTGGTGCCCTTGTCTCGACCGGACAGGGTTCCCGAGCCACAAGGCGCCCAGTCCGGGCAGTACACGGGACCCGCGTTGAACTGCCGGAGCTTGGTGACAACCGTGCTGGTGAGGCCATCGCCGCTGGGCTCGCCGTCGCTGATGATGATGATGGCCGTGTTCTGGTCACCCCAGCACCAGCTCCGGTTCTCCGAGGTGAGCACGTCGTTGCGGTAGGCGATCGGGTAGCTGTAGCCCGAGCCGAAACCGAACACGTTGCGGTAGATGTCCTCGCTGGAGGTGAAGGAGTAGCCGACGTTGAGCAGCGCCCGGGCGATGGGAGTGCCGGTGTTGAACCCTACGCCGTTCATGTCGTTGATATAGGTGGCGCGGTAGCTGTCGAAGAGCGTGGGGTCCGCGAGGACCAGATCGCAGGCCGGGCTCTGCGGCCGTCCCAGCACGGAGTTGGGCCGCCGAAGTGTCTATCAAGCTGTGCTTCAGAGTCTGGGATGGGAGGAGGAGCGCATGAGGTGTCGTTCGAGGTCTCAGGTGTGGGCGCTGGCGCTGCTGGCGCTGGCGGGTTGCGTCACGCCTCGCGGCACTGCGGAGACGGCGGGAGCGGAGTCGATCTTGGCCATCCGCAACGTCCGCATCTTTGACGGGGAGCGGATCATTCCAGAGGGAACCGTCGTCGTGCGTGAGGGGAAGATCGTCGCCGTGGGGGCGGACGTGAGCCCACCGGAAGGAGCGGAGATCCTCGACGGCCGGGGGCAGACGCTGCTGCCGGGCCTCCTGGACTCGCACTTCCATGCCGACGGGCCGGACTCGTATCGGGCCGCGCTCGCGTTGGGCATCACCACCGCGCTGGACATGTTCCCGCAGCTCTCTGCCAGCGTCGCGCGCATGTCCGTGGAGCAGCTGTCCCAGCGAGGTCCGGATGAGGCGGACAGCTTCATCGGCATGCTCATCACCTCTCCCGGCGGGCATGGCTCCGAGTACCCGGGGATCACGCCCCTGACGGCCTCCACGCCGCAAGAGTGCGAGAAGGCGGTCGAGGCCGCGATCGCGGCGGGCTCCCGGTACATCAAGCTCGTCTATGACGCTGGAGAGACCGTGCTCCCCGCGCCCATGCCCACCCTGAGCCGCGAGGTGCTCGCCGCGTGCATCCAGGCCGCGCATGCGAAGGGCCGGCAGGTGGTGGTGCACGCGCTGCCCTGGCAGCGGGCTCGCGAGGCCGTGGACGCCGGAGCGGATGGGCTCGCCCACTGCATCACGGACACCCTGCCGGATGCGGCCCAGGTGCGGCGGTTGGCAGAGCGGAAGACGTTCCTGATCCCCACCCTGGCAGTGGCTCTCTCCGTAGCCCACCAGGGGCACGCCGAGCTGCTGAAGGCCGATCCACTGCTCGCGCCCTACCTGACGCCGAGCAGCCTGCAGCTGATGGCGATGCCGTTTCCGCCCGAGTTCGGCGCAGGACTGCGGCCGGAGGTGATGAGGCAGAGCACGCGCATGTTGCTGGAGGCGGGCGTGCCCGTGCTGGCGGGCTCTGACTCTGGCAACCCGGGCGTCGCGGTGGGAGCGACCTTGCACTACGAGCTCCAGATGTTGGTGGCCGCGGGGCTGACACCCGTCCAGGCCCTGGCCGCGGCCACCTCGGTGCCCGCCCGAATCTTCCAGCTGGCGGACCGGGGCCGCATCGCTCCCGGACTGAGGGCGGACCTGCTGCTCGTGCGCGGCGATCCCACCGTGGATGTCCGACAGACGCGCGACATCCTCGCCGTGTGGAAGGAGGGCCGCAGGCTGGATCGCGGCGCCTGGCGCGCGCACTTGGAGGCCGCTCGCTCTCCGTGACTCCTCCTCGAGGTGGTAGGCTGCACGACTGCCTATGAAGACACTCCGCACCGCCCAGCTCCTGCTCGGAAGCTGCCTCGCCGCGTCGCTCCCGGTCACCGCCTTCGCCAAGGACGTGGCTCCTGCCCCCGCCGCGCTCGTCTCGTTCACCGAGGCCGAGTCCATTAAGCGGCTGGAGCGCAGCAAGTTCAAGGTGGACTTCTTCCACCTGGCCAACCAGTTCGAGAGCCAGACGAACAAGGCCTTCTGTGGCCCCACCAGCGCGGCCATCGTGCTCAACGCGCTGCGGGCCGGGAACGATCAGCTCGAGAAGCCGCAGGACCGCACCCTGCTCACGGACGCGGACTTGAAGCTGATTCCTCCGGCCTTGGATCCGCTCTTCCACCGCTACACGCAGAACACCTTCCTCTCGTACGAGCCCGCGCAGAAGGTGAAGACGCGCGAGCAGGTGTTTGGCAAGCCGGCCGCTCCGGACCAGAAGCCCGACCCAGGGATCCAGCTCCGCCAGTACCAGGGAATGCTCCAGGCGCATGGGCTGGATGTGCAGCTGCGCATCGTGGACGACAAGCTGCCGGAGGCCACCATCACGGCCGAGCTGAAGCAGAACCTGAAGACGCCTGGAGACTACGTCATCGTCAACTACCACCGGCCTGCCCTGGGGCAGAAGGGCGGGGGCCACATCTCTCCGCTGGGGGCCTATGACGAGGCCTCGAGATCGTTCCTCGTCATGGACGTGAATCCCAACGGCCAGCCCTGGGTGTGGGTGAAGGCGGCCGATCTGATCCGGTCCATGCGTACTCCGGACGTGGCAGAGAACCGGGGCTACATCCTGGTGAAGGAAGGCATGGCCGCTCCGGCGAAGAAGGCGGAGTAGGCGGCCGGCTCAGGTCCCCCTGGGACTACGACTTGCGGCGCGACGGCACCACGTCGCGCAGCAGGGCGTGGGTGTTTCGCAGCATCTCCTCGGTGGTCGCCCAGTCCACGCAGGCATCGGTCACCGAGCAGCCGTAGCGCAGCTGCGAGAGATCGGCGGGGATCGGCTGGTTGCCGGCCTCGAGGAAGCTCTCGATCATCACGCCGACCACGGAGTGGTTGCCCTCGCGGAGCTGGTGCATCACGTCCCGCATCACCAGCGGCTGCAGCTCCGGCTTCTTCCAGGAGTTGGCGTGCGAGCAGTCGACCACGATGTTGACCGGCAGCTTCGCCTTGGTGAGCGCCTGCTCGGCGAGCGAGATGGACACCGTGTCGTAGTTGGGCCGCCCGCCACCCCCGCGCAGCACCAGGTGGCCGTAGCCGTTGCCACGGGTCCGAATGATCGCCGACGCGCCGGTGTCGCTCAGCCCCAGGAAGCTATGCGGGCGAGAGGCGGAGAGGATGCCGTTGACCGCAGCCTCCTGCGAGCCGTCCGTGCTGTTCTTGAAGCCCACGGGAGTCGAGAGCCCCGAGGCCATCTCGCGGTGGGTCTGCGATTCCGCGGTGCGAGCGCCGATCGCCGTCCACGAGACCAGGTCGCCGTAGTACTGCGGCGCGATCGGATCGAGCGCCTCGGTCGCCGCGGGCAGGCCAAGCTCGGCCACATCCAGCAGGAAGCGACGGCCCCGCTCCATGCCCTCCTCGATGTGGAAGGAGTCGTCCATCCGCGGATCGTTGATGAAGCCCTTCCAGCCGGTGGAGGTGCGCGGCTTCTCGAAGTACACCCGCATCACCACCTGGACCGTCTCCTGGAGCTCGTCTGCGAGCTTGCGGAGCCGGCGCGCGTAGTCGAGGCCAGCCACGGGATCGTGGATGGAGCACGGGCCTACGATCACGAACAGGCGAGGGTCCTTCCGGTCGAGGATCTCCATCAGCGCGCGGCGGCCAGCGAGCACGGACTCGGCCGCGCGCGGGGTCATCGGGACTCGCGCCTTGATCTCGGCGGGAGAGGGCATGTGGTCGAAGCCAACGACGTTGAGGTTCTCGGTACGAGCGGTCATGGCGCGAATGCTGCAAGTGCAGGGAGGCTAGAAGGTCCCACTCTATTGTGAAGTATGGGGAGTAGACGCGCTGTTTCAGGCGGAGTTGCGGGATTGCAAGCAAAGGAGCGCATGCCTGCCTGGGTGCGCTTGCCCTTTACGAGGGAACGCCCGTCGCTCAGGCTTCCCTCACTGAGGAGGTCGGTGGCGCGTCACGAAGAGGGAGGCAACGAGCCCTCCGAGTGCGAGCAGGGACACGGCAAGTCCCACCCGGAAGCTCCAGGGTGCGTACTCGAAGAGGACTTTGTGGGTACCGGCGGGGATACGCACGGCACGCAGCGCGTAGTCGGCGCGGTGGAGGGGCGTGGACGTCCCATCGAGCGTCGCCCGCCAGCCCGGGTAGTGGCTGTCGGTCACCACGAGGTAGCTCTCATCGCAGGCCTCCACCTCTACCTCCACACGTTGCGCCTGCGAGGCGACGATCCGCGCCGTGCCTTCACACGGTGGCCGATCCAGCGGCTCTCCAGTAGTCAGGAAGGCGGTGTGCCGGAAGGGCTGCGCAGGATCGATCACTGCCTCGAGTGCCTCCTCGTCCGGCACCACTCGGGCCTTCTGGACGAGAAATGCCCGGGGCAGGGCTGTCCGGGAGCGGGAGAGCGTGGTGCCGTCCTCGAGCGTCTCGAGCAGCTCCAGGTCGTCGAAGGGTGGTGGCCCGTTGCGCACGTACCAGGTGACGCCCGTCAGGTCGTACACGCTCCGTTCGCCGGCCAGGTTGAACACGTCGCTGCGGGCGGGCTCGGGCGCGCCGTAGCCCTCCAGCGCTGTCAGCCGCTCCTCGACGAAGCGGTTCGGGATGAGCCGATCCCGGCTCTGCTCGATGGTGCGTGACGCGGAGGTGGAAGACCGGGTCGGATCCGCGGGGCCCTCGATGTCCGCGCTGATGCGCCCGTTCAGGGCCTCGGGCAGGCGTTGCCGAATGACAGAGGTGCGAGCCAGCGGCTCATAGGGCGAGTACTTCGGCACCGTGAGCAGGTGATGCGCTGCCACCAACTCCAGCACCGCCAGGGCTGCCAGCGCATGGCGCAACCGGCGCGGGCGCGCGAACGTGTCACGAAGGACGAAGACGAAGACCGTCGCCAGCCCCAGGAAGAGCAGCGGCCAGGAGATGCCCGCCTCGGCGGACTCGCGCATGGGCAGCCGCTGGACGAGCGGACCGGCTACGCCCAGCGCCACGCCCATGCCCACGAACGCCAGGACCGCGCGGAGGATCGAGGGCCTGATGCGCCGGGAGAGCCTCCCCATGGCCTCCAGCCCGAAGCCGGACAGGAGCGAGAGGCAGAAGGCGGCCCCCACGAAGTACTTCGCCGGGTAGCGGAACAGCGAGAAGGGCGGCAGGTGCAGCAGCGCAGCAGCCGGAGGAAAGTGGCGGCCGAGGCTCAGCAGGGCGAACAGCAAGGCCCCTACCGCGAAGGGCCGGGCCCGGCGGGGACCTGCGATGGCACCCACCACCGCGAGCGCGCACGCCACCGAGCCGAGGAACTGGTTAAGGATGAACCACTGGTCCTCTCCCCAGTACGGCCCTCGTGGCCAGTCGGCCAGGGGCCACACCATGGCCAGCAACTGCGGCCAGGACACGGACCATGCGAGCCGCTGCTCCGCGAAGCTGGCCGCATTCGTGCGCAGGGAGTTCAGCGCGAACTCGGCGGCGGGGAGCATCACCAGGGCGCCCAGCGCTCCGGCCAGTGCCAGTCCGCCCACCACGCGCGCCGCGCCCGTCCAGCGCCTGGCTCCCGGCACGCTCGGAGCCTTTGCCCCGCGCCGCTGAGCACCCCACACCGCCAGGAGCGACACGATGCCCTGCCAGAGCGTCGTCTCCGGTGAGCCTGCCAGCAGAGACAGGGCCGTGAATGCGGCGAGCCAGGCGATGGGCCTGGGGCCCGGTTGGACCGCGGCGGACCGGGCCGCTGCGACGATGAAGCCGCTCCAGGCCGCCGCGTTGACGACGTTCTGCTGGATGCCCAGGTCCGTCATCATCGGCGACAAGCCGAACACGGCCCCTGCCACGATCGAGGCGGCCCAGGACAGCCGGAGCTGCCGCGCCAGGAGGAACACACCCACGGCGGCCACCGCGGCGTGGAAGATCTGCATCACCGTCATGGAGGTGATGGGCCCGGTGAGCACCACCGCCACCCAGCGCGGCGGGTAGAAGACCTGGGAGTAGAGCGTGGCCGCGAACGGCTGCCCCAGGCGCAGGTACGGGTTCCACAGGGGCAGCTCGCCCGTGCTCAGGGACTCGAGGAGGAAGGCGGAGTCCGGGAAGAAGATGCGGAACACGTCCCGCCCGGCGAGCAGGTGGCCGGTGAAGACCGAGCGGTAGATCAGGGCCAGGATGGCCAGAAACCCGCAGACGGTGATCGCGTTGCGCGTGGAGCGTTTCATCGCGAGGAGGACCGGTTGCGGACCCAGAGGACGTAGTTGCCATCCCGGGCCTCCTCGCGCCAGCCGCCGCGGAGCTGGAGCTGATCGAGGAGGATGTTGCCCGGGTTCTCCAGATCCCACAGGAGGTAGTCCGGGTCATAGCGCGCGAGCGACTCCTCCCAGCCGGGCTCCGACCAGACGAGCCGCGTGTAGTCGTCGTGGATGGGCTGGGGGAAGGGATCATTCCGGCTGTCGATGAAGACCTTGTAGTTCGTCCCCGCGAAGTAGGAGATGGCTCCGCCGATGATGAAGCGGTTCAGCACCTTGCCCGGAGGCAGCTTGCGCAGCGCCTCGAAGCAGGCCAGCGGGAAGCGCGAGCGCATCACGCCCTGCTCCACGGGCACCGGCCTCTGCCAGCTCACCCCCGCCAGCAGCATGAGCGCCAGCGCTGGCCAGATCGCCCCCTGGGCGCCTGTGCTCCAACGCGCGAAGGCGTCATCGAGTGCTCGCACCGGGCGGCGGATGAGCTCCGGCCACACCAGCCCTCGCACCGAGGCCGCATGCTCCAGCAGCGCCAGCGCAACGAGCACCGAGGCAAACGGAGCGTGGCGCTGCACCTTCAGAGCGGCCAGGCCCAGGCCCACGGCGGGCAGCAGGATGGCGATGCGCCGCACTGGAGCCTGCCCTACACAGAAGATCGCCACGCCAAGCAGCAGCAGGTACGCCCAGCTCCAGCCCATCGCGAGATCGAGCGGCACCCACTCGTTGATGTTCTGAGTGGAGCGCAGTACCGAGTGATGGATGGGATAGAGCCAGATGCTCGGGCCGCTGGGCGACACCGCGGCGGCGAGGAACATCGCGAAGCTCGCGCCGATGGCACGCAGGGCCCGCGGCCGCTGCTCGGGCGAGTCCAGCGCGTGGCCCAGCGCCGTGGCTCCCAGGAAGACGGGGCCCAGCAACCAGCTCCCGTGCAGGTTGGCCCAGGCCACGCCCAGCAGGGGCGCAAGCCACAGGACACGGTCATTCCCCCCGCGCCAGGCCAGTGAGCCGAGCACCGTGAGGGCAAAGAGGAGGTGTCCTACGTGGAAGGGCCGCTCCTGGCTCCAGGTGTACGCCTGGACGATGAGCACGAGGCCCAGCACCCCGAGCGCCAGCAGCCCCCGGCGTGGCGCCGCGCGGCCAAACGCGGCCCAGAGCAGCAGCAGGTTGGCCGCCACGAGGGCGCCCGTGAGCAGCGCGGGGCCCGCTGCGCCCAGCACCTTGATCAGCATCACGGCCAGCACGCCAAAGCCCCACTCGTGCGGCACCCAGCCCGCGGTGCCCGTCACGCTGAAGGGATCCACGCGGTTGAAGCCGTGCTCCAGCACGTAGCGCCCACCGGCGAGGTGGAAGAAGAGATCGTAGTGCTTGAGCGGTGACACCCCGAGCTTCACGCCGAAGTAGAGGGCGAGCAGCGCGGCCGGTCCAGGGAGCAGCAGGGCCCGACGGTTCACAGAGGGCTATCCTACGCTCGCCATGGGTGGCATCGAGCCAGTGGAGGCGGTGGGAGCCGCGGGAGCGCTCGCGAGGACGGCGGGAGGAGCGAACCCGAGCCGGCGCAGCATCACCTTGCGGATGCTGGGGATGCGGAACCGGTAGATGAACGCGTCCGCGAAGTAGTGGGCCAGCACCACCCCCAGGCTCAGCGACGTCAGCACGCGCAGGATCAGGTGCGCGCTGCTCCCGGACGGATCGCCGGTGCCCAGGAGGCCTCGGCCCGCGCCTTCGAGGATGAGCCCGTGGATGACCCCGAGCGCGAGCAGCGGAGACATGGAGAGGATCATCAGCGGCCAGATCCAGGCGCGCCCCAGGCGGGCCGGCGGATCCCCTTCGCGCGGCTCCATCATCCGCGCGGTGATCATGTAGTACTCGAGGCCGTGCATGGCGGGCAGCATCACGTTGCCCCACATGGGAGCAACCAGCGTCAGCCCCGTCGCCGTGGCCGCCGCGAGCAGGTAGAGCACCTTGGGCCCGCTGGCGTTCCCCGCGCGCAGCATCGTGCGGAACAGCAGCGCGAAGAAGCCAAGCCACACGGCGAGGATCACCGCGAGCGCACCGTGGGGCAGCAGCGCGCCCTGGCCGACATCCAGATAGGGCGTGGCGCCCGGGGCCGCCGAGTCCGGGACGAAGAAGAGCCGGACCAGGATGAGGGTGAGCATCAGCGGCACGTACACCTGCTGGAGCGAGCGCTCCCGAGGGGGGCCTGCGCCCAGCCCGGCCTGGTGTCCGCGCAGGGAGTGCAGTGCCCAGAAGCCCTTGTGCTGCGACAGCGTGTGGTGCAGCCCGAACACGTTGAAGAGGACACCCACCACGTACACGTGGGCGTCCTTGTTCGCGTAGTACGTGAAGATGAAGCCCACGCCCACCGCGAGCATCGCCAGCGTGCCCAGGAGGACCCTGCGCGGCTGGCCGGGCTCGGCGGTGAGCACGTCCCGGTGCACCGCGAAGAGCAGGTAGGTGAGCACCACATGGGTGCCATTGCCGAGGATGTTCTGCGCCGTCCAGACGGCCAGCCGGTTCACCTCGTCCGCCGCCCGGAACCCCACCAGCGCGCTCACCACCGCAGAGCCCATGGTGAGGAGGATCGGCAGGACGAGGAATGCCGCGTCCGCCCGAGGCGAGAAGAGCCACAGCCCCCTGAATGGCAGGCTCCCGCGCGGAGCGGTCACGGAGGAGGGCCCATGGGCCATGGCAGGGGTCGACACGGTCATCACTCCCAGTATACCCGCCCTCCCGGGCAGGCGATCAGGGAGCAGTGTCCTTCACCGTGCCCCGGAACCACCGCCTGGCCACCACATCCCCCAGCCGCTGCGACAGCTTGGGACGGCCGCTCGACTCGTTGAGGTGGGTCACGTCGATGAAGTCCTCCGGGCCGAACCCCGGGCTCTCGGCCAGATCCAGCACCGGCGCACCCGTCTCCCGCTCGATGAGCGCCAGGACGGCAGCCAGGCGGGCACGGCCCTCGGCGGTGGGCTGGTTCCACGCTGGGTTCCGAGGCGCCAGCACCACCAGCGTCTCTTGGGACACGGAGGCCAGGGCACGCACGGCCTCGATAAAGAAGCGCACCTGCTGCTCGTCGAAGTGCAGCTCCAGCAGATCGCTCGTCTCCACCCGCCACTGGCGCTCCGCCTCCAGCACCTCCGGCGCGCTGCGCAGCCGGGCCCAGGCCATGTAGGCCTCGAGCGTCTCGTGGTAGAGCCAGCGGACCTCTCCCCGGTGCACGGGATCCCACTCGGGCACGTGCCGGCGCTCGGAGGCGGCTCGGCCCGCATGGATGCGCGCCACCCAGGCCTTGCGCTCCGCATCCGGCTCGGGCTCGGCGGGCACCGGCCACCAGGGAGGCACAGGCCCCTCGAACAGGCGGTGCTCCAGGAGCGAAGTCACTGCCAGGGGCGAAGTGCCTCCCATTGCCCACAGCGCCCCCAGGTGTGAGGCCTCCTCGGGTGAGCGCAGTGCCACCCGCGCGAGCACCCGGGGATCGGCCAGCAGGGCCTTCTTCACCGCCGAGTGCTCCCGGAACGACGGGGCCTGCCCTCGTGCCAGCGTGGCCTGGAACGGGGTGAACTCCACGAAGGAGAGCCGGGCCTTGTGGCCCTGGCGCTCGAAGGCCTCCGCCGTCCTGCGCGCGAGCAGGGCCTGCAGCTCGGGATCCACCCCGGGGAAACCCAGGTTGTACGCGGTGACAGGCACTCCGAGCACGTACTCGAACATCAGTGGGGAGAACCCGTGCTGGATGAGCGACGAGCCGAAGACGAGCACCGCATCCTCCCGTTTGGCGATGTCCGGCAGCGCCTGGAGGAAGTCCACGAGTCGGCCGGAGCCTTCCGTGAGGTGGGCCCGCGTCTCGGGAGGACTGGAGCGTTCGACGAGCGCAATGAACCCGCGCGCCAGCCCCAGCGAGGCCAGCAGCAGCACGAGCCCCACCCCGAGGGTCCGGGCGGCGATCCGATCGTTGGAGGGGGAGGGCGAAGTCACGGGGGCTCAGAACTGGAAGTAGATGAAGCTGTGGCCCGGCGTTCCGATGGCGATGGCCAGGGCCAGGCATATGGCCACCACGGGCCAGAGGGCGAGGCGCCGCTGGCGGAGCTCGGTCTTCTCCGCGAGCGCCGAGGCCGCATGGCAGAGGACGAGCCCCGCCACCACGAACAGCAGGGTGAGCACGGCGGGCCACGTGAAGGCAGAGGGCACGGCAGGCACATGCATGCCCTCCAGGACCCGGAGCGCCGCGGGCAGGCTCTCCGCACGGAACAGCACCCACCCGAGCACCACCAGGTAGAGCGTCCCCAGCCGCTTCGCCCAGCGCACTGCGGCGGAGGGCGTCTCCTTCAGCACGGGGAAGCGCTCCACCAGCAGGTGCGCCACCACGAGCAGCAGCCCGTGGTACAGGCCCCAGAGGACGAACGTCCAGTTGGCACCGTGCCACAGCCCGCCCAGCAGCATGGTGAGGAGCAGGTTGCGGTAGCGGTGGCCCCGGTTCCCGCCGAGCGGAATGTAGAGGTAGTCCCGCAGCCAGGTGGACAGGGACAGGTGCCAGCGGCGCCAGAAGTCGATGGGCGAGGTGGCCAGGTACGGCAGATCGAAGTTCGGCGGCAGCACGAAGCCCAGCAGCAGCGCCACGCCAATGGCGATGTCCGTGTAGCCGGAGAAGTCCGCGTAGATCTGCCCCGTGAAGGCCAGGGCCCCCGTCCAGGCCTCGAGCGCGCTGGTGGCGCCCGCGGAGCGGAAGAGCGCGTCCGAGGGCGCCGCGAGCAGATCCGCCACCGTCTTCTTGAGGAGCCCCACCGCGATGAGCAGGTAGCCGCGCCGCACCTGCTCCCAACGGGGCGCCTCCATCTGCTCGAACTGCGGCAGCAGCACGGAGGCGCGGATGATGGGGCCGGCGACGAGGTGCGGGAAGAACGACACTGCAGCCAGGAACTCCTCGGGCCGCTCACGCGCGGGCAGCTCCCGGCGGTACACGTCGATCGTGTAGCTCATGCTCTGGAACGTGTAGAAGGAGATGCCTGCCGGGAGCAGGAGCGAGAAGGTGGGCTCGGGCAGCGCCACGCCCAGCACGCCGAGCAGCCCGTGGGCCGAGTCCGCGAAGAAGCGCGCGTACTTGAAGAAGGCCAGCACCCCCAGGTTCGCCACGATGCTCACGGCCAGCAGCGCACGGCGCCGGCGCTCGTCCTGGGAGCGCGACAGGCGCAGGGCGATCCAGAAGTCCAGCAGCGCCGTGCCCAGCAGCAGCGGCACGCAGCGCACGTCCCACGCCCCATAGAAGAGCAGGCTGCCCACCACCACGAGCCACAGCTTCGCCACGCGCGTCCTCGCGGCGAAGTGGAACGCCACGAAGAAGGCGGCGAAGAAGAGCCAGAACAGGGCGGTGTTGAAGAGCATGCGATCGGGAGCGCGATCCGGAGCCGGCGCCATCATCGCCCGTGCGGGAGCAAGGACGCTACCCTCGGCCCGTGCTAAGAGAGGGCGCGCATGGAAGGCCGCCTGCTGCTCAAGAACTGCGCCGTCTTCCGGGCGGACGGACGTGTCCGCACCGGCATGGCCCTGGTGGTGCAGGACGGCCTCATCCGCCGCGTCGCCCCGGACTCGGAGGTTCCTGTCCTCCCTGGAGACTGGGAGGTGGCCTGCCGGGGCCGACTGGTGGCTCCCGGGTTGGTGGACTGCCACACACACCTCGTCGGAGGCCAGGTGCTGCCCCCCACGGGCAACTTCCTCCTGCGCGCCCCGAGCGCCCGCCTGGAGCGGCGCACGGAGGTGGCTGCCCTGCTGACGGTGGGGGAGGTGGAGGCGCTCACCCGCTTTGCCCTCGCCCAGGCGCTGCGGGACGGCATCTCCCTGGTGGTGGAGCACCTGGCCGCCCCCGGCAATGTTGCCGGAGCGCTCGACGCTCAGGCGCGCGCGGCCGAGCAGCTCGGCATCCGCCTCGTCACGAGCCACGCCACCCACAGCCTCTCCGGCGATGGCCCCGCGGCTGCCTGCCTGGAGGCCAACGCGGACTTCGCGCGCCGCTATCGCACCCACCCGCTGGTGCGTGGCGCCCTGGGCTTCCAGACCTCCCACACCTGCGAGGACACCCTCCTGAGACAGGTCGGTGTCCTGGCCCAAGAGCTGGAGGTCCCGGTCGTCTTCCACCTCGCGGAGGGAGAGGACGATCTCGCCGTTACCTATGCGCGGCACGGCAAGCGCGTCGTCCCCCGGCTGGCCGAGCTGGGTCTGCTGGGGCCTCGGAGCATCGCGGCGCGTGCCAGGAGCATCGACACGGGCGAGGCCGAGCGGCTCGTGGCCACCGGCACCTTCGTGGCGCTCAGTCCCCGCGCCCACCTCACCTCCGAGCGCGCCGGTGAGTCCCTGGAGGCGGTCCTCGCCCGCCACCACCTCGTGGGGTTGGGCACCAGCGGGCATGGCACCCTCTGGGACGAGGTGCTGGCCGCCTTCGTGGGGCTGATGCGCATCGCGCGCGCTGGCCGCCTGCCGGACCCGGACGGCGCCCTGGCGCAGCTCCTGGTGAGCGGCCCCGCGGAGCTGTGCACCCGCCTGTTCCAGGCACCCTCGGGCACCATCGTGGAGGGCTGCATCGCCGATCTCGCGGTGTACGACTACGTCCCCGCGTCGGACCCGGAGACGGGCTACTCGCCGCACCTCTTGGGCCAGCTCGCCCGCTCGCGGGTGGCGTGGACCATCGTCAACGGCCGCGTCGCCGTGCGCGAGGGGCAGCTGCTCGGCGTGGACTACGCGGAGCTGGCCGCCGACGCCAGCGCCGCGCTCGCCAGCATCTGGACCCGTGCCAGCCTCACCGGATGAACCTCTCTCTCGTTGACAGGCTCCGCAGCGCCCGGGAGCGGCGGGGCGCCCTCCTCACGGATCCGGGCACCACCGCCTTCCGCCTGGTGAACGGTGCTCCGGACGGTGTTCCCGACGTCACCGTGGACACCTTCGGCGGCGTCCATGTGGTGAGCCTCTACCGCGACCTCTCTCCCTCCGAGGAGCAGGCCCTGCTGGACGCGGCGCAGGAGGCCTGGTCGCCGCGCAGCCTCTACCTCAAGCGCCGTCCCCGCGAGGCCCGCGTGCTGGCCACCACCGCCCGGGACGTGCTGGCGCCCGAGCAGCCCGCTCGAGGCGAGCCGGTGGAGTCCCTGGAGGCGCTGGAGAACGGCCTGCGCTTCCGGATCCGCCCGGCGCAGGGGCTCTCGGTGGGGCTGTACCTGGACATGCGCGAGACACGGGCGTGGCTCCGGGGGCAGGTGAAGGGCCTCACGGTGCTCAACCTCTTCTCCTACACCTGTGCCTTCGGGGTGGTGGCCACCGCTGGGGGCGCCACGCGGGTGCTCAACATCGACACCAGCCGCCGCGTGCTGGAGTGGGGCGAGGAGAACGCGCGCCTCAACGGCCAGCCCGTGGACCGCTACGACTATGTAGCAGGGGACGTCTTCGACTGGCTCGGGCGCCTGGCGAAGAAGGGGCAGGGCTTCGATGTGGTGATCTCGGACCCACCCTCCTTCTCCACCACGCGGACGGCCCGCTTCTCCGCGGCCCGGGACTACCCCCAGCTGGCCGAGGCCGCCGCGCGCCTGGTGGCTCCCGGAGGCCGGCTGGTGGCCTGCTGCAACCTCTCCACCCTGACGAGCCGCCGCTTCGAGGCCATGGTGGCCGAGGGGGTAGGGCGCGCGGGCCGACAGGGGCGTACCCTCCTCTCGCTCGGCCCCTCTCCGGTAGACTTCCCGTCCTCCCCGGAGGCTCCCTCCGGGCTCAAGGTGAACGTCGTCCAACTGCGTTAGAGTCGCCCTCGATGTCCTCCAACGTCGCCACGCGAGACACCAGCCGCTTCGGCAAGTACCGGCTCATCGACCGCATCGCCGTCGGTGGGATGGCGGAGATCTTCCTGGCGCACCAGATGGATGGCGAGGGACTGGAGCGCACCGTCGTCATCAAGCGCATCCGCCCGCACCTGTCCAAGCACACGACCTTCGTGAAGATGTTCCTCAACGAGGCGCGGCTGGCGGCGCAGCTCAACCACCCCAACATCGTGCAGATCCACGACCTGGGGAAGATCGGCGAGAGCTACTTCATCGCCATGGAGTACATCTTCGGCCGGGACATGCGCCGAGTCATTCCCAAGGCCGAGCAGCTGGGGATCCCGTTCCCCATGGTGTACGCGCTGCGGATCGCCTCGGACGTGTGCGCGGGGCTGCACTACGCGCACAAGAAGGTGGACCTGTACGGCAACCCGCTGAACATCGTCCACCGGGACGTGACGCCCGAGAACATCTTCGTGGCCTTCGACGGGACGGTGAAGCTGCTGGACTTCGGCATCGCCAAGGCCACCAACCAGGTGGAGCAGACGCGCTCGGGCGAGCTGAAGGGCAAGCTCAGCTACATGAGCCCCGAGCAGTGCTTCGGCAAGCCCCTGGACTGCCGCAGCGACATCTTCTCCGTGGGCGTGGTGCTCTACGAGTGGCTCACCGGCTTCAAGCTCTTCACCGGCGAGTCCGAGGTGGCGGTGATGCGCAGCATCACCGATGGGAAGATCTACGCGCCGTCCTACTTCAAGGCGGACATCCCCGAGCCCGTCGAGGCCATCCTCATGAAGGCGCTCGAGAAGGACCGGGATCGGCGCTACCAGACAGCCGGGGAGATGCGCGCGGCCATCGACTCCTTCCTGAACACCTACGAGTTCACCCCCTCGCCGCTGCACCTCTCCAACTTCCTGCGGCAGCTCTTCCACGACGAGCTGAACGAGGAGCAGGGGCGGCTGAAGCAGACGACCAGCTCGGATGCGGTGCTGGTGCTGGAGGACGAGGTGACGCCCATGGCGTCCAGCCCCGTGAAGGAAGGGCGCAGCCCCTCCGAGCGCCTCCTGAGCCTGGCGCTCCCCGGGGATCAGCTCGAAGCGCTGGAGGCCATCGCGCAGCGCAGCGGCGTCAGCGTGAACAAGATGGTGGGAGAGCTCCTCGCGGCCTGGCTCAAGTACCGCTAGGCCGCAGAGGGGGCAGACAGCATGCCTCGCATGAAGCTGGTCCTCGAGTATGACGGCACGCGTTACGTGGGCTGGCAGGTGCAGACCAACGGGCGTGCGCTCCAGGCCGAGCTGCAGGAGGCGCTGGGCAAGCTGCTCGGTGCGCCCGTGGAGGTGGAGGCGGCCGGCAGGACGGACTCGGGCGTGCACGCCACGGGGCAGGTGGTGTGCTTCAACACGGAGCGCACGCTGCCGCTCAAGGCGTACTGGAGGGGGCTCAACGGCATGCTGCCCGAGGACATCGCCGTGGTGCACGCGGAGGAGGTGCCCCCGGAGTTCGATCCGCGCCGCTGGTCGCGCGGCAAGCGGTACCGGTACCGGGTGAGCAACCGGCGCTCGCGCTCGCCGCTGCGCCGGCACACGCACTGGGAGGTGTACGCC
>Ga0190275_10001075_pt1 | contig 20998 bp, 15 predicted proteins | sample Popmic550T_FD_133745 | JGI IMG/M metagenome (GOLD analysis project Ga0190275, IMG submission 133745) | Populus adjacent soil microbial communities from riparian zone of Yellowstone River, Montana, USA - 550 T | ecosystem: Environmental > Terrestrial > Soil > Riparian zone > Trees stand | place...
CCTGCGCATGAGCGTCTCGAGCAGCGCGAACTCCTTCTGCGACAGCTCGATCGAGTCCTTGCCGCGCCATGCCTGGTGGGTGGCAGGGTCGAGCCGCAGGTTGCCGACCCTGAGCTGGGTCGGGCGCTCGACCGGCCCACGGCGGACCAGCGCCCGCAGCCGGGCGAGCAGCTCCGCGAACGAGAACGGTTTCACCAGGTAGTCGTCGGCGCCTTCGTCTAGGCCCTTCACCCGGTCCTCGACCGCATCGCGCGCGGTCAGCATCAGCACCGGTGACCACACCCCGTCTGCGCGCAGCTTCCGGCATGTCTCGAAGCCGTCCATGCCCGGCAGCATCACATCGAGGACCACCGCGTCGTAGTCGGTCGAGCCGGCGATCCAGACCGCGTCCTCTCCGCGCTCTGCGACGTCGGCCGCCATTCCTTCCTCACGCAGGCCGCGCCGCATCAGGCTGGCCATCTTGACATCGTCCTCGACGATCAGAATCCGCATGAATAGGGAAACCTCTCACCACAACATGAGAGCGATATGAGAATGAGCACCATATGAGTGACCTCGGCTCTCTCACGCCAGTCTCACAGGCCGCGGGCGAGGTGCGGATAGTGGCTCCGGTTTCATCGTCCTTTCATCTAGGCCTGGCACATTCGGCTGCTGCCGCCCGAGTGGTGCGCGGCGACACGAGCAACGGAGGATCACTGAAATGACAGGAAGCAGGAAGCTACTCGTCGGTGGAGCTGTGATCGTGGCTCTTGGTGCCGGGGGCGTAGGCCTCGCCCAGGCCGTTGGAGACGACGAGCAAGCCACAGGGCCGGATGCCGACCGCGCCAAGGCGGCCGCGGTCGAGTCTCTCGGAGACGGGCGCGCCGTGAGTGTGGAGCGCGAGGACGAGGGCGCCTCCGCATGGGAAGTCGAAGTGAGGAGGGCCGACGGCCGCGTGGCCGAGGTCGAACTCAACTCTGCGCTGAAGCAGACCGCCGTCGAGCGTGATGACGACGATTCCGGTGAGGACGACGAAGGCTCGGACGACGACGACGAAGGCTCGGACGACGACGACTGATCGTCCGCCCCTGACGTCAGCATCCAACCCGGCATGAGGCGGATCGCGATCCTAGTGGTCGCCTGCTGCGCCGTGTGGGTGGGTGGGTGCGGCGGTGACGACTCAGGGAACGGCTCGGACACTACGACGACCGGCTTGTCCAATGCCGGGTCGACCCTTCCCCAGGGGAGCGATCCGGTCGAGCTCGGCCCGGCCGACTTCACCACCGAGATCGACAATCCGTACTGGCCGATGGCGCGGGGCAACAGATGGGTCTCCCGCTCGGACACGGAGCGGATCGTGGTCGAGGTCACGAACCGCGAGAAGGACGTGGCCGGCATCGAGGCCGTCGTGGTCCGCGACACCGTCACGGACAACAACGGCGATCTGGTGGAGGTCACCGACGACTGGTACGCCCAGGACGCCGACGGCAACATCTGGTACCTGGGTGAAGACGTCAAGGACTACCAGGACGGAAGGGTGGTTTCGACAGCAGGCTCATGGGAGCACGGCGTCGACGGTGCCCTGGGCGGGATCGCGATCCCGGCCGATCCGCGCCCCGCGCTCGAGTACCGCCAGGAGCACTACGAGGGGGAGGCCGAGGACAGGGCCGAGGTGTTGAGCGTGACCGAGCGGGTGAGGGTGCCTGGTGGCACGTTCGAGACCTGCCTCAAGACGAGGGACACCACTCCGCTCGAGCCCGACGCCGTCGAGCACAAGTACTACGCGAAGGACGTCGGCCCGGTGCTGAACGAGAAGGTCTCGCCCGACCGCGGACGTGAAGAGCTGATCAGCTTCACCGTGGAGTAGCCGATCTTGGATCGCGACGTCACCCTCGAAGTGCGCGGCCTGAAGAAGGCCTACGGCGCGGTGGTCGCGGTGGAGGAGCTGAGCTTCACCGCGCGCGCGGGCGAGGTCGTGGGCCTGCTGGGGCCCAACGGCGCGGGCAAGACGACCGCAATTCGTGTGCTGACCACCATCTTCGCCCCCACCGCCGGCAGCTTCGCCGTGGCGGGAGTCCCGCACACCCGTCCCGCGGAGATCCGGCAGCGGGTCGGGGTGCTGCCCGAGAGCGCGGGCTACCCCGAGCAGCAGACGGGGGCGGAGTACCTGCGCTACCACGCACGGCTGTTCGGCCATTCCCATGCAAGCGCCCACTCGACCGCCACCGCGCTGCTCGACCAGGTCGGCCTCGCGGAGCGCCAGGGGTCGCGGATCGGGGCCTACAGCCGTGGGATGCGGCAGCGGCTGGGCATCGCCCGGGCGCTGGTCAACGACCCACAGGTCCTGTTCTTCGACGAGCCGACTCTGGGCCTCGACCCAGCCGGCCAGCGACAGGTCCTGCGGCTCGTCGAGGGCATCGCGCGCGAGCGCGGCGCGACCGTCGTGCTCAGCACGCATTTCCTGGGCGAGGTGGAGGACGCCTGCGCGCGGGTCCTGATCCTCAACCGGGGCCGTGTGGTTGCCGAGGGGACGGTCGCGGAGGTGACGCAGCGCGCGGCCGCGCCCCGCCGGGGCCGGTTCCGCGTGCCGGCCGAGCTGCGCGACCGCGCGCTCGCCACGCTGGCCGCCGTGCCCGGGCTCGGGGACGCGCAGCCGCTCGACGGGCGTCCCGACTGGGTGGCGGTGAGCCTGGAGGATGCGCGCCAGATCCCGGCGGCTCAGGTGAAGGTGAGTGAGGCGGTCAGGGCGCTCGCCGATGCAGACATCCCGCTGCTCGCGTTCGAGCTGGAGGGGGCGCGTCTGAGCGACGCGTTCCTGGCGATGACCGACGAGGGCTCGGTATGAGGCCAGGCGCATGGCGCACCGTCGCCGGCCAGGAGCTGCGCGATCTCTGGCTCGGGGGCCGCGGGTTGCTGCTGCTGCTCGCGTTCAGCGTCCTGGTGAGCGTGATCACCTATCTGGGAGCGACCAGCGAGGGAATCAACTTCCTCGAGAAGCGCGAGACGGTCAACCTGACCCTCCAGGTCGCGGTGATCTTCGGCGCCCTGCTGGCGCTGCTGGTGGCCGCGGACGCGATCAGCGGTGAGCGCGAGCGCGGCACCCTGGAGAGCCTGCTGCTGACACCCGTGCCGCGCCGCCACCTTGCCTCCGGCAAGCTGTTCGCCGCGCTTTCGTTGTGGTTTGCGGCGCTGATCGTCGCCGTTCCGTACATCTGGTTCCTCGGGCGTGACGTGGGGGCGGTCGATGACGCGCTCGTGGCCGGCCTGCTGGTGGGGACGCTGGTGGCGATCTCGCTGACCGCCTTCGGGCTGATCGTCAGTGTGCTGGCGAGCTCCAACCGCGTGAGCCTCTCGGTGAGCCTGTTCGTCCTGCTGGCGCTCTTCGCCCCGACGCTGCTGCCCGGCGGCGCAAAACAGGGCTGGGCCGGAGAGCTGTTCCAGCGGGTCAACCCGATGACCGCCGCCGAGCACTACATGCGCAACGTGGTGATCAGGCAGTTCGACTGGACGAAGGAGCTGTCCTGGCTCGTCTCCCCGATCGTGGCGAGCGTCGTGCTCGCGATCGTCGCGATCCTCGTGGTGCCGCGCTTCATCTCCCTGCGCGGGGGCTCGCCCGGATGAGTACGACTACGGCGGCGACGCGCGCCCTGTCGGTGAGCCTCCTATGCCTTCTGGTGGCAGTGCCCGTGAGCGCCGCCAGTTCTCCGGTGGGGATCTCCCTCAGCCGCACCGAGGTCTCGACGCGGCTCGGTGAGAGCTTCAACTTCGACTCGGAGATCCGCAATACGGGCACCCGACCGCTGTCGGGGCTCGTTGCCCACCTGAATGTCGTCGGCCTCGACACCGACATCTACGTCGATCCTGAGGACTGGTCCGAGGAGCGCACGAAGAACGTCGCGTCCCTGGGCCCCGGCGAGTCGACCGACGTGACCTGGGACGTGACCGCGGTCACCGGCGGCGAGGCCGCGATCTACGTAGTGGTGCTGCCGGGAGATAGTCCGGCGACAGCGCGGGAGGGTCTCGCCGTCAGTCCCGCGATGGACGTGCGGATCGCCGAGGCCAAGAACCTCAACTCCGGCGGCGTGCTCCCACTCGCCCTCGGCGTGCCCGCGCTGCTGGCCGTCGCCGCGATTGCCGTGCGCCGGCGACGTCGCTAACTGGGCGGCTGCAGCGGCGGCGTCTTGCCGTACACGGCCTTGCGCTCGACGTACGCGCGCTTCTCCATCTCGAGCGCCTCCTTGTCGGCGAACTCGAGCGCGCCGGGCGACAGGCGCGTGAACTTCGTCAGCTCGAGGATCTCTCGCTCCACGCCGCCTCTCCCGGGCGCGGCCTGGATGTTGCCGACCTCGGGCGCGTAGTACTTGAGCTGGTGGCCGTCCTTTGGCTCCTCGGGATTCGTTTCGTCGGTGATCAGCACGTCGTCGTAGCAACCGGTGGGCACACAGGCCCGCTGGCCGGTCTTCGCGACGAACGCGACGTCGCCGAACCCGATCGTGGGCGCATATCCCTGACGGTAGGTGCCAGTTCCGGGCCGCGGGTTCCCGCGCATCTGGATCCCGGCCCGGGCACGGTCGATCCCGGAAAACCAGGTGTCGGGAGCGGCTTCGAAGTTGCCCTCGTCGTCGTACTCCTCCGGGTACTCGCCGAGCAGCCAGACGGTGCCGTCGTCGTCCTGCGCCCAGAAGGCGAGCTCACCCTCGACCAGCTTGCCGTTGTTGATGTCGCGGTCCCACAATGTGACTGCCCGCACGCCGTCGATCTCCTTCGTGAGAGCCGTGACCGTGAAGATCACCCGGTGCCGCAGGCGTCCCCCGCCACGGTCGGAGCGGCCGTCGTAGGTGAACTGCATTCCCGGCTCTAGCGGCTGGAACCGGTTGTCGATCTTCGTCGAGTCGGAGAAGTTCGCGGGGTCGAAGTCCGTGTGGACCGCGGTCCGCGCCTTGGTCTCGTCCGCCTTCACGACCTCCTCGCCACCGCAGGCGCCCAGCGCCACGGGCAGCGCGATCGTGGCCAGCGCGGCCCCTATTGCAATCAGCCTTGTTCTCATCGATCCCCTCACTGGCTCTCCGTGGCGGGCTGCACGCGCGCCAGCAGTCGTTGGTTTTGCTTGCGGAACTGCTCCTCGTAGCCCGGGCGGACGTCGAGCTCGACGGGCTCGATCTCCTGCTTCTCGCAATCGAGGTCGGCGTTCGCGATCCGCACCTCCTCGCCCTGCAATTCCGTGAGCGCGGCGCGGTCGAAGCTCGCACCCTCGGGCGGGGTGGTCGTTCCGGGCGGTACACCGGTTCCCACGATCGCCTGGAAGCGCTCCTCGACGTCGCTGTCGATCTCGTCGGGCTCCTCGTAGCGGTATCCCTTGTCCAGCATGCACGCCGTCCACCTCTCGGTCGCCCGCACCATCCGCTGGTCCTGGATGATGCGCTCGTCGAGCTCGTCGAGCCTCTCCACGAGTGACGTCAGCACCGCCGCGCCACCGAAGGCCGCCTCGCTGGCGTCCTTCGTGCAGCCGCCCAGCTCGGTGAAGTCACCCGAGTCGACCGCCTCCGCAAAGGTGATGCCCGGGTTGTCGCCGCCGAGTGCGCGGTCATACGCGGCAGCGTCGGCCGTCGAAAGGGTTGCGCGAATCCGCCCGTTTGGGTCGGACTGCTGATCGCCCTTGCCGAACACGGTGCTGATGCCGTAGCCGAACTGCCTCGTGAACTCCTCGTCGGTGATGCGAGCCTTGCCCGTCACGGCCTGCTGCTGGGCGAACGGGTCGACCGGGATGTAGTCGAAGCCCTGGGCCTTCATGCAGTCCCGGATGCGGTTCTCGACCCGGGCCTGGACCTCCTTGGCGGCGTCTCCGCCGAAGCCGAGCGTGTCCTCCAGCTCCTGCGGTGGCTCGTTCGACTTCTCGTCGCCGCCACAGGCGCCGACGAGCACCGCTGCGAAAAGCATCAACGCCAAGACCAGGAGATGCCGCACCTTCATGAAGGTCCTTTCTTTCAGCATGGACACTGAACGAACATAGTTAAAAAGGGCCAGCTCGGCGCAGTTAAGTTGTTCCGGCCCGGAGGGCATCGACGGGCTCCATCGCAGCAGCGCGCAACGACGGATAGGTCCCCGAGAGCAGCCCGATCAGGCCGCCGGCAATGGGCGCGACCAACGGGATCATGGGGTCGAGCACGGGGGTCCAGGTGCGGCTCGCCGCCACACCCACGACCACGAGGATCCCGAGGCTGGTGCCAATGATCCCGCCCAGCAGCCCCATCACCGTGCTCTCGATCAAGAACTGTGCCGCGATGTGCCGCCGCGCCGCGCCCAGTGCGCGCCGCAGGCCGATCTCGCCCACCCGCTCGAGCACCGACACGAGGGTCACGTTCGCGATGCCGAGCGCGCCCACCAGCAGCGAGACGCCGCCGAGCAGCAGGAACAGCACGTTGAGGTCGTTCTCCACGTTCCCGCGCAGCTGCTCGGGGTCCGGCGGGGCCGCGACCCGCAGCAGCGCCGGATCGGTGGGGTGGAGCGCCGCCGGCGCCTGGCGCACGATCAGCTCGACAGCCCCGACCCTGGTCTCGATCTGCACCGAGCTCGGGCCGGCGAGCCCGAACTCGCGCTGCGCGGTGCCGTTCGGGATCGTCAGGGACCCGAGCAGCGACACCTGGCGCCTGACTCCTCCGACCAGGCCGATCACCTGATAGAGGCGGTCCCCGATGAAGATCGCCGGCTGCTGGTCGAGGTTCCTGATCCCTAACCGGCGGGCGGCGTTGACGCCCAGCACCGCCACGCGGTCGCCGCGGGCCGAATGCCCGGCGTCCGGCAGCCGTCCGGCGACAAGCTCCGCGCGGACGGCCGGCCACAGGCCGGGGGACGCGGCACGCACGGGAAGCTGGATGTCCGTCTGGCCCTGGGGATCGTTGATCGGGACCGAGCGCACGAGCTGGCCGCGCACGTTCACCTCGCCGAGCGTGCCCGCTTGCGCGACGCCGTTCAGCCGCTTCATGCGAGCCTCGGCATCCCATGGGATCACGTTCACCGCGGCGCCCCCTGCCCGTTGGGCCGCCGGCACCGGGGTGACGACCACGTCGGTGGCAGCGACCTGGTCGAAGCGGCCCACGATCTGATTACCGGCCGTCTTCGACAGGCCCAGGGTGGCCACCAGCGCGGCCACGCCGATCACGGTGCCGAGCACGGTCAGGGCGACACGGGCCGGGCGCGCGATCAAGCCGGCGGCCGCCTCCGTGATCAGGTCGCGTAGCTCCATGCGTGGCTGAGGCAGCTGCCCCGACGCCTGGCGCCGGTCGGGCGACCGTGAGGACAGTTCCCGCAGCCGGCCGAGTCGCGCTGCGAGCCGCCGGATCACGCCGTCACCGCGGTCAGATGCCCGTCCACGATCCGTACGGTGCGCCGCGCACGCTCCGCCACTCCCTCGTCGTGGGTGATCACCACGAATGTGAGCCCGTCATCCGCGAGCTCGTCGAACAGCGACAGCACCGACTCGGTGTTTACGGTGTCCAAGTTGCCGGTGGGCTCGTCGCACAGCAGCAGTCGGGGCGACCCGAGCAGCGCCCGGGCGATCGCCACCCGCTGCTGCTCTCCGCCCGAGAGCTTGGTGGGCAAAAAGTCCTGGCGGTGGCCGATCCCCACGCGCTCGAGCGCCGCCCGGGCCCGGGCGGCCCGATCGGAGCGGTCACCGGCCGCGTAGATGTCTGCGAGCATCACGTTCTCCAGTGCCGTGCGATGGCCGAGCAGGTGGAAGGTCTGGAAGACGAAGCCGATGCTCTGCGCACGCAGCGACGCACGCTCGTCCTCGCTCAGCACGCTCGCGTCGATCCCGTCGATGACGTAGCTGCCGGCGGTCGGGCGATCGAGGCAGCCCAGGATGTGGAGCAGCGTGGACTTGCCGGACCCTGACGGTCCCACGATCGCGACCCAGTCCCCGGTGTAAATGGCGAGGTCCACGCTGCGCAGTGCCTGCACGGGCGGATCGCTGCCGTACGTGCGCGAGACGCCGCGCAGCTCGACGACGGGTGGAGCTCCCTCCGGAGGCGACCACGGGTCAAGGGCGGTGACGGCCGGTTCGAGGGTGCCGGGCTCTGGAACGGGCTCGGTGATCATGTGCCCTGGCCTACGGAGACGGAGTGCCCGTCGTCCCGCTCGAACCGCGATCCCGGGGTGAGGTCCCCTTGCTCGTCGTGCCGCCCGAGCTCCCCGACGTCCCGGAGGACCCGGACGCTCCCGATTTGCTCGAGGCCCCGCTCGAGCCCTTGGGGGTTGTGCTCGTGCCGCCTGGCTGCGAGGTGCCGGTGGCCCCCGCGCCTGACGGCGCGGCGCCCGCCGACCCGTCTCTGGTGCCTGACACCACGAGGTCGCCGGCCGCGAGGTCGCCGTTCACCGAGCGGACCTCGACGAGGCCCTGGGCCGCGAGCCCGGGCGTCACCTTCACGTACTGGGAGCCACCACCTTGCGCTTGCACCTGAACACGCGCGTCGCCGTCGGCCCCGACGGAGAGCGCCGTGACCGGCACGGTGAGGACCTTCTGCTCGGTGCTCGTCACGGCGATGGTCACCTTCACGGACGCGCCCACGAGCTGCGCCGGCGCTGTCCTGGGAGTGATCGAGACGTACACCCTGCCGGGATCGACCTTGTGGGTCCCGGGGCGATTGGCGACCTGAGTCACGACGCCCGTCGCATTGACACCCAGGTCCGGTTCTTCGATCTTCACCGTCGCGCCCGGGCGCACCAGCTTGGCGTCGTTCGGAGAAAGCGACGAGTCGATCGCCAGGCGTGAGTTGCTGACGGTCATCACGCGGCCCGCCACGCTGTCGCCGCGGCGCACCCGCACGGAGTCCACACGGAGCGGCAGAGTCGGGAAGAAGAGGATCTCGTCGGCCGGCACCTGGATGCCCGCTCTGCGGGCCAGTCGCGCCACTTCGCGGGCGGTGCCGTCGGCCTCCTTCTTTGCAGCCTGGCTGACGAGTTTCTGTAGTGACGTGTCTCCGGGCGTGGTGAGCACCCGCAGCCGCCGCTCGGCGAGCAGCACCTGACGGCGTGCCGTCGGCAGTCCCCTCAGGGCCCGGCCCCGGTCGGCCCTCGCAGCCGCGACCGCACCGCGCCCGGCCGCACGGGTTGCGGCGGCGGACGCAACCGACGCGTTCAGATCCTCCTGCGCGACGATGACGTCGTCACTGGCCTGTCGGACTGAAGCCTGGAGCGCGGCGAGCTCGGAGGGCGAAGTGCCCGGCGGGGCCTCGGCGAGCGTGCGCTGGGCGTCGAGCTGGGCGTCACGCGCCTTGTTCACGGCCGCGCGCTTGAGCGCCACGTCCGCGGCGGCGACCGCGTTGTCCCTGCGTTCGTTCGCCAGCGCCAGTGAGACTCCGCGCCCCTGTGTCGCAAGGGCGTGCTGCGCCGTGTCGACGCTGTCGCGGGCAGTCTCGAGGTCGATGCGGGCCTGTGCGATGTCCCCGCGCGGGACACCCTCCTGTGTGGTCTTGATCGTGAGCAGGCTCTGCAGATGTGCGTCGCGGGCCTGGGCGGCATTTGCCCGCGCCGTGCGGAGCGCGTCCAGTTGGGCGTCGGTGGAGTTGAACGGCTCCCAGCCCTCGGCCTCGTACCAGTTCGCCACCGCGGCGGCCGTTTCGCCGTCGTAGCGACCGTCGATGGATCCCGGGAAGAAACCCAGGCGGCGTAGTGCCAGCTCCAGCTGCCGCACGTCCGCCCCCCGGCTGCCGGGCCGCATGTCCCGGTGCGAGGGCTGCGCGCCGCGCAGGACGAACACCGGCCGCCCAGAGACGGACATCGCCACGGTGCCTTCGCCGACCCGCGCGCCCCTGCGGGGCCGCGTGGTGACGATGTCGGTGCCCGCGCCGCTGCCCTGCTTGATCTCCGACGTCGCCAGCACCACCGGCTGAGGCGAGCCGTACCGGACCGTGCCGCGCACGATTACCTCACTGGAGAGCACGCGATCCTCGACCGGGACCGTGATCGAAGAGGGATCCGGCGCAGCGGTCTCGGCCGCTACCTGGGCGGGGGAGCGAATCTGCGCTCCGGCGACCCACGCGCCGACGGACAGCAGCAGCGCCGCCACGAGCCCGACTGCGACCGTTCGCCGGCTACGAGCCGCGTTCATGCCTCTTCACGTCCATGTGCTGATTCCGTCCATGTGCTCATTCGGTTCCGGGTCGAGCCGGCGCGCACCTGGTGCGCCATGAGGCGGCCAGGCTCACCCACCAACGACGACACGGGCCTCTCCAAAGGACACCACTGCGGCCTCCATGCGGCGTTCATGCTTCCTGGCCAGTCTACGGGCGAACCACGGGCGCTGTCTAGGTGTATTCGAGCGCCGTGTCGGCAGCGTTGCAAACGCAGGCGCGTGCGTGCGTGCGGATGGGACGCTTCGCCGCTCTCCGTGATTGGTCTGGCCAAGGCAATCCATGCGGCACAGTAGAGCGGCTCGATGAGAGTGAGATGAAAATCGATTAGGACGGAATGAGAGAGAGTTGACATGAGAGAGAGTTGACTTTTCCTCCGAACTTTGGGTAGTGTCGCTCAGGCAGGTCGAACACCTGCAGATCGAGGGGAGAAGGGTGATAGGCGCCTACCACGGAAGGAGGCCGCGCGGATGTCAGTGGGCCACGGCTCAGGTGCAGGCACGAGCGAGAAGAGGTCTACGGTGAAGCGGTCGGTCTTTCCTTCACTGGTCGTTTCGACGCTCGCCCTGTTCACCATCCTGGTGACACCGGCTGTCTCTGGGGCCCAGACGTTCCCGCTCACGAACCCGTGCCCGCCGGCGGCGACGGGTGGCACCTGCCAGCCGGCTGGGATCACGACCGGGCCTGACGGGAACATCTGGTTCACCGAGGAGAACGGGAACCGGATCGGCCGCATCACTCCAGGTGGGGCGATCACCGAGTTCCCCATCCCGAACCCGCCGAGCCTTCCGGTCGAGATCACCCCCGGGCCCGGCGGCGCGCTCTGGTTCACGGAGTCGGCTGCCAACAGCATCCGGTACATCACCACTGCCGGTGCGTTCGGCCCCCGGTTCCCGGTCGGTGCGTCGCCGGACGGGATCGTCATGGGGCCCGACGGCAACATCTGGTTCACCGAGCCGGTGGCGAACCGGATCGGGAAGATGACGCCCGGTGGGGCCGACACACACTTCAGCTCGAGCCTCAACGAGCCCGGCGACATCACCGTCGGGCCCGACAACCGCCTGTGGTTCACGCAGGGGGCCGGGGGCAGGATCGGCGCGATCCCGACCAGCGCGACGCCGTCGAGCCCGAGCATCAGCCACTTCGGCGCGGGCCTGGGCGACCCCTCCGGGATCACGTCCTCGGCGGGCGCCCTGTGGTTCACCGAGCACGGCGCCAGCCAGGTTCGCCGGATCGACACCGCCGGGAACATCGGTCCGCCCACCCCGGTCGGGGCAGGCCCCTCCGCGATCGCGACAGGGGCCGACGGGGCGCTGTGGTTCACCGAGGAAATCGCGGGCCGGATCGGCCGTGTCACCCCGAGCGGGGTGCTGACGAACGAGTTCCCGGCGTCGTCGCCCGGTGCCGAGCCCGGTGGCATCACCGCGGGCCCGGACGGCGCGCTGTGGTTCACCGAGCACGTGGGGAACGCCATCGGCCGGCTCGCGACCGCACCTCCGTTCGTATCTCCTCCCCCACCTCCCCCCGCGCCACCTGCCACCACGAAGAAGGCCAAGAGGTGCAAGGTCCCGAAGTTGCGCGGCCTGACGATCAAGAAAGCCCGCGCAAGGCTCAGGAAGGCCCGCTGCAAGTACCGGTTCCGCGGCAAGGGCAGGGTGCGCTCCACCGTGCCGAAGACCGGCAGGACCACCACCAAGCGGGTGACCGTGAAACTGAAGCGGGCAGCGCGCAGATAACGTCGCCCGGAGCAGCAGCCGCTCCGGCGGCCTGACTGCCCTCAGTTTCGAGTTCTCGGCAGCGCGAGAGAGAAGGCGCTGCCCCTGCCCTCCTCGCTCTCCACCCACACCCGGCCGCCATGGGCATCAGCGATCTCGCGGCAGATCGCCAGGCCGAGTCCGCTACCGCTGCCCCGGCTGCGAGCGCGGTCCGCCCGGTAGAAGCGGTCGAAGATGTGCGTGCGCGCTTCGGGGGGGATGCCGGGGCCGTTGTCCGCCACGGTGATGCCGACCTCGCCGTTGCGGCGCCAGGCGGTGACGCTGACCTCGCCACCGGCCTGGGTGAACTTGATCGCATTCTCGATGAAGTTCGTAAGGGCCTGATGCAGGCGTTGCGGGTCAGCCCGCGTCGCGCAGGATTGTCCGTCGAGTTCGATCCGGACCTGCTTTGCGGTCGCCAGCGGCCGCAGCGGGCGTGCGGCGGCCTCGATTGCCTCGTTCAGGTTCACCCGCGTGGTGAGCAGCGCGAGCCTTCCCTCGTCGACCCGGGCCAGGGTCAGGAGGTTGTCCACAATACGACTCATCCTGTCGACCTCCTCTCGTGTGCTCTCCAACACCTCGCGTCCCGCAGGGGACAGGTAGTCGCCGAGCAGACTCACATCCAATTCTGCGCGCATCGCGGCGAGCGGGGTGCGGAGCTCGTGCGCCGCGTCTGCGACCAGCCGGTGCTTCTCTTCGACTCCCTGCTCCAGGCGGTCCAGCATCGCGTTCAACGTTTCCGCGAGGTGGCCGATCTCATCCTGGGCACGTGGAAGCGCGATCCGCTCGTGCAGCCGGTCGATCCCGATTTCCTTCGCCTGCGAGGTCATTCGATCGACCGGCAGGAGGGCCTTTCGGGCCAGCCACCATCCTCCGAGGGCGGTGGCGCCGAGCGCCGCGGGGCCGGCCAGCAGGAGCAGCACGAGCACCTGGTGGACCGACTCCTCGACGTGTCGCAGGGACTCCGCCACTACCAGCACGCGGTCGCGACCCCGTCGCTCGACAGGCCTCAGCATTGCGCGGAAGCGGCGGTCATTTGGGCCGAGCCGGACCGTCACCATGCGGGTGTCTCCGAGAAGCGCGTCGGCGAAAGCCTGGGGCGGGGCGATCGGGCGGCGGGCCAGAAGGTCGCCGTACCCGACCAGGACGCGACGGTCCGGGGTCAGCACCTGCGCGGCCGAGCTGCCGGTGGGCAGCACGGTACGGCTCACGTCGCGGAAGTCCTGTGCGCCTTCCTTCGCGTACCCACGCGCGATCTGAGCCGAGGCCGCCCGGACCTCGCGGTTCACCGTGCCCTCGAGGTCGTCCCTCAACTGGAGCACCAGGAAGGTGCTCAGCGCCACGACGATCGCCGCCAGCAGCACGGCGTACCAGACCGTGAGGCGAGCACGAATCGGCATCCTCATCTCGATTCCAGCATGAACCCGACCCCGCGCACCGTACGGATCAGGCGCCGGCGGAACGGGCGCTCGAGCTTCTTCCGCAGGTACCCGACGTAGACGTCCACCACGTTCGTCGAGCCGTCCTCGCTCTCGTCCCAGACCTGCTCGAGCAGTTCGGTCCTGGGCACCACCTCGCCGGCGTGCCGCGCCAGGAAATAAAGCAACTCGAATTCACGCTGCGTCAGTTCGACCTCGCGCCCGGCACGGGTCACCAGGTATCTCCCAGGGTCCACCCGCAGGTCCCCGACGTCGATCACCGACGGACGCTCCGCGGGCTCGCGGCGCGTCAGCGCGCGCAGGCGCGCGAGCAGCTCGCCGAAGTCGAACGGCTTCACGAGGTAGTCGTCGGCACCTGCGTCGAGACCCCGGATGCGATCCTTCACGTGGTCCCGCGCCGTGAGCATCAGCACCGGTACCCAGTTGGCGTCGCGGCGCAGCTCCCGGCAGACGGAGAACCCGTCCCGGCCCGGCAGCATGACGTCCAAGACCACGGCGTCGTAGTCGGACGACCGCGCCTGTGAGAGCGCCTCGTCGCCCGTCCCTGCGATGTCGACGTCGTATCCCTCCCGCTGAAGCCCCCGTTGCAGCGCACGCACCAGTTTCACGTCATCTTCGACGAGCAGCAGACGCATTGTCACAACGGCGGGTCCATGGGTGGAAATGGCAACAAAGAGTCGACCCCATCACACACTAGATGGCCGTGACAGTTGATGCGCGTGCAATCAATTCACACATTTCTCCAAATTGGGGTTGACAAATGAATTTCGATCCCATTAAGCTCGGCACGATTCTGAGAAAGCTCTGAGAGACATTGAGAGTCTCTCATAGCCATTTCATACACGGCTCGCCAGGGAAGAGCGGCGGGGGAGGGGATAGCTACATGATTCGTGCGATCGTTCGATCGAGCCTGCGGTTTCGTCTGCTCGTGGTCGCAGTTGCCGTCGGAGTGATGGGCGTCGGCATCGCGCAGCTGCGCGATGCGCCCACCGACACGCTGCCCGAGTTCACACCTCCCTACGTCGAGATCCAGACGGAGTCGCTGGGGCTGTCCGCCGACGAGGTTGAGCAGCTCGTCACGGTCCCGATGGAGGCGGACCTGCTGAACGGCGTCGAGGGCATCGACGTCATGCGCTCCGAGTCGCTTCCCGGCCTCTCGTCGATCACGCTCGTGTTCGAGGACGGCTTCGACCTCTACACGGGCCGCCAGCTCGTGCAGGAGCGGCTCACGCAGATGGGCGCGGCAGCGCTGCCGAACATCTCCAAGCCGCCGGTGATGCTCCAGCCCTACTCGTCTTCGAGCCGGCTGCTGATGTTCTCGCTCGCCTCGGACAGGGTCACCCCGATCGAGAAGTCGGTGATCGCGCGCTGGACGCTCCAGCCGCGGCTGCTCGGCGTCCCCGGCGTCGCCAACGTGGCGATCTGGGGCTTCCGCGACCGGCAGCTCCAGGTCCAGGTCGACCCGAAGCGCCTGCACGATCGCAACGTGACGCTGAAGCAGGTCGTCGAGTCGACCGCGAACGCGCAGATCGCCTCGCCGCTGTCCTTCGTCGAGGGTGCGGTGCCGGGCACCGGCGGGTTCATCGAGACGCCCCAGCAGCGGCTCGGCGTGCGCCACGTGTTCGACAAGCTCACGCGGCCCAGCGAGCTCCGCAAGATACCGATCGAGGGAACGGGCGGCAACGTCCGCCTGGGTGACGTGACGCGGGTCGTCGAGGACCACCAGCCGCTGATCGGCGACGCGGTCGTGAACGATGGCGACGGGCTGATGCTGGTCGTCGAGAAGTTCCCTGGCCAGAACACGCTCGAGGTCACCCGTGGCGTCGAGGCGGCGCTCGAGGACCTGAAGCCCGGCCTGGCGGGCATGGAGCCCGACACGTCGGTGTTCCGGCCCGCGAGCTACATCGAGGACGCGATCGACAACCTCACGCTGGCGCTCGTGATCGCGGGCATCCTGCTGGCGCTGGCGCTCGCGGCCTTCGTGTTCCAGTGGCGCACGCTGCTGGTCGCCCTGTTCACGATCCCGCTGTCGTTGATCGCGGCGGCCCTGGTGCTGGACATGCTCGGCGAGACGTTCAACGCGCTCTCGTTCGCGGGCCTCGCGGTCGGCCTCGCGCTGGTGATCGACGAAGCTGTCGCGGGGGCCGGGAACGTGGCCCGGCGGATCCGCCAGCATCGTGACGCGGGCAGCGACAGGCCGACCGGTGACATCGTGCGGGAGGCGACCTCCGAGGTCCGCAGCCCGCTGGCGTACGGCACGCTGATCGCGCTGCTGGCGATCGTGCCGGTCGTGGTGATGAAGGGCCGGCCGGGCGCGTTCTTCGAGCCGCTCGTGCTCTCCTACGTACTGGCCGTCGCGGTGGCGATGGTGGTCGCGTTGACCGTCACGCCGGCGCTCAGCATGCTGCTCTTCTCGCGGGGCGCGGGCCGCGCCGAGTCTCCGGTGATGCGGGCCGTGCGGCCGCGATACGACGCCGCCCTGGCACGAGTCTCCGGCAAAGCGCGCCCGATCATCATCGGAGCGGCCGCCGTGACGGCGCTCGCTGCCCTCGCGTTCGCGCTTCAGGACAAGTCAGTGATCCCGTCGTTCAAGGACCGCGACGTCCTGGTCAGCCTGGACTCTGAGCCCGGCACCTCCAATACACGCATGACCGAGATCGCGACGCAGGTGAGCCGCGAGCTGCGGTCGCTGGACGGAGTGGACAACGTCGGGGCGCACGTAGGGCGCGCGATCGTCGGCGATCAGCGCCAGGACGTGAACTCCGGCGAGGTTTGGGTGAGCATCGACTCCGGCGCCGACTACGACAAGACGTTCGCGTCAATCGAGGACGCGGTCGCCGATGTCCAGGGCGCGCAGAGCGACGTCATCACCTACTCGGAGCAGAAGATCCGCGACGTCGGCGCGCTCCGCAAGGGCCAGAACCTCGCGACCGGCGAGGGCCTGGACGTGCTGACCGGCTCCGACCAGCCGCTGACCGTGCGGGTCTTCGGCGAGAACCTCGACGTCCTGCGGCGCGAGGCGGCCAAGGTCCGGGCGCTCATGGCCCAGACGGACGGAGTCGTCGACCCGCAGGTCGCGCAGCTCACGACGCAGCCCAACGTCGAGATCGAGGTCGACCTCGACCGGGCGCGTGAGTTCGGGGTGAAGCCCGGCGACGTCCGCCGCGCGGAGGCGACGCTGGTGCAGGGCCTGGTCGTGGGCAGCGTCTTCGAACAGCAGAAGGTGTTCGAGGTCGTCGTCAAGGGCACGCCCGAGACGCGCCGCAGCGTGGCGGACATCCGCAACCTGCTGATCGACACGCCGGGCGGCGATCAGGTTCGCCTGGAGCGGGTCGCCGACGTGCGGGTGACCGACGTTCCGATCTCGATCCCGCGTGACTCGGTCTCGCGCTACCTCGACGTCAGGGCGGACGTCAGCGGACGCAGCCTCGGCTCGGTGGCCTCGGAGCTCGAGGACCGCCTGAAGGCCGCGGCGTTCCCGATCGAGTACCACGCCGAGGTGCTGGAGCAGAAGACGAGCTCTGAGGCAAACCTGGGCCTCGTGCTGGGTACCGGGCTCGCGGTGCTGCTCGCGATCTTCCTGCTGATCCAGGCGGCCGTGCGCGGCTGGACCCTGGCGGGGCTGGGCTTCGCGATGCTGCCGGTTGCCATGTCGGGTGGAGCCATCGCAGCGCTGATCGACGGTGGGTACTCCCTGGGATCGCTCGTGGCCTTCCTCGCGCTGCTCGGGATCGCCTCGCGCAACGTGCTGACGCTGATCCGCCGCTACCAGGACCTGGAGCGCTACGAGGGCGAGAAGTTCGGCCCCGAGCTGATCGGGCGCGGCGCGCGCGAGCGGCTGGCGCCGGTCCTCACGACCGCGACCGCGCTCGGCCTGGTGGCCCTGGTGTTCGTCGTCATGGGCACTCGGCCCGGCCTCGAGGTCGTCCACCCGATGGCGGTCGTGATCCTGGGCGGGCTCGTGACGACGACGCTGGTCAGCCTGTTCGCGCTGCCGGCGCTGTACCTCCGCTTCGGCGGGCGTCAGCCGACGCTGTCGCCGGAGGAGGAGCTCATGCACCGCTGGGTCGGGATCGAGCCCGCGCCAGCAGGCGCGCCGGCCGGTGCGGACGGCGAACCGGCACCGAAGCAGGAGCCGATCGGCAGCAGTCAGGCGGCCGGCGACGACGTCAAGGACGGCGGGGGTGATTCAGGTGAGCGTCAGACCAGTGTCTAAGCCGTCGCGCCGACTGGCCGCCGGCCTGGCGGTGCTCGCATCGGGACTCGTGCTCGGAGCCTGCTCCGAGGTGGAGTCGAACCTGCGAGAGAACCAGCCGTACACGGTCGAGGGACCGGAGGACGCGGCCATCAAGACGGTCAAGATGGACGACGCGACCGCGGCGCTGCTGCCGGTCGAGCTGGCCGAGGTGCGCAAGGAGGGGGGCCGCAAGGTGGTGTCGCACAAAGCGGTGATCTACAACCCGGACGGCGACGTGTTCGTCTACACGAAGCCGAAGGCGGAGACCTACATCCGCGCGACGATCAAGATCGTCCGGGTGACCGGCGACGACGCGGTGCTCTCGAAGGGCCCGGCCGTCGGCACCACGATCGTGACCACGGGCCCGGCCGAGTTGCTCGCGACCGAGTACGAGATTCTCAACCAGCATCCATGACCAGGGACGGGGGTTTGCGGTAATGCGTTGGATAGTCGGACGTAGCTTGCGGTACCGGTGGCTGGCGGTGTTCGGCGCCGCGGCGCTGCTGATCTTCGGCTTCTTCCAGACCCGCGGCGCGGAGACGGACGTCTTCCCCGAGTTCGCGCCGCCGATCATCGAGGTCCAGACGCTGGCGACGGGTAACTCCTCGACCGAGGTCGAGGAGTTGATCACGATCCCGATCGAGGACGCGCTGAACGGCGTTGAGGATCTCGACGAGATGCGGTCGTACTCGGTCGAGCAGGTCTCGTCGATCAAGCTGTACTTCAAGCGGGGCACCGACCGCAACAGGGCGCGCCAGCTCGTCCAGGAGCGCCTCGCCGGCGTCACGTCCCAGCTTCCGCAGTGGGCGAGCCCGCCGTTCATGATGCCGGCCCTGTCGTCGACGAGCCGGATCCTGAAGATCGGGCTCACGTCGGACACCGTGTCGCCGCTCGACATGTCGGCGATCTCCTATTGGAAGATCAGGCAGCGGCTCACGCGCGTGCCCGGAGTGGCGCAGGTCCTCATCTACGGTGAGCGGCTCAAGCAGCGCCACGTCCAGGTCAACCCGCGCGTGCTGGCCGAGCACGGCATCACGCTCAACCAGGTGATGGAGACGACGTCCAATGCCCTGGACGCGGGCGTGCTCGCGTTCGAGGAGGCGTTCACGGTCGGCCAGGGAGGGTTCGTCGAGTCGAACGGCCAGCGGATGAACGTCCGCAACGTCCAGCCGATCTTGTCGGAGAAGGAGCTTGCGAAGGTGCCGCTCGAGCGCGTCAACGGCCGGACGATGCGCCTCGGCGACGTCGCGCACGTGGTCGAGGACACGATGCCGCTGTGGGGCGACGCCGGCATCGGAGGCCGCGAAGGCATCATGCTGATCGTCCAGAAGGTCCCCGGCGCCAACACGCTCGAGGTGACGAAGGGCGTCGAGGAGGCGATGGACGAGATGAAGCCGGGACTCCCCGGCATCCAAGTCCACGACGGCCTCTTCAGGCCCGCGACTTTCATCGACCTCGCCCTCGATAACCTCATTCAGGCAATGCTCCTCGGGGTCCTGCTCGTGGTCCTGATCCTGAGCGCGTTCCTGTTCGAGTGGCGCACGGCGTTCATCAGCCTGCTCGCGATCCCGCTGTCCCTGATGAGCGCGCTGCTCATCCTCCAGCTGACCGGCGCCATCATCAATGTGATGATCCTGGCGGGGCTGGTGGTCGCGATCGGGGTGGTGGTCGACGACGCGATCATCGATGTCGAGAACATCGTGCGGCGATTGCGTCAGGCGCGCGCCGAGGGCCGCGACGTGTCGACGTTCAAGGTCGTGCTCGATGCTTCGGTCGAGGTCCGCAGCACGATCATCTACGCGACGCTGATCGACGTCACGGCGATCGTGCCGGTGTTCTTCCTGTCGGGGCTCTCGGGCTCCTTCTTCCAGCCGCTGGTCCTGGCCTACGGGCTCGCGGTGCTTGCGTCGATGATCGTCGCAGCGACCGTGACGCCCGCGCTCTGCTACCTGATGGTCTCGCGCGGCCACCGGCAGAAGGAGTCGCCGCTGACGCGCGTGCTGAAGCGCGGCTACGGCGCAGCGCTGTCAGTCTTGATCCGGAGGCCGCAGCCCGCGATCCTGGTGGCTGTGGCGACGATCGGCGCTGGGTTCCTGGTCTATCCGACACTCGGGCAGTCGCTGCTGCCCAACTTCAAGGAGAACGACCTGATCACGTACTGGGCGACCAAGCCGGGCACGTCGCTGGAGGAGACGATGCGGATGTCCAACAAGGGCTGCCGGGACTACCTGGAGCAGCTCCCCTCGGTCCAGAAGTGCTCGTCCCACGCGGGGCAGGCGCTGCTCGGTGACGAGATCCACGGCGTCAACTTCGACGAGCAGTGGGTGAGCCTCGGCTCGGACTACGACTACGACGACAGCCTCGCCGAGATCAGAGAGGTGATCGACAGCTACCCCGGCCTGTATCGGACCACCCAGACCTACCTGCGCGAGCGCATCAAGGAGGTGCTGAGCGGGTCGAACGAGTCGATCGTCGTGCGCGTGTTCGGCCCGGACACGGAGGTCCTCCAGAAGAAGGCGGAGGAGATCGTCGTGGGCCTGGACAGGGTCGAGGGCACCATCGACGCGGCGGTCGAGCAGATCGAGCAGATCCCGCAGATCGAGGTCGAGGTGGACATCGACGCAGCGCGGCGCCACGGGATCACGCCCGGGCATGCGCGCCGGCAGTCGTCCGCGCTGATCGCCAGCGAGGAGGTCTCGGACATCTTCGTCGGCGGCAAGGCATATGACGTGCACGTCTGGACGCAGAAGGAGTTCCGCGACAGTGTCACGGACGTCGAGAGCATGCTGATCGACACGCCCCGCGGCGGGCAGGTCCGGCTGAACGAAGTCGCCGACATCAGCATCAAGCCGATCGCGAACGCGATCAAGCACGAGCGGCAGACGCGCCGCCTCGACGCCACCGCGGATGTGGCAGGGCGAGACCTGAAGTCCACGGTGAACGACGTGAAGGAGGAGGTCGCGAAGGTCGAGATGCCGCCCGGCTATCACGCGGAGGTGCTCGGTGAGGCGCCGGAGCTGAACGCCGCCCAGAACGACCTGCTGCTCTACGGGATCCTGGCGATGATCGTGGTGTTCCTGCTGATCCAGGCCGCGCTCGGCAGCAGCCGGCTCGCGCTGCTGGTCTTCCTGCTCCTGCCGATGGCGCTGGCGGGTGCCGTGCTGGCGGCGAAGCTCGACACAGGCGTGCTGTCGCTCGGCTCGCTGGTCGGCTTCCTGACCGTGCTCGGGATCGCGGTACGCAACGGCATCTTCATGGTGGCCCACTTCCGGCACCTCGAGCGCGAGGAGGGCGTGCCGTTCGGGCGGGAGCTCGTGTTGCAGGGAGCCAAGGACCGGCTCGCACCGATCATGATGACCGCCCTGGCCACCGGGCTGGCGCTGGTCCCGCTCGTGATCGCGGGGACTGTCCCCGGCCACGAGATCGAGCACCCGCTCGCGGTCACGATTCTCGGTGGGC
>Ga0190275_10001076_pt1 | contig 20987 bp, 13 predicted proteins | sample Popmic550T_FD_133745 | JGI IMG/M metagenome (GOLD analysis project Ga0190275, IMG submission 133745) | Populus adjacent soil microbial communities from riparian zone of Yellowstone River, Montana, USA - 550 T | ecosystem: Environmental > Terrestrial > Soil > Riparian zone > Trees stand | place...
AAGAACGCAAGCGTGTTTGCCGTCTCACCGGTCGCCTCCAGCGTCTCGAACAATGTCTGGACCGTGTCGTCGACGGACATGAGCGTGCGCAGCTGAGCCGCGCGCGTCGCCTCCACGGTCGCGAGCGGGACCGTCCTGAGCTGGACGTGCGGCGGCTTGTCGCGCTTGTCGGTCTCGAAGACCGCGGGATCCGGTTCGTAGGGCGACACGCTCGCGGTCTCGTACTGGGTGTCAGGAGTGAAGGGCGCGTGCGGAGCGGTGGTCGAGACCTCCATGAACCATGGTGTCGCATCCTCGTTCTCAGATGCCTCGATGAAGCTCACCGCGTTGTCGCGGATGTACGAGGTCGCGTACTGGGTGATGGTCTTGACCGTGCCGCGCTCGTTCACGCGAAACGGCGAATAACCGGCCGAGAAGATGGCCCAGTCATCGAACCAGGCTGGGTTCCGGAACACGTTCCAGGCGTTGAAGAACTTCCCGAACATGCCGGTCCGGTAGCCGGCCGCCTTCAGATAAGCCTGGATCGTGAACCGCTGGTCGAGCACGCCCGAAGAGTCGTTCGTGGCCACGCCGTGGTTGTGCGTGTAGCGGCCTGTGAAGATGGACGCGCGCGACGGGCAGCAGGTCGGCGTCGTGGCAAAGGCGTTGTTGAATCTGGTGCCGCCGGCTTCGAACCACTGGAGCGTCTTCGGCATCACGGCCATCGTGCCGTCCAAGCGCTGATCGTCGGTCAGGACCACGAGGACGTTCGGCCGCCCGTTGGCCGCAGCCGGCGCGGACCCGAATGCAGCCATCAGCACAGCCACGACAAGCGCGGTCAGTGCCGCACGAAACTCCCGCCCCCCGAGCCACGATACGCCGGATCCATGGCACGGAGCGGCACCCCCCGGACTTCGCCCCCCGTTCATCTGCCCGAAAGAGGCTACCATTCAAACCTCGCCCCGGGGTTGGGGTATCGCGGCCACGGGTAGCCGGCGTGGTCGCAACATTTCGCGGGCGGGAGCAGATCCATCCGAATAGAGTCGTCGCTGTGGGAGGCGTGGAGGGACGATGCGGGGCAGGGGGCTTCGCTAAAGCGGGCACGGTGACGCCCGTACCGGGATCATCGAGGCGGCCGGCCATGGCCGCTGCGCTCGCGGTTGCCCTTGCCGCGGGGGCTGCTTGGCTGCCTGCGACAGGTCATGCGCAGCACACGAAGCTGTCGCTCGAGTCGATCGGGCCCGCCGGAGGCAACGGGGGCCAGGGCGCCGAGTTGGTCGGCGCCCCGGGCGACGGGAAGCGGTCGTTCATCCGCACGGCGGAGCCGCTCGTCAGCTCGGACAGCGATTCCTCACATGACGTGTACGAGCGCACCGGCGGCGGCACAACCCTGGTCTCGACCGGCCCCGCCGGAGGCAACGGCGCCTTTCCGGTGAACTTCGGAGCTGCTGTCGAGGCCGGACAGGCGGTCATCTTCCAGACCGAGGAGCGACTCACGGCGGCCGACACGGACGACTCCCTTGACGTGTATCGGCGCGCCGGCTCCGTCACGACGCTCCTCTCGACCGGCCCCACGGGGGGCAACGCGCCGTTGGACTCGTATCTGGCCGCGGCGGACGAGGGAGGCACGCACGTCTTCTTCACCACGCGCGAGGCGCTGGTCGGCGCCGACACCGACTCATCGCTCGACATATACGAGCGCTCGGGCGGGACGACCACGCTCGTCTCGACCGGCCCCGGCGGCGGCAACGGCGACCCAGGCGTCGAGCTGATGGACATCTCGAGCGACGGGCAGACGGCGTTCTTCGAGACCACCGAGTCCCTGATCGCCTCCGACACCGACACGATGAGGGACGTCTACGCGCGCTCCGGTGGCACCACCACGCTGGTGTCAACGGGGCCGACCGGGGGCAACGGGAGCAACCATGCGGCCTTCAACGGCACCTCCGCCGACGGCTCACGGGTCTTCTTCAGCACGGACGAGGCACTCGTCGCCGCGGACACCGACGGCTCGCAGGACGTCTACGAGCACTCGAGCGGCACCACGATCATCCACTCGATCGGGTCCACGGGGGGAAACGGCGGCCCGCGCGCAAACTTCGTTGGGTCCTCCGAAACGGGCTCCCGCGTGTTCATCGAGACCACGGAGCGGCTGGACAACGTCGCCGACCGCGACGGCGTGCTCGACGTGTACGAGAGCACGGGCAGCGGCCCGGTAACGCTGCTGACCCCGGGAGCGAACGACGGCGGCGGCGCCGCGCACGCGTACTTCGTCGATGCATCCGCCGACGGCACGCGGGTGCTCGTGCGCACCGAGGAGTCCATCGCAGCTCCGGACTCGGACGGCCATCAGGACATATACATGCGAGAGGCCGGCGTGCTGACCCTGCTGTCAACCGGGCCGGCGGGTGGCGGGGGGGCCGTGAACGCCCACTTCGCCGGGGCTTCGGACGACGCCACCCACGTGTTCATCGAGACCGTGGAGGCGCTGGTGGCGGCCGACACCGACTCGAGCAACGACGTGTACGAGATTTACGGCGGCGTCACGAGCCTGCTGAGCAGCGGGCCGACCGGTGGGAACGGGGCCTACGACGCCGCCTTCCGCGGCGTCTCCCCCGACGGCAGACGCGTCTTCTTCCGCACGGCCGAGGCCCTGATGTCGACCGACACCGACCTCATGCCGGACGTCTACGCGGCCAACGTACCCGGCACGGTCACGGTGCAGCTCAACGCGATGCCCGACCATGCGCAGGACTTCTCGTTCACGGCGATCGGACTCGAGCAGGGGAGCTTCAACTTCGGGCCGCTCGGCTTCGGGCCGACGACCTTCTCGCTCGACGACGACCTGGACCCGGCGCTCGGGAACCAGGAGGTGTTCGGGCAGGTGACGCCGGGTGCCGGCTACTCGGTGTCGCAGACCGTTCCGGCGGGGTGGGACCTCACCGCCGCGACATGTGACGACGGCAGCCCGGTCGGGAACATCGAGGTGGACGCGGGTGAGGAGGTCAGCTGCACGTTCACGGACCAGAAGCGCGGCCGCGTGGTGGTGGTCGTCGACGCGGTGCCGAACGACGCCCAGGACTTCTCGTTCACCGCCGGCGGCGGGCTCTCCCCGACGAGCTTCTCGCTCGACGACGACTCGGACGGCACGCTGTCCAACACCCGCACGTTCGCCGACGTGCCGACCGGCACCGGTTACTCGCTGTCCCAGTCACTGCCTTCCGGCTGGGCCCAGACGAGCGCCACCTGCAACAACGGCAGCCCGGTCACCAACATCAGCGTATCGCCGGACGAGACGGTCACCTGCACCTTCGTCAACAGCCAGCGGGGGCGGATCGTGGTCGTCAAGGACGCGCAGCCCAACGACGCCCAGGACTTCTCCTTCACGGCCGGCGGCGGGCTGTCCCCGACGAGCTTCTCCCTCGACGACGACTCCGACGGGACGCTCTCAAACACGCGCACCTTCAACGACGTCGCACCGGCGTCCGGCTACTCCCTGGCCGAGTCGATGCCGAGCGGCTGGGACCAGTCGAGCGCCACCTGTGACGACGGCAGCCCCGTGTCGAACATCAGCGTGTCTCCCGCCGAGACGGTTACGTGCACCTTCGTGAACAAGCGCCGCGGGCAGATCGTCGTTGTCTTGGACGCGATACCCAACGACCCGCAGGACTTCGACTACACGGCGGGCGGCGGGCTGTCGCCAAGCAGCTTCCAGCTCGACGACCATTCCAACCCGGCGCTGCCGAACACGATCACGTTCACCAACGTGGCGGCCCACGCCGGATATTCGATCTCGCAGGCCACTCCAGCCGGATGGGAGCTCGCGAGCGCCACCTGTGACGACGGCAGCCCGGTGTCGAACATCGACGTCGGTCCGAACGAGACCGTCACGTGCACGTTCGTGAACCAGAAGCACGGGTCGCTCAGCATCGTGAAGGACGCCCAGCCCAACGACGCCCAGGACTTCTCCTTCAGCGTCGGCGGCGGCCTGACCCCGAGCAGCTTCCAGCTCGACGACGACACGAACGTCACGCTCTCGAACACCCGCACCTACACGAACGTGGCGGTGGGCACGTACTCCGCGTCCGAGACAGTCCCGGCCGGGTGGGACCAGGCCGGCGCCACGTGCAATGACGGCAGCCCCGTGTCCGCGATCAACATCGGCCCGGGCGAGAACGTCACGTGCACGTTCACGAACCAGAAGCGCGGCCGCATCGTGGCGGTGCTCGACACCCAGCCGGACGACGCCCAGGACTTCTCGTTCACCGCCGGCGGAGGGCTTTCCCCGACGAGCTTCCAGCTCGACGACGACTCCGACCCCGCGCTGTCCAACACGCGCTCGTTCGACGACCTGCCGGTCGCCGGCGGCTACTCGCTCGGTGCGGCCGTGCCGGCCGCGTGGTCCCTCGGCGGCGCTGCCTGTGACGACGGCAGCCCGGTGTCGAACATCAACGTCGCACCGGGCGAGGTGGTGACCTGCACCTTCACGATCCAGAAGCGTGGTGAGATCGTGATCGTGAAGGACGCCACTCCCAACGATGCGCAGGACTTCTCCTTTACGACCGGCGGCGGGCTGGCGCCGGCCAGCTTCCAGCTCGATGACGACTCCGACGGCACGCTGTCGAACACCCGCACGTTCTTGGGCGTCGCGCCCGGCTCCGGTTACTCCGTGTCGGAGACGGTGCCGAGTGGCTGGGACCAGACCTCGGCCAGCTGCGACGACGGCAGCCCGGTGTCGAACATCAACCTCGCTCCCGCCGAGGTCGTCACGTGCACGTTCTCGAACCGTAAGCGGAGCCACATCGTGATCGTGAAGGACGCCACTCCAGACGATCCGCAGGACTTCACCTTCACCGCCGGCGGCGGCCTCTCGCCCACCAGCTTCCAACTGGATGACGATGCCAACGCGACCCTCTCGAATACTCATATTTTCGACGTCGTGCCGGGCAGCGGCTACACGATCGCCGAGAGCGTCCCAGCCGGCTGGGATCAGACCAGCGCCACATGCGACGACGGGAGCCCGATCTCGAACATCGACGTCGCGCCCGGCGAGACCGTCACCTGCAGCTTTGCGAACCGCAAGCGCGCGCAGCTCGTGATCGTCAAGGACGCCGTCCCCGACGATCCGCAGAACTTCCTCTTCAACGCGGGTGGGGGGCTGATTCCGGCCTCGTTCTTCCTCGATGACGACGCCGAACCCACCCTCTCGAACACCCGCACGTTCCAGAACGTCGTGCCGGGCCCCGGTTATTCGATCTCGGAAACCGTGCCCAGCGGCTGGGACCAGCAGAGCGCCTCCTGCAGCGACGGCAGCCCGACCTCGAACGTGACGCTCAGCGCAGGTGAGACAGTCACCTGCACCTTTACGAACCGCAAGCGGGGGCAGATCGTGGCCGTGAAGGACGCGATCCCCGACGATCCGCAGGACTTCTCGTTCACGGCCGGCGGCGGGCTCTCACCCGCCGACTTCAGCCTCGACGACGACGCCGACGGGACGCTCGCGAGCAGCCGCACCTTCAGTGACGTGATGCCCGGGAGCGGCTATTCGCTCGCCGAGACCGTGCCCGGCGGCTGGGATCAGACCTCAGCGACCTGCGACGATGGCAGCCCGGTGTCGAACATCGACGTCGCGGCCGGTGAGACCGTCACCTGCACCTTCACCAACCGCCTGCGGGGCGCAATCGTCGTGGTCCAAGACTCGCAGCCGAACGACCCGCAGGACTTCTCGTTCACCGCGGGCGGCGGCCTTTCTCCGACCAGCTTCAGCCTCGACGACGATTCCGACGGGACGCTGTCGAACACGCGCACCTTCGCAAACGTGCCGGCCACGAATGGCTACTCCGTCGCCCAGAGCCTGCCGCCCGGCTGGCTGCTCGCCGGGGCATCGTGTGATGACGGCAGCCCGGTGTCGAACATCGACGTGAGCCCGGGAGAGACCGTCACCTGCACCTTCGAGAACACCAAGCGCGGCAGGATCGTGGTGGTGAAGGACGCGACCCCGAATGACCCGCAGGACTTCTTGTTCACCGCGGGCGGCGGCCTTTCTCCGACCAGCTTCAGCCTCGACGACGATTCCGACGGGACGCTGTCGAACATGCGCACCTTTGACGACATCGAGCCCGGCAGCGGCTACTCGGTGTCCGAGAGCGTGCCCAGCGGATGGGAGCAGACGGGCGCGACCTGTGACGACGGCAGCGATCCGTCGAGCATCGACGTGAGCGCAGGCGAGGTCGTCACCTGCACGTTCTCCAATCGCAAGCTGGGCAGGATCGTGGTGGTCAAGGACGCGGTTCCCAACGACCCGCAGGACTTCTCGTTCACCGCCGGCGGCGGCCTGTCCCCGACCAGCTTCCAGCTCGACGACGACTCCGATCCGACGCTGTCGAACACGCGCACGTTCAACGACGTGGTGCCCGGCAGCTACTCCGTGTCGGAGAGCGTGCCCAGCGGCTGGAGCCAGACGAGCGCCACCTGCAGCGACGGCAGCCCCACGTCGAACGTCGGCGTGTCGGCCGGCGAGACGGTCACGTGCACGTTCGTGAACACGCGTGGTTATCCGCGGCCAGGGGGCGCAGCGCCGCTTCGCGCCTCGATGGTCGTCGCCTACGCAAACTGCGCCTCCCCGAACCGTTCCCACGGCCCCGCGCTCGAATTCCCGTCCTGCAACCCACCGGTGCAGACCTCGGCACGCCTGACCGTGGGGACGCCGGATGCCAACTCGCGCTCGGCGGCCATGGTCGGCAGCGTGCGGTTCGGCGTGCTGCCCGGCGATCCCGGTACCCCGGCCGACGAGGCCGACGTCAAGATCGAGACCAGGATCACAGACGTGCGCCTGACGGCGGGACTGGGCGACTACACGGGCGAGCTCGAGGGGCGGGTGTCGCTCCGGATCACGGACCGCCTGAACGGGGCGGAGCAGAACGAGGGCGCGACCGTCACAGATACGCCCTTCTCGTTTGCGGTGCCCTGCACCGTTACGTCGGGTACCAGCAACGTGGGAGCCACCTGCTCGCTGAATACCACCGCCGATGCGGTCGTTCCGGGCATGGTCGTGGAGACGAAGCGCACGATCTGGCAGATGGGCGATGTCGAGCTGCGCGACGGCGGGCCCGATGGCCTGGCCTCCACGCAGGACAACGCGCTCTTCGCGCGCCAGGGCATCTTCGTCCCATAGCGTTAGCTTTCGCTGGCCGGCCGGTGCAGCGCCGTCCGGTCCCACGATGAGAACCAAGGTCCTGGAAGTCACGCACGCGACTGAGCCCGGCGCGCTCGCCGGGAGCGCGATCGACAGGCCCACCGCCGGTGATGAGCGCGCCGATTGGGCCCTCGACGTGCGCGGCTGGGCGGTCGGGAAGGACGGGCCCGTGACGGCCGTGGAGGGCGCACACGAGGGGACGGTTTTGTGGCGCGTGCCGCCCGTGCTGGACCGGCCCCAGGTGACAGCGCGCTTCCCGCAGGCGGGTGGCGATCCCGTCGGCTTCTATGCGCTCCCGAGCGTGCTCGCGCTGCCGCCCCGGCACGAGATCGAGCTGACGGCCATGATCGGCGCCCGTGCGGCCCCGATCGGCTCGATCGTGGCCGAGCGAGCGCCCCTGAACACGACGTTCGAGCCACGGCGTCAGCCGATTCTGATCACGACCTTCGGGCGCACGGGGTCGATGCTGCTGATGCGGCTCCTCTCCTCCCACCCGGATGTGCTCTCGTACAGGCCACACCGCTTCGAGCAGCGCATCGCCGGCTACTGGATCGAGGCACTGCTCGCTCTATCGGACCCCGCCAGCTACCTGCGCGGCGTCACGCCCCAGACGGTCGCGCGCCAGGGCGTCGAGGACCGGACGTGGTGGCTCGGCATCGATGCCCCGACGCCGTGGCCGCTGCGCGACGAAGCACTGCAGGATTGGCTGGGTGGCGAGGCGGTGGAGGCACTCGCCGAGACCTGCCAGCAGCGGATCGACGCGGTCTACGAGACCATCGCCACGGTGACCGGCGCCACACGCGAGCCTTTCTTCGCCGAGAAGTCGACCCCGCGTGTCTCCTCGGTTGCGGCCGAGCTCTACCCGGACCGCCGGGAGCTGTTCCTGGTGCGGGACTTCCGCGACATGGTGTGCTCGATGCTCGCGTTCAACGAGCAGCGCGGCGTGAGCGGCTTCGGGCGCGCCGAGACTGACAGCGACCTGGATTTCGTGAAAACGCTCGGCGGCCAGGCCACCTCGCTCGCACACGCGTGGAAGCGGCGCCACGACCGCGCGCATCTGGTGCGCTACGAGGAGCTGGTGCTGGACCCGGCGCACGCGCTCGTGGCCCTGCTCGATCACGTGGGTGTGGACTCGCGCCCGGACACCGTCAGGGCCATGCTGGGCCAGCTCGAGGAGGACATTCCCGAGCTGCGTGAGCATGCGACGAGCGACTCCGCACAGAGCTCGATCGGCCGCTGGCGCACCGACCTCGACGCCGAGCTGGCCGAGGCCTGCGAGCGAGCTTTCGGCCCGGCGCTGGAGCTGTTTGGCTACGAGCGGCAGTAGGAAAGAGCGCGCCCGAGCGGTCCGGAACCGGTCATGTGACCGTTACACGCTGCCGAAGCAACGCTATAGGGTCGCCCATGAGAGTCCTGTCCAAGGAAGCGCAAAGCATGACCTCGGCGCCCTCGCACGCCTCCGTTGAACAACACCACATGGCCGCCCGCACGCGCACGCGCGCGTCGCGGCGCCCCCAGCCGCTGATGGACGCACTCGTCCCCGACGCGCACCTGAACGCAGCGGTGGCCGGGATTCGCGGGCTGGGCCTCGGTGGTATGCGGGTCATGGCCCTGGGGCCGTCATGGACGAGCCCCGGCCTGTGGTCGCGCCACACGGCCGGCCGCGCCGTGGGGCCGAGCGTGGTGCGCGCCCCCGCGGCGCTGGGAGACCGGATCGCAACGCTGGCAGCCGAGCATGGCCCGCTGGTCGTCTACCCGAGCCGCGAGGAGACGATCGACCTGATGCTGTCCGCATCCGGGTGGGAGGGCGTCGTGCTCCCCTTCCCCGGAAACGAGGTGCTCCAGCGGGTGCGCAACAAGTCCCAGCTGGAGGCAACCGCCGCGGCGGCGGGTCTCCAGACTCCCGAGGGGCTTTTCGAGGGCACTGCGGCCGAGCTTGGCGGACACGGCTTCAGGTGGCCGGTGGTGGTGAAGCCCGCCCAGCCGGTGAGCGCGCTCAAGACGGCTCGGCTCGCCGGCGACGAGGAGGAGCTGCGGCGGTTGCTGGACGGCGTTCCCGGCGCCGAGCCGCTGCTGGTCCAGGAGCGCGTGCTGGGGCCGCTCGTGTCCATCGAGCTGGTGATCGACAGGGAGGGTCGCCTGGTCGCCCGATTCCAGCAGGTGACGCGCCGCACGTGGCCCTCGGCGGCTGGCTCGATCGCCCTCGCGACGAGCGTCGAGCCGGACGAAGGCCTCGTGTCCCGCACCGCGGCAATGCTGGCCGAGCTCGGGTACTGGGGGTTGGCACAGGTCGACTTCGTCGAGACGCCGTCCGGCTTCACCCTGCTCGACGTGAATCCACGCTTCTACCGCTGCCTGCCGCTCGCAGTCGCCTGCGGGACCAACCTCCCCGCGCTGTGGCACGCGGTCGCGGTCGGGCGGCCGGTGGGCGCGCCGGGCGCCTATCGCACCGGCATGACCTACCGCTGGCTCGAGGCCGACTTCGTGGCCGCGGTGCGCGGTGCGCCGGCGCGGCTGTTCGAGCGCGCTCCGCAGCCCAGCACGGGGGCCGCGTGGGCCTCCGGCGACCCGCTGCCCGGGGTGCTGCTGAGCGTGTCTGCGCTGGCATCCCGAGCCATGAGGATGTTGCGCCCGCGGAGGCGCACGCGCTGAATGCGCGCGGCCGGCGGGCCGCGGTCGGTATGCAGACGGAGGTCCACCGCGATGGAATCGAGGCGCTGCTGCCCGAGTGGGAGCGGCTGTTCGCGCTGGATGACGAGGCGACGCCGTTCTCATCGGCCGAGTGGGCCCGGGCGTGGTGGACACATTGGGCGGAAGCCGGCACCCCGTTCATCGTGACCGTCCGCGACAGCGGCCGGCTGATTGGCCTGGCCCCGCTGGTGCTGGCGCGCCGCGGGCCGTTCCGGGTCCTGACCGAGCTGGGTCGCCCTCCCGGCAACTACTGGGACGTGCTGTCCGAGCGGCCCGCACGCGAGACTGTCGGGGAGCTCGCCGTGCGAGCGGTGCTCGACCACAGCGACGAGTGGCACGCGCTGCTCCTGGGCGGCGTGCGAACGGGCTCTGCGACCGAACGCGCCCTGCTGTCAGGCGGGCTGCGGCTGCGCAGGCGACACCCCACCCCATACCCCGGAATCGAGCTACCGGCCACCTTCGACGAGTACCTCGCCGGACTGCCGCGCAAGCGCCGGAAGGACCTGCGCAGGCACCTGCGCCGCCTCGACGACGGGCGACTCGAGCTGCGCGACGTCACGCAGCCCGATGATTTGAGTGCGACCATCGACCGCTGGCAGGACATCCGGGTGCGCTGGTGGCAGCACCGCGGCAAGCGCATGGACCCCGAGCACGCAAGCACCCGGTTTCGCGACTTCATGCGAGACCTGGTGGTCCTGATGGTGCCGCGCGGATTGGCCCAGGTGTGGGAGCTGCGCCACGACGGCGAGGTGGTGGGAGTCGAGGTGAATCTCACCGACCGACGCGCCTACTACTCCTGGATGGGCGCCTACGACCCGGGCGTCTCGCATCTCGGCCTCGGCAAGCTCGCAATCGGCGAAAGCATCCGGGAGAGCATCGCGGCAGGGCGCGAGTACTACGACCTGATGGTCGGCGACGAGGACTACAAGTACTGGTACGGAGCCACCGACCGCTACTGCCGCTGGACCATGGCGGGGTCGGGCCGCCTCCTTTCACGGGTCGCGCTGGCCGCCGGCGCCGCGGCCGACCGCGCGCGCAGATTGCATTGATCCGGGCTGGGCAGGGCCGCTACTGCGGCGTATCCGCAAAGGGGGACTTGCAGCGCTCCTGCGGGGCCTTGCCGGCGCTGCACCCGAGCCGGTGATCCTTGCGCAGGAAGTCGCCGATCCGGTACCCGTCGACGATCGCGGGCTCCCCGACGCTACCGTCGGGCTCGACCGGCACGCGCCAGTCCTCGCTTTCGATGTAGACGCTCTGCGGCCGCCTCTTCGAAGGCGTGCTGAAGGCCTCGACATGGCACTGGATGAATTCTGGCCCGACGTTCTTCGCGCGTGCCATCTCAGGAGTCAGGCAAACGACCTCGTAGCGCTTCGGGCCCGGGATGTGACGGTCCTTGATCGGGTCCCCGGCAGCCGCCGCGGCTCGTTCGATCTTCTCGCTGGCCTGGTTCACGAGGGCCGGGTCGTCGGCAGGGTGGTCCGACTTGTCACCGTCGCCGTCCCCCCCGCAACCCGCAGCCGCCACGGCCATCACCAGGGCCACCGCAAGGGCGGGCGCCGGCCGGCTGATCCTCTCACTCAATGTCGAAATCACGTCTTCCTCTTCTCCTCCACGGGCCGGAACCCTACCCCTTGCAGGGATGACACGGTGCCGGTGGTGGTGGCGTGCTTTATATGGAGTACGTCGCCGCGCACAGGGGTAAACTTCCGTCCCGAAAGTCAGCCCCGCGACCTTCCAGCGGGGTACGTCTGGATTCGAGCGAAGATGGCCCGCAGGGCAAGGGGGAAGTGAATTGAAGCCGCTGGGCGCTACAGCGATGTCCGCCGAGGCGAGCGACGAGCAGCTGGTCGCGCTCGCACAGGCCGGAAGCTCGGAGGCTTTCGCCTCGCTGTTTCGCCGCTACCGCCCGGCAATCTCACGCTACGCCGGCCGCCTGCTCGGTGACGACGCGCGCGCCGAGGACATCGTGCAGGAGGTGTTCCTGTCGGCGCTGCGCAGCATCGGCAGCCTCGACCGGCCCTCCGGCTTCAAGCCGTGGCTTTACCGGATCGCGCACAACACGTGCGTGGACCACATGCGCCGCACCTATCGCGGCGACGAGGTGTCGATGGACGCCAACCCGCTCCCCGCCAGCGAGGAGATCCGGCTCTTCAAGCGGGCGCCGAGCACCCATGCAGCGGTCACGCAGAGAGAAGACTTCAAGAACTTGCGTGAGGCGTTCGGCGGCCTTCCGCCTTCCCAGTCGGAGGTGCTCGTGATGCGAGAGCTGGAGGGGCTCTCCTACGACGAGATCGCCGCCCGCATGGGCATCACGCGCGCCTCCGTGGAGAGCATGCTGTTCCGAGCCCGGCAGGGGTTGCGCGACGAGTACGGGCAGATCGCGACCGGTGAACGATGCCTGCGCATGCGACCCGTGATGGCCCGGATGGCGGAGGGCATGGGTGGCCTGCGTGACAGGAGGGCACTCGCACGGCACGTCCGCGGCTGCCAATCCTGCCGGCGCGACGCGTTCGCGATGGGCCTCGCAGGCTCGGCGCTCGAAGCGCCGGCGACCGGGGTGCGGGGCGGCCTTTCCCGTGTCGCGGCGCTCCTGCCGTTGCCGTGGTTGATCCACCGCCGGGGCGACGAGACCAGCGCGTCGTCGACGGCCGGCGGAGGCGGCGGCACACTGGCGAGCCAGGCGCAAACGGCCATCACGCATTTCAGCTCCATCGGGGCCGGCGGCGCCGACCACGCGGCGACAGCGGTTCAAAAGGCAGTCGCCGTGGTGGCGGCGGTCGCGGTCGTCGGAGGCGGCGGGATCGTGGCCACGAAGAGCAGGACAGAGGGCGATCTGCTGCTGAAACGTGACCGTGCCGCGGTTTCGGCGCGTGGCGACGTCGGGCCGGTCGTGCCCCCCGCGCTGCGGCCGCTGTCGTCGGCCGGAGCCGCCGCGCCCGCGGTCGCCGGCGCACCGGCCTTGGCAGGCGGCCTGAGTGCCCCGGCGGCGACCAGCGTCCCGGCCGCCACTGCACCGGCGGGCGGCGTTCCCGGCGCATCGCCGGTGGTCGCTCCCGGTGCGCTCATCACGCCGATCGCACCGGGCGGTTCCCAGCCGGGCGTCGGTTCTCCCGGCACCGGTGCGCCGGAGAGCCTGTCCGGCGCCGGCACTGGCACGCCGGCCGGTGGCACCGGCAGCGGCGACACCGGCAGCGGCGGCACCGGCAGCTCGGGCGGCGACGCGAGCACAGGTGGCGGCGGTGGCACATCCGGAGGTGGCACGGACACCGGCGGTTCGGGATCGACGGACCCCTCTTACGACGGCGGCGTGCCACCGGCCGAGACCGACCCGCCACCGGAATGCAACCTCCCTCCGGGGCTGGAGAAGAAGGGCAAGATCCCACCCGGCCACGCCAAGAAGTGCGCGGCCGCGCTTGAAGGGGCCGTTCCGGTCCCCTAACCCGGCAACCGGCCGCGCCTGCCGGCCAGTCGCCGGGCGCGCGAGCGCCACACCTCGCCCGACGCCATCTTCACCGCGGCGGCGACCGGCTGCCGGAGGTTCACGCCCTGGCGCTCGACCTCTGCGCAGTCGACCCAGGTGTGATGGGAGTCGTGCGGCTGTACGACGGCCGGCAGCTCGCCGCCGGAAGGGTGATCCATCAGATACAGCATGCGGCCGTCACCCAGCTCGAGGGACGCGGACACCCACCGGATCGGGTGCTCGGATCCGTTCGTGACCTCGATGAAGATCGCCCAGCGACCTCCGCCCTGGCTGTAGACCGGCAACCCCAGCCGCACCTCGACCTCGATCCGGTCGCGGCGCCGGCGGCCGAGCACCGCCCCGAGCTGCCAGCCGAGGCTGGCCGCGGCCAGTAACGCCGCGACGAGCGCGATCCACACCTCGGTGTCCATGTTGTCGAGACTCGAGGCGCCCAGGGAGATCCGGCCGGAGCACACCGGCTCGACACAGGCCGCCAGACCGCCCGCCGAACGCAGCCCCGATCCGCGTTCGCTGCGCCTTCCCTCCGCCGGGTCGGGCTTCAGGTCGCCGTCATCGTCGACGTCCCAAAGGCCCGGAATGCCGTCCGCATCCCGATCGTGTCCAGGCCCGACGGGCCCGCGTGGCGTCGACCGTACGAGCCCGAGCCGGCCCACCCCGATCGGCGTGCCGTCGTTGGCGCGCACGGGCCGCCCGCGGCCGCGCCAGCGCCGGCGCGGCTCCTTCAAGACCAGGCCGTACGAACCCCGTACCGCAATCGTGCCCAGCCGAGCTCCGGCGCGTACACGGACGATCGCCCGCTTCCCGCGCGCGGCGATCACCACCGGGCCCAGATAAACACCGTCGCGGTTGCGCAGGTGCAGGGTCACCGTCCGTGCCGGCGGCACCACCTCGAAGTCGCGGCGGGCGGGCACCGCCCGGCTGTGCCCATCCAGGGAGAGCGCCACGACCTGATAGCCGGAGCCCGCCACACGCCCCTCGATCGCCGGTCGCCGCGCGCCGGCAATCGGGGCAAGCGAGAGCACGGCCAACGCGACGCCCAGCGGCGCCGCGGCCCGGTATTTCCGGCACTTGCTCGGGAGTTTGGTTGGCAGCGGGCGCACGATGTCTGCGATCGGGGATCGACGCCCGAAGGATCGCGCTTGACGGCACGGGCCGGCGATGGGCGCACGCTTGCCGTGGCCGCCCCGGCTACCGTAGGGCGCGATGAGCCAGATCCGGCGTGAAGAGCGGGCGGGCGGGGTCGTCGTGCTGGCGCTCGACCGGCCGCCGGTGAACGCTCTCGAGACCTCCTTCGTACGCGATCTGGAGGCGAGGCTCGAGGCCGAGTCGCTGGAGGCGCGGGCACTCGTCCTGACGGGCACGGGCAAGGCCTTCTCGGCCGGCGTGGACACGAAGGCGGCCGCGACGCTCGACCGCGAGGGTCAGCACGCCGGCGTGGAGGCAATCAACTCGCTCGTCATGACTCTGTTCGGGCTTCCGCTGCCGGTCGTCGCGGCGGTGAACGGCCACGCGCTCGGCGGCGGGCTGATCGTCCCGCTCGCCTGTGACGTGCTGGTCGCGACGAACGCCGACTGCAAGCTCGGCCTCACGGAGGTGGTCGCCGGGGTGCCTTTCCCGGCCGCCCCACTGGCGGTCTGCCGGCACCGGTTGTCTGCGCCCGCCTACAACAACCTGTGCCTGACCGGCCGCGTGATCGGCCCCGAGGAGGCGCTTGCCCTCGGAGTCGTCGACGAGCTTGCTGCGCCGCAGCGGCTGGTCGAGCGGGCATCGGAGGTGGCGAGCGAGCTGGGGAGCTACCCGGCCTACGCGCGGGTGAAGGAGCAGGTGCGGGCAACCGCCCGCGCCGAGATGGGGCAGGCCGTCGAGCAGGATCCGTTACTCAGGGGGTGGCTGGGCTGAAGCGACCCTGGCCGCGCGCCGCGGCCCCGCCTTCAGACGGGAGCGCCGCAGCAGCGACAGCGCGTCCATACCAGCGGCCGAGCCCTCCAGCTGCGGAAATCCCTGGGACCCGTACAGGTCGGCAACCCGCGCCAATGCGGTCGCCTCCGCCCAGAAATCGGGATTCTCCTGGATCCGGTTATCACGCGCGAACCGCGTGTCCGGTCGCGCCAGCATCGAGATGCAGTCCCCGAGCCAGGGGTCCCGCTTCCTCCACTTAAGGAGCTCCTGGCCGATGCAGAGCAGACCGGCCTCGCGGCAGACCCGCTCGAACAATTCCGCGCTCACGGACTCGGCGCGCCATCCGCCCTTGGGGAACGGCAGCCGCCCTGTCTCCGGGTCCACGTACGCCGCCAGGTTGGAGTGATGGATGAACGCGACGCCCTCGGGGCGGAGCTTGCGTGCGAGCTGATGCACGTATGACTCGACGACGTCACTCTCGCAGTGAACGAGCGAGTCGAAGCTGAACGCGAAGTCCACCTCCCCGTCGGGGACCATGTCGAGCGACATCCCGTCGTTCTTGTGGAAGGTCGCATGCGGCTGGTCGCCGAAGCGCTCGCGGCAGGCCTCCACGCACCGGGCCGTCAGTTCGACGCCGATCAGCCGGTCGCAAAGGTGGACGAGGTAGTGCGTCCAGCGACCAAAGCCCGGCGCGATCTCGAGGATCGTGCCGGCCGGCAGGAACTCGCGCAGCCGCGGCAGCAGCGAGCCAAACCACTGGTAGTCCGGACCTCCCCACCGGATCGACCACTCATCGCCCTCGGCCGACCAGGCGTAGGCACCCCACTGGCGTTCGTTCTGTTCGATGCCGCCCATGAATTGCTCCTAAGGAAAGCTATCCCACAGCTTTCATGCTGTCGCGTCGAACCGGATCACGCTGCGAATGCCGTCCTGCGCCTCCATCAGCTCGAAGCCGCGGTTCACCTCGTCGAGCGTGAGCCGGTGGGAGATGAACGCGTCGACGTCGATCTCCCCCGCCAGGTAGCGGTCGACCAGCTGTGGCACCTGGTCGCGCCCCTTGACGCCCCCGAACGACGAGCCGCACACGCGCCGGCCTGTGATCAGGAACCGTGGGACGATGTCGAGCGTCTCCCCCTTGCCGGCCACTCCCGCGATCGTGCAAAGGCCCCATCCCATGCGCGCGGCTGCGACCGCCTGCGCCATCACCGCGACGTTGCCGGTGGCCTCGAACGTGTAGTCCGCGCCGAACCCGTCGGTGATCTCCAGGATCCGGTCCACCGCATCGTCCCCGCCCGGAATCACGTCGGTCGCGCCCTGCCCGGTCGCCAGCCGCAACCGCTCGTCCGAGAGGTCGACGCACACGACCCGGTCGGCGCCCTGAAGGCGGCAGCCGGCCACCGCGCCCAGCCCGACCATGCCGGCCCCGAACACGACGCAGGTGGAGCCCGGCTCCACCTCGGCGGTGAACATCGCCGCCCCCAGCCCGGTGGACAGGCCGCACGCGAACAGGCACGCCCGGTCAAGCGGCGCATCGGGCGAGACCTTCGCGAGCGCGATTTCCGGCAGCACGGCGTACTCGGCGAAGGTCGATGTCCCCATGAAATGGCGCATCGGCTCGCCGTTGCGGGACAGCCTCGTGGTGCCGTCCGGCAGGTAGCCCCTGTTCTGCTGTTCGCGGATCGCCAGGCACAGGTTCGTCTTCGTGCTGCGGCAGTGGATGCACTCGCCGCACTGGGGCGAGAAGAGCGTCACGACGTGGTCGCCGGGCGCGACCAGACGCACATCGTCGCCCACCCGCTCCACGATCCCGGCGCCCTCGTGCCCGAGCACCGTGGGCGAGTATCCCGAGGGATCGGCCCCGGACGCCGTGTACAGGTCCGTGTGGCAGACCCCGCACGCCTCCAGGCGCACCAGCACCTCCCCCGCGCGCGGCTCGTCGAGCTCCACCTCCTGCACCTCGAGCGGGGCTCCGAACTCCTCCAGCACTGCGGCGCGGATCTGCATCCCCGGCATCACATCAGAGCGAGGCGTAGGCCGCGTCGATCAGCGCCCGGTTGCGCGGGTTCTGCCAGCGCGGACCGGATCGGTTCATCGTGTAGGCGAACGCGAGCCCCGCGTCTGGATCCGCGAACCCGAGTGAACCGCCGACGCCGAAGTGACCGAAGCTCCGTGGGTTGGGACCGAGCGGCCGCTCGGGCTGGGTGAGCTGGAAGCCGAGCCCGAACCGGGAGGGCCGGCCAAGGACGAAGTCTGGGCCGGCGGAGTGCTCGGCGCTCGCTCGCTCGATGGTCTCCGGGGCGAGCAGGCCGCGGCCCAGAGCGCCGTATATCCGGGCCACCGCCCGTGCGGTCGCGTGACCGTTCGCCGACGGGATCTCGGCGGCGCGCCATGCACGCGTGTTCATGGTGCCGATGCCCGACAGGCCGGGCGGGTTGAGGTACACACGGTGCAGGAGGAACTGCCGCTGCTCGCCGCCGGGGCCGGACGGCGGATCCGTCGACTCCGAGCCGAAGGCCGAGCCGAAGGTGTACTCCGCGACGCGGTGGTCCTCCTCGGCGCCGAACCCGAAGTGGAAGTCGGCGCCGAGCGGCTCGGCGACCTCGTTTCGGAAAAAGGTCCCGATGCTCGCGCCCCCCACGCGGCGGACGATCTCCCCGGCCAGGAACCCGAGCGTGTTCACGTGGTAGCCGTGGGTCGAGCCTGGCTCCCACCACGGCTCCTCCGCGGCGAGTGCGCCGGCCATCAGATCCCAGTCGTAGGTCGCCTCGTCCGGGAGCGCGCGCCGGACCGCGGGCAGGCCCGCACGGTGGGAGAGCAGCGTGCGAATCGTGACCTCGCCCTTCCCGGCCGCCGCGAACTCGGGCCAATAGCGTGCCACGGGGGCGGCGAGGTCGACCTCGCCGCGCTCCACCAGGAGCAGGACGCACAGCGCCGCCATCGCCTTGCCGACTGAGAAGACTGGGACGAGGGTGTCGCGCTCCCACAGCCGCGTCCTCGCGGAGTCCTTCCACCCCGCCCAGATGTCGACGACCGGCTGTCCGTCCAGGGCGATCGCCACAGCGGCGCCCAGCTCGTCGTGGCTGCGGAAGTTGCCCGCCAGGGCGTCCCTGACCGGCGCGAAGCGCTCGTCACACGCGCCGAGGATCTCCGGCACGCGGGCCATGCCGCGGTCCCTGCCCTCAGCGACGGTTGGAGCTGACGTCAGGCATGGCTTCAAAGGCTACCCGCGCAAGCGCGCCCGACTGGATTCGAGGCTCGGTATGCTCAGAATCAGATGTCCCAAAGTGGCGACACGGAAGCCGCCACGTCGCCGATCGCCACATCCACGGAGTCTCGGAAACCGAGCAGATGAAGCCATACCTGTCCGTCTGCTCGATCTACCGGGACCATGCGGAATACCTGCGCGAGTGGATCGAGTTCCACCGCCTCGTGGGGGTCGAGCGGTTCATCCTCTATGACAACGAGAGCTCGGACGACCATCGCGACGTCTTGGCGCCCTACGTGGAGAGGGACATCGTCGTGATCCACGACTGGCCCAGCCCGGCCTCCGTGAAGCGAGGCGTTCCCTGGGGGATCATCGGGGCGTTCAACGATTGCCTGGAAAGGCATCGTCGCGACTCACGCTGGCTCGCCTTCATCGACATCGATGAGTTCCTCTTCTCGCCGACCGGCAAGGCTCTGCCGGAGGTCCTGGCCGGCTACGAGCAGTACCCCGGCGTCTGCGTGACCCGAGCCGACTTCGGAACGTCGGGGCATCACCGCCAGCCGCCCGGACTCGTGATCGAGAGTTACCTCCGCCGAAGGAGCTACCCGCCCGGGGCCGAGGCCCACATGAAGAGCATCGTGAACCCGGCGCGGGTGGTGAGATGCTTGAACGCCCACTGGTTCGACTACGTCGATGAGGGATTCGCGGTGGACGAGAAGGAGCAGCCCGTCGCGCGCGTTCTACCCTTCACGAAGAGCACGGCCTCGCTGTCGCTACTGCGAATCAACCACTACGTGACGAAGTCCGAAGAGGAGTTTCGCCGGAAGCAGGCCCAATGGAAGGCGGCCGGGCGGCCGCTGGAGCCGGACCCCGCCTGGTTCGAGACCATGGACAGCGAGTCCGACGAGGCGATCACCGCGTATTTGCCCGCTCTGCGCGACGCCCTCGGTCGCGCCTAGACTGACCGGCTCGCGATGGATCGTCTGGTCAACGTGCTTGCGGTCGAGCTTATCGACGACGCTGCAGGCGAGCTTCGGGGGTCGGCGCTCGAGTGGCCCCGGCCGGACGGCGGCGGCCAATCCGGTGCGGGCTCATACGATCTCGACATCCGCGGGTGGGTGGTCGGGCATCGTCTCCAAGTCGTTCAGTTGGAGCTGGACGAGGGCGAATTCCAGCGCCGCTACCCGCTGGACGTAAAGCGGCCGGACGTGGCTGAGAGATTCCCGGACGCCGAGGGGGGCGAGGAGAGCGGGTTCTCGCTGACGATCAGCACCCTGACCTTTCCGCCCGATTTCGATTTCGTTCTGCGCGCGGTCCTGCGCGGCCGGAAGACCCTGGTGGACTTCGCCAGGATCCGTGGCCGTCGAGCGCCACTGCGCTCCCGGTTCAAGCCGCGCCTTCGCCCGGTGATGATCAACACGCTGGGCCGCTCCGGCTCTACCGCACTGGCCCGACTTCTGCATCCCCATCCGCAGATCGTGGCCTACCGCCCGCTCGACTACGAGCCCAGGGTGGCCACGTACTGGATCGAGGTCATGAGGGCGCTTGCGCAACCGACGAGCTACCGCCTCCAGGTCACGCCGGGCACCGTTCAGGGACCGTGGTGGGTGGGACCGGAGTGGCCGGTCACCCCGCGGGGCGACGACGCCGAGACCTTCGAGTGGATGGGCCGGGAGGGGGCCGAGGCCATGGCGACCTTCTGCCAGAGTCGCATCGACGCCTTCTACGAGCGTTACGCGCAGCTCACCGGCCGGCCGGATGCCGTCTACTTCACCGAGAAGTTTCGAGTGCTCACTGTCCCGCCCCTCATGTGGGAGATCTACGAGGGGGCCCGGGAGATCGTGCTCGTGCGGGACTTCCGCGACATGATCTGCTCGATGCTTGCGTTCAACGCCAAGCAACGCGCCCACGGCATGCCTGCCCGCGAGCATTCGAGCGAGGTCGACTACATCCGCGCCATCGGGGTTGGCGTCCGGAGGCTTGCGCAGAGCTGGCAGAGGCGAGCCGAACGCGCGCACCTCCTCCGTTACGAGGACCTTGTCCTGCGGCCCACCGAGACGCTCGACGGCCTTCTCGGGTATCTCGAGCTGGACGCGAGCGAGGAAATCAGGAGCGCGATGCTGAGCAGCCTCTCGGAGCAGTCGGCGGGCCTCGACTTTCACCGCACCACCGATAGCGGTGAATCGTCGATCGGCCGCTGGCGACGCGATCTCAGCGAGGATCTTCAGGGCACGGTGGAGGAGACTTTTGGCCCCGCTCTGAAGGCGCTCGGTTACGAGCTGTAGGTTCGGTTGACGGGAACGGGCCCGCCCGCTTGACTGTAAGGTAGGTCGCGGGGGCAGGGCGCCGCGTTATCGATGGGGTCTCGTTTGGGAGAGTCACGGGCAGGGCGAGCTTTGGTGCTGGTCGCATTGGCGGCCGCACTCGGCGCGCTGTCGCCTGCCACATCCCTGGCCGCGTTTCCCGGCGCGAGCGGAAAGCTCGCGTTCTCGAGCCCGCGCAGCGGTTTCCCGACCGAGAGCAACATCTTCACGATG